>OGCO01001148.1_pt1 | contig 41825 bp, 33 predicted proteins | sample 1570171 | NCBI WGS metagenome assembly OGCO01 (sample SAMEA4370583, study PRJEB24528) | human gut metagenome
TCTGGCAGGTTTGGGGAATGGAGGGAAAAGTGAGGAGGAACTCCCCCTTTCTTCAGAAACGTTTTCCCTCCCTTCCCCAATTGCTTTTACTTCTTTTCAAACACGAGCGGGAGGACGTCGTCGATGCTGTCCACGGTGTGGACGACGATCTTGCGGCGGAGCTCCTGCGGGATTTCTTCCAGATCCTTCTGGTTCTTGGCGGGGAGGATGACGTGGCCGATGCCGCGCGCAACCCCGGCGAGCACCTTTTCCTTGATGCCGCCCACGGGCAGGACGCGCCCGCGCAGGGTGATTTCGCCCGTCATGCAGATGTCGCCGCGCACGGTCTTTCCGGTCAGCGCGGAGATGAGCGCCGTCACCAGCGTAACCCCGGCTGAGGGGCCATCCTTGGGGGTGGCCCCGGCGGGCACATGGATATGGATGTCCGTGTGCTCGGCGAAGTCGGGCGCAATGCCGAGCTCGTCGGCCTTGGCGCGGGCATAGGTCAATGCGGCTTGCGCGCTTTCCTTCATTACGTCCCCAAGCTGGCCCGTCAGCGTGAGCCCGCCCTTGCCCTTGATCGCGGAAACCTCGATGTAGAGGATTTCGCCGCCGGCGGGCGTCCACGCGAGGCCAAGGGCCACGCCGGGGATGAGCTTGCGTTCGGCTTCGTCGTCGATAAAGATCGGCGCGCCGAGGAGCCGGGGAAGCCCGGCTGCCGTCACACGGAATGGAGGCTTGCTTCCTTCCGCTTTCCGCCGTGCGATCTTGCGGCAGACGGTCCCGATTTCGCGCTCAAGGTTACGCAGGCCCGCCTCACGGGTGTACTCGCGGATGATGCGGTTCATCGCCGCATCGGGCAAGGTCAGTTCGCGGTCCTTCAACCCGTTTTCGTGCATTTCCTTGGGAAGGATGTACTTGCGGGCAATGGCCAGCTTTTCCTGCTGCGTATAGCCGGGCAGGGAAATGATCTCCAGACGGTCGCGGAGCGGGCCGGGGATGTTCTCCAGATGGTTCGCCGTGCAGATGAACAGCACCTTGGAGAGATCGAACGGTACGTTCAGGTAATGATCGCTGAAGTTGAAGTTCTGTTCCGGATCCAGCGCTTCCAGGAGAGCCGAAGACGGATCGCCCCGGAAGTCGTTGCCGAGCTTGTCGATTTCATCGAGGATGATGACCGGGTTGCGGGTCCCGGCCTGCTTCATCGCCTGAATGATGCGGCCCGGCATGGCTCCGATGTACGTGCGCCGATGCCCGCGGATTTCTGCCTCGTCGCGCATTCCGCCGAGGGAGATGCGCTGGAACTTGCGCCCCAATGCCCTTGCGATGGAGCGGCCGAGCGAGGTCTTGCCCACGCCGGGAGGGCCAACCAGGCAGATGATCTGCCCCTTCAAATGGGGTGCCAGCTGCTTCACGGCCACAAACTCCAAAATGCGCTCCTTGACCTTTTCCAGGCCAAAGTGGTCCGCATCCAAGATCTTTCGGGCGGCCGCGACGCTGGCCCGCTCCTTGGATGTCTTGGTCCAGGGCAGCTCTAAGCACACGTCCAGGTAGTTGCGCAGGACGGAGGCCTCGGCGGAGCCGTAGGGCTGCTTTTCCAGGTGCATGACCTCTTTCAGCAGCTTCTCCTCCACCTCTTCAGGCAGGCGGGCGTCCGCGATCTGGCGGCGGTAGGCGGCGATCTCGTTGTCGCCATCCTCCCCCAGCTCCTCCTGGATCACCCGTACCTGCTCCCGCAGGAAGGCGTCCTTCTGGTTCTGGGACATGTTCTCCTGGACCTGGCGCTGGATGTTCTGCTCCATCTCCAGGATCTCCACCTCCCGGTGGAGCAGCCGGTTCATGCGGTTGAGCCGGTTCACCGGGCGCTGGTCCTCCAGGATGGACTGCTTGTCCAGCACCCGCATGGAGACGTTCTGGGCGATGAAGTCCGCGATATAGCCGGGGTCCTCGCTGGACATGATGTTCATCAGCATCTCGGTGGTCGCGTTTTTGGGGGACAGCTCCGTGTAGCGGTCGAAGAGCTCATAGGCCCGGCGGATCACCGCCTCGGCCCGCAGGGAGTTGGGCTTTCCCTCGATGTGGACCTTCTCCTCCTCCACGGGGACGATCTTGCCCTCCAGATAAGGCTCGGTCTGGGTCATGGTCCGCAGGACGGCCCGGCGCTGGCCCTCCACCATGACCCGGACGGTCTTGCCGGGCAGGCGCAGGATCTGGCGCACCTGGGCGATGGTGCCTGCAGAGAAAAGATCCTTTTTCTCCGGCTCCTCCACCCGGATGTCCTTCTGGGCCACCAGGAAGACGGGGCTGTTGGTGGACATGGCCTCCTCCACCGCCTTCACCGAGGCCTCCCGGCCCACGTCAAAGTGGACCATCATCTTGGGGTAGACCACCAGGCCCCGCAGGGCCAGGACGGGCATCGTGATGGGGTCCGGGTCGTAAAACGGCGTTTCGTTCTTTGCTTCTTCAGACATAGGGATTCACTTCCTTTCCGGCAGCAAGCGCTGCGGGGTCCGGCCCGTTTTGTCCCAAAAACAAAAGGGCCGGAAACTATGGCAAGAGGGCGGAGAAGTTTCCCCCTCCGCCCTGCTGTGTCGTTTCGGTTGTTGGGTCTGGGTCAGCCGACGCTGTCCTGGTGGGCCAGGCCACCGCTCTGGGCCTGCAAGGCCGCAGCGCCCAGCTTGTGGCGGGGCGGCCGTTCCGGGTCCCGGATGATCTGGGGGGGCTGGCCGTCCTTCACGCTCTCCGGGGTAATGTCCACCTCGGTGATGGTGCCGTCGGAGGGGATGTCATACATGACCTGGGTCATGACGCCCTCCAGCACAGCCCGCAGCCCTCTGGCACCGATGCCACGCTCGACGGACTTGTCCGCCACGGCCTCCAGGGCGCCGGGGGTGAAGACCAGCTTCACGTCGTCGTATTCCAGCAGCTTCTGATACTGCTTGACCAAAGCATTCTTCGGCTCGGTCAGGATGCGCACCAGGTCCTCCCGGCTCAGGGGGGAGAGGGCGGTGATGGCCGGCAGACGGCCCACCAGTTCGGGGATGATGCCGAACTTGAGCAGGTCGTGGGGCTGGATCTGCTTGAGCACGTCCCGCCGTTCCAGCTCGGCCTTGCTCATGATCTCGGCGCCGAAGCCGATGCCCTTCTGGTTGATGCGCTTTTCAATGATCTTCTCCACGCCGTCGAATGCGCCGCCGCAGATGAAGAGGATGTTCTTCGTGTTCACCTGGATAAACTCCTGGTGGGGATGCTTGCGGCCGCCCTGGGGGGGAACATTGGCCACGGTGCCCTCTAAGATCTTCAGCAGGGCCTGCTGCACGCCCTCGCCGGAAACATCGCGGGTGATGGAGGTATTTTCGCTCTTTCGGGCGATCTTATCCATCTCGTCGATGTAAATGATGCCGCGCTCCGCCTGCTCGATGTCGTAGTCGGCGGCCTGGACCAGGCGCAGGAGGATGTTCTCCACGTCGTCGCCCACGTAGCCGGCCTCGGTGAGGGTGGTGGCATCGGCGATGGCAAAGGGTACATTCAGGATCTTGGCCAGGGTCTGGGCCAGCAGGGTCTTGCCGCTGCCGGTGGGGCCGATGAGCAGGATGTTGCTCTTTTGCAGCTCCACGTCGTCGCCGCCGCCGAAATAGATCCGTTTATAGTGGTTGTACACCGCCACGGACAGGGCGACCTTCGCCGTATCCTGCCCGATGACATATTCGTCCAGATATGCCTTGATCTCACGGGGGGTGGGGATGGTGTCGGGCATATCGGGGTCGATCATCTGCCCCTCCGGCGGCGTCATGTTCTCCAGAATATCCATACACAGGTGGACACACTCATTGCAGATGTACGCGCCGGGGCCGGCAATGATCTTGGCCACCTGGTCCTGGTGCTTGCCGCAGAAGGAGCAGCGAATGGCTCGTTTTTCATCGTTTTTGGACAAAACCGTTTCACCTCTTTCTGACGCAGGAAAAAGGGGGACGCCTGCGCCCCCCTTGGTTTCCTGTCTCGATCAGCGCTTATCGATCACTTTGTCGATCAGGCCATATTCCATGGCCTCCTGCGCGGACATGAAATTGTCGCGCTCGCAGTCTGCGGTGACCACATCCAGGGGCTTGCCGGTGTTTTCCGAAAGAATGTGGTTCATGCGCTTTTTGATCACTTCCAGGCGCTTGAGATGGATCGCCATGTCCGTGATCTGGCCCTGGGTGCCGGCGGAGGGCTGGTGGATCATGATCTCCGCGTTGGGCAGCGCCATGCGCTTGCCCTTGGTCCCTGCGGCCAGCAGGAACGCGCCCATGCTGGCTGCCATGCCGATGCAGATGGTGGAAACGTCGCACTTGATATACTGCATGGTGTCATAGATGGCCATGCCGGCAGTGACGGAACCACCGGGGCTGTTGATATAGAACTGGATGTCCTGGTCGGGGTTCTGGGACTCCAGGTACAGCAGCTGGGCCACGATGAGGCTGGCGGTGGTATCATTGACCTCTTCCGAGAGGAAGATGATCCGGTCATTGAGCAGACGGGAGAAAATATCGTAGGAACGCTCTCCCCGGTTGGTCTGCTCCACTACATAGGGCACTAAACTCATTAGCTTGATCTCCTTTTCCATTCAGAGCAAAGTATGCCCGCCTGACGGAAAATTATTCCTCACCCTTGGGCTCTTCAGCCTTCTTCTTGCGGGTGGTCTTCTTGGGGGCTTCCTCGCCCTCTTCGGTGGTCTTCTTGGCTCTGGTCTTCTTGGCGGCGGGCTTCTTCTCCTCGCCGTCGGCGGTCTCCTCGGTCTTCTTCTTGCGGGTGGTCTTCTTGGGCTTCTCCTCTGCCTTCTCCTCTGCCTTCTCCTCGGCAGGCTCGTCCTTGGTGACCTCGGTGACCTTGATCTCGCCGGACTCTTCGTCGGCGGTGATCAGATGGGGCTTGGCCTCGGCAGCCACGGCGGCCATGGCGCGGTCGCGGGCCAGGTCGACCTTCAGGCCGTTCTTGTCCAGCCCCTCGATGACGCGCTCATAGGGCACGTTCAGGTTGGCAGCAGCCTTCTTGATCTCCTCGTCCACGTCCTCGTCGGAGACGGTGATGCCCTCGGCGGCGACCACGGCGTCCAGAGCCAGCTGCTGCTTGATCTGCATCTCGGCAGGCTCCTTCAGGTCGCTGCGCAGCTTGTCCATGTCCATCTGCATGTACTGCAGGTACATCTCCAGGCTGATGCCCTGCTGCTCCAGGCGGGCAGCGTAGTTGTTCATCAGGCTGTCGATCTGGGCGTTCACCATAGCCTCAGGCAGCTCGATGTCGATCTGGTCGCACAGCTGGCCCAGCAGAGCCTGGCGGAACTTGGCCTCGCTCTGGGCCATGTTGCGGTCGATGATCTTCTGCTTCAGGTCGTCCTTAAACTCTGCCAGGGTGTCGAACTCGGACACGTCCTTGGCAAACTCGTCGTCGATGGTGGGGACCTTCTTCTCCTTGACCTCGATGCACTTGACGGTGAACTGGACGGGCTTGCCGGCCAGGTCCTCTGCGTGATAGTTCTCAGGGAAGGTCAGGTCGATGGTCTTCTCGTCGCCGGCCTTCATGCCCACGACGCCTTCCTCGAAGCCGGGGATGAAGGTGTGGGAGCCCAGGGCCAGCTCATAGCCCTTGGCAGCGCCGCCGTCGAAGGGCACGCCGTCCTTGCGGCCTTCATAGTCCATGACCATGCTGTCGCCCATTTCGGCGGCACGGTCCACGGGCTCCAGCTGGGTAGCGCGGTCAACGAACTGCTTCAGCTCGTTCTCCACGGAGGTCTCGGTAACAGTGGGCAGGACCTTGTCGGCCTCCAGGCCCTTATACTGCTTCAGGGTAACAACGGGACGAACGGTCACGGTTGCCTTAAAGGTAAAGCCCTCCTTCCCCAGAGACAGGATCTCCACCTGGGGGGGAGCCACAAAGTCCAGGCCCTTTTCCACGATGGCGTCCTGGCAAGCCTGGGGATAGATCTCCTCCACGGCGTCTTCATAGAACACACCGGCGCCATACATGCCCTCGATGACTTTACGGGGGGCCTTGCCCTTCCGGAAACCAGGCACGGAGATGTTGCCGCGGCTCTTACGATAGGCCTGATCCAGGCCAGCCTCGAACTCCTCCTGGCCGACCTCGATGGTCAGCTCGACCTGAAACTTCTCTTTGTTTTCAACAACGCTCTTGACATTCATGTCCTTTTTCCTCCTGTGAAATGCCGTTTTTGGGCGCAAGGGCCTCGAAAAGGGCATCGTATTGCAGTATATATAGGCTATCTTATCAGATTCTGATCCGAATTACCAGCCTTTTTTTCTTTAATCTAAGATTTTTTCCGGTTGGAAGTTGAGATAGTCCGCCGAGACCAGCCGGTAGGCCACGCCGTTCCAGGTGCTCTGCACCGCTCGGCGCAGGCTTTTCCCGTGGAGGTGGCCATAGTAGCAGGTGGTCACGCCGTACTGGGTCAGAAGATCCAGCACCGGCGGACACCGGTAGCCCTTGAAGATGGGGGGGTAGTGGAGAAAGCACAGCTTTTCCTTGTCTCCGGCGGCTTTCAGGGACGTCTCTAAGCGCCCCACCTCCCGGTTTAAGATCTTCTCGTTCTGGGCCTTGTCCGGCCCCTCCTCTTCAAAGAACCAGCCCCGGCTGCCGCACAGGGCTACGTTACCATAAAAGTAACAGGTATTGTGTAGAATTTTGAGGCTCGTGAACCCCTTTTCCTCAAAAAAGCGGGTCATCTTCGCCATGCTGTTCCACCAGTAGTCGTGGTTGCCCTTGAGCAGGATCTTGGTGCCGGGCCAGGCGTCCAGCCAGGCAAAGTCTGCCTCGGCCTGCTCCAGACTCATGCCCCAGGAGATGTCGCCGGGGATGACCAGGGTGTCCTCCGGCCGCAGGATCGAAAATCCCTCGGCCAGCTTGTCCAGATACCCCTGCCACACCCCACCGAAGACATCCATGGGCTTGTTCACCGACAGAGACAGGTGGGTATCGCCAAGGGTATACAGTGCCACGGGTGCCTCCTTACTTCAGCATCTCCAGCACCACGTCCTCCATCTTCTCCTTGTCCACGCTCTCGGTGAAGCGCACGGCCTTGTTCCGCAGGGAGGCCAGGGGCACAGGGGCGGGGCGGTTCGTGGTCTGAGAGAGCTGGTCCAGGGCATCGATGCCGTCCTGGACCTCGGCCACGCCCAGGCTGTGCAGCACACTGTCGCAGAACTTGAAGGGGCTGGCGGTGGAGACGAAGACGGTCTTGTTGGTGTCGCCGGTCTCCTGGCGGTACTTCTCCATCACGTCGTAAGCCACAGCGGTGTGGGGATCGATGAGGTAGTTGTACTTCTTCCAGACCTCGGCGATGACCTTGCTGGTCTCCTCCTCGCTGCAAAAGCCGCCGTAGAAATCGGACTTGAGCTTTGCCTTGATCTCGTCGGAGACCGTATAGCTGCCGTGCTTGTTCAGCTGCTGCATGTAGTCGGCCACCAGCTTGTCGTCCTGACCGGACAGGGCAAAGAGCAGGCGCTCCAGATTGCTGGAGACCAGGATGTCCATGGAGGGAGACATGGTGGTGTGGAAGGGGCGGTTGCGGTCATAGGTGCCGGTAGCCAGGAAGTCGGTCAGCACGTTGTTGCTGTTGGAGGCGCAGATGAGCTTGCCCACGGGCAGACCCATCTGACCGGCGTACCAGCAGGCCAGGATATTGCCGAAGTTGCCGGTGGGCACGCAATAGTTGACCTTCTCGCCCATTTGGATCTTGCCCAGGTTCAGCAGGTCGCAGTAGGCGGAGATGTAATAGACCAGCTGCGGCAGGATCCGGCCCCAGTTGATGGAGTTGGCAGAGGACAGAAAGTAGCCCCGCTTTGCCAGATCGTCCCGCAGACGCTCGTCGGAGAAAAGGGTCTTCACGCCGGTCTGGGCATCGTCGAAGTTGCCGTGGACGGCGCACACGCCGACGTTGCCGCCCTCCTGGGTCTGCATCTGCAAGGCCTGGACCTTGGACACACCGTCCTTGGGATAGAAGACCAGGATCTTGGTGCCCTTCACGTCCTTAAAGCCTTCCAGCGCAGCCTTGCCGGTGTCGCCGGAGGTGGCCACCAGGATGCAGACGGTCTTCTTCTCGTTGTTCTTCACCAGGGAAGCAGACAGCAGGTGGGGCAGGATCTGCAAAGCCATGTCCTTAAAGGCAGAGGTGGGGCCGTGCCACAGCTCCAGGCAGTAGGTGTCGTCGTTCAGGGGATGCAGGGGGGCGACCTTGGGGTCATCAAACTTGGTGCTGGCGTACCCGGCCTCGGTGAAGGAAGTCAGCTCTTCCTCGGAGAAGTTGTCCAGGAACAGCTTCATCACGGCCACGGCCCGCTGGGCGTAGGTCTTGCCGCGCAGGTCCTCCAGCATCTCCGGGGTCAGCTTGGGGAAGACTTCGGGGGTCAGCAGACCGCCGTCGTCGGCCAGGCCCTGGGCGATGGTCTCGCTGGCGGACAGGAACACGTTCTTATTTCGGGTGCTTACATACTTCATCGTATTCACAACCTTTGCTTAGGATTTTTTAGAATAGAGCTTGGTGTCTTGAACTATGACTCCGCTTCAAAAAGCGTTCTCTAAATGATAGATGGTGGGCAGCACCGTCTCCACCCCCTGGGGGGCGTAGACCTCGACCACGTCGAACCGGGGCTGCAGCCGCGACGGGTGCTGGGAAAGATAACGCAGGGCGGCCGTCCTCACCTTCCGCTGCTTGGCCGGGGTCACGGATTCCCGCGCCTGGGCCAGGTCCGCGTCCTTGCGGAGCTTGACCTCTACGAAGCAGAGATACGGCTCTCGGGCAAGGATCAGGTCGATCTCCCCTTCCCGGCAGCGAAAGCGGGTGTCCAGCAGGCGGTAGCCCTGCCCTTGCAAGTACTCCGCCGCCTTCCGCTCGCCCCACTGGCCCAGGCCGGAGTGGTCTCCTCCCCGGCTGCTCACAGTTTTTTGAGAAACGTCTTGCGGTGGATCGGGCACGGCCCATACTCCCGCAGGCGTTCGTAATGGAGCTTGGTGGGGTAGCCCTTGTGTTTTTCAAAGGCGTACTGGGGGTAGCGTTCGGCCATTTCGATCATATAATGATCTCTGGCGACCTTGGCCAGGATGGACGCGGCGGCAATGGACGCGCTTTTCCCGTCTCCCTTCACCACCGTTTCGTTGGGGGTCGTGATGCCGTTGGAGCGGTTGCCGTCGATCAGCGCCAGGTCCGGGGAAACGGACAGGCCGTCCATGGCCCGCTGCATGGCCAACATCCGGGCGTTCAAAATATTGAGGGCGTCGATCTCCTCCGCCTCCGCCCAGGCGATGGACCAGGCCACGGCCTCGTCCCGGATGAGGTCATATAAAACCTCCCGGCGTTTCTCTGTGACTTTTTTGGAGTCCCCCAGCCACGGATGGGTCCAGCCCTTGGGCAGGATCACGGCCCCGGCATAGACTCGCCCGGCCAACGGACCAGCGCCCGCCTCGTCCACGCCGCAGATGGTCTGGATGCCCTGGGCAAAGCGTTCGGTTTCAATGGCCCACAGGTCAGGCTGTTCCATGGTCGTCCTCCTCCCGTTCCAGGTCTTCGGGCAGCTCCAGGGTGATGCGGCCCATCTTCCCGGCCCGGAACTCGTCCAGCAGGATGTTCGCCATGCGCTCTAAGTCCACCTCGCCGCCGGAGATGAGAAAGCCGCGCTTTCTGGCCCCGGCCTCCAGCAGGTCCCAGCCGCTCATGCCCTCTTCGGGAACGATCTTGAACCGGGCCGTCAAGGCCTCCGGCTTGCGCTGGGCCAGCAGGAGGATGAGGTGGCAGGCCAGGGTCTCCACGTCCATGATGGCGTCCCGCACGGCCCCGGTGAAGGCCAGGTGCAGACCGATCGTCTCATCCTCAAACTTGGGCCACAGAATACCGGGGGTATCCAGCAGCTCCAGGCCCTGGTCCACGGTGATCCACTGCTTGCCGCGGGTCACGCCGGGGCGGTCGCCGGCCTTGGCCGACTTTTTCTTGGCGACTTTATTGATGAAGGTGGACTTGCCCACGTTGGGGATGCCCACGACCATGGCCCGCACCGGGCGGCCCACCTGGCCCTTTTCTTTCCACCGGGCGATCTGTTCCTTCAGCGCCCCGCGCATGACGGGGGAGAACTGCTTCACCCCTGCCCCGCTGCGGGCGTCGCACTCCAGCACAGAGATGCCCTTGCTGCGGAAGTAGGCAGCCCACTGCTTGCTGGCGGCGGAGTCGGCCTGGTCGGCCCGGTTGAGGATGACCACACGAGGCTTGCTGCCCACCAAGTCGTCGATGTCCGGGTTCCGGCTGGCGATGGGGATGCGGGCGTCGATGACCTCCGCCACCACGTCCACGTATTTGAGGTTTTCCCCGATCATCCGCCGGGTCTTGGTCATGTGGCCGGGATACCACTGGATGTTCATGGGCTGGTCCTCTCCTTTCCTGGCCGGGGGCGCACCCGCTTCGGCCTTGTATGATTCAGAACTAACTGTATAGTATACACGGTTTTTCCCGCCCTGAAAAGACTTTCCAGATAGAAAAGGCAGGAAATATCACGGCCCGCTTTGGAAGAACTTGAAAAGAGGGAGCGCACAAGGCGCTCCCTCTTTCAAATGTCTCAAATCAAAGCTTTTCCTTGACCTTAGCAGCCTTACCCACGCGGTCACGCAGATAGTACAGCTTAGCCCGGCGGACCTTACCTCTACGGACGGTCTCGACCTTCTCGATCACAGGGCTGTAGAGGGGGAAGACCTTCTCCACGCCGACGCCGTAAGAGATGCGGCGGACGGTGAAGGTCTCGTGGATACCGCCGTGCTTCTTGGCAATGACGGTGCCCTCGAACACCTGGATACGCTCACGGTTGCCTTCCTTGACGCGCAGGTGGACACGCACGGTGTCGCCCACGTTGACTGCGGGGGCAGCCTTCTCAGGCATGTTCTTCTCAATAAAGCTCTTCATAAGATCCATAGTCTGTTTCTCCTCCTGTTATACAGGTGTTCGTGAGGCCATTGTGCCAAAGCTTCTTCGCCCGGCGCCCCAGAGGACCACCCTTTTTACAATAGACCGTGAAGTATTTTAGCAGGTATCGCCCCGGATTGCAAGGGAAATCTGCAAATTTTTTACTCAGTTTTTGTTCTTCTCTTTCATCACCCGGTCATACAGGGCTTTCCGGGAGAGATTGCAGACCCCCGCCGCTTCCTTCACGGCGTCCCGCGCAGACATGCCCTGCTCTTGCAGCTTGGTGACCATCGCCAAGCCGTCCTCTAACGTATACTCCTCCTGGGCCTTGGGCGGGGCTCCCTCGATGACCAGCACAAACTCTCCCTTGGGCGGGTTCTCGGCGTAGTGACGGACGGCCTCGCCCAGGGTCGTGCGGCGGACCTCCTCATGGAGCTTGGTCAGCTCCCGGCACAGGGCGATGCGCCGGTCCGGGCCGAAGGCGGCGGAGAGATCGTCCAGCGTCGCCCGAAGCTTATGGGGGGCCTCGTGAAAGACCATGGTGCGCTCCTCGTGCTTCAGACTTTCCAGATGGGCCTTACGATTCTTCTTGTTCATCGCCAAAAAGCCCTCAAAGGTAAAGCGTCCCGTGGGCAGGCCGGACACAGCCAAAGCGTTCACAAAGGCGCAGGCCCCCGGGATCGCCACCACGGGAATGTCTTGGGCGGCGCACTGGGCCACCAGCTCCTCCCCCGGGTCGCTGATGGCAGGGGTCCCGGCGTCCGTGACCAGGGCGCAGCTCTCGCCGGCCAGCAGGCGGTCCACCAATTCATCCCCGCGGGTGTCGGCGTTGTGGCGGTAATAGCTCACCATGGGTTTCTTGATGCCCAGGTGGTTGAGCAGCTTCACCGTCACGCGGGTGTCCTCGGCGGCGATGAAGTCCACCGTCTCCAATGTCTCCGCCGCCCTAGGTGAAACATCCCCCAGGTTCCCAATGGGGGTGGCGACCAGATACAGCGTCCCAGCCATGGCAATGTCCTCCTTCTCTGTTCTCTATGTCAGTCGATCTTCTGTTTGGTAGTGGGTCGGCAGGATGTCCAGCCCCGGCCCGCCCTCCTTCACCGCCTCCACTAAGACGGCATAGGGTGCTTTCGTCCGGTGGTAGGATAAGAGCTGCATCCGCTTCGGCTCCAACCGGGCCTTTTGCAGGGCGGCAAACAGCTCCGCCAGCCGCTCCGGGCGATAGACCAGCGCAAACCGCCCGCCTGTGCGGGTCAAGCGCCCCGCCGTCTGGCAGAGGTCCAGAACGGAACAGGTGTCGTCCATGCGCGCCTGCCCGCCGGATCTTCCGGACCCCGCTCGGAAATAGGGCGGGTTGGACAGGACCAGGTGAAACTGGTCGCCCCGGAGCAGGCTTTTCTCCCGCAGGTCCCCGGTCAGGATCGTTCCGGACAGGGCATTGTCCGCCAGATTCTTCCGGGCCAGCTCCGCCGCCGTGGGGTCCAGCTCGATGCCCACCCGCGTTAAATTTTCTTCCCGCTGGGCCGTCAGCAAGAGCAGGGACCCCACGCCGCACCCCAGGTCACACACAGTCCATTTGGGCCGCAGGGTGCAGAAGCCCGCCAGCAGCACGCTGTCCCGCCCCAGCTTGAAGCAGGCATCGGACTGGGTGAGCTGATACTTCCCCAGATATTCTACCGACGTCACGCCTTTCCCTCCTGCTGCTCCATCTGGCGCAGCTGCTGCAAGAACCAGCGGACCATGCGCCCGGTCATGCCCCAGATGAAATGCCCCTGATACTCATAGATGGGCACGTTCATATAGCCCTTTCGCCAGGGGTAGGTCTTGGGGAAGCCGATGCGCTCATAGGGAAAATCATCGTCCACTTTTGCCGAGACCACATAGCGGTAGACCTCCTCCTTGTAGTTCAGCAGATAGTCCACCGGGACGAAGAACACGTTTTTGACCTCCGCTGCGCTGGCCTTGAGCCGCGCCGCGCCGGCGGCGCTGATCTCGGCCAGGAAGGGATAGACCACCCGGTCGCTGATGTCCTGCATCAGGTCCAGCGGGGCCAGCACCCGGATCTCCTCCGGGGGGATGCCGATCTCCTCCCAGGTCTCCCGCAGGGCGGTCTCCCTGGGGGTCTCCCCGTGTTCTCTTCGGCCGCCGGGGAAGCAGACCTCGCCGGGCTGGTGGCCCACCAGCGTATCGGCCCGCGTCTCAAAGAGCAGGCAGCGCTGCCCCTCCCACTGGACCAGGGGGACCAGGATCGCATACTCCCCCGCCGCCTCCTGGAGCCCCAGCTCCCGGTGGCTGAAATAGTCTTTCATCTCTTCGATGGTCATACACAGACTCCTTTCCCCCGGCGCTCAGGATTCGGGGACGGTGAATTTGGCCAGGGGGTCCTCCTCCTGCCAGAGGACGGCCTTTCCCTGGACCAGGCTGGCGGCCACGTCGATGAGCCGCTGGTTTCGGCTGCCCCGGAAGTGCAGCTCGTAAGACTTCTGGTCCTGCAAAAAGGGGCCGTCTACCAGCACGTCCGTCTCTTGCAAAAGCGCCGTCCAGTCCGCTCGTCCGGCGTCCCGCAGGTGCTCGAAGAGATAGCCGGTGTAGGTCCAGACGGTCAGCCCCAGGCCGTGGGCGGCCTTCGCCAGGGCCGCGCAGTCCGCCGCCTGGGCAAAGGGCTCTCCGCCGGATAAGGTCAGCCCCGCCATGAGGGGGTTCTTTGTCAGCTCCTCCACCAGCGCCGCCACGGAGACGTCCCGTCCCCCCGCCGGGTCGTGGGTGCCGGGATTGTGGCAGCCCGGACAGCGGTGGGGACAGCCCTGGGTAAATACCGTGAAGCGAAGCCCCTGGCCGTCTACAATGGAGTCATGGACTGTGTTGGCGATCCGCATGCGACCTCCCCCTTACACATCAAAATAGCGTTAAAATAACGTTCGTATGATACCACACTTTCCCGCCCAGAGCAAGCCTGACAAACGCTTTGCTTTCGTATAGCACAGGACGGGAGCAAAGGGAAACCTAACCTTTGGTTAATTGGGTTTTCCACCGTTTCCCGGTAAACTGAGAAAAAGGAGGTTTATCGCCATGAAACAGAAACGACTTTTTTCCCTCTTGCTGGCTGCCGGACTCTGCGTCAGCCTGGCCGCCTGCGGCGGGACCGACGACACGGCAGACGACCCCGTCACCGAACCGGACCAGGAGCCGACCGGCTACACCGCCGAAGAGCTGGGCCAGGACGACTTCACCCCCGCCACCCTGGCAGAGGTCAACGGCACCTGGGTCGATGGCTACGGGGCCGTTCTCCAGATCAACGCCGACGCGGAGAGCTACCTCTACCGCACCGACGAGGGCCGGGTGGGCCAGGGCTGGGTCCGGGACGCCGACGGCGAGGCCTGGCTCAACTTCAACCGCTACCAGCATCTCTTTGAGTTATCCGCCGACGGCAACACCATCTACATCCACCCCCTGGACAGCGAAATGGAGGATGCCCCACCCGACGCGGACACGGAGACCCTCTTCTACGAGACCTTCACCCGCGACGACACCGCTGACCCCGGCCAGTGGACCCTGGATGAACTGGACGGCGACTGGGTGGGCGAGGACGGCTCCACCATCTCCATCGACGCCGACAACTACACCTACGAAGCCCAGTGCGAGGAGACCGGCTCCACCGGCGACATCACCGAGGACGAAGACGGCCGGGGCATCTACCTCTACCTCAACGGCCACGGCTTCCTCATCCCCGACGCCGAGCGCAGCACCTTCACCATCCAGTTCGTCGCCGCCGACTTCCAGATGCCCGACGGCAACTATGAGACGACCTATTCCCGCGCTTGAACCGCACAAACCGCACAGAAAAGAGACAGGCCACAGCCTGTCTCTTTTTTGGTCACTTGGTTTCTGGTGCTTGCCGTTGCGGAGGCTTACTTCTCCAGGGCGGCCCAGTCGCGGGTCTCGCGCATGCTCTCCCACGTTTCGTGGGTGCCGTCCTTCTTCAGCTTCTGATAGTGGCTGTTGGTGGCTTCCTGGACAGCCAGGTAGAACCAAGCGCTCTCGTTCTGGTTGTCGGGCCAGGTCTTCATGTCCTTGTGCAGGTCATCCTTCGTCTCAGGCAGACGCTTGAGCACGCGGTTGACCAAAGTCATGGTCTCGGCGCGGGTGATCTTCTGGTCGGGCTTGAAAGAACCGTCCTCATACCCCTTGATCCAACCGTGGTTGGCGGCGATGCTGATCTCGTCCTTGGCCCAGTGGCTGGACACATCGGAGAAGGTCGCGGGGGTCTTGTCGCCGTCCGGGTCGAACCGGGCCGCAATCGCAGCGAACTCAGCACGGCTGATCGACGCATCAGGCTTAAAGGAACCGTCCTCATAGCCCTTGATAATGCCCATCTTGCTCAGGGTAGACACCGCGCAGGTATACCATGCGCCTTCCTTCATGTCGTTGTAACCATTGCTCTTGGTCATGTTGGCCTCGCGGGTCTCGTCGGTCAACAGACGGAAGAAGATCGTCGCCACTTCCGCACGGGTGATATTCTTCTGCGGATACACCATGCCGTCAGGATAACCCACCACATAAGCGTAGTGGTCCTTCCCGTTCAGGCCGGTAGGCACGTCGTCAGGAATGGTGACGGTGGGCTTGTGGCTGCCGCCGCTGCCACCGCTACCACCACTCTTCTGATCATAAGTGTAAGTGAAGACGGTATCTTCCTTGTTGATTACAGTGGTTGCACTGGGTGTTGTATCCCAGTTGCCGGAAGCTCTGTAACCGCTGTTCGGCTGGCTGCCTGCCCCAGGAATGGTCACGCCATCCAGAGTAGCCTTGCTACCCTCAGTGCCCTTAGCGCAGGGGATGTCGTCCTTTTTGTTGGTCACATACGCCACAACGTCTGCGGTGGTCTCGTTATCCCACTTACCATTGGACACCTTGAAGGTGACCTTGTACTGCCAAGCGTCGGGGATGCCGTCGGGCTGATCCTTGTTATCCCCACCACCAAGTTTATCTTCCAGGAAGATTGCGGTGTAGGTGTAGGACTTACCCTGCTCAAATGTGTCCTTGGAAAGATCACACTTCTCTTTTTTCAGCTTTTCCGCACTAGTCTCTTTAATAATGTCACCAACGGTTTTCTCAGTCACTGCCACGTTCTGGCCCGTCCAAGTTACAAAGGTATATCCGGTGCCAGCTTTTGTCACAGAACTGCCGTGAATTGCAGTCAGTTCCTTGTTATCCTTGTTATCCTTAACTGTAACAACTTCAAACTCAGGGGTTACCAACCCGTTGCCTTCCTGGTAAACCTGATACTGAATCAGAATCTGCTTGTAGTCGGGGATACCATCGCCGCCAGTCAGACTATCGTCAGTCTTGTCACCAGGGCCTATATCTCCGTCTTTCCAGCTATCCAGGTAGTAGTACAAATCAATTACAGTATCCTTTCCTGTAATTTCTTCGGTACCCTCATACTTCTGGTTATTCACGGTTGTATTGTTTGCTTCGTATAGATACATTCTTCCATCGAATTCAACCTTTGTATCCGAAGGAATTAGCGTAGAGATTGCAGTGCCAGCCTGCACTTCGTTCAACTCAATATAGTTTTGAGCACCAAGCGCTTGTTTCTCATCCTTCATAAAATGCTGACGGATAGTATAAGTGTAGGCACTCTGAGGAACATCTTTCCAGATGGCATACAGCGTAACGGTATTTTCAGGAGTTTCAGTAGGATTAACCACTGCATACAAGCGCTCAACTGTCAGGGCTTCAAAGCTAAGCGCAGGAATCTGCTCAGGTGCTGCGTCCATTCCGTTCGGATAATATCCCCAGCCCTGGAATTTCTTCCCATATTTTTCAGGATTGTTATTGGGAAGCTCAATCTTGGCATCTGCATTAAGGTTGGAAGTCGTCTTCGTATCGCTACCATCAGACCAAGCACCACCGTTAGCATTAAAGATCACAGTATAAGGAACTTCTTCTTTAGTAATAGTCAGTTTGCCAAACTTAGTGGTAATATTATAGTTGCTCGCCGTGGTACCATCTTTCAGTGTATAGGTGAACTCGTTGGCACTTTCGCCCACATCCGTCTGGTAACCAGTCACAGTATAGGTTGCGCCTTCGCCCTTAACAAAGCCGTCACCGCCCTCTGTAATCTTATTGTTAGTCAGCGGTGTGCCATCATATTCTTTGCTGTCCGTAGCAGAAGTTAAGGTCACATTCCTAGGGGTAATCTTAAAGCTGGCATTATTATCTTTGTACTCCTTGCTCTCCGCACCGCTCTCCGCATCCTTCGGATTTGCATCCGAGAGCTTCAAATCAAACTTATAAGTGTAAGGCTTAACTTCTTTGCTTTCTTGATCTCGATTTACATCTTTTGGCGTCGTAACAGCGGCAATCTGCTCAGGCGTCATTGGGTCTGCGGAATCGCCCTTATACCAACTACCCGTGGTTGCTCCCGCACGAATTTTGTAGGTGTACGTAGTATCAACCGTCACCGTCAGGTCCATATTAACATAGGCGTTGTCAGTGCCAGTTGCTAAAGCATTAGCTTTCTCCGCAATCTTAGGGAGGATAGCAAGACCTGTTCCATCATAGGGTTTTTCGTCTTTAACCTCTGGATTTTTCAGCGAGTTTTCTTTGGAACCCAGGCTGATCGTCACAGGCACCGTGGGATTCTTAAGATCAATGATTTTCTCTGTGCTTTCACTGCTAGCCTTAATATAAGCCCCGGCATTGGTAGGCTGGGTGCCGCCGTAGTTGGTACGGCTGATGGTAAACTCAATGATGAGCTTCTGGCCATGAGGTTTATCACCATCAGGACCACACCAGTTCTTGGAGAAATCAAAACCAGTGACGGAAACAGTGCCATCCTTATTAACACTTGCATGAATCGTGCTAGGTGCGGCTGTCTCCGTACCAAATGTTCCATCAGCCTTGTAGTCTGCTACTTTCAGCGTAACATCTTTCGCATTTGCGGGAGCCTTAAAGTTGCTGGGAACCTTATCGACAACAACTGCGTTACCATTAAGGTGCGTGCTAGAAACCTGAGAGGAGATCGTCTTGAAAGCGTTGATTAGCTCATCAGCACTATCTGCCGTCTTATAGTAAGTGCCAGGGGTAGAGCCGCCATCTGTTACCGTCCAGGTATCGTCTTTCCCCCAGCCTCCTTCTTCGTACTTTGCAGTAGCATTCGGGTAATTTGAGGAAACCGAACTCATGTATGTATGGACGTCATTAGACGGATTTTGGAACACACCAACCGTATATATTGTTGTGCTCTTGTCTGTTGTGCTCTTGTCTTTTAGAATCTTAGCAGTATTCACTGCCTTTGTTGCAACTTCATAGTCAAAACCGCTAGAATGGTTTGGTTCACCATCGGTAAACAGAACGACAACCTTATCTTGCTTTGCGCTCTTCAAAGCATCTTGAGCCTTTTCCAAGCCATAATCCGAGGCAGTACTACCATACGCTTGCAGTTTGGAAACTGCTTCCTTCAGCTGATTAACCCTTTCAGCATTATCTACTTTAGTAAGTTTCTTGACGATTTGAGTATAGTTTGTGCCATAGTAAATATCATTGCCAATATTGTTTGTTTTGTCATCAGCAAATTTTACAATAGATATATTACTTTGCGGAGAGTTTTCAGCTATACCTTCAATGAACTGGTTAACCGCAGTTTTTAGTGCGTCCATTTTGCTCTTCCCACTAATATAAACATACTGATAAAATTGTGTATGCTCACTATCTGTATCATTTTCTGCTTCCGTAGGGGTAAATATCTTTCCCACTTTATGGTTGCCCGTAAGCCAACCATCATGGCAACCGCGAGTCCACTTCTTACACTTCTGACAATAGGTTACCTCTTCGTACCACCATCCTTGTTTAATAAGGTATGTCTTATTTGTGTCAAGGGAATTTTTATACACAGGCTGATACTCTTCAATGTCTCTCGTAAATGGATTACCCATTGAACCCGAAACATCTAACAGTAACACGATATCCCTCGGCTCTGTGGTCGTTGTAGTTTTTACCTCGCCGTTGGCGTAGGATTCTAGGCGGACGGTATAGGTACCATCCTGATAGGTACCATCCTGGTTCTGTACAGGTGTGACAGTTTTCTTCATGGTCAGGTTTTTGTCATTGTCTGACCCTGTCACTTCTACTGGCCCCTGATTGTTCCCTTCTTGCGTTGCGCCCGTTGCCAGCGCTGTCACAGGTACCAAAGAAAGCACCATTGCCAGCGTTAGAACCAGGGCCAAGAACTTCTTTTTCATGGGTCTCCTCCTTTTCATCTTTCCATTTGTTTTTGAGTCACCCATTGTCGTTGGGTTGTAAACCAACGACAAAAGGGTATACCCTTTTGTTTTTGCGATATAAGCATGGATACCGCAAGGATACGTTCGCCAAAGCACACTCTTCTTTGGCGGCGCTTTATGGCAATATTATACCGTATCCTTCCGTCGAATGGCAAGGTTTTCCATGGATATGTTTGGGTACATTTTGTGTTCTTTCTTGGATTCATGCCCTGATTTTATACTTTTCCGACATAAACGCCCCCGTGTCGGTTCCAGGCGGGGAACGGCACAGGGGGCGGCGCTCTTGACAAAGTGGGGAGAGACTGCTATGATGAAAACAGAAAGAGCGTTGCTACTAGTGGTTGGCTTCGCGGTTTTACATCATTATGAACAATGCTGACCGTTTGGCTCCACCCAGGCAGTCATTCTTTCTGAATCATGCATAAGTAAATTTTATGCTGACCGTTTGGCTGGAACCCAAGCGGTCAGCACGCTTTTATGGACAGGTATACAAAACCCCCTGCGTCGGTTCCCGGTCTGGGGCGGCGCAGGGGATGCAGCGCTCTTGACAAAGCTTTGGAGAACTGCTATCATAAAAACAGAAAGAGCGCCGTTACTAGCGGTTGGCTTTCCGTATCAGCTAATAATATAATGCTGACCGTTCAGTTGCCGCTGGGCGGTCAGCACGCTTTTATGGAAAGTGCCAGTGCTAAAAACACCACGCACAGCAGAAATTTCAAAAAAAATCTGTCCATTCCAGCTTCACCCCCTTCCAACGTGGATTTTGCGAGGGGCTAGCCAACCACTTTTCGTAACAACGCTTCTTTCCGGCCCTTTTGACAGGGCCTTTTTATTTTAGCAGATTTTGTCGAACTTTGCAACATGCGCCTTCGTATACAAAACCCCCCTGCGTCGGGTCCCGGTTTGGGACGGCGCAGGGGGGTTGCTTTTGGGGTCAGGTGGTCTGGTGGGCTGGGTCGTCCAGGTAGGCGCAGGCGGACAGGGCTGCGACCTGGCCCTCGCCGGCGGCTTTGGCGATCTGGTAGGGGGCGCCGGTGCAGTCCCCTGCGGCGAACACGCCGGGGAGATTGGTGGCCATGCTGCGGTCGACTTGGATGGCCCCGTTGGCGGTGGCCAGGGTCGGCAGCAGGTCCGTGGGGGCCACGGCGGGGCGGAGGATGAAGACCCCCGCGCAGGGGATGGTCTCGCCGTTGGCGGTCAGGCCGGTGACGGTCAGTTGGCCTTGGATCGAGACGGTGCCGGTCTGGACAAAGGGGATGTCTGCGTCCAGCGTTTCCGGGCGCTTGGGGGCAAGGTAGGTCACTTGACAGCCCAGGTTTTTCAGGAAGTTGGCCTCCTCCGGCGCATCGGGGCTGCGGCCGACCACGGCCACGGGCTTGCCCCGGTAGAGCATCCCGTCGCAGGTGGCGCAGTAGCTCACGCCCCGGCCCAGATACTCGGCTTCCCCAGGAAATTTTTTCTGCCGCACCACGCCGGGGGCCAGGATCAAGGCCCCAGCGGAGAGGACTTGGCTGCCCACGCTGACTTGAAAGCCGTTCCAAGGCAGGGCCGAGAGGGCGCGGCCCTCTAACAATGCGACGCCTGCTTCTTTCGCGTGGGCGTGAAAGGTTTCTAGCAAATCCGCCCCCGACTGACTGGGCAGACCCAGGTAATTGTCTACCCGCTCGGCCCGTGCCAAGGGGCTGTCCTGCCAGCGGTTGCCCACCACGAGGACGGTCTTGTTCCGGGCGCGGGCCGTCAGGGCAGCGGACAGCCCCGCCGGGCCGCTGCCGATCACGATGATGTCATAGTGCATAAAGCGCTCCCTCCTGCTCTGCTGTGTTGGTCCCATCATAGCATATCCGATCCCTCACGTCTACTCGCAGTCGCACGCTGCTTTTTTTGCACGGTATCTTGACACGGCGTCAGAATCGCGGTATCCTATCTATACTGACACAGTGTCAGAATCAATTTATGTTGACGATGGAGGAAGAAACACATGTTAGGAAACTTCACCTATTATAACCCCACCAAGCTCTATTTCGGCGGCGGCTCCGTCGCGTCTTTGCGGGACGAGCTGCCCAAATACGGCCCCAATGTTGTCCTGGTCTACGGCGGCGGGTCCATCAAAACCAACGGCATCTATGACCAGGTGACCGCCATTCTGAAGGACTGCGGCAAGAACGTGGCGGAAATCTCCGGCGTCATGCCCAACCCCACCCTGCCCAAGGTCCTGGAGGGCGTGGAGATCTGCCGCCGGCATCAGGCCGACTTCCTGCTGGCCGTGGGCGGCGGGTCCGTCTGCGACTACACCAAGGCCGTGGCCGCCTCCGTCCACTGCGAGGAGGACCCCTGGCAGAAGTATTTCGTCCGCTTTGAGGAGCCTGCCTGCCCCGTCGTCCCCCTGGGCTGTGTGCTGACCATGGTGGGCACCGGCTCCGAGATGAATGCCGGCAGCGTCATCACGAACCCCGACACCAAGGAGAAGGTGGGCAAGGTCTTTGAGGATGAGGACGTGATGCCCAAGTTCTCCATCCTGGACCCCAACTACACCCTCACCCTGCCCCGGTACCAGATGGTCTCCGGCATCTACGATATTTTTAACCATATTTGTGAGCAGTATTTCTGCGGCGCGGATGACAACACCAGCGACTACCTCAGCGAGGGCCTCATGCGCTCCGTGATCCATTCCAGCCGCATCGCCGTGAAGAACCCCCAGGATTACGAGGCCCGCAGCAACCTCATGTGGACCGCCACCTGGGCGCTGAACACCCTGGTCGAGTGCGGCAAGAGCGGCGACTGGATGGTCCACATGCTGGGCCAGGCCGTCGGCGGCGTGACCAACGCCACCCACGGCATGACCCTGGCCGCCGTGTCTCAGGCGTACTATCACCACGTCCTGCCCTACGGCCTGCCCAAGTTCAAGCGCTTCGCCGAAGCCGTCTGGGGCATCGACCCCGCCGGTAAGACCGAGGAGGAAGTTGCCCTGGCCGGTCTGGACGCCATGAAGGCCTGGATGGAGGAGATCGGCGTGGTGCTGCATCTGACCGAGCTGGGCGTGGACGAGTCCATGCTGGACCAAATCGCCGACCTGACCTTCCACATGGACGGCGGCTACAAAGCCCTGAAGCGGGACGAGATCCTTGCGATCTTCCGCGAAAGCCTGTAAGCGCCATGCCCAAAGCCTCCCAAGCTCGGACCAACGCCCGCAAAGAGGAGATCATCTCCGCCTGCGCCGCCCTCTATGAGACCATGAGCTTCAAGGACATCACCTTGAAAGACATCAGCCAGGCCACGTCCTTCACCCGCACGTCCATCTACAACTATTTTCAGACCAAAGAAGAAATTTTTCTGGCCCTGCTCCAGCGAGAATATGACCTCTGGCACCAGGACCTCCTGGTCCTGATGGACACCCACGAGGCCATGACGGCGGATGCCTTCGCCGCCGCCCTGTCCCACACCCTGGCCCGGCGGGCACGGATGCTCAAGCTTCTCTCCATGAACCACTACGACATGGAGGCCAACAGCCGCATGGAGAATCTCGTCGCCTTCAAGCGCTCCTACGGCGCCGCGATGCAGGCCGTGACCCAGTGCGTGGAAAAATTCTTTCCCCACATGCCAGCCGAAGCCGTCCAAGGCTTTCTCTACGCCTTCTTCCCCTTTCTCTTCGGCCTCTATCCCTATGCCTACGTCACGGACAAGCAGAAGGCCGCCATGGACCAGGCAGACGTCCCCTACCCCTTCCTCTCCCTTTATGACCTGACCTACCCCTGCATCCGCAAGCTGCTGGAGGGGTTTCATTGAAACCGCAACGCCGTGGCCGATCTGCACGCAAATTGACAAGGTTGGTACAATCTGGTATACTAATCGTACTTTTATTTTCTCCAGAAAGTATTTTACGGAATGAGGGGTAGTGTGCTGTGAAAAAAAAGTTGAGTTTTCGAGAATACGTGACCGTGGCCAGTATGCTCTTCGGCATGTTCTTTGGCGCGGGAAACCTGATCTTCCCTGTGTCCATGGGCCAGCAGGCGGGCAGCCAGGTGTGGATCACGACCCTGGGCTTTCTCATCACCGGCGTGGGCCTGCCCCTGCTGGGCGTGGCAGCCCTGGGCATCAGCCAAAGCAACGGCCTGTTCGACCTGTCCAGCAAAGCCGGGCGGCCCTACGGTATGTTCTTCACCTGCGCCCTGTACCTGACCATCGGGCCATTCTTCGCCATCCCCCGCTGCGCCACCACGTCCTACACCGTGGGTCTGGAGCAGATCTTACCGGAGGGCCACGCCAAGCTTTTCCTGCTGCTGTTCTCGTTGGCCTTCTTCGCCGTAACGCTCTTCTTCTCCCTGCGGCCGGGAAAAATTTTGACCTGGATCGGTAAAGTCCTGAATCCCTGCTTCCTGCTCTTCCTGGGCATCCTGCTGGTCGTTGCTCTGGTCTCCCCCGGCGCGTCCATCTCCTCTGTGGAGCCCATGGGGAACTACGCCACCCAGCCCTTCCTGACGGGCTTCCTGGAGGGCTACAACACCATGGACGCCCTGGCCAGTCTGGCCTTCGGCATCATCGTGGTGCAGGTCATCCAGGGCCTGGGGGTGAAGGAACCGAAGGACGTGGCCGTCAGCACCGTTCGCTCCGGCATTTTCAGCTGCCTGCTCATGGCCGTCATCTATCTGGCCGTCGCCGTCGTGGGGACGCAGAGCCGCGGCCTGTTCCCCGCCGCCGAAAACGGCGGCATCGCCCTGGCCCAGATCGCCCAGCACTACCTGCGCGGCGTGGGTCTGCTGGTCCTGGCCGCCACCGTCACCTTGGCCTGTCTGAAAACCTCCGTGGCCCTCATCACCAGCTGTAGCGAGACCTTCGTCGGCCTCTTCCCCAAGGGGCCCTCTTACCGGGTCTGGGCCATCGTGTTCTGCCTCATGTCCTTCGTCTTTGCCAACCTGGGCCTGAGCACCATCATCAGCTACGCCGTGCCCGTGCTGATGTTCCTCTATCCCCTGGCCATCGCCCTGATCCTGCTGGCCCTCTTCGGCAAGTTCTTTGGCCACAGCCGGGAGGTCTACGTCTCCACCCTGGTCCTGACGCTCGTCGGCGCCGTCTACGACCTGCTCCGCAACCTCCCCGAAAATCTCCGCGCCCTGCTGCATCTGGACGGTCTGATCGAAGCCGTGGGCAATGTCCTGCCTCTCTCCGGCATCGGCTTCGGCTGGGTCTGCCCGGCGATCATCGGCCTGGCGATTGGCCTCCTCCTCCACTTCTCCCGCCGGAAGAAAGCGGCCTAATTTGATAGACCTACTTTTATAAAAAAACAACTCCCTCTGATCCAGAGCAAAGCGTTCTGGAGCAGAGGGAGCTTTTCATTGTCCCGAAACCGCTTCGATATACCGGTCCACGATCTCCACCAACAGCTGAAACTGCCGGTCAGATAGGACCCTTCCCTTCTCCTCAATGGTTTCCAACGTATTCTTTGATTCCTCCGCAAATAAGATGTCATCACTGGATACCCCCAGCACAACACATAGCCTTTTTAACAGCGCAACCGAGATCCCGACTACGCCTCGCTCCAAGTCAGACAGATATTGTGGAGTACACTCCAGCTGCTCAGCCAGCTGTTCCTGCGTCAGCCTGCTTTTTTCACGGGCCAGCTTCACCTGCTTCCCGATTTGAATATTGATCTCTTTCTTTTCCCGCATCAGGATCACCACCTTATCGCTATTAGAATAACGAAAAGCCAGCTTGACAAACACAATGTAAGAGTTTTATACTATCAATAGCATTACTTTTATTTTTTGCATTTTCTAATGGCATTACTATTATATCCTGGGAGGTGAAAAAGAAAGGGAAATTTTGGAACGGAGTTTGTACTATAAAAAGAGAAAGAAGGAATTTATCGTGTTCTGTCACAACTGTGGCGCACAGCTACCGGAGAACGCTGCGTTCTGTCCAAACTGCGGGCAGAAGATCACCCCTATTTCCCAACCGGTCAGCATCCAAAAACCAGAAGCACCACCCGCCGAGCCTGTGGACGCCCCCGTGGATTCCACCGATGCCCCCAACGAGACCCCACAGCCCGACCCGCAGCCCGGTCCCCAGACCGACAATACCGTCCCGCCCTCCGGCACTGTCACGGAAGCCGAGGTCATTGGCAGCAACGCTGCCTACTACCAAGCGCAATTTCAAAAAATCAGGGCCGGGGAAAAAGGTAACTTTAACGTCGCCGCCTTTTTCCTGACGCTCTATCACGCCGCTTACCGTGGGCCTTGGAAAGAATAGCTGAAATTCATGGCAATCCCCCTGATTGGTTACATTGCAGCCTTTGCGTGTTCCATGATCGGCGCTGCATCGTCCCTCCTTGGTGTGATCGTCGCAGGAACCGTTCTGTATGTCGTTACTTCGATCGTGACGATCATCTGGGCGATCCGCTATGGCTTTGCGTTTAACAAGATCTATCTGACCTATGTCGAAAAACAACAGTACGCTCCACATCCGGTGTACGGCACCTCCAGCAAGCGGGTGGTGCTTTCCGTGCTTGCTGTCTTCGTTGTCAGTCTTGTGCTCTCTCTCCTGTCTGTGTTCGTTGCCGCTCCCTCCATGGAAAGCCTTTGGGGGCTTGGCGATGCTTACAGTCAAGATACCTCCAACTCTGAAACTTCGGAGAGCAGCACCCAACCCGAAAATACGCCAGACCCAGAGCCGGAGCCAGAGCCCTCTGAACCTGCGCCGTCCACCAGCGACAAGGACGCCTCTGCTGCACCGTCCCAGCCCACCAGCGGAACAGTAAAGGTCGTCCGCTACGCCAACGAAAACGGCCGTATAAAAGACTTGCCGCCAGCAGACATCGTGGCCAATGACGTAAAGGGGCTTGGATACAGCGGCTCTATCATCATCACACCCATGGACAGCGGTACGGGAAATATCTCACAGGGAATTTTCTGGTACCAAGTAGATGTCAAAATCTACGACGAAAACTGGAACTACGCAACCGATCTGTATCTTTACTACACATATCAGGAACAGCAAGACGGAACGACGACAGCCTATGGCCTAGATATTACCAGCATCTCTACCAACTACGATGACGAAGCCGCTTACTACACCAAGCAAGACTACCTGGATATGAATGAGGCTGACCGGTACTATTATGGGGCCTCTCCCACGGCTGGCGTACCCTGGAATGACCCGACGACCGGAGAATGGACCCTTGACGGGGAACTCTACGAAGGCGGTCTATACAGCTATTAACACAAAAGCAGACGTTAGCAATCAAAAAAGAGAGAAAGAAGGAAGCACAATGAAAGCAAAACGAATGGCAGCCGTACTTCTCGCCGCTGCCCTGACGCTCCCCTGTTGGAACCTAGCCGCCAAGGCGGCCTTTTCTGACGTCCCCAGCAACGCCTGGTATGCCCAGGATGTCGCCGCCGCTGAAAAATACGGCATTCTCCAAGGCACTGGTAACGGAAGGTTTTCCCCGGACGGCAACCTGACCCTGGCCCAGGCCATCACTATGGCAGCCAGGACCTACGCCTATGAACGCGGAGAAACGATCCCGAAGACCGGTAGCTCCACCTGGTACAGCGATTTCCTGCAATATGCCAACGACAAAGGCATCTGTGCCATCGGTGAGTTCGGCGCTGCCTATGACAACTTCTGCAACCGCCTGACGATGGCCAAGCTCTTCGCCAGGGTCGTTCCGGAAAGCACTGCCACCCAGCGCAATGACGTGACCAGCTTGCCGGATGTCCAGTCCGCTTCCGAAAACCAAGCCGTCTTTACCCTCTACCAGCTGGGCATCCTGACGGGCAGCGACAAGTACGGCACCTTCCACCCCTACCAGTACATCAAGCGCTCGGAAACAGCTGCGATCTTGAACCGCGTCCTGAACCCGGACACGCGGAAATCGTTCACGCTGGAAAAGGCTCCCACGTTAGAGCAGATCTATGCTAATGCATTGGTGCAGGCCTGGGATTATTTTGAAGATGATATTATAAATGCACATAGTATCGGTATTAACTTAGGTGAGTTCGGATATGCACTCTATGACATCGACAGCAATGGCGTCCCGGAGCTGCTTGTCGGTTTCACTGGGGAGGACGAGGCTGAATTTGTAGACGCTGCCTACACGATCCAAAACTACCACGCTGTCTGCCTCTTTACCGGCTCGATCCCGACAGGAGGCGGAGGTCAAGACAACTATGTTCTGTGTGGCAACGGTGTAATCCAAAACTCCTGGATTGGAGGATTTGATAGTTATGGTTCAGCCTATTACAAGTTGAACAGCAGTGGTTCTCTGAAGCTCCTGGAAGCCTGGGCGTTCCAGTACGATCCAAACCCAAACAAACAGTATCGGTACAGCAGCACCAGTGGAGATCCTTGGGAAAATCCGAAGGCATTCAAGTATGTCAAGGAATCGTATATCAATAATCTTAATCTTGACAAAAAATACGGAGACGCCTTACGTTTTAATTTCACCCCTGTTTTTGACTAAGTAAAAAATACACAAACCCTCCCCCTGCTTCCGCACGTTGGCTGAGCAGGGGGAGGGTTTTTGTGATTTTTCCGGTTTTTAGTGGCAGCCGTGGTGGCCGCAGGTATGGCCTTCGCCGTGGCCCTGGCCGTGGTGGTCACAGTGGACGTTGGGGTCATAGCCCAGGTTGCCGGACAGCAGCGCGTTTACCGCGGCGTCGGCGTCCCCGCGCACACCGCCGTAGAGGCGGATGCCGGCCCCGGCCAGGGCGACCTGTGCGCCGCCGCCGATGCCCCCGCAGATCAGCGTATCCACGCCGCGCTGCATCAAAAAGCCGGCCAGCGCCCCGTGGCCGCTGCCGTTGGTGTCCACGACCTCCGTCCGGCTGATCTGTCCGTCGGTGATCTCATAGATCTTAAAGGCCTGGGTGTGGCCAAAGTGCTGAAAGATCTGTCCGTTTTCATAAGTCACTGCGATTTTCATGGTGGATCCTCCTTCTTGTTTGCGCGGGTCCGGGGCGTCCTGGCGGACCGGCAAAGGCCCCTGCCGGCACCCCTGGCCGCAGCCGCGCTCCCGGCCGCCGCAGAGGCGGTAGTTCCCGCCGCGGATGACCAGGGGCCGCCCATAGACCAGGCAGGCCGCGATCTTTTTCCGGGCGCTCTCATAGATCTCCTGCACGGTGGAGCGGGAGACGTCCATCTGCGCTGCGCACGCCCCCTGGGTCTTTTCCTCCAGATCGACCAGGCGGATGACCTCGTACTCGTCCAGCGTCAGCACGATGGGCGCCTCCGCCCGCACCTCCTGCGGCCCAAAGGCCCCGACCCGCGGCAGCCCGCAGATCCTTCGGCATCTCTGTGGTCTCGGCATACCCCTTCCCCCCTTTTCATTTCCGGTATATGCCGATTATAACACCAGGAGAACCAAATTGCAAGCCAAACAAGCCCCTTCGAGCGATACCTGTGAAACTCTCACGCAGGGTGGTACCCGTGAAGTTCTCACGCAGGCTCGAAGGGGCTTGGTCTTATTTATTTATTTTCGCAGGGTCGCCTCGCTCTGCTCCCCCACGAGCACATGGTAGCGGTGGGTGAAATTGGTCTTGGCGACCCCGGCGCAGACGGGGCAGCCGGTGCGCATCTTTCCCGTCCGGGAATACACTTTGGCTTTCCAGACGTGCCCCTCCTCGCAGCGCCACCAGACGCGCTTGCCGCTGCCCACGGTCACCTGATCGGGGCGGAGGGAGCCGTTGCGCTCCGTGTCCCACTGGGCGGCGACCTGAGGCTCTAAGGACGCCAGGTCGTTGAACCCCGGCAGGACCTTGCGGCCCGTGCAGTAGGGGCAGCCGGTGGCAAACTGGACCCGCCGGCCCACCGGGGCCCGCCACGTATGCCCCTGCTCGCACTGCCACCAGACGGACCGGTTGCTGTTCGCCGCCACCTGTTCGGGGCGCAGGCCGTTGTTTTTCGTCGGGTGCCACTGGGCGGCCAGGGCGGGAAAGGCCGAGGCGAAGTCATTCACCCCCGGCAGCACCAGCCGCCCCGCGCACACGGGGCACCCCGACCCGCCGCTGGTCCGGCTGGTCACGCTGGCCTGCCACTCGTGCCCCTCCTCGCAGCGCCACCAGGCCTTCCGGTGGGAGCCGGGGGCCACCTGGTCCGGCTGAAAGGCCCCGTTTTTCGTCGGGTGCCACTGGGCGGCGATGTCCGGGAAGCGGGTGGCGAAGTCGTTCACGCCGGGCTGGAGCCGCCGGGTGCTGCAGTAGGGGCAGCCCCGCCCGGAGGTCCGGGACTTCACCGGGGCCTGCCAGCGGTGGCCCTTTTCGCACTGCCACCAGTATTCGTCTCGCGTGCCGTAGGTCACGTTCTGGGGCGTGGCGGGCAGGTTGGCCGGGTCCCACTGCTCCAGAAGCTCCTCCTGGTGGTGCAGGAGGCAGAATTCATATAATGTTACTTTCATCGCATCTGATATGGTCAGGAGGGGGACCCCATTCGGTCCCCCTCCATAGGTTTTCGGTACGAAACTGTGTCTGGCTTCTCTCGAAGCGGTCCTTACACCACGTTCCCGTTCCCCTGGGAAGAGTTGGCGTTGGACCACGCCTTCTCCAGGGCCTCCCAGTTGCGGATGGGCAGCGTCTTAGTCCAGTTTTCATACTTGGTCTTGTCGCTGTTCTCCTTCATCTGGTAGGTGTGGGAGTTGGTGGCTTCCTGCATGTCGGCGTAGTACCACTTGGTCTGGTCCATGTTGTCGGGCCACACCAGCATATCCTTGGTGAAGTGGCTCTTGTCCGGGTGCCGGTCCAGGGTGCGGTTGACCAGGGTCACGGCCTCGGCGCGGGTGATGTTGCGGTCGGGCTTGAACGTCCCGTCCTCATAGCCGTTGACGAAGCCCTTGTTGGCGGCCTGGTTGATGTAGTCCTTGGCCCAGTGGCCGCTGATGTCGGGGAAGAGGTCCTTGCCGTTGTAGGTCACGTCGAAGAACCGCGCCGCGATGGTCGCGAACTCTGCGCGGGTGATGTAGCCGTTGGGCCGGAAGCTGCCGTCCTCATACCCAGCAATGATCCCGGCCTTGCTCAGCGTGGACACGGCGTTATTAAACCAGTCCCCTGCCTTCACGTCAGAGTACCCACTGCTCTGGCTCCAGAACTTGGTCCGGCTCTCGTCGGTCAGCATCCGGAAGTAGATCGTCGCCACTTCCGCGCGGGTGATCTTCCCCTCCGGCCGCACGGGTTTCTTCGTCTGGTCGGTCGTCGGCTGACCGGTGTAGTAATCCACAGGATAGCCGATGATGTAACCATAGTGATCCTTCGTGTTCAGCGAAGGCCGAGAGCCACCGCTATGACTACCGGAGCTGCTCTTAATCGTGTAGGAGACAGAGGGCTTGGGGAACTCAGCCAGCTTTGTGTTTTCCTTATCACACAGAATAGCGCTCTCGTTGGTATACCGTGCCTCAGACTCAGGAATCCTAAGGCTGCCGTCCAAGTCATCCTTGCCATAGGTACCCGGGTTCTTTTCGCGGGTGGTCAGCTCGAGATTGTAAGACAGCGTGACCGTCGTTTCGGCAGGAATATTCTCATTGATCTCCCACTTGAACTGAGCTGCTTCCTCACCGTTCTGTGCTGTGTAGGTCAGCTTATAAAGATAGCTTTGCTCCGTAGCATTTTCGCCAAAGTAATAGGTATCTCCAATTTTTTTCTTAGGAATCTCGGCGTTATTTTTCTTCAAAGAGAGTCCATCCATGAAGGTGAATTGCTTGCCAATCTTGTCGATCACATAGGAACCCTTGCTGATCGCAGTGATCGGATCAGGCTGAACTTCCGTTTCAGGAGTTCCTTCCTTGTTTCCATTTACCGTCGGCAGCGTCAGCGTCACCGTCGTGGTCCAGTCGCTGTTCAGGCTGGTGGCGGATTTGAGCTGCTTGGTGTCCCAGGTAGAAACAGGGTCGGAGGGCTTATTGTTTTCGCCATCCTTCACAATGGCATTGACGATCTTGCCGTTGGGGATGTCAGCTGCTTGGACTTTGTAGGTGACATAGTAGGTCACAGTATCGTTAGCGGGGACCCTAGCAGTCCAAGTGCCGTCTGTATCAAGATTCACAAGATTTTTCAGGTCCTTATCACTATAAACTGCGACACCGCCCAGAGTATCCTTCAGCTGAGTGGAAGCCGGTGTGGTTTTATTGTTTGTCACATTCACCTTCCAAATGATCTGGTCATTCACATGGGCAACCGTTTCACCAGGTTTGAACTCAATGCCATTAACCTTGTAAGGCTCCTTCGTAACGCTCAAATCCGGAGCCTGGTACGTATTCTTGATGGTGAGAGGTTTCGTTGTCGATACCTCTGATGTAGCGCCTTCTTTGGTAGTATACTGAACACTAGCCTTACTGTTTTCGACTTTAATCGTCAAGGTGTACTTTTCGGAGTCATACTGCATCCCAGAAACATCACCCTCAGTTTCCTGAACGGTGTAGGTATAGGTTCCTGCGGGCAGGCTCAAGGTGCCGTCATTATCAAAGATAAAGGGAGCAGTGTAAGTATCTCCATTCTGTGTCCCGCTCTTCAATGCACTCACAGTAACACTACCAGAAATGGACTTGGGTTTTTCCACAGTCTTGTCGTTTACTTTCTCTGGTTTTACCGTTACAGTGAACGTCGTGTTGTCAGGCAACGTGCTGACGTCCTTTAGCGTCAGTTGTTTTTGAATCAGTTGGGAGAGGGTGACCGTTGCATTTTTTGTATAGGTGTTCGTCACGGTCATGGTGCTGGTCTTGTTCCTCTCCACAGTAACCGTCTCCGAGTTAGCCGTCCCATTGTTATACGTTGCTGTGCAGGTATAGCCATCCACACCAGCATTGCTCTCGCTGACTGTGTATTCACCAGCGGGGAGGCCGGAGATGGTCCAGGTGAGTGTGTCATCAGCCTTCTTTGCTTCCTCTGTTTTGGTAAGTGTGCCTTTTATGTTATCTTGTGCATCTTTTACTGTAATCTGAAAGTTTTCAGGCAGCCTGTCCACAGTAAGTCTATCGCCCACTACCTTCTTGATGATCGTCAAGGTATAGGTGGATTGTTGCCACTGGGCGTAAAGGTCATTGCCGTTGGCGCCATCCATACGGGCAGAGCTACCAGCCTCAAACTTTTCACCAGTACCATCAGACTTCGTATTCCACTCTTTGAATTCGTAGCCCTCTTGATTCGGAAGATGCGTATCCTCATAGGTTTTGATCGTGAATAGAGCATTATTTTCAATGCTCTCCTCAGGCGTATACTCCTGACCCGTTCCAAAGTTGCTGTGATAGGTCACACTATACGTCTGTCCTGGATTCTCCCCGCTGAACTTCGGCTTCAGCGTAACGTTTGCGGTCATCTGAATTTCATCGCCAGGATGATATTTCTTATTATTATTAGCCGTATCCGTCCAATACAGGAACTTGCCAGCGTTGTCGCCTGTATAGTTCTTCACCTTTGCAATGGTGTTGTACCAATACAGCTGTGAATCAGTAGCTCCACCGCCGTAAGTCACAGTGTAAGTATCCCCTTTGAGCACCGGGCGAATGGTGAGGTTTGTCGTCATTTGACGGTTGACGTCCTCTTTCTGGTTTGTCTCACAGTTTACCCAATAGAGAACCGTTTTGTTTTCCGCTGCAAGTTTAGCGGTTGCATCTGTATAGACGCTTGCTCCGTTGATAACCTGGTTGTAGTTCACCGTGCCATTGGTAACACCTTCCACACCCTCAATCGTCAACGTGAGAGTAATGGGAACCCACTTCGCATAAACCGTGATGTTCTGGGCAGGCATTGTCTTACCAGAGAAGTCATACTGTCTCGTTCCGCTCGGATCGCTGCACCAGCCGTCGAATCTGTAGCCAGTAGGTGCATTGTCTGGTTCATAGCTTCCAGCGCCTCTAATGTCTTGTTCGTATTTGTAGGGTTCCGTCTTTACCTCAACACCATTACTAATGTAAACAACATCATAGCTGTTTCTAATATAGTAAAAGTTGGCGTTGTTATACCGGTTTCCGTTGTTCGTTCCTTCTTTATAGGTAAAACCAGTCAGTTCATACTTGTCTTCCTTTGTCACTGTAGCCCCAGTGCCTGGGCTAGTATCAGTATGATGTAATTTATAGGTTACACCACCCTGTGTCACTGTTCCACTCTCGCCGGGTAAAACCTGTACATAGTAATGAGCGCTTTCAGACCCCATACCGGTTTCAGGACCATAGAAAGTCGCTCCATTCAATGGCATCGTGTCAATATTAACTTGGGATATACTTCCATGTTTAGATGTTTTCCATGCACTGCTTCCATCAATCGTAGGCCACTGATTTCCTATGTACGCGCCATATTTTGCAGTGATCCGAATATTCGTGTATTCTTTCCATTCTCCTCCGAACCATCCGGACTGCTTATAATACCAGAAACTGATTTCGTAGATATTGCGCTTATAAAATACATTAACAATCGTCGAATCGTCACCTTTTATGGTTTGTTGCTCAATTCCTGTTGCTGTAAACCCTTGATAAGACTTTGCTGCTGCGTTCGTCTGGTCTTCAGTTGTCCCAGACTTCGTTTCACTTTCTATGTAGGAATACCCAGTATCGTTGGCGTTTTCCTGCCAGTGGATCACGGTGTAGTTGGCCCTTGCAGGTGTCCAGAGTGCATAGAGTTTTGTATCTCCGTTCGGAGTAACCTGTTCTACAATCTCTCCGTCAGTCGTCAAACTCCAACCTGCGAAAGTATAACCCGCTTTTTCCGGATTGCCCACTTTGCCCAACTCAAAGCTTTCCCCTTGCTGGACATAATGGGATGCAATCGCGCTGCCCCCCTGGCTATCAAAGGTCAGCCAGCAGGATGCGGATGCTGGATAGACGTTTATATCGTTTGTGACGCCTGTTCCAGTAAAAGCGCTGCCGTCTGCCGTTTTCCAAGTAATATCCTTATAGTCTTCTGGAATGGCAACTATTCCGTTTTGAGCAACGCCAGTATGCATAACTTCGTTGGAACCTGTTTCCGCCATAAAATAGACGTGAATCGGATTTTTGTTCTCTGCCCATTGTGCATAACACTGGATGGTGCTTGCTTTCTCAACGGTAACTGTACCAAATGGTACCTCTTTTCCGTCTGCCGTCTTCCAGCCGGTAAAGTGGGACCCGGCGAGTGTCGGGTCAGCTGGCGGCTTAAGCGTATCGCCCGTTTTCACAGTCTGTGTGTACCATGGGCTTTCCGCAGTTTCACTGATGTAGAACTCATACGTGGCAAATTTTCCCTCATTCGGTGGTGTAATAGAGAGAGGGGATGTGTTCCCTGCCAACGCTGTCACGGGCAGTAGGGAAAACGCCATTGCCACGGCCATTAGCATGGCCACGATCTTCTTGCTCATGTCTTTCCTCCTTCGTTTTTTTCCTTTGTTTTGGGGTCTCGTGTGGTCCAACGCATCCCTCCTAAAACGTGCCAAAAGGTATACATTTTGGCAAAGCGGATCGTTTGGGAAAAACTGGGCTATTTACCGTGATTTTGACGGAAATTCATAGGGAACCGCTCTTGCTTTTTAGGAATATTCGCTGTACTATGTTGTTATAAAGGCGAGTCTCAAAAGGTATACCTTTTGGCACAGGGCGTTTGTGGTTTTTGTGCAAAATCATGGAAGAATTTCCTGGCGGGTCGGGCGCAGGGCGAGGGGGCCTAAAAAACTGCACAAAAAAAGAGCCGGGAAGACGGGGCGTTGTCTGCTCGGCTCTGGGGATGGGCTGTAAAATTTTATGAAAAATACCGGTGGTTTTTCGAGTTCTTTTTTCCGACAATATTTTTGTGTTTGTCGGGCGCAGGGCGCGCCGCTCTGCCAAAATCATCCACCGCAGGCCAGGCGGGAATAACTGGGCAGAAAATGGTGGACAATATGGGTGCAAAGACAGGATATTGCATCTTTGGATATAAAATCGCAGGAAAGGTTTGAACGACTATGAAAGCTACTGGTATCGTGCGCCGCATCGACGACCTGGGCCGGGTGGTCATCCCCAAGGAGATCCGCCGCACCATGCGCATCCGGGAGGGGGACCCCCTGGAGATCTTCACCAACGGCGAGGGCGGCGTCGTGTTTCAAAAATACTCCCTCATGGGCGGCCTGGCGGATTTCTCCGGCCAGCTGTGCGAATCCCTGCACAAGAGCACGGGCAAGCTCGTCACCATCACCGACCGGGACACCTGCCTCTCCGTCGCCGGCGGCGGCCGGCGGGAGCTGACCGACAAGAGCATCTCCCCCGCCCTGGCCCAGATCATGGAGGGCCGGCAGATCTACCAACATCAGCCCGGCCAGCCCGCGCTGCCCGTGAGCGACTACACGGAGCGCTACGTCATCTCCACCGCCGCGCCCATTCTGTCCGAGGGGGACGTGCTGGGCTGCGTGGTCTTCCTCTGCGAGCAGGACCACCTGGCCGTGGGAGAAACAGAGTACCCCCTGGCCCAGACCATCGCCGGTTTTCTGGGCCGACACATGGAAGCCTAATGGCTTCCCATTATTCTGATCCAATAGAAGCCTGATAGCTTCCAGCTATTCTAAAAAAGACACACGCCCTGTCCCCGTTGACGCGGAGATCGGGCGTGTGTTTTTGGTTCTACTTGTCTCCGCCCCCACATAGAGTGGTGACACGGACAACGTTGGGAGTGGTGGAACTTGCGCACGGACATTGAGGAACGCGCCTGCGACCTGGCCCTCTACATCATCGAGCACCGCGGGACCGTCCGGGCTGCGGCGAAGCAGTTCGGCATCAGTAAATCCACGGTCCACAAGGACCTTTCTCAGCGGCTGCCGACCTTCAACCGGACGCTCTACCTGCAAGTGAAGGAGATCCTGGAGCAAAACAAGGCCGAGCGCCACATCCGGGGCGGCATCGCCACCCGGCGGAAATATAAAGGCGAATAAGAGCCGCGGTATCGCAGACGCAAAAAATCGAACCAGCCCCCAGAGCTTGCTTCTGGGTCGCTGGTTCGATTTGATGTGATCGGGAATATCTTACTTCTTCTGGCCGAACTTGGCGTCGTAGTTCTCCTGGGCCTTGGAGATGATGTTGACTGCCGCCTCGCGGCCGTTGACATCCCCGGCCACGGCCTCCTTGCCCTCCAGGGCCTTGTAGACGCTGAAGAAGTGGGCCATCTCGTCGAAAATGTGGCTGGGCAGGTCCAGAATATCGTGGTACATGTTGTACATGGGGTCCGAGAAGGGGATGGCGATGATCTTCTCGTCGTTCTTCCCGCAGTCGGTCATGGAGATGTACCCCACGGGGAAACAGCGCACCAGCGTCAGCGGGGCCAGGGACTCGGAGCAGAGCACCAGCACGTCCAGCGGGTCGCCGTCGTCGCCGTAGGTCCGGGGGATGAAGCCATAGTTGGCGGGGTAATGGGTGGAGGTGTACAAAATGCGGTCCAGGACGATCAGGCCCGTTTCTTTGTCCAGCTCGTACTTGTTCTTGCTGCCCTTGGGGATCTCGATGACCGCCATAAAGTCTTCCGGCTTGATCCGATCCGCAGAAATGTCATGCCAAATGTTCATGAGAACCAATTCCTCCTATCATATCATCCAAAAATCCGTTCTCATTATACCACACCGACACAGCTTGTCTACCAGTTTTCGCCAAATGATCCGCTCAGTTTTCCAGCGAGGCCCGATAGAGGAAGGCGGCGATCTGGGCGCGGGTGCAGGCACCGTTGGGCTGGAACTGGGTGGCACTGACACCGTTTGTGATGCCCTGCTCGGCCGCCCAAGCTACGGCGGCGGCGTAGTAGGCGTCTGCGGATACGTCGGCAAAGCTACTCATCGTCTGCGGCGCGGGAGAGCCAGCCGCACGCCACAGCATGGTCACCATCTGGGCGCGGGTCACATTGGCCTGGGGGGCAGTGCCGTCGGAGACGCCGCTGTCCTTCGCCCACGCCTGGGCCTTGTCGTACCAGGTGGTCCCGCCGGAGAGATCGGTGTCATCCTGCCGGGCCAGGACGGTCCACATCATGGCGCGGGTGGTGGGCTGCTCCGGGGCGAAGGTGTCCTCGCTGATCCCGTTGAGCAGCTCGCGGGCGCTGGCAAAGTCGATGTACGGCTCGGCCCAATGCCCCTTGGTGTCGGTAAAGTCCTTGGCGTTGTCAAAGACTTTCAGGGTCACGTTGTCCTCCACGGCCAGCTGGATGCCGTTCTCCGTGGGGATGCAGTCCTTCACGATCTCCTCGGTGCCGTCCGGCTTCACCACAGCCACGACCGTGCCCGGCGTCACGTTGCTGACGGGAATTTCCACCTTTGTCTCCCCGCTGTTCTTCGGCAGCTCGACCTTGACGGTGGGGGCCGTCTGGCTGTCCTCAGTGGCCTTGACGTCCACGGGCACCGTGACCGCCTCATCGTTCTTCTTGGCCTCGTCCACGGCCTTGCTGCTGATGGTCGTCTCGGCCTCGGTCTTTGCGCCGCTGGCGTCGGTGGTGGTCGTCGTCGTGCCGGTAGACCCGTTGGGCAGAGTCTCCTTCACTGTCTCCGTCCCGGTGGTCACGCCGTTCTGGTCCTTCTTCGTCTCCGACTTGACCTCCGTCTTCGTCCCATCTGCGTCGGTCTTCGTCTCGGTCTTGCTTTCCGTCACAGTGCCGGACTTGTCCGTGGTCGTCTCGGTCTTGCTGGTGGTCTTGTTGCCGTCCGCGTCGGTTTTCGTCTCCGTCTTTGTCTCGGTCTTGCTCCCGTCAGACTTTGTGTCCGTCTTGGTCTCTGTCTTCGTCACAGACCCGTCCGTCCCCGTAGTCGTCTCGGTCACGGAACCGTCCTTCTTCGTCTCCGTCTTCGTTGTAGACCCATCAGGGTTTGTGGTGGTCTCCGTCTTCGTCGTGGTGTTGCCGGAGCCAGAGGAAGAGCTGCCAGAGCTTTTCCGCACCAGACCATTGATCGCATCCTCAATGACCTTGGCCATCGCATCCACTTCGGCCTGCTGGGTGATGTTCTTCCCACGAACCACAGCCGCAATAGCGGCCTTTACCGTGTCAAAATTTCTATAGTCAGATTCATTCAAGGCCTTTGCCTTTTCAATGGCAGCATCGACAGCAGCATAATCGGCAGGCAGGTAGGTCATTGCAACCGTCTGCGTATGTGTTTCAGGGTTTGCGCTTACCGTAAATTTCCCGCTGAACGGCTTACAGTTTTTGGCTTCAACAGTAAATTTATGTGTCCCGTTTTCCAACTTAGCCGGGTTTGCAACTTTCTCGCCGTCCACCGTGATAACAACATCCGTCAAGTTTGCCGGAGTGATAGCAAACAAAACCTCATGCGTCGGCTGGGGAAGCAGAGGCGTACTATCTGCTTCATAGCGATAGGTGCCGCCACCTTCGGTAATTTCCTTATAGAAACCCTCAGTTTTCATGTCACCTGCGGATTTTGCAGAAACGCCATCTCTTATCTCAGTGTCCCCGCCGCAAGCATAGATATTAGAATTTTGTGTATAATAATTATTCGCAAAATTCACAAAATTGGGCACTTCAGTATTGGAAGTGGCAGTAATTTTTCCGCCGATGCCGCCCAAACGACCATACGGAGGCTGTACGCTATATTGAGACAAATCGAATTCTCCTGCAAAATAGCTATTGCTTATCGACGTTCCAGTAAATATAGTTCCCACTATGCCGCTGACACTGTTCATTGTAGCTGTTCCCAACACGGTCAATTTGCCTGTCGCATAGCAGTTGTCAATCTTAGACTGTCCAGTAATGGACCCTGCAATTTCGCCACTGTTGGTAGCCAGCAATGTCATGGGCGCTGTATTGGCACAATACTTTATTTCCGAAGTATCATCGGCATAGCCTACAATTCCGCCAATATAGGAACTGCTCATATCATTTGTAAAAGTAAATTCACCCTTATTTTCACAATATTCAATAAGTGTATTATGAGCTTCGCCTAACATACCAATCATTCCGGCAAAGGCTTTTCCATTATTACTGAACGATACTTCTGATACGCAATTAGAAATTACAGAGTCTACCGCAAATCCGGCAATGCTGCCTAAGCCTCCTCTGAAACTACCATCGCTTTCAGTAGCATTAAAGCTGCCCTTTACCGTTAAGTCATATACCTTAGCCTTCCAAAGAGCACCAAAGAATCCAGCATAATATTGCTGCTGATTATATGTCCTTGACAAATCCAAACCAGAAATCACATGGTCATTACCATAAAATGTGCCGCTAAAACAAGGGATTTCATCTCCTATCGGTCTACCCGCAATCGGCACCCAATTTTTGCCCGTCAAATCCAAATCTGCGTTAAGGGACACAACAGCGTCCTCTTTTCCGTCATACTTACCCTCAGTAGCCTCTGCCGCAAATTGCATCAGGTCCTCAACCGTATTAATACTTGTCCTGATTGGTTCCTTTGCTGGAACTTCAGCTTCTTCCTCCGCAAACGCCGTCACCGGCAGAAGCGACAGGCACAGGGCCAGAACTAGGGCTAGGCTTGCGATTTTTTTCTTCATTGAGGTACCTCCTTCAGTTCGTTGGTTGGATGGTATTAGAACGCTTATTATCCCGTAGGGGGAACCTCTACGGGATATAAGGAAGCGCTTCCTTATCGTTTTCCATATTTTTCTACGTTGTTGCGTTGTTGTTATTTTATCACGGGTGAGCGGTGGGGTAAATCCGTCTAAAGTATGAAAAGGAGTTTTTCTACCCTAGTGGTTCGTGTTACTCTACTGTTGTGTTGTCTGCACCATGAATCAGCTTTCGCAGAGATTTCGCCACGGTCAGGAAGTCTTGCCCCTTTGCGCCGGAAGCGATCTCTCGTTCTGCTTCTTCTAACTTTTGATAGAGGTCAGAAATTGGAGAACTCTCTGTCATAGGATGCACCTTCCTTTGTTTATCCATAGTATAGTGGAATTATGGGGAAGTGTCAATATGGGTTTTGCGTATCAGGCGATTGCATTTCTTCACACAAAAGGATATAATTATGTGAGCAGAATCACAAAATTTGAAAGAAAAATGTGATGGAGGGGTGTTATGGAACGACTGATCTTACAACGGCTCTTGAAATGGAAACACTCCCCCTACCGCAAACCGCTCATTTTGAAAGGCGTGCGGCAGGTGGGCAAGACGTGGATCTTAAAGGAATTTGGTCGGCGGTACTATGAAAACGTCGCCTATTTTAACTTCGATGAGCAGGAGGAATATCAGCAATTTTTCGAGACGACGAAGAACGTAGACCGCATTTTGCAAAACCTGATGCTGGCCAGCGGGCAGACGATCCACCCGGAAAAGACGCTGATCATTTTTGACGAGGTGCAGGACTGCCCCAAGGTCATCAACGCCATGAAATATTTTTGCGAGAACGCGCCGCAGTATCACGTGGCCTGCGCCGGTTCCCTGCTGGGCATCGCGCTGGCCAAGCCCTCTTCTTTCCCGGTGGGCAAGGTCAATTTCATGCAGATCGACCCCATGACGTTCACCGAGTTTTTGCTGGCCAACGGCGACAAGAACCTGGCGCAGTATCTGGAGCAGATCGACACGCTGGACCCTCTTCCGGACGCTTTTTTCAACCCGCTCTATGAAAAGCTCAAGATGTACTATGTGACCGGCGGGATGCCGGAACCCGTCCTCATGTGGACCGAGGCACGGGACATCGAGGCCATGCAGGAGGCGCTCTCCAACATCGTGGACGCTTACGAACGGGATTTTGCCAAGCATCCCGACACCCGCGAGTTCCCCAAAATTTCGATGATCTGGAAGTCCATCCCCTCGCAGCTGGCCCGCGAGAACAAGAAATTTCTCTATAAAGTCGTCAAAGAGGGCGCCAGGGCGCGGGAATATGAGGACGCCCTGCAATGGCTGGTGGATGCCCGATTGGTCCATAAGGTCTATCGAAGCACAGCGCCGGGCCTGCCCGTGTCGGCGTATGACGACCTGTCCGCCTTCAAAATTTATCTGGTCGACGTCGGCCTGCTCCGCCGCCTGGCCCAGCTGTCCCCCACCGCCTTTGGGGAGGGCAATCGGCTGTTTACGGAGTTCAAGGGGGCGCTGACTGAAAACTATGTCCTGCAATCCCTCCTCCCCCAGTTTGAGGTCATGCCCCGCTACTGGAGCCAGAGCAACCCGCCTTACGAAGTCGATTTTCTCATCCAGCGGGAAAACGACATCTTCCCTGTCGAGGTCAAGTCAGAGACCAATATCACCAGAAAGAGCATGAAAAAATTCAAGGAGCTGTTTCCCGATCAAGTCAAGCTCCGCGTGCGCTTCTCGTTGGAAAACTTGAAGCTGAATGACGATGTGCTGAACATCCCCCTCTTCCTGGCCGACCAAGCAGACCGCCTGATCGGGCTGGCCTTGGCGCAGAGGAAGCACGAACATCCCCTCTCATAAATCGCAAAAACCACCAGGGCAGTTTTTTCTACCCTGGTGGTTTTCCGCCACGTGGCTTTCTTCGTTACCGTGTCATACTCGATCAGTCCGGCATCCATTTCGCAAAAAATCACATCAGGCAGGCCTGCTCTCAGTCAGAGTCTTGACTTCGTCAACACTGATTTCCAGTACATCGGCAATATCTTCATAGGTATATTTGCCGGAATTCAACATACGCTGCGCAATCTTGACCATTCTGGCTTTATCGGCTTCACGCGCAGCTTCATTTCTCATATCTTCCATAACCTTGCACATAGTCGCAACTCCTTCCGTATCTTCTTTGAAATAGCGAACTCTGTC
>OGCO01001202.1_pt1 | contig 40489 bp, 39 predicted proteins | sample 1570171 | NCBI WGS metagenome assembly OGCO01 (sample SAMEA4370583, study PRJEB24528) | human gut metagenome
TTCTGGCCGGTGTGCAGGGCGGCGACCAGCAGATCGCGTCCCGCATTGCCTGCAATGAAATCGACCTGCTGTTGTTTTTCCGCGACCCCATCAATGCAAAGCCCAGCGAGCCCAATGAGATGACTCTGCTGCGCCTGTGCGATGTGCACAACATCCCCATGGCCACCAACATCGCCACCGCCGAGGTGCTGATCCACGGCCTGGAGCGCGGCGATCTGGACTGGCGTGACATCGTGCACCCCCAGAACGACTGAGGCACAAAACCTTTATCCACAACAAAAGGCACCGCAGAAGCGGTGCCTTTTTTGCGTCCCGGAACGGGGAACTATGAAAAAAGTTGTCTTACAACTGGAGCTCCTGCGCCAGCTCAGCCAGATCTCCGGCGTCGAATTCGCCCAGAGGCAGCAGTAGACGGGCCAGCGTCTCCTGCGGCAGGGCAGCCAGTGCGGTGCTGTCATCGCGGGCAGCGTCCACCGGGGGCAGCACGGTGTGCACGCCGTCGGTGCCCACCTCCAGCCGGGCGCGGCTGCTGCTGCCGATGTACTGGATGCCCAGCTTGTCGGCGGCGGTGAGCAGGGCGGCGAACTGCGGCCAGGCCCCGGCGGCTCCCGGCTGCTGGGCCAGCGCTTCGGCGTTCAGCAGGATGCACTCGATACCCAGCGCCTCGGCGGCTTTTTTGGCTCTCTGTGCGGCTTCGGCCTGCTCCGGGGCAAGGCGCACCACGGCACCCACCACGGCCACGATCTCCCCGCTCCGGATCCTCAGATCCAGGTCTGTGACCGCCTGGATCTCCTTCCGTCCAAAGCCCCGGTCATACTGGGTGAAGGATACGGATAGGCCCTTTACTGTGAGGATCTCCTCCTCTGATCTGTGATTCTCCATATGTTCCTCCTCTTTACTCATGGACACTGCCCGGAGCCGCCATCCGGCATATGGTCTGCCCCGCATAATGGAACATCAGCACCACCGCCGTCAGAAGAAGCCCCGGAAACAGCGCCAGCCACCATTTTCCCATGGCCAGATATTTCATGCTCTCCGATAAAATGATCCCAATGGCCGGTTCCTCCGGCGAAAGGCCGAACCCCAGAAAGGTGATGCTGGCCTCGTGGAGGATGGCATGGGGGAACATGAGGATCAGCCCGGTGATAAACTGCGGCAGAAGATTCGGTGCCATATGATGGAACGCAAGATAAGCCCTGCTCTTTCCCAGCTTCCCGGCGATCCGGATATACGGACTCTCCCGGAGCTGGAACACCTCCCCGCGGATCAGCCTGGCCAGAGACGCCCAGTGGGTAAGTGCGATGCCAAGGGTCACGCCCCAGAAGCCCTTTCCGCAGGCAAAGGAGATCAGGATCAGAAGCAGCATGTGGGGGATCCCCATGACCAGATCAATCAGAAGGGTCACAAGCCCGTCCACTGCCCGTCCCAGGACCGCGGCCGAAAGCCCCAGGAGAAAGGCGATGACCGCGCTGACCGCGGCCGTTAAAAGTCCCAGGCGGATGCTCATGGAAAGGCCCGCCACAGTACGGACAAACATATCCCGCCCCATCCAGTCAGTGCCGAACAGATATCCGGCACAGGGAGGAAGGTTCTTCCTTGAAAAATCCGTGACCGATGCCGCATCCTGCCATACATACCCAAAAACGGCCACCAGGAGCAGGAACAGGACCGACGCCCCAAACAATCCCATGGAAAAAAGGCGGCGGTTCCCCAGCCTCTTCCCGTTTTCTCTTTTCTTCATACCGCTCATCGGGCCGCTCCTTTCCGGATCCTGGGATCCACGATTCCATAAAGGACGCTGGCCGCCAGGTTCCCGGAAGCTGCCAGTACCGCCGTGACCACTGTGATCCCCAGAAGAAGGGGCACGTCGCTTCCCAGTCCGGCTGTCACTGCCGCCTGGCCCAGTCCCGGATAGGAAAATACCTGCTCCACCAGAACAGAGCCGCCGATGATCTCGCTGATGGATGCAAACTGCAAGGTCATGGCAGGGATCAGCACATTCCGGAGGCCGTGGCGGAGGACGATGGACATTTCCGACTCTCCTCTGGCCCTGGCAAACAGCACAAAGTCGCTTTCCATGATGCTGACCATTTTTTCCCTGGTATGGAGAGCCACTGAGGAGATCCCCGTAAGACTTAAGGCCGCTGCCGGAAGGACTGCATGGCGGATCCTGTCTCCGAGGGCGATCTCTTCCGCCGTTGTGCCGATGGGGACGCTTAAGCCGATGGGAAACCACTTAAAATAAACGGCAAAGACCATAAGAAGGACCATGGCGGTCCAGAAGGCAGGGGTGCTGGCTGCCAGGAGAGAATATCCCGTCACCAGCCGGTCACAGATCCCTCCCCGTTTTCTTCCCGCCAGGACGCCCAGGGTAAAGCCCAGCAGGCCCGACAGCAGCCAGGAAGAGGCCAGGAGCCAGAGAGAGTTGGAAAGCTTTTCCCAGATCACCTCCGCCACTGGTCTCCGATACAGAAGGGAGGTCCCCATATCTCCTCTCAGAACATCCGCCGCCCAGGAAAGATACCGCTCTGCCGGAGGCAGGTCCACTCCCCAGTATCCCTTAAGCCGCTCTACCTGCTCCGGACTCATGGCTCCAAGGGCCGCCTGGCCCACATTGGTCTGAAGGGGATCCACCGGAGAAACAGAAAGAAGGACAAAAGCCAGGATGCTCACCAGGGCCACCAGAAGGGCCATACGGGCAGTCTGGAAGACCAGAAGCCCCCAGACTGTTTTTCCAGTTCCATGGCCCGTCCTTCCGCTCCGGCGCGCCTTCCGGCCTACTCCCATGTCCACTGGTCCACATTATTTACGATGGACCAGCCATGGCCGTGGGGATGGAGCTTCTGCTCCGCCACCTGGAGCCCATCCTTCACCCAGTACAGATGATCGATGTTCACCAGCCAGATCCAGGGAAGATCCCCCTCCTGGGTAATGCCGGACTCTCCGTCCCACTGGGCCTTTTTCCACAGCTCATAAGAAGCCTCCAGATCCGTACAGGCCAGGGCCTCGTCCATATAGGCGTCCACAGCCCCGTTGGCATAGGGAGAATACTGGGCATACTTCCCGCCCGGCCTTGTGTGGTAGATATTATAAAGCTCCATGGGCGTGTGGGCTCCCCATCCCCACATCAGAGGCTCCGACTGGGCCCGGTCATAGGCCATATCCCAGCCCACGCCTTCCACAGTCACATGGATCCCAAACGCTGCAAGCTGGTTGGCCGTATCCTCTGAAAGGGCCTGGCGGACCGAATCTCCTGCGGAGTAAAGCATTGTGAATCCAGCCTTCTTTCCATCCTTTTCCCGGATCCCGTCCGCTCCTGTCTTCCATCCGGCTTCATCCAGAAGCCGCTCCGCCTCCTGGGGATCGAAGGCAGCTTCAGAATCCTTGCTGTACCAGGGCATCTTGTCGCAGACGCTGTACGCAATGGTCCCGTGGCCGTTGAGCACATGGTCGATCATGGCCTGCCGGTCGATGGCCAGGTTAATGGCCCGGCGGACACGGACGTCACTGGTGAAATCATTTCCAATGGGAACTCCGTTTTCATCGGTCTCCCCGGCCGGCACAGCCGGAAGATTAAAGCCCCGGTTGTCCACCGTCTCACAGGAAAACAGCGAAAAGCCGTCCATGGTCTGGTCCGAGTAGGCCGCCGAGGTGTAGGCCAGATCCACCTGGCCGGAAAGAGCCGCCGCATAGGCCGCGTCCTCCTCCATGAACAGCACCGTCACCTTCTTCATCCTCGGAGCTTCCCCGTAATAATCCGGATTGGCCTCAAAGATCACCTGCTGCCCCTTGTCCCACTGCTTTAAAATATATCGTCCGGAGCCAATGGGCTTCTGTCCGTAATCCGGGCCATAGGCGTGTTCCGGAACGATCCCTGTGATGGCCATGGTATAAGGCCAGATGGAGTAGGGCCGGTTCATATGGAACTCCACGGTGGTATCGTCCACCGCAACGGCCTCCTTCAGCATGGTAAAATCGTTGACAGAGCTTGTATCCTTCAGCGTGTTATAGGTAAAGGCCACATCCTCTGCGGTCAGCGGCTCTCCGTCCGTAAATCTCACATCATCCCGGATCTTCACCTGCCAGGTGAGCCCGTCCTCACTGGCCTGGACGTCCTCCGCCAGATCATAGCCGATCTTAAGGTCCGGCGTGGTCACCGTCAGAGTGCTCTGGATCAGAGGCTCGTGGACGTGCTCACCGGCTCCCCAGCCGTATGCCGGGTCAAAGCCTGCCTCCGGCTCCGATGTGGGGCCCATGACCACGACGACCGAATCCCTGGTCTCAGTCTCTGCGGACTGGGAGCTTCCGCTTTCCGCCGTCCTGGCTCCCTCTGTCCCCTTACTGCCTTCTGCCTCTGTATTTCCTGCCGTTTCTGCGTTTTCCTGTCCGCCGGAGCAGCCCGTCACACAGGAGGCCGCCAGCGCCGCCGCCAGAAGGGCGGCTGTCACTCTCCATTTCTTTTGATATCTCATACGTTTCCTCTCCTTTTTCTGCAAAACCATAAGAAATACGCTGCGCAGGTTTCTCATGGCTATCGCGGTAGTCGCCAGGGTCTCGTGCACACGCAGACTCTGGCTCGCTGCCAGTACAAATAAAAAGGTACCAGAAAAATCAGGGAGCTTCTGTTCCCTGTACCTTCCTGGTACCTGATATCTGCGTGTTTTTTAGTCGCGGCCCATGCCGCCTGCATCCTTCTGGGTGCGGTATGCGGCTTCTGCCGCGCATATGTATTATCATAAAGTCTCCCGCCGGAAAGGTCAACTATTTTTTAAATTATACCGGAACAGCTCACCTCCGCCGTTTCAGAAGACAGTACGCCACCCCTGTCAGAGTGCTCACCGCCGTCGCCGCCAGCGCCGGGCCCACGATGGCAGACGGGCTCACGCTGCCGTACTGGCTCCGGTAGGCGATCATATTAATGGGGATCAGCTGAAGGGACGAGATATTGACGATCAGAAACGTACACATTTCATTACTGGCCGTTCCCCTTCCGAAGGCCCCCGGCTTTTTCTGCCTTCTCCGCTCCTCCTCCAAAGCTTCCAGCTCCTCCATGGCCTTTAGCCCGGCGGGGGTCGCCGCCCAGCCCAGGCCCAGCATATTGGCGATCATATTGGTGGAGATATGGGCCGCCGCCGGATGGTCCTCCGGCATATCCGGAAATAAAAGCCGGATCACCGGCCTCATCTTTTTTGTCAGCGCCTCGATGAGCCCGGCCTCTTCCCCGACCTTAAGGATCCCGCACCAGAAGGACATGATCCCCAGCATCGTTAAGCACAGGGTCACTGCCTCCCTGGCCGAATCCAGGGCTCCGTTGGTCACCTGGGCCAGATTTCCATGGAACGCTCCCCACAGGATCCCCAGGGCCATCATCCCGGCCCACAGATAATTTAACATATAAAAATCCCACCCTTCTGCCAGATTTTATGACAGAAGGGCGGGATTTATTCGCTTTCCTCCTCCGGCTCCACGCCGCAAAGCTTCCGCATTACCTCCGGCACAGTCTCGATCCTCTTGCACCGGTACGCGTTGCTTCCGCAGAACAGCAGGGCTTCCTCTATATTTCCCTCAGCAGCATGGATGAGCGCCCGGGTGATGCAGTACGGGGTCTCCGCCGGATTGCAGTGCTCCAGGCACCGGAAGCACCCCTTCACCGGGATCCTTCCCTCCTGGACCCTTTCCAGGAACCGGTTCCGTATAGCCCTTCCAGGCATTCCCACCGGGCTCTTTACGATCACGATGTCCTTTTCCTCCGCATCCAGATACGCCTGCTTATAGGCAGGATCCGCGTCACATTCCTCTGTGGTCACGAAACGGGTCGCCACCTGGACGCCGTCGGCCCCCAGACGGAGCTGGCGCAGCACGTCCTCATGGTCAAAGATCCCTCCGGCCGTCACCACCGGGATCTCCTTTTTATACTTTCCGGCAAACTCCTTCACCACGCCGATGATGCCGCGGATCTCCGCTTCATACTTCTCTCTTTTATACGTTTTTGACACACACTGAGTGTCAACTTCATATTCAGAAAGCTCTTCCCTGGAAAATCCCAGGTGGCCTCCGGCACATGGCCCCTCCACCACCACAAAGTCTGGAGCCATTTTATGCTTCCGGTCCCACATCTTACAGATCACCGACGCCGACTTAATGGAGGAAACAATGGGAGCCAGCATGGGACGGCGAAGACACTCTTCCCCCATTTCCTCTGCAGCCTCCTTCACATATCTGGGCAGATCCACCGGAAGCCCCGCGCCGGAGATGATCACATCCGCTCCAGCCTTCACGGCCTCCTTCACATACCGGGCGTACTCCTTCGTAGCTACCATGATATTAAAGCCCAGGATCCCCTCCGGGGCGGTCTTCCTGGCCTTTTTAAGCTCCTCATGGATCGCTCTCAGATTGGCCCCTATGGGATCCTTTAAAAAATCCGGATCCTTAAAGCCGATCTGGGCCGTGGAAATGATCCCGATCCCTCCGGCCTTTGCCACAGCCCCCGCCAGGGACGAAAGGCTGATCCCAACGCCCATGCCGCCCTGGATCACCGGGTATTCTGCCGTCAGCGGACCGATCTTCAACGGCTTTAACTGTAACGCTGCTTCTCCCATAACTCCCTCTTTTCCCCGGCTTACGGCCGGTCTGTCCTAAAATCTGCGGAACCGCTCATACCGGAGGAGTGCCGTCTCCTCCGGATCCACGTCTCTCCAGTCCTCCAGGAACCGGCTTAAGGCCTGGTCCAGATAAGAAGCAATGGCCGGAAGCGTTTCCTTACATGCCGGCTCCTCCTCCGGGATCACCCGCTCGATGATCCCCAGCTCATAAAGCTCTCTGGCCGTGATCTTCATGACTCCGGCCGCCTCTCCGGCCCGCTTGCTGTCCTTCCAGAGGATCGAGGCAAAGCCCTCCGGCGACAGTACGGAATAAATGGCGTTTTCCATCATCCATACCTCGTTGGCCACGGCCATGGCCAGGGCGCCGCCGCTCCCGCCTTCTCCAATGACAATGGAGAGCACCGGAACCTTAAGCCCCGACATCTCCATAAGATTTCTGGCAATAGCCTCGCCCTGGCCCCGCTCCTCGGCCTCAAGGCCGCAGAATGCGCCGGGGGTATCCACAAAGCAGATCACCGGACGGCCGAAGGTCTCCGCCTGCTTCATGAGCCGCAGGGCCTTCCGGTAGCCATCAGGAGAAGGCATCCCGAAATTCCGGTGGATATTGTCCTTGGTGGTCTTTCCCTTCTCCTGTCCGATCACCGTCACAGGGATCCCATGGAACTCTGCGATCCCGCCGATGATGGCCCCGTCGTCTTTGAAGTACCGGTCTCCATGAAATTCCATGAAATTTTCAAATAATGCATCAATATAATCAGAAGCCACCAGCCGGTCAGCCTTCCTTGAAAGGAGCACCGAATCCCAGGCGCTCCGGATCACGGCTCCGGCCCGGCTCTGGACGGCTGAAAGAAGAGAGCCTTTGATGCCGTCGGAGTTCTCTGCCTGCTTCCATGTCCCGCCGCCGTTCCTGGCGCTGTCTCCGCCAGCTGTTCCTTCCTCTTTCCGATGGAGCCGCAGGATGGTCTCCAGGGTCTGTTTTAATTCCTTTCTCTCCACGATCTTATCCACAAAGCCGTGATCCAGAAGAAACTCTGCTCTCTGGAACCCCTCCGGCAGCTTCTGGCCGATGGTCTGCTCGATGACCCTGGGGCCGGCAAAGCCGATGAGGGCCCCCGGTTCCGCCAGGATGATATCTCCCAGCATGGCAAAGCTGGCGGTGACGCCTCCGGTGGTAGGATCCGTCAGCACGCTGACAAAGAGCTGGCCCGCATCATGGTGGTGCTTAAGGGCCGCCGCCGTCTTGGCCATCTGCATCAGGGAAACGATCCCTTCCTGCATCCTGGCGCCGCCGGAGCAGGCAAAAAGCACCACTGGAAGCTTTTCCCTGGTGGCCCGTTCCACAGCCCTGGTGATCTTCTCACCCACATTGTGGCCCATGCTGCTCATCAGGAACCTGGCATCACAGACGCCGATCACCGCCAGATTGCCGCCGATCTTTCCGCAGCCGGTGACGATGGCCTCGTTGAGCCTGGACTTTTCCCTGGCTGCCTCCAGCTTTTTTTCATATCCAGGGAAGTTTAAGGGGTTGGAGACCTCCATTTCCCGATCCCATTCCTCAAAGGTGCCGGGATCCGTGACCATCTGGATCCTCCTCCAGGCATGGACGCGGAAATAGCCTCCGCATTTGGGGCAGACGTAAAAATTCTCCCTTACATCCTCCACATAGATGGGTTTCCCACACTTATTGCACTTTCTCCACATTCCCGCCGGAATCCCCGGTTCCTCTTCCTGTTTTTCCGTCCGCTCCGCTTCCGGGGCGCGGTATCTGGTGTCGATCCTTGTATATGTCTTCTTGAACATATCCCGCAGCATGGAAAACCTCCTTCACTATCAGCAGTCTGGAAAATGGGACGGGATAAAATCCGTATCCACATTTCCATCTTCAAAATCCCTGTCTCCGATGAGCTCATACTGGAAATCCACATTGGTGGTGATCCCCTCGATGACCAGCTCTCCCAGGGCGCTCCGCATCTTGGCAATGGCCGATGGCCGGTCCTTGTCGTGGACGATGAGCTTTAAGATCATGGAATCATAGTTGGGCGGGATCGTATAATTATTATAGACCGCCGTATCCACCCGGACCCCGCGCCCGCCGGGAAGATGGATATCCGTGATGGTGCCCGGACACGGCATAAAGTGCTTATCCGGGTTTTCGGCATTGATCCGGCACTCAATGGCATGGCCGGTGATCTGGATATCCTCCTGGGTCACAGACAGCGGCTCCCCCGCCGCGATCCGGATCTGCTCCTTAATAAGGTCCAGATCCGTCACCGCCTCGGTCACCGGATGCTCTACCTGGATCCTGGTATTCATCTCCATAAAATAAAATTCTTTATTTTTATCCAAAAGGAACTCAATGGTCCCTGCATTCTCATAATGTACGGATCTTGCGGCCTTCACCGCCGCCTGGCCCATACGCTCACGAAGCTCTTCTGAGATAGCCGCCGACGGGGCCTCCTCCAAAAGCTTCTGGTGGCGTCTCTGGATGGAGCAGTCCCGCTCTCCCAGATGGACCACATTTCCAAAGCTGTCCGCCAGGATCTGGAACTCGATGTGTCTGGGACGCTCCACAAACCGCTCGATGTACATGGTATCGTCGGAAAATCCCTTGACCGATTCCATCTGGGCGTTCTGGAAATTGGACGCAAAATCGTCTTCCCCATAGGAGACCCGCATCCCCTTTCCGCCGCCGCCGCTGGACGCCTTGATCATCACAGGAAAGCCCACCTCTCTGGCAGTCTTTAAGCCCTCCTCCACCGTAAATACCGGCTCCTTACTTCCAGGGATCACCGGAACTCCGGCCTCCATCATGGTCTTTCTGGCCTCGGACTTATTTCCCATCCGGTGGATCACCTCTGCCGGAGGGCCGATGAACCGGATATGACATTTCTCGCACAGCTCTGCAAACCTGGCGTTTTCCGATAAAAATCCAAAGCCGGGATGGATGGCATCTGCCTTCATGGCCACGCAGGCCGTAAGGATCTGCTCCATATTCAGATAGCTTTCTGCCGACGGGGCGGGGCCGATGCAGATGGCCTCGTCCGCTAACAGCGTATGAAGGGCGTCCCGGTCTGCCTCCGAATAGACAGCCACCGTTTTGATCCCCATTTCCCGGCATGCCCGGATGATCCGCACCGCGATCTCCCCGCGGTTGGCGATCAGAATTTTCTGAAACATATCTTCACCAGCCCTAACCGATCATAAACGTAAGCTCTGCGCTCACTGCGATCTTTCCGTCCACGGTGGCCGTGGCCTTTCCAACGCCCACCGGCCCTTTCCGCTTAATGATCTCACATTCCAGGCGGAGTCTGTCGCCGGGAACTACCTTTTTCTTAAATTTCACCCGGTCCATGCCGCCGAAATACGCCGTTTTTCCCTTATTTTCCTCCATGCTGAGGACGGCCACGGCTCCTGTCTGGGCCAGGGCCTCCACGATCAGGACACCCGGCATCACCGGCTCCTCCGGGAAGTGGCCGGAAAAATACGGCTCATTATATGTGACTGCTTTATATCCAACAGCCCGCACGCCCGGCTCCAGCTCCTCGATGCAGTCCACCAGAAGAAATGGATGGCGGTGGGGGATGATCTCCTTGATTTCCTTAATTCCCAGCATATCTCTGCCTCCTGTTGTTTAACGGATCCTGAAAAGCGGCTGGCCGTATTCCACGGTCTCCTCGTTTTTCACAAGGATGGCCTCCACCACGCCGTCATACTCGGATTCGATCTCATTCATCAGCTTCATGGCCTCCACGATCCCGATGACCTGGCCTTTTTTCACATGGTCTCCGACCTTTACAAAGTCCTCGGCATCCGGAGCCGGAGAGGAATAAAACGTTCCCACCAGAGGACAGGCAACAACCCGGTCAGATACAGCCGTATCCGTCTGCGGAGCAGGACTGCCCTGGCTCCCGTTTAACGGCATTCCGGAAACGGTCTGGGGCACGGCTCCATCGGCCGGCTGGCATCCAGCCAGCGCCGGAACCGCCTGGATGACCGCCGGCTGCTCCTTTTTAATGACGATCTTCGTATCGCCCTGCTCGATCTTAAAGCCCGTCAGCCCATTGTCTGAAACGGCTTTGATCAGTTCGATGACATCCTTGATCTCCATGGCCTTCACTCCTATTCTTCAAACTTCTTTACAACCAGGCTGGCGTTGTGACCGCCAAAGCCCAGGGAATTGGAGATCGCACAATCCACATCCATGGAAACGCCGCCGCCCATTACATAGTCCAGGTCACATTCCGGATCCGGAGTGCGAAGGCCCGCTGTCTCATAGACAAAGCTGTCTTCAAGGGATTTCACACAGGCGATGAACTCCACGCCTCCGGCTGCTCCCAGCAGATGGCCCACCATGGACTTGGTGGAGCTGATCCTTGTTTTGTATGCCTGGTCTCCCAGGGCCAGCTTAACGGCCTTCGTCTCAAACAGGTCATTGTGGTGGGTGCCTGTGCCGTGGGCATTGACATAATCGATCTGCTCCGGCTTTACTCCGGCGTCCTTCATGGCATATTCCATGGCCTTTGCAGCCCCGCTGCCGTCCTCTGCCGGAGAGGTGATATGATAGGCGTCGCTGGTGGCCCCATAGCCCGCTAACTCCGCGTAGATCCTTGCGCCCCGGGCCTTTGCGTGCTCCAGGGATTCCAGCACCACGATGCCTGCGCCTTCGCCCATGACGAAGCCGCCGCGCTCTGCATCAAAGGGAATGGAGGCCCGCAGAGGATCCTCCGCTGTGGAAAGAGCCGTCAGGCTTGTGAAGCCGGCCACACCAATGGGAGTAATGGAGCTTTCCGTGCCCCCGGCCACCATGACCTCTGCCTCTCCGTGCTGGATGGCCCGCATGGCCTCTCCGATGGAGTGGGTCCCGGTGGCGCAGGCCGTCACCACATTCAGGCTCTTGCCCTTTAAACCAAACTGGATAGACACGTTTCCAGCGGCCATGTTGCTGATCATTAACGGCACCAGAAGGGGATTGATCCGGCCCGGCCCTTTTTCCAGAAGCTTCTGATACTCCCGTTCAATGGCCTGGAGGCTGCCGATGCCGGAGCTGACGCAGACGCCCACCCGGTAGGGATCCTCTTTTTCCATATCAATTCCCGCATCCTCTAAGGCCTGCTTTGACGCGGCCACAGCCAGCTGGGAGAACCGCTCCATTCTTCTGGCAGCCTTGGGATCCATATACTGCTTCGGGTCGAAATCCTTCACCTCTGCCGCCAGCTTTACTTTATAATCTGCTGTATCAAAGCTGGTGATGGGCCCGATGCCCACCGTTCCCTGCTTTAAGCTGTTCCAGAACGTATCCACATCGTTTCCAACGGGGGTGATGGCGCCCATGCCAGTTACTACAACTCTGTTCATTCTCTTGCTCTCCTTTTTGTCACACTGACTCCTACATGGCCATGCCGCCGTCCACCTGGAGGACCTGGCCGGTGATATATGCTGCCCCGTCGGATGCCAGGAAGGCCACTGCCTCCGCCACATCCTGCGTCTCCCCGAACCGTTTTAAGGGGATCTGGTCCCCCATGGCCTTTTTCACATCATCGGGCAGAACGTCTGTCATTTCTGTATGGATAAAACCGGGAGCCACTGCGTTGGACGTGATCCCGCGGCTTCCCAGCTCCCTGGCCACGGATTTTGTAAGGCCGATGAGCCCCGCCTTGGAGGCGCAGTAATTGGCCTGGCCTGCATTCCCCATAACGCCTGAAACCGAGGAGATATTGATGATCCGGCCGCTCCTCTGCTTTAGCATCTGGCGGGAAACGTGCTTCACACAGTTGAACGCCCCCTTCAGATTGGTGGCGACCACCGCGTCAAAATCGTCCTCCGACATTTTCATGATCAGATTATCCCTGGTGATCCCGGCGTTATTGACTAAAATATCCAGCCGCCCGTATTTCTTTACGATAGTGTCGATCAGCTCCCTGGACTGGGAAAAATCTGCCACACTGCACTGGATGGCCTCCGCCTGGCCGCCGTTTTCCCCGATCTCCTTCACTGTCTCTTCTGCCTTTTCCTTAGAGCCATTGTAATTTACGATCACTGTGGCTCCGTATCCAGCCAGGGTCAGCGCGATCTGACGCCCGATGCCTCTTCCACCCCCTGTCACCAGAGCAATTTTTCCGCTTAAATCCATGGTCCGCCTCCTATTACAGTTCCTTTAACTTTTCCAGATCGTCCAGCTTTTCAATATTAACGGCCTTCACATCCCGGCTGATCTTTTTTACAAAGCCGGTCAGGGTCTTTCCAGGGCCGATCTCCACGAACCGGTCCACGCCGTCTGCGATCATCCGCTCCACACTCTGCTGCCATTTTACAGAAGAATACACCTGTCTTTCCAGCAGAGGCTTTACCTCCTCAGCCCGGGTCACATATTCTGCGGTCACATTGGCCGCATAGGGGATCACGGGATCCGAAATCTTCACATTTTCCAGGAATTTCCCAAGCTTTTCTCCAGCTTCCTTAAGGAGCGCGGAATGGAAGGGGCCGCTGACGTTTAACGGCAGAACTCTTTTGGCTCCTGCCGCCTTTAACTGCTCTGCGGCCTGTGCCACTGCTTCCAGACTTCCGGAAATAACGATCTGTCCCGGACAGTTATAATTCGCCACCTGAACTCCGTCTATGGGATCCACAACCTGGTCGATGGCCTCTGCGTTCATTCCCAGGACAGCGCTCATTCCCCCGCTCCCGGCAGGAACAGCCTCCTGCATGAGGATGCCCCGGCGGCGCACCGTAAGGATGGCGTCCTCCGGAGTCATAACGCCGGAAGCTGCCAGGGCGCAGTATTCTCCAAGGCTTAAGCCAGCCGTCACATCCGGCCGGAAGCCCTGCTCCTCCATGACCTTTAACATGGCAACGCTCACTGTCACCATGGCCGCCTGGGTATACTCTGTGATATCCAGCCGGTCATTTTTTTCAAAGCAAAGCTCGGGCATGGAAAATCCCAGAAGCTCTGAAGCCCGGTCAAAAATTTTCCGTCCCGTCTCTGTATGTTCATAAAAATCCTGGCCCATGCCGCAGACCTGCGCGCCCTGTCCCGGAAAAATAAACGCCGTCTTTCCCATCTGTTCTCCCGCCTTTATCTTGCCAGCAGCTTTTCTGCCTGCTCCATCATCTCTTCGATCATTTCCTTACAGGTCTGTTCCTTTTTCACCATACCTGCGATCTGTCCGGCCATGACCACGCCGTCGGTCACATCGCCGTCCATGACTGCCTTTCTGAGGCCGCCCAGGGTCAGGTACTCCAGCTCCTCAAAGCTCTTTCCCTCTTCCTCCAGCTTCACATACTGTCTGGTCATCTGGTTTCTTAAGCAGCGCACCGGATGGCCGTGGCTCCTGCCTGTGACGGCGGAGTCGATGTCCTTGGCTCCGATGACCCGCTTCTTATAATTTTCATGGACGATGGACTCCTTTGCCACCACGAACCGCGTTCCCATCTGAACCGCCTCCGCTCCCAGCATGAAGGCCGCCGCGATGCCGCGTCCGTCTCCGATGCCTCCGGCGGCGATCACCGGAATGCTGACCGCATCCGCCACCTGGGGAACCAGGGTCATGGTGGTGGCCTCGCCGATATGGCCGCCGGACTCGGTGCCCTCTGCCACAACGGCGTCAGCGCCGCCCCGTTCCATGAGCTTTGCAAGGGCCACGGAAGCCACCACAGGGATCACCACGATCCCGGCGTCCTTCCACATCTTCATGTACTTTCCAGGATTCCCGGCCCCGGTGGTCACCACCTGGACGCCTTCCTCCACGACCACCTTTGCCACCTCGTCGGCGTAGGGGCTCATGAGCATGATGTTGACGCCGATGGGCTTTTTCGTCAGCTCCCTGGCCTTTCGGATCTCCTGGCGGACCACCTGGCCCGGCGCGTTGGCGCCGCCGATCAGTCCCAGGCCTCCGGCCTCAGAAACGGCCGCTGCCAGATGATGCTCCGCCACCCAGGCCATTCCGCCCTGGATGACCGGATATTCAATTCCCAACAATTCTGTGATTCTAGTTTTCATTCCGTTTCCAACCCTTTTCGACCGCTCTGCGGCTTATTCTACGCCCTTATCCTTTAAATACTTCATTACGTCGCCCACAGTCAGCAGATTCTGAAGATCCTCTGCCGGGATCTCCACAGAATACTCGTCCTCCAGGGCCATTACCATCTCAAACAGATCCAGGGAATCGGCTCCCAGGTCATCCTTAAAGGAGGATTCCTCTGTGATGGCTGCTGCGTCTGTGTTTAACTGCTCTGCGATGATCTCTTTCATTCTTTCTAACATGGTCATGATCTCCTTTTTTTCCTTTTGATTTTTTACCATTCCATGAGTACGGCTCCCCAGGTCATCCCTGCGCCGAACCCGGACAAAATAATCTTATCTCCCGGCTGAAGCATATTTTTTTCCGCCATATCATTTAAAAGCAGCGGAATGGAAGCCGAAGAGGTGTTTCCATATTTACTGATGGTCATGGGGAACTTCTCCATGGGCTCCTTTAACCGTCTGGCGGCTGCCTCTACGATCCTCTCGTTGGCCTGGTGGAGCACATAGTACTTGATCTCCTCCCTGGAAATATGATTCCGTTCCAGAAGGATCTCAATGCTCTCGGGTACCTTTTTCACTGCGAACCGGAATACCTCCTGACCGTCCATGGTCATGAGCCCCAGCTCCGGCCTGGTCCCCGTAAGGAAATTTCCCAGGGTCCTGGAGGTGCAGGAAAGGATCGGTCCCTTCGTCCCGTCGGAACCCATGAGCATATCCACGACTCCCGTTTCCTCTGCCTTTAAGACTGCCGCCCCGGCTCCGTCTCCAAACAGCACGCAGGTTCCCCGGTCCGTCCAGTCCGTCACCTTGCTTAAGGTCTCGGCTCCGATGATCAGGGCCGTCTTATAGATCCCCGCCTGGAAAAATCCATGGACGATGTTCATGGCGAAGATAAATCCCGCGCAGGCCGCCGAAATATCAAAGGCCACGGCGTTTTCCGCGCCGATCATGGCCTGGACGCTGCATGCGTCGCTGGGATAATTGTTATCCGGCGACGAGGTTCCCAGGATGATGATGTCCAACTCCCGGGCATCCACACCTGCGGCCTTTAACGCCCGCCTGGCCGCCTCCGCCGCCAGGTCCCTGGTGGTCTCCCCTGTGGAGATCCGCCGTTCCGATATGCCGGTGCGGCTTCTGATCCATTCATCGCTGGTATCCACGATCTCTGATAGCTGGTCGTTGGTCACGACTCTCTCCGGTGCATACGCGCCGATTCCTGCAATTCTGGCTTTCATACTCTGTCCTTGTCGAATTTTGTTTTTGGTTTCAAATATTTTGATATTCAAATTATATTGCCTATGTTACGTCCTGGAAGAAGATTTGTCAAGAGGTTTTTTTCTCCTTACAGACTTTTATAAACAATCGGTTCATATCAGACGGCTTCCCACCCTCTCTATCTGGCCTGGTCAAATATTCTAAAATTGGCTATTTAAACAATGCCAATTTTTCTATATGATGATGCCATAAAGTCAATCGGCTTCCAGGGGATCTCGGATCCCCACAATTTACCCATGATCCCGGAAGCCAGAAAAGCCAGCAGGAAAGGAGAACCCGTCATGAACACAGATACTACGTTTGCACGCTTCAAAAAGATCGACGCCCACACCCACATCGGCGCCTTCGGAAGTCCCTTTAACATCCACTTCGATACGGAACGCCTCTTACAGCAGATGGAAGCTTATAATATAGAAAAGACCATCCTGGTTGCCAGCGGCCCTCACACCAACGAAGATACCGCGGCAGCCTTCCGGGCAGAACCCCAGAAGATCATCCCCTTAATGTGGATCAACTGCGCCGAAGGAAAGGAGGCTTACGATGCCCTGGAACACTATATCCGGGACGAGCATTTTGCCGGAGCCAAGCTCCAGCCCCTCTTTGACGGCTACACCGCCGACGCTCCCTGTGTGGATCCCGTGGCAGAGATCTGCGAGGCATACGGAAAGCCCCTGTTCGTCCACTCCGGCCACCCGCCCTTCTCCCTTCCCTGGCAGATCGGCCTCTTAGCGGAGCGCCACCCGAAGCTTCCCATGGTAATGATCCATATGGGCCATGCCCACGGCGTCTATGTGGACGCAGCCATCACCATGGCCAGGAGATATGAAAATATCTGGCTGGAGACCTCCGGCACGTCCATGAGCTGCCAGATCGCCAACGCCTATGAGACCGTGGGCCACGAGCGGGTCATGTTCGGCATCGACTCCCCATTCCACCATCCCACTGTGGAGATCCAGAAGGTCATGGCCTGCGGAGTAGACGACGAGGGCCTGGAAAATATTTTCTACAATAACGCTGCAAAATTCATGGGACTGAAATAAAATCCCGGAACAGAAACGAAAAGGAGCGCCTGCTATGCAAAAAACTCATTCCTCCGGACCAGCCCGTGCCTGTGATCCCACCCTGGATATGGCCATCACCGGCCTCATGGCCGCCCTGGTATTCACCGGAACGTATTTTTTCAAGATCCCCACAGCCTTTGGCTATACCCACCTGGGAGACTGTATGATCATCCTCACGGTCTGCCTGTTCGGCACCCGCAGGGGAATGCTGGCCGGAGCCATCGGAGCCGGGCTTTCCGACTTCATCGCCGGATACGCCGCCTGGGTCCTGCCTACCATTGTCTTAAAGGGCGGCTGGGCGCTGATCATGGGACTCATCATGTACCGGCTGCTGCCCCATTTTAAATATTCCTGGCTGGCCGGTGCCGTCACCGGCGGCATCTTCCATGTGATCGGCTATACCTTAGTAAAGATCCCTCTTTACGGCGGAGGCGTGGCCATGGCCGAATGCTTCACCCTGGTGGCTCAGACGGCTGCCGGGATCGTCCTGGGCGGCGTGGCCTACACAGTCCTGTCCAGATCCCCGGCCATCCGGAGCCTGCGGGTGAAATTTCTCTAAAAAGTAAAAAAAATTACTTTTTTCCAGTTTTTTTATAATTTTTATTCCTAGCGGAAATATTTTTACAAAAATACGCATCCTGTACCATAGTATAACGGATCCTTATATAGTAAAATTGTGTCATTCTTTTAAAAAATTTTATTGAATCCGTTAAAGGAGGTACTCTTATGGATGCAATGCAGCTTGCAAACAGTCTTCCCATGTGGCTGGCCTGCGGAACCGCCGTACTTCTGGTGGTATTCCAGGCTGTGATCTTCACAAAAAAGGCCATGGACGCCGCCCCGAAGGTGGGCCTTACCAACGACCAGGTGAAACGGGCAATGAAAAGCTCCGCCCTCACCTCTCTTGGCCCGTCGGTCGTGATCCTGAGCGGAATGCTTTCGCTCCTGGTATCAGTGGGCGGCCCCATGGCCTGGATGCGTCTTTCCTTCATCGGCTCCGTTATGTTCGAGTCCATCGCAGCCGGAATTGGAACCGCATCCGCCGGTGTCCAGCTGGGCGTGGATGAAATGACCACCTTTGCCTTCACAATGGCTGTCTGGACCATGATCCTAGGCTCCATCGGCTGGATCATCGTTTCCACTCTCACCGCTGACAAAATGGAAAAGGTACAGAACAGAATGGCAGGCGGAAACTCCGCTTTAGTGGGCGTGATCTCCGGGGCTGCCATGGTCGGCGCCTTCGGCGGCATGGTGAGCCAGAAGCTGGTTGCAGTGGATAAATCTGCCCTTTCCTGCGTGCTGGGCGGCGTATTTATGGCCATTCTGCTCTATGTTTCCGGAAAATTTAAGATTTCCTGGTTAAAAGAATGGAATCTGACCATCGCGATCCTGGTCGCCATGATCATCACAGCACTGGTATAGGAGGGCTTATTTTTATGGACAAACATTATTTCACCAACGATTACTTACCAAAAATGCACCGGATCGGAAAGATCACCGGCATTCTCGGCGTTTTCGCCTCTTTCCTTCCCGCCCTTGTTCTTGGCTTTGGCCATGGCCTCTGGCCGGATCTTGCGCTGTTGGCTACCTGCTTCATTACCGTTACCACCAGCTTCGGTTTCCTCTGGGTCATTGAGCCGATCTCCTATTATCCGGTCCTGGGGCCTGTGGGAACCTACATGGCGTTCCTTTCCGGAAATATCTCCAACATGCGCGTTCCCTGTGCCAGTATTGCCCAGGTTTCTGCCGGTGTGGAGCTGGGATCCGAACAGGGCTCCATCATCTCCACCATTGGAATGGGAGTTTCCATTATCATCAACATCATCATTCTTTCCGTTGGCGTCATTGCCGGAAGCTCTATTCTGGCCATGCTCCCGCCCTCTGTTACCGCAGCCTTAAACTACCTGCTTCCGGCCCTCTTCGGCGCTCTCTTCGTACAGTTCGCCGTGAACCAGAAAAAGCTGGCCGCGATCATGCTGGTATTCGGGTGTGTCGTTTATATTGCCATCAACAAAGGAGTATTCAACTTCCTTCCGGGAGCCAGCAGCTATCTGGGAACCCTGTTATGCGTATTTGGTTCCATATTTATCGCCATGGCCATGAAAAAAATGGAAGGCAAAAAAACGGAATAGATCCCGTCTCTCTTCCTCCCTCTTTCTGCTCACGCTGTTAAAAAACAGCAAAATGCACAATATGTCCTATATTTTTTGTCTATTTTATGGTATGCTAGACTGAATACGACAATATTTTGCATGAAAGAACCGGTTTGGAACCAGCTTCCATCCGGGTGACAGAAGAGGGAGGTCCCGCAGTATGGGAATTTCAGTCGGCGATTTGCTCAGTATGGACTTTTTTAAGGATTTTCACGTCATTGCCGGCCATAAAGGATTAAACCGCGAGATCCAGGGCGTCAGCTTCCTGGAGGTGCCGGAAGGCCATCGCTGGAGTATTGGAAAAGAGCTTATTTTCACGTCCGGTTATATTTTTGCTGAATTTGAAGGCTACCTGGATAAATTCTGTGAGAATTTTATTCCCAGCCACGCAGCCCTGGTGATAAAAAGGGGCAGCTATCTGGATAAGATCCCGGAGAAACTGATCGAGATTTATGACAGGAACAGCATTCCCCTGATCACCATGCCCTACTCCCCGTCCTGGATGACCGTGGTCAACCAGGTAAACGTGGGCGTATTAAACCATGCGATCCAGAGTCTCAGGATCGACATCAGCCAGGGCCCCGGCTGCTACAATCAGAATTACAAGGAACAGGCCATCCAGAAAATCTTAAAAACTCTGGAAACCGAAATGGAATTTCCCGCTTTTCTCTATGATGTGACCATGGATAAGCGGTATTACAGCTCAGACAACTTCAAAAAGGCCAGTGAAAAATATGGGATCCGCGAATCCGATTACTGGTCTCCCCAGCTTCCCCATACCAGCCACGCCCTCTGCGACTGTATCCACATGAAACGGTACCGTCTCCTCAAGGGAGAGGCCGCCAATGAACCCCGGATCAGCTGGGTCACCATCCCCATCGAGTCCGCAGGAGTGGTACAGGCGTATTTCTGTGTGATGGAATCCCGGAAATTCCTGGATTTTTACGACGAATACTCCATGCGCATCGCCTATCTGATGCTCCAGGGAATCTTCGACCAGCAGGTGGTGGCCCGGGATGCCAGCAATATCGGGTTTGAAAATCTGATCCATCTGGCCATGGAAAGCACTCCTGCTGACGCCCGGCAGCTGATCTACCAGGCGGACCAGCTGGGACTCTCCGTGGAGCAGCCATACCTCTGCATCCTGTTTCGTCACGACCAGGATGAGCTGGATATCCGGAGCCACAGGACCTCCATGCTGGAGGCGTTCAAACGATGCCGGATGAACCGGATCGGCCGCGTGGCATTCCTGTCATCCACAGAAGGAGTCATCCTCCTCAACGCCGTCCGGCTGTCCCCCGTAAATAAGGAAGAGATCCGTGGACTGATCCTGGAGTTCCAGAAGCTCCTCCGGGGGACTTTCCCCGACGTATCCTGGTTTTTCAGCTTTACGGGAGATTCGGGAGATCTCCATGATCTCCGTCCTCATATTGAAAAATGCCGGAAGGTCCTGAATATCGGAAGACTTACCGATTCCCGGAAGACCATCTTTGATTACGACGCACTGGGGATCCTCACCTGGATCAATATCCCTGAGGACGAACTGGGCCCTCTTTTAAAAAAACTCCAGAAGCTCATCGACTCAGAAAAGAACCAGGAACTCCTCTATACTTTAAAAACCTATCTTGAAAACAATTTAAATTACAGCCTGACAGCCGAAAAGCTTTTTGTCAATGTCAATACAGTCCGGAGGCGGATCGAAAAGGTCAATGAACTGATCCCGGTCCACTGGGACGACTATGTTGAACGCACAAAACTGGGGCTGCTGCTGCAATATCTGCAGCCTGGCCCCGATTCAATCATTCATTTAAAAGAAAGGCGGAATGGATCATGAACATGTATAACGAAGCACTTGCCATGAAGGACACTTTAACGGCGGACCGCCGCCACTTCCACCAGAACCCGGAGCTGGGTCTGGAACTTCCGAAGACTGCGGCCTATGTGGAGGAAAAATTAAGGGAAATGGGATATGAGCCCCAGAGAATGGGAAGCGGCGTAGTGGCTGTCGCCGGAAAGAAGCCGGGAAAATGCTTCCTGATCCGCGGTGATATGGACGCCCTCCCTGTAACAGAAATGACAGACCTGGAATTTAAATCTGAAAACGGATGCATGCACGCCTGCGGCCATGACTGTCATACAGCCAATATGCTGGGCGCAGCACGTCTCTTAAAGGCCCATGAGGATGAGCTGGAGGGCCAGGTAAAGCTCATGTTCCAGCCGGCCGAGGAAACCATGGACGGAGCGAAGATGATGGTGGAAAACGGGATCTTAAAAGACCCGGACGTAAACGCCGCCCTGGGCATCCACGTATTCACAAACCTTCCGCTGCCGGCAGGCACTGTGATCATGACCGGCGCAGACTCTAAAATGGCTGCCGTGGACTGGTTTACCATTAAGATCACCGGCAAAGGCTGTCACGGAGCCCAGCCCAACAACGGCGTGGATCCCTTAAACGTCATGTCCCACATCCATCTGGCTCTCCAGGCCATCAACGCCCGGGAAATGGATCCGGCTGACAATATGGTCCTTACCATCGGCCAGATGCACGGCGGAAACACCTCCAACGTGATCCCCCAGGAGGCCATGATGTCCGGAACCATCCGCACATTAAAAAATACCACCCGGGAAATGGTAAAGACCCGTATGGACGCCATCGTAAGCACTGTGGCTGCCGCCTTCAACGCCGAGGCCCATGTGGAATATGGAAGCGGCTGTCCTGTCTTATTCCATAACCAGGAGCTCTACGGGGAAGTAAAGGGATATCTTGGAGAACTTGAGGGCGTTCACTTTGTGGACTTAAACGACATCGGCCAGCACATGAGCAACATGGGCTCTGAGGACTTCTCCTATGTAGCCAACGAGGTTCCCACCGTGTTCCTTGGCATCGCCGCCGGTCAGCCCGAACAGGGCTACTGCTACCCCCAGCATCATCCAAAGGCCATGTTCCATGAGGACGCCCTTCCTGTGGGAGCAGCTGTTTACGCCCATGTGGCTATGGAGTGGTTAAAGAACCACTAAAAAGCATCCGTCCGGCTATAAAATAAGAAAACGGAGGAACAGACAGATGGAATACACTCTGGCAACCATGAACGATCTGCCGGCGATCAAAGCCCTGCTGGCAAGATATCATAAAGATACCATCTCCCAGGAGGATATCCCCGGCGGCTTCGTGACCACCAAGCTCTCGGACCAGCAGTTTGAGGATCTCATCGTAAACCGGAAGGGCGTGACCTTGGCAAAGGATGAAAACGGGACCGTAAAGGCCTTTGCCCTGGCTGCGGGATGGGATTACTGGATGCAGGTCCCCATCATGAAGCGGATGACTGAGGTGCTGCCGGATATGCCGTTTGAGGGAACCGCCTTAGACGAAACGAACACCTACCAGTACGGCCCCGTCTGCGTGGATGTTTCCGTCCGGGGCACAGGCGTTTTTGAAGGGATCTTCAAGGCCTCTCTGAAGCAGTTCGAGGACCAGTATCCCGTCATGGTAACCTTCATCAACCAGATCAACGGACGCAGCTACGCCGCCCATACAAAAAAGGCCCATATGACAGAGATCGGCACCTTTGATGTCAACGATAATCATTACTGGATGATGGCCATCAAGACCAGATAGTACACCTTTTACGATTTTAAGGGATCACCGGCGGTGATCCCTTATTTTCAAATATAAAAATGGAGGGATCCCATATGAACAAACTTGGCTTTGGCTTCTTACGCCTCCCAGTAACCCCGGCCGGAGAGATCGACTTAAGCCTGTTAGATCAGATGACAGACGTATTTTTAGCCCACGGGCAGAACTATTTTGACACCGCCTACACCTATCTGGATGGAAAAAGCGAATGGGCCATCCGGGAATCCCTGGTAAAGCGCCATCCCCGGAGTTCCTTTCTTCTGGCCGACAAGCTGCCTGGCTATAAAATGACCTCCCATGAAGACTGTTACCGGTACTTTAAGGAACAGCAGGACCGCTGCCAGGTGGATTTCTTTGACGTATATCTGCTCCACTGGCTCAATGGAAAACATTATGAAATTGCTGAAAAATATAGGGAATTTGAATTTCTTGAAGAATTAAAAAAGACTGGAAAAGCTATAAAGACAGGATTTTCCTACCATGATTCCGCCGATCTTCTGGATGAGATCCTTACGCGCCATCCGGAGGTGGATTATGTACAGCTCCAGATCAATTATCTGGACTGGGAAAGCAGCTCCATCCAGTCCAGACGCTGCTATGAGACTGCCGTAAAGCATGGAAAAAAGGTCATCGTCATGGAGCCTGTCAAGGGCGGAGCGCTGGCTGCTCTTCCCGAAAAGGCCGGACGGCTCCTGGAAAAACTTTCGCCGGACGCCAGCCAGGCCTCCTATGCGATCCGGTTTGCAGAAAGCCTTCCGGAGGTGGAGATCGTCCTCAGCGGAATGAACACCATGGAGCAGCTCCTGGATAATCTGGCGTGCCGCCAGCCGCTGACAGAATACGAACAGAGCGTTCTTTTTGAAGCTGCCGGCCTTTTAAGGAACTCCATCGCGGTTCCCTGTACCGGGTGCGGCTACTGTGTCAGCGGATGCCCGAAAAAGATCCATATACCGGAATATTTCAGGCTGTATAACGAATATAAGCAAAATCCCGGAGACGGCTGGAAGATCGCTCCTGTTTACCAGAACATGACCGCTTCAGGAGGAGGCCCGGCAGACTGCATCGGCTGTAAAAAATGTGAGGGCAGCTGTCCTCAGACGCTGCCCATCACAAAATTTCTTTCTGATGTAAGGGAAGCTTTTGAAACAGAGTAAGCCTGATCCTGCTTATTCTCTTCCCACCAGCACCTGGTATACATCCCTTTTGCTGATCCCCCGGTCCTTTGCCACCTGCTTCATGGCGTCCTTCCGGTCCAGGCCCCGTTCCAGGTACAGGTCCATGTGCTCCTCCACCGTCATGTCCTCCCAGGCCGCTGCCTTTTCCTTTTCGATCTCCTCCAGGCTCTTCCCCTCTACGACAATGACGCACTCGCCTCTGGGCTCTTCGTTCTCATAGTGGGCCAGAGCCCCGGAAAAGGTGGTCCTGAAGGCCGTCTCATACTTTTTCGTCAGCTCCCGGCAGATGGTGATATTCCGGTCCCCCAGAGCCTCCATAAGCTCCTCCAGGGTCCTGACCAGCCGGTGGGGGGCCTCATAGAGGATCATGGTCCTGGTCTCCTGCTTTAATTCCTCCAGGATCCTCTGCTTCTCCTTTTTATCCGGGGGAAGAAAGGCCTCAAAGGAAAAGCGCCTGGTGGCCATGCCGGAGATGGTCAGGGCCGTGATACAGGCGGCAGGTCCCGGAAGGGAGGTCAGCTCGATCCCGGCCTCATAGCACTGCTTCACCAGCTCCTCCCCGGGATCCGAGATCCCAGGCGTTCCCGCATCAGTTATCAACGCAATGTTGGTCCCTTCCTTCAGCTTATCCACAAGATACCTGGCCTTCTCCACCTTGTTATACTCATGATAGCTGGTCATGGGCGTTTTAATATCAAAATGATTTAAAAGCTTGATGCTGTGGCGGGTATCCTCTGCGGCGATCAGATCCACCTCTTTTAATGTATTTAACACCCGCAGGGTGATATCATCCAGATTTCCAATGGGCGTTGCACATAAATATAGCTTTCCCGCCATGTCTGTATCTCCTTTCCGACGGTTTCTGTCATCCCCGGCAGGGGCGCCATGTCCCCCGGACGCGGCTCCTAGTATCCGTATATCTCATAGATCTCGTCCGTATAGACCCCCGGCTCCTTATAAACGATCACCGGCGGTTCCAGCTTAAGCCAGGCTCCCCCGCCCCGGACAGCCTCGATGAGGACCATGTTCGCGTCCTTATCTGCAAAGGGATGGACAAATTTCATCCGCTTGGGCTCCAGCTTATACTGCCTCATCACCGTAATGATCTCTGCCAGACGGTGGGGCCTGTGGACCATGTAGAAACGGCCTCCGGGCTTTAACGCCTTCGTTCCCTCCCGGACCACGTCCTCTAAGGTGCAGAGCACCTCATGGCGGGAAATGGCCTTCACATCCCCTGGATTCTTAAGGCCATGGGCATCGTTCATATAGGGAGGATTTGAGGTCACTACATCAAAGGAAGCCGCTCCGAAGATCCGGCTGGCTTCCTTAATGTCTCCCTGTATGATGTCGATCTTTTTTTCCAGGCCGTTTAAGGCCACGCTCCTCTGGGCCATTTTCATGATCTCTGTCTGGATCTCCAGCCCAGTGAAATGGTCTCCTTTTGTTTTTGCCGAAAGGAGAAGGGGGATGATCCCGGTCCCGGTACCCAGATCCAGCGCCCGTTCTCCGGGCTTTACTGATGCAAACCCGGAAAGCAGCACCGCGTCCATTCCAAAGCAGAAGCCGTCGGTCTTCTGGATGATCTTCAGCCCGTTTCTCTGAAGATCATCCAGCCGCTCATTTTCCATCAGATCAGTTATCATCCAGCTTCGATTTCCCTTCTTTTTTCTCCAGAGCCTCCAGCTGCTTTAATTCTGCGTCGCTGATGCTCATTTTTTCCTTTTTCCTCTTGGGACGGAATTTCAGCTGATCCACCTTATATTCGCGGATCTCCTTTTCATCTCCGTTGACGGTGACCACCACCTTCACCAGCTGCCTTAGGATGCTGACGCTGTGGACCTCTCCCTTTAAGCCGTCGTCGGTGGTCACATAATCCCCGATATTGGGAAGCCGCCCATTTAACTCCTCATACGTCTCTTCCTCGTACTTTAAGCAGCACATGAGCCTTCCGCAGACGCCGGAGATCTTTGTGGGATTTAAGGACAGATTCTGTTCCTTGGCCATCTTAATGGACACCGGGATAAACTCAGACAGGTAGGAGGCGCAGCACAGCGGTCTTCCGCAGATCCCGATGCCGCCGACGATCTTCGTCTCGTCCCGGACGCCGATCTGGCGCAGCTCGATCCTGGTCTTAAATACAGATGCCAGATCCTTTACCAGATCCCGGAAATCGATCCTTCCGTCGGCTGTGAAATAGAACAGCACCTTATTATTGTCAAAGGTATATTCCGTATCGATGAGCTTCATATCCAGCTCATGCTTTTTGATCTTTTCCAGACAGATCTTAAAGGCTTCCTTCTCCTTTTCCTTATTCCTTCTCTCGATCTCCTCGTCGGCTGCCGTAGCCATCCGGATCACAGGCTTTAAGGGCTGGATCACCTTTTTATCGTCCACCTCGTGGCTTCCGAGGACCACGTGGCCGTATTCCACGCCCCTGGCTGTCTCCACGATCACGTGCTGTCCGGCTTTGATCTCCTCATCTCCCGGACTGAAATAATATACCTTTCCCGCTTTGCGGAAACGGACTCCGATTACTTTTGTCATTCTTATCTCCTTACGACGGGTTCTTCATGGTCAGGAACAAAAGCTCCATCACCAGTTCCAGGTTGACGTTGGCCTCCAGTCTCGCCCGCGCCGTGTCGATGGCGCTGAGGATCTGCTCCAGCCCCGCATAGTCAGCCTTTTCCCCCAGTTCATTGATCATTTTATATTCATCCTTAAATATCAGCAGGTTCATATCCTTTGTTACCTTGAACATAAGGACGTCCCTGTACCAGAGCTGCATCAGATCCAGCACCTCTTCGATATCAAAGTTCATTTCCTTGATCTCGCGGATACAGTCCAGAAGCACTGCAATATCCATGGATCTTACATTTTTCACGATATTCATGACTTTCTGGAACAACTCCTTAAATTCGTCGGAGGACGCCAGGTGGATGGCCTTTCCCAGATTTCCACGGGCAAAGGCCGCGCAGATCTCCGCTTCCTTTTCCGGAATATCCAGATGCTCCGTCAGATAGCTTTTCACTGTAAAATCCTTTAAGGGCTTTAATTTCAGCTGGACGCACCTGGAGAGGATCGTGGGAAGAAACGCCTCCTGGTTGGTGGTGATCAGGATGATGACCGCATAAGACGGCGGCTCCTCCATGGTCTTTAAAAGGGCGTTCTGGGCCTGTACCGTCATCTTCTCCGCCTCGTCCACAATATAGATCTTATAATAGCTGCTGTACGGCCGGATCATGATGGTATCGTTGATCTGTTCCCGTATATCGTCCACGCCGATGCTCCCCGGCTTGCTGTGGGTCACATAGATGAGATCCGGGTGGTTTCCCCCAAGGACCTGTTTGCAGGAATGGCATACCATACAAGGCTCATTGCCTCCTTTTTCACAAAGGAGCGTCATGGCAAATGCATTGGCGATGGATTTTCTCCCCATTCCAGCCTCGCCTGTCAGAATATATGCGTGAGATATTTTATGATTTTCGATGGCCTTTTTAAAATGCTCTTTGACCATATCGTTTCCAAGAATATCCTGAAAACCTGTAACCTTACCCTCCAGCATAACCATCCCTCCAATCTTTTATCGAAACTTCCTTCTATTATATCACATTTTTCAGTGTGATTCCATTTCCTTTAAAATTTCTTCCAGACAGACCTCCAGGTCTGTGTTGGAAAACCGTTTTCCGATCCGGAGCCTGGAAAGGAGCTCTTCAGAAAAATCATCCTCGTCGGCCAGATACCTGCGGCAGACCTCCCTGTAATTGGGATTTTTCTGTTTTCCCTCCCGTTTCACGGCCCGAAGGAGCCGGATCCCGTCGGGGACCTCTATATAAACCGGGACCAGCGCCCCGTTTCCGTAGTACCGGCACATCTTTTCATAGGATTCCAGGGTCCCGATCATCAGACAGTCCCCTTCTCCATGGATATCAAACTGGCCGTCGTCCATGGTAAAATAGCTCCACGGCCCCATGACCGTCTCATACGTCCTAAGCTCCACGATTTTTCCGGAATTTTTAAACTGTTCCAGTTTTTCTGACGAAGTAAAAAAATACTCCACCCCGTCTGTCTCTCCCTCCCGGATGGGACGGGTGGTATAGGGAACCACCGTCGTAAGCTCCGGCCTCCGCTTTAAAAGCTCCTTAAATACCGTATCCTTACCTGTGGCGCTCTTGCCCATGATATAAAAGATCCTGCCCATTTTCTGCACTCCGTTCTCTTTTGCTGTACAATCCTGGAGCCATGCTGCAATATTGGCCCAACTGACTGACATTGTAACATAAACCCTTATTTTTCCGCAACCGTTATTATGGTGGAAAGGGATGGATCCTCCAGGCCCTGGACAGACAGCCCCATAGCTTCATACCAGGCTTCCCGCTCCAGAACGTCCTCTGTGATCTCCTCTCCCGGAGCCAGGACCGGGATCCCCGGAGGATACAGATAGATAAATTCCCGTGACACGCTGCCAGCGCTTTCTGACAGTCTTTTCCTGATCCCGGGCATTTCCATGGCCTCCGCCGGAGAAAGCCGCAGAGGCGGCTGTGGAAGCTCAGAAAGCCCTCTGTCTCCATGGCCTTCCCCCGTTCTGCCGGAAACGCTTTCCGGCTCTGTGTCCAGCTCCTGATCCAGCTCCCAGAGGGCCTTTTCCAGCCGCAGAAGTCCTTCCTCCGTGTCCATTACCGACGTCATTCCAATGACATATTCCGGCGCACACATCTCCATTTCCAGATGATACCGCTCCCGCAGGATGTTTCCCAGAGCCTCTCCGCTTAACCGCTGCCTTTCCCCAGAGACGTTCTTAAACCAGACTCTCTTACAGGAAATAACGATCTTTGAGGGATCCCAGCCGTACACAGAAATCGTTCCGGGAGCTACTCCGGCTTTTCTGGAATGATCTGCCTCCACGATCCTCTCCCGGTCTAATACCTTTAAGTTCCTAAGATTCTTTACCTGCTGGAAAAACCGCTCCAGCCGCTTTCCATAAGCCGCCATCTCCCGGCGTCCGTCCCCGTCCATGAACCGGATGCACTGCTCCATAGCCGCCATGAAAACATAAGACGGGCTGGAGCTCTGGAACATCCCCAGATACCGGCAGATCCTTTCCCGGTCCGCCAGATCCCCCTTCATATGGAGGACCGCCGTCTGGGTAAAGCATGGGAGCGTCTTATGGAGGCTCTGGATCACCACGTCCGCCCCCATGGACAGCGCTGGCTCCGGAAAGCCGTTTTCCCTTCCGCCAAAGGGAAGGTGTGCGCCGTGGGCCTCGTCCACGATCAGCGGGATCCCATGCTCATGGGCCGCTGCCGCGATCCCCGCAATGTCCGATACGACGCCTTCATACGTAGGAGAGACCACCAGAACCGCCTGGATCTCCCGCTTTTTATCCTGCTCCAGGATCCTTCTCACATCCGAAGGACAGACTCCTCCGCTGATCCCCGGCCCCTCCAGATAAGATGGATACACATACACAGGCTCCAGATGGTTTAAGATCAGCCCGTGATACGCCGACTTGTGGCAGTTTCTGGCCATAAGGAGCTTTCCGCCCCAGGCCGTGGAGCCGCAGACAGCGCTTAAGATCCCGCAGGTGCTGCCATTTACCAGATAACACGTCTGGTCCGCCCCATAGATATCTGCCGCACGCTCCATGGACTCCTTTAAGATCCCTTCTGCATGATGCAGATTATCAAAACCGTCGATTTCTGTAATGTCGATGGAATACGGATCCGGAAAACCGTTTAAAAAATCCTGTCTTTTATGGCCTGGCATATGAAATGGATAAAAATCCGATTTTCCATAATTTTCTAATTTTTCCAATAAACTATTTTTTCTAATCTCCATCGGCTTCTCCATTTTCCATGGCCTCCCTGGCCCTTTCTCCGGCTTCCTCTCTGGCTTCTTCATTTTCTTCCCCGGTTTCTTCTCCGGCTTCCCCTTCGTTCTCTTTCTCTGCCTCTTCTCTGGTTTCCTCTTTCTTTTCTATGTCCATATCTGGCTCAATATAAGAAGGCCGGAACCCGCATCGTTCCTCTGCGATCCGCAGGGCCGGAGCCGTGACCGCGCCACCGTCTATATCCTGTTCCTCATACGTTTCCTGGCTCACAAAGAACTCCAGTCTGTCTCCGTCCTCCAAAGGGACCGGTTCTTTGGAATCCAGGATCTCCCGCTCCTCCTCCCGTGTCAGAGGAACGTATTCTGTGCAAAGCTCTCCGTCCCGTTCCACCTCCACTGCCAGGTATGCCTCAGTATCCGGCGGCGTAAAGCGGACCTGCCGCTCCAGCACATCCCGGACATAGGCTGCACCTGCGGCTCCATGGCAGTATCCCAGGTCAAAGGCATTTAAAAGCTCCTCCGGCGTCTCCAGATCCTCCGGCTGCAGATACAGGACCTCATTTAAAACCCCATTCTGGGATGAACCCGAAAGAAATACCGATATGCCATCCAGCTCATAAACGGTATCATAGCCACCGTCCTGGTCATTCTGGATCACTGCCTCCATATGATCGTCCTCTCCATACACCGTAAGCCCGTCCAGAAGGCTCTCCTTCCGTATTTTGATCCCCAGGACATAGCCTGCCCCATCCTCTGTTTCACGTCCGTAAAACGCGTAAGAATCCTCCAGGGGACCGCCGTAAGCAGCTGCCCTTTCCCGGTCCATATCCTGGAAGGAAAGGCTGCTCTCAAACTGCTCCAGAAAAGAAACCGTTTCCTCTGCCCTCTCCTTTGGATCTCCCAGCAGCTCCTGTCCAGCCTGGGTCTCTGTCCCATCCGCAGCTGCCGTTTCCGCCTCCATGATTACCTGGGCTTTGGGAGCCCCACAGCCGGCCAGAGTCAGCCAGATCCCTGTCAGGATCCCCATATTTATGATCCATTTTCTCATTCTGATCACCATCCTGCGTTCATTCTAACATCCGCCCGGAATCCACACAAGTGCCCGCAGAAGAATTAATAAAAGCGTAACGTTTTTGAAATGTTTCCATCTGTTCATCCTGCGGCCTGTATGATAAAATGATAAAAACAGTATGGCCCCGCCTCTGCCGCACGCCATCATGAGGATCATGGGCTGCCATTCATGTATCATTCTTAAAGGAGGGACCCATATGAAATATCGTATTGTAGGTGACACAATGCCTGCTGTGGAGATCATGTTCGATTCGAAAGGTGAGAGCGTATTTACCCAGTCCGGAGGCATGACATGGATGAGCGACGGGATCGCCATGGCCACCAACACCCGCGGCGGCCTTATGAAGGGAATCGGCCGCATGTTTGCAGGAGAATCCCTGTTCATGGCCACCTATACTGCCCAGAGGCCCGGCGCTCTCATTGCCTTTGCTTCCACTGTGGCTGGCCAGATCTACCCTCTGGATGTCAGCGCCACCGGCGGCCTAATCTGCCAGAAGGGGGCCTTCCTGTGCGCCCAGGATTCCGTCAATGTCAATATCTCCTTCACGAAAAAAATCTCCTCCGGCTTCTTTGGCGGAGAAGGCTTTATCCTCCAGGATATCAGCGGCCAGGGTATTGCGTTCCTTGAGGTGGACGGTGATCTGGTGGAAAAGCAGCTGGCTCCCGGCGAGATCCTGAAGGTCGATACAGGCAATGTGGTGGCCTTTGACCGCAGCGTCCGCTACGAGATCGAAACTGTAAAGGGCCTTGGAAATATCTTTTTCGGCGGAGAGGGACTGTTCCTCACAAAGCTCACCGGCCCCGGACGCGTTCTTCTCCAGACCCAGAACCTGGCAGAATTTGCCGGACGGGTGGCTCAGTTTGTGCCGACGAATAATTGATGACCTTACAAAAAATGGCTCCTGCTGCTGCAGGAGCCGTTCCTTTCCCTTTTATACCTTTTCGCCGATCCCATCTGCCATATGGATCCATTTCCCGCTGAGAAGTCTGGAGACACACCATACAGATTTAATCACATAATCTGCCCGGAGGCACAGCATCACCAGCCAGGCAGGCCAATGGAGGACCAGACCGCCTACGGCTCCCAGAGGAATGGAAACCAGCCACATGAACAGGATATCCGCCTTCATAAGGAATTTTGTATCTCCTCCGCCCCGGAGCACTCCCTTGGTCATCACTGACTGGATCGCCTGGAAGAACACGATCACCACATACGCGTTCATCATCTGATGGACCAGAACAACGGTCTCCTGGTTTAATGTATAAACAGATACAGTCAGCGGACCGAACAGGAACACCAGGAGAGAGCTTAAGAGACCAAATACGATACTGAAGAAATAAAACGTTTCTCCCTGCTCCATGGCCTTTTTCCTGTTTCCCGTTCCCAGGGTCTGTCCGGTGATGATGCCCGACGCATTGGAAACGCCCTGAATGACCACAGTGCAGAGCCGGTCCACCACCTGACAGATGGCATTGCTGGCAACCACTGCTGCTCCCATATGCCCCAGGACCACAGAAACAATATTTCCGCCGAGACCCAAAAGAGAATCACTGACCAGAACCGGGGCTCCCAGCCGGAAATAGCTCCGGTAAAAAGCGGCTGACGGTGATTTTATCAGATGACAGATCCTCAGGCCCAGGCTTTTATCCTTCACAAGGATATAAAAAAAGGTGGTAATAAACTCCGCTCCTCTGGCAATGAGCGTTCCCAGCGCCGCTCCGGCAATCTCCATTCTGGGCATTCCAAATTTTCCAAAAATGAAAATATAATTGGCTCCGATATTGACCACAAAGGATATGATGGACACAATAAGCCCCAGATGAGCCTGTCCCACGGAACGCATCAGCTGGGCCGCCACAAGACTGGTCCCATGAATGACAAAAATAAATGCCGTTATCTTCAGATAGCGGATTCCCTGGACGATGACCTCCTCTTCCGATGTATATATGGACATGATCGGTCCTGGAAAGATCCAGGTCAGGATCATAAACAGCACCGCCACACCCGCAGAAAGCCGAAGCGCCATATTGAACGTTTCCCTTACCTTCTCTTTTTCTCCTGCTCCCCAGTACTGGGCCGCCAGGACGCTGGAGCCCCCGATGATCCCCATGCACAGAATCGTAAAAAAATTATAATACTGATTTGCAAGGCTGGATGCCGACAGCTGGATCTCCCCAAAGGAGCCCAGCATCATGGTATCCATCATATTAACGCCCATATTGATGGCCTGCTGCAGAGCCACCGGCAGCATGATCCGGATCACAGATTTATAAAATTCTGGTTCTTTAATGATCGAAACTTTCACTTTTCATCATCCCTTTCTCCTTTTTCATTATATACTTTTTTCGCAGATATGGGGCCTGTATTGGAAAATATTCCAGACAGGCCCCGGATGATCCGATCATTATTTTCTTAAGAATACCGGCATTCCAAATGCAGAATCGCCTGCAATATCTGTCGCAAGTATGCGCGCCCATTTCATGCCTTTGGGAAAACTGAATGTAACTGTCTTTTTCCCGTATGGCTTCGTATCCGACATATTAATTGTTTTAGTTGTAACGTTTTCTCCGTCCGAATATACAATTTCTGCATCGATCAGTGGGAAAGTCCAGCTGAAGGTGGCCTCTGCACATCCGTCTGTAATCTCACTCTTTTCGATCAGCACCTCTCCAGTTGAATAGAAATGCCTTCCTTCACGCAGCGCGTTGATCACCTCTTCCCAGTTTCCATAAGCCGGTATCTTTTCCAACTCCACATAGGTACAGTTTACCTGTGCGTATGGATCCCAGTTTTCCTCCCGCTCCTCTACCTTGGAATATGTATCCAGCTCGCTCATAATATATTTAGGTCTGTCTGCCCAGTTATTGATATCATTCCATACACGGGCAGTCCGTCCATCGATCATTGTCTTGCAGGAATTATCTGCCGGAAGCTGCCTGCAGCCAATGCCGAACCATCTTTCATCCTTAAACCACTTTTCATCCTTCACATCATACGGAAGTCCGTCATTGGCCTTAGTGTCTGGATGCGGCATCTGGACAAAGCAGTTTTCACGACGGCACATTTCCATCACATCGTCTGCGGATTTAAGATGGTAATACGTCCGGCCGTCCGGAAGGATCTCTGCAAATTCCTGATCATCATCGCGCCATCTGGAATAAAGGAGCGGTTTGGACGGAAGGATCATAAAATGATAAGGGATCAGCTGCTTTGACAGATCCTTTCCCATGATCGCGATTTCTTCCGAGGTGACAACGAGGAAATCCGGTGTGCTGCAGTAATGGCCCATGGCATGGTACCGTTCCAGATCTGATTTTCTTCCCTCTTTATTATCATCCTTTCTTCCCTCTGCCCAGAAATCGGCCAGACAGAAGATATCTCCTCCCTCTTCCTTTATCAGCTTCTCCCATGGACGCTCTGCTCTCTGATCCCTGATCCAGGCAGCATGGGTCGCCACATGCATGTGAGAAAGCAGACGCTTGTATCCCGGCAGCTGGCGTAAATGATCAAAATTCGTGTATTTCATTGCCATAGCCCGCGTTACCCATACCGAACTGGCGCTTGGAAGGATAAAAAATGCCATGTTCTGTACGGTTCCTGGCTTTGCATTATAACATGGCCAGCGCACATTGTAGTTTTCTGCTTCTTTATTATGACGGATTCCGACCGCCAGTTTTCCAGTATCATCGTTTCTTATGTAGTAATTATAGCCAACAATGTTTTCTGTCTGGCTCCCCCACATAAACCGGTGCGGGGAAGGGAACACGGCGACTGCCCCATTGGGCTGCTGTACCGTCAGCACTCTTCCTCTGGCATCTACTCTCTGCCGGTCCCTGTCCGGTCCGCTGTTTGTGCGAAGTCCCGGATTCTCATATATTTCATGACGATTTGGAGAGATATAATACAGCTTATCGATTTGGAATCCATTGAGGCCTCCATGATACAGATAGGCAACTCCATCCTCCTCTGTTGCTGCAACAGCCTCGATCCGGATCAGGTTGCTGCCCTCAAAGAAATTAAAGCGGCAGCCCCCCTGAAACTGTCCCAGGGTCAGTCCATCAAAATATACAGATATACGGTTTCCATCCTTTTCCTGGGAGATATGGGATGTATCCCACTGATCCACCGCCTCTTTTACCTTATCCCTGCGGCTCATGGGATCATCGGAATAGGTGTCCCACTGATATCCCAGAACTTCTCCAGGGGCAAGTCCTTTGGACCTCTGGGGATTATTTTTCGTACGTTCAGAGGTGATCACCTTAAACTGTGGAACCAGATTCCTGGCCAGAACGTTATAAAAACCATGGGCTTCATATCCCAGTTCCAGAACACACGGGGCCTTATCAACGATCCCTAACTCTGCTTTCCAGCAGTAACCGTCCTCTCCGTTCCACTGAACGAGCATATTTTTTTTATCCATAGTCTGTCCTCCTCTTAAAATTTGATTTTATGGCCATGCAGGGAATAAATAGGCCACCCAACAGACGCCTGCCACCGTGCTTAAAAGCCCCGGAAGAACACCTTGCTTAAACAGATCCTTTGCACTGTATCCGCCGGCTCCCATGGCAATAGGCATTACAGCCGTTGCCATAGGTGTAAACCAGGCGACCAGAGAGGACATCTGGATACACATTATAAGCCCAAGAGCACTGCATCCAATGGTTTCCGCACACAGGATCGCCACTGGAATAAAAAGATTCGAGGTAGCGCCATTGTTCATAAACTGCGTCAGGAACATGGTCACAAGCCAGAATACCAGATAAAGAACGATGGTTGATGGATGTTGTCCTAAGATACCTGCAACCATCTTACCAATAAGTGCCCCAGCTCCGGTATTTAATAATGCGGTTCCCATTGCCAGCGCTCCAATATACATAAATATAATGGAAAACGGGATGGAATCTGTCGCCTGCTTTACAGGGATTGCCTTTGTCATAACGACTACGAGTGCTCCTCCCATTGTAAAGATCCACTGGGGAATACCTGTTTTACTTGCGGTCACCAGACCTATACACTGGAGAATAAATGTAACATAGATTATGGTTTCCTGTCTCGAGGTCAGAACATCTTCTTTTCTCGCCTTAAGGTTTACTCCTGTAATCGCCGTAGACGGATGATCCGGTGAGATTTTCAGACCAATGAACATGAAATAAAGAAGCATCACAATTGCCAACGGAGCTTTGCACAGGAACGGGTCGATCATACGGAACTGATCTCCAAAGCTATATCCAGCGGCAGCCAGATACCCGTTATACTTGTTATATGTTACGGCTCCAGATCCCAGCGGGATTCCCGTCTGATCTGCCAGCATACAGCATATAAGCGGGAACATGACCTTTGAAGGACTGATATCATTTTCCTCACAGACTGCAACTGCCAGCGGGTAAACAATGGCAATACGTCCAATGGCTCCTGAAAGGAAAAAACCCAGAACAAAGTTAATGACCATAAACATCCGGATGGCATTTTCCCATCTTCCTTTTCCTGCCTTTGTCAGCAGCTTTGCAATGGATTTCACGGCTCTGGTCTTTCCAAACGCATTGGCCGTGATCATCATCGTACCCATGATAATCACATTATTATCACTGAATTTTGCCAGCGCCTCCGGTGATGTGATACAGCCGGTAAGAACAAGCAGCAGCATAATGGACAGTGATACGGCACCCAGTGGGAATTTATTCGTACCCATCAATACAAGCAGCAATAACCATATCAAAAGATTTATTATGATCAGCGGTGTCACTTTCTTAATCCCCCTTCCGGTTCATAAAACAGTATACGTTTCTACATTTTGGAAATCCGGATTTCTTTTATACACCAACTATAAGTAAATTTTTTATAAAAGGCAAATAGCTTATTTTCTATGGAATATGTAATATAATCTATAATCTGTCTGTTTAAATTTAAATTTATTGTAAATTATCATTTACATATACTTTATCCCAGCATTTTATTTATGCCGTATGAAATATTATCTATGACTTTATTCATTGACATGGTTTTAAACAGAAAATATAATAAAGATAATAAATTAAACTGGAGGATTCTATGAACCGATTGGAATACATCCTGGCAGTCATTGAAGAAAAAAGCATTACGAAAGCAGCAAAGCGTCTCTATATAACGCAGCCCACCCTTACAAAATATATCAATCAGCTTGAAGACGAATACGGCGTAAAATTTTTTGACCGGTCAACAACACCGATCCGGCTGACAGAGGCCGGGCAGCTTTATGTTGAAAAAAAGAAAATGATGATAGAAGAAGAGCGCTCACTCCGGTCACAATTAAAAAGTATTGAAGATAAAAAAATAACCCTCACCATCGGCTCGGGCCATACTCGTGGCGAAAAATTCCTCCCCTATGCATTAAAACAGTTCTGTGATCTACACAGCAACGTGGACTTCTGTATCACCTTTCCCGATGAGATTGATTTTTATAAGAAACTGAAAAGCGGAGCCATTGATCTGGCTTTTGGAGTAATCGATGTTACAAATAATATGGATATTGAGTATCTTGAAATGACGGTGGAATCCATGGGAATCGTTGTTCCCACAGAATGGGGCTTTCTTCCGCAGGACGCCGATCCATCTCTCACCTTTCAGCATCCGCTTCCCATTACTGCCGATATGCTGAATGGCAGAGATGTGATCATTCCCGGCCGCTCCACAGGAGCAGATATCACATTTATGGAAATGCTGTCTAAATACAATATCCAATTCGGCAGAGTGATAACCGCCAATAATATGATCATATTAAGAGAATTGATCCAGTACGGGCTGGGGTACTCTTTTATTTCCGTCAATAAACAGATACCCAGAAACTGCATTCTGTGCTCCATGCCTGGTATATCCTCTAAACGGATCGGGCGCTGCGCATACATAAGGAGTCATCCCCATGTGGAACTTTTAAGAGAACTTTCTGGAATGATCTTTCAATCCATTAAACTTTTAGGATAAATTCAACTTATTTTTACAAAAACAGCCGGACTCATAAGAAAGTCCGGCTGTAAAAAAAGGAAAACCTATTCGCTAAGGTTTTCCAATATTCATGAGACATCGGGGATTCGAACCCCGGACAACTTGATTAAAAGGCATCTTTTTAATAGCTGTAAATCAAGGCTTTTCAAGGGATTCTGGGACATTTTTGGGACATAATTTTGATATGCGAAGATGGTACGATGTTCTGGCGGATTTCTCCGCCGTTTTTTCTTATGGAATAGGAGTTGTAATCTCTTTTTTATGCAACCTTTATATAACCGCCAGCGCCCCTCGCTCATTGCATCGGCATCGGATCTCGCCCTGCAGCATAACTCCATCAGCCCCAAAGGCAAACACCTCGTCACCGATCTGCATAAGCCGGCCGGTGACCATAGCACCATCAGAGCCAAGGTAATACCACCTGCCAGCCTTATCCTGCCGCCAGGCGTTGGTGACCATAGCCCCTGCGCCATCAAACCAGTACCACCGGCCATCGGGATCCTGGTGCCAGTCATTGCGTACTGGCTCGCCAGTATCGCCGTGATAATATCTCCAGGCACCGGCCTCCTGGATCCAGCCGGATTTTTTTGCAGGCTCCACCAGGCTCCAGTCCGGGATCCCGTATCCCAGGATCTGGCCGTAGTCTTTGCGGTAGGACTTCCGGCAGACCCCGCCGCCATTAGGGATCACACCGGATGCGCCGGACGTGTTGCCCTCGATGGTCTTGACCCGTGAGGATGTTACCTCCGTTACAATTCCGGTATGGTGCGACCGCTGGCCGTTGGTAAAAAAGATAACGGCTCCAGGCTCCGGGGTCCGGCTCCACCGGCCGGCTTTTTTTAATTGTGCCACCCCGGTCGGGCAGTAGTGGTACAAATCACCGCCCAGGAGCCGCCTGGCGGCCTCCAGGCCAAACGCCTGGACAAATACCTCAGACACAAACATGGCGCACCAGGGCTGGCCCTGGAGGCTCTGACCGGTATGTAATTTGTAGTCCCGGGCAAAGCATGTATAGTTTTTATTCCCGGCGTTGGCCGTAAAATTATCCAGGTCCCGGTTACTCTTTTTCTCCAGATAGCCATTCCAGGATAATGCCTGCTCGATCAGCTTTGTAATTTCTTTTCCCATGATTTTCCTCCAATCAAAAAAGGCCCAGGGGATAATCCTAGGCCAAATCTGTTGCGACGTCGCAATAAACATCCGGCTTAACCCCGCCGGCCGGGAGATACCGGATCACCTCCTTAGGACTTGTCCATGGGCCTTTTCTGGTAGCCGGTCCGGTCCCAGATCTCTTTGAGCCGTTCCCATCCATCCATAGCCACCAGGGCCACGATAAAGGCCCCGATCATACACGCAAAGACCATATACCAGGTGATCTCCCGGTCCATCCACGCCATCAGTGCCACAAAGGTCACCGGGCACAGCACCAGGGACAGCACGATCACCACTACCGACGTGGGGAGCTTATCCAGGCCCGGCCAGGACTTGACTACCTGGGTGACCGTGGACACCACAAAGGCCATCACGCCGATGGCCACCAAAAGATACGATATGTACTGCATGATTACGCTAAAATCCATTCTGTTTTTCTCCTTTCACTACTTGATATACTGCACAGCTAACATTGCAAGCCCTGTGATCACAGCACCGGCCAGGAGCCCCACGGCCGTGTCCAGGACCTTGTCCGACATCCGCTGCCATCTCTTCGCCGGTTTCTGCTCCAGGGCTTCCAGACGGCCGTCAAACCGCTCCAGCCGTGATCCCTGGTCCTTAAGCTCTGATAACATCTGCCGCATGTCCTGGGCCAGGGCATGGACAGAGATCGTAAGGTCCTGGATCGCCTTTACAGACTGCTCCAGGTCATCGATCCGGTGATTTTGTCGGTTGTCCTCGTCCCGGAGCCTGGCAAGCTCCGCTTTTACAACCTCATCCATTGGTATCACCTCCATTCTTTCCAGAGAACTTCTGTCCCGGATATTCCGGGCTCCCAGACATTATTGTCAACAAGGGATTCCCAGGTCTTTCCTGTGTATTCCCATTTATGTATAATTTTAAATCCCCTCTGTTGCCGGTCTATCCTAGTATCTTCATTGTTATACCAGAAAACTCATACCCGCTATGCGAGGGAGCATAATCACTATCAAAGCCAAATGCAATGAAGGTCTGATAGGATTGAATATTTACATTGTATTCTCCTTTACGTACTTCTACCTTACTAATTTTCACAGTCGCTTGAAGTCCTTTCCCGGGTTTATAAAACTCTACAGATCTTCCGATAAATTTTTGCAATCCAGTATTAAACTTAGATATTTTTACCTCATCATATCCTCCAATATTTATTGTTACTGACCTCGATATCTGGGTAGGAACAGAAGATGTAGTGTTACTAGACTTCTCACCATCTATCTGGTTTTTGGTTATACTGTATTCAGCGACCACAAACAACTGCGAGCTGGCCGTAGACAGATAGTATATCTTTCCTTTGGAATAGCTGGGTGTACCCGTGTAAATTTCTATCAGATCCTGCAATGTTGCGGCCAGCGTCTTAACGTTGACATTATAGCTGGATCCCCACCCCAGGGCATCACAGTACGACGTACAGGTAAAGTAATACGTTGTATCTGGAGCAAGCCCGCCTATATCCACATAGTTGCTCCCCCCGGCCTGGTTCGGATTATTGCCAGCCCCTGTGT
>OGCO01001218.1_pt1 | contig 40133 bp, 34 predicted proteins | sample 1570171 | NCBI WGS metagenome assembly OGCO01 (sample SAMEA4370583, study PRJEB24528) | human gut metagenome
GTTTCAGATCGCCGTATTTCTCACCACAAATCTCACAGGTTGCCTGCTCGATGCAGGTTGCTGTTCCGCCGGTGTGCTCGTTTTGAATGGTAACCGTCTTTTCGGCAGAGAAGTCAAAGCCGTCAGCGGTCTTTGCACTTACGATCAGCTTAAAGCTGTTTTCTTCCGCCGGATATGTGGATGCTTTTATGATACCGCTGTACAAACCATTCTCAACGGTCGGCGTAAGAGGGCCATCACCAAGTCCGATAAACTCATACCCATAGGCTACATCCGTCGCGCCTTCCGGCAGAGTAAAGCTGAATTTGTAATCCTGCGTCCGGCAAACCTTATCTGCACCACTGATGTTAATGGTCGGAATATCCTTTTTTGCAGTTTCGTGATTGCAGAATTTACACTTCTGCCAATACTGCCCGTTTTCACTCTGCCACTCGTAGGTGTGTCCGTCGTTCACGGTTACGATAACCCTTGTTTCATTGCCTGCCTTGTCGGTCACAACAATCGTCTGCTCACCGCTTGCGGGAGAGAGAATAAATTGACCGTTTTCATCAAGGATGACTTCCGTACCGTTCACCTTCACTGTGCCGATATATTTTTCGTCAACGGTAATAGTCTGTGCCGCGCAATAGGTTTTGCCGGCTTCAATGCCGGTGATAACGGGGCTTGTTCCGTCCAGCACAATACCGTTTGTGTTAATGTAGGCAACGTTTCCGCTGGTATCGGTCAGTTTTGCATAAATAACATACTCGTTATCGGGATTGATACTGAACGGTGCGGAATATGCCGTAAAGGTCATTCCCGCAAGTTCCGATTCGGCAAGCGCCTTTTCGCTCAGCAAGTATTCAATTGTCACCGTCTCGCCGCTGTTGTCAGTGGCCGTAACAGTTACCGTCTGCGTATCCTTAAAGAACAAACCGAAGGTGATGGTGTTGAGGAAAGACTTCCAGTCGTTTTCGGCAATCTTGATTTCGCCTGTAGGTGCTGCAATATCACGCCACTGAGCCGTGATCGTCAGATTCTCCGCAGGCATGGTTGTCGGGAATGCTTTATCCCAGCCGTTGAACTGATAGCCCTCTCTTGTCAGGGTCGGAGCGGTAATCGGTGTGCCGTAATCCTGCGTTATGGTAATATCCGCTTCGCCGTTTTCGGGCTTGACTGTGACGGTATATTGATTGATTTCCCACTTCGCCCAATATTCCTTGTTGCCCGTTTCGGTGTCGCCGATTGCCGTAACAGGAGAGCCGGTCAGATTTTCGTTGTAATACCAGCCCTTGAAGGTGTACCCGGTGCGCGTCACATCTGTCGGGAGTGTTGCACCCACGCCGTAGGTGTATTCGGTGACATTGCCGTTGTTGATCGTGCCGCCGTTTGCGTGCAGGGTTACGGTATAGGTCGGGGCTGCCCACTGCACCGTCAGTTCCGTCACATCAGCAGGAACACTGCCGCCGGGTTCGTAGGAATTGCCATTGCCGTCAAGCCACATAAAGTAACTGCCCGTATCTCCGGCCGGGCGGGTCATGCCGTCGGACGCAGGCGCGGTAAACTCGCTGCCGTTTTTCACGATGATGTGAATAGCATCGGAGCTGCCGCCCAGCTTGCCGCCGCCAAGGTCAAGGGTAACGGCCTTCAGTCCGCCAGAGCCCAGTGTGTCAGGGTTCAGGACTTCAAGGACGGGGCGGAAGCCGCAGAACGCGTAGGAGTGCGTAGCAGAGTTGCTGTACCAGTAGCGGGCCGAAGAGTACCCGCGGCGCGCCCGGTACGACGCGTTGCCAGAAACAGTATCCTGTCCCCACAAATATATTTTATTCCAGTTTTGGATATATCCGCTGTTCTTGTTCAGCACCGCGTCCCACTCATTGCTTTGGGGCGTACCGCGCTCTGAATTGCCTGAACCGGTAAACCCACTTCCACAAGACGGCGCACGCAGCGTATAGCCCACGCCGCCGCTGGCATAATCTTTGCCGAAAATCAGATTTGCGGTATTCAGGGTATCCCAGCTTACATCATTCGTTACGACATAGTCCGCCACAAACAGGCTGTGGGCGTATTTGTTCTGCTGTGCATATTCCTCGGTGGTCGCCATCGCAGACGTGAGCTTGTAGGCTTCTATCGTTCCGGCATAAATAAAGGGAACATAGTGCAGCGACGTATCCGGCAGAGAAACCGCTCCAAATGAGTTTCCGCTGTTTGCTGTGCCGGGAATGTCCATTGCCGATAGGTCAAAGTAATAGGTGCCGCCGGGTTTGAGGGAAAACTGCTCTGATAAAGCAAACTGCGCCGTGAGCTTGGTAACGTCCGCCGGAACAATAGCACCGGGCGCGTAGAGCTTACCGTTGCTTCCGAGCCACATGAAGTAGCTGCCTGTATCTCCGTCCGGGCGGGTCAAACCGCCGGACATGGGAGCGGTAAATGTGCTGCCGTTTTTCACGATGATCTGAATAGCATCGGAGCTGCCGCCCAGCTTGCCGCCGTTCAGGTCAAGGGTAACGACCTTCATCCCGTCAGAGCCCAGTGTGTCAGGGTTCAGGACTTCAAGGACGGGGCGGAAACCGACGTCCGGAGTGGAGATCGCAGCACGGTTGCGGTCCCAGCCGCGGGCCGAATTGTACCCGCGAACCGCACGGTACGACGCGCCGTCAGAAGAAACATCCTGTCCCCACGAAAACATTCCATTCCAGTTTTGGATATATCCGCTGTTCTTGTTCAGCATCGTGTCCCATTCGTTGCTTTGGGGCACGCCGCGTTCGGAATTGCCCAAACTTCCCACAGACGGTGCGCGCAGGGTATAGTCCACGCCGCCGCTGGCATAATTTTTGCCGAAAATCAGACCTTTGGCATTCAGGCCATTCCAGCTTACCGTATGCGTTACGGCATAGTCCGCCACAAACAGGCTGTGGGCGTATTTGTTCTGCTGTGCATACTCCTCGGTGGTTGCCGTCGCAGACGTGAGCTTGTAGGCTTCTATTGTTCCCGCATAGGTAAAGGGAACATAGTGCAGCGACGTATCCGGCAGGCTGCCGTTAGCCGTGCCGGGAATATTCATCGTCGAAAGGTCAAAATAATATCTGCCGCCGGGGGTGAGGGAAAACTGCTCGTTAGGCGAATCATTAGCCAATAGCATTGGCGCAGCCAGCGCCCCCAATGCAGCGGCAGCTTCCGCATAACGGGTCATATCCAGCTCATCGATTTCCTCGTCGGAGAGCTTCTCCTTCGCCTCGTCGATGGCGTCAAGCTGCGCCTTGACTTCCTCAGCGTTCTCCTCTGTAATTGCCTCGGCACTCGGTAAAGCGTTGATCATGGCCTGTACCTGATCTGCGGCACTCAACTCTATGGGACCATTCGGATCATCGGCTCTCTCGGTGCTGCCGTTTTCGCCGGTTCGGTCCTCAACAGGGATGTATTGACCGCAGTTCTGCGGTATGGCATTCTCCGCTCCACAGACAGGGCATTCCTTGTTCATGTTGTCCACCGTGCAGGCCGTTTCACAGCTGCATGGGGAAACATCTTCTCCTCTTTTCTCGTCATCTGCGAATGCTGTTGTGGGGATCAGGGTCAAGCACAGAGCAAATGCGACAAGTAAGCTAAAGAATCTTTTATTCATCGTGATCCCTCCATGATGAAAGTCATTTGGTTCCTCCAAAGGAGGAACCAAGGGGATATCCCCTTGAAAAACTCATTTTTCTGTCAGGGCTTCAAATCCCTTTTCCGCCTGCTGGACGGTCTTCTGGATGATGCCCGAAGCCATTGTGTGAAGGTCCATCTGCAAGACGGCCGCTGTGATCGCCGCGCGCTTCTCCTTCGGCACGTCATAGAGCTTGAGCGAGCAGTCCAGAAAGCGGGAGATCTTGGCCTCCATCGTGAAATACACGTCACAGGGAACCGACATGAAGCCCCGCATGATACTGCCCGACGCGATCTCCATTTCGTAGAAGTCCTTGGGCTGTGCCTCCGGCAGATAAGGCCCGAAGATGACTTGCAGCCGCTTCGTTGTGCTTTTGTAAAGATATGCCGCGATGGAGGGCAGAGAGTATGCCATCACATACAACTCCCGCAGCGGCTCGGTCAGCTCCGCGATGTGGAGCTGAAGCGCCGTTTCCACGGCGTAGAGAAACACGGGGTCGTCCTCACCGCTGTACTGCTCGGCGAGGTCAAACTGCCCGCCGAACATACGCTTTACCAGCTCTAAAAGCAGCGCCTCCTTACTGGGAAAAACGTGGAAGAACGAACTCTGCCCGATGCCCGCCGCCTTTGCGATCTCTCCGGTTGTAGTTCTGGCGTAGCCCTTTTCCAGGAACAACGCCACCGCCGCCCGTAATACCTTTTGCTGCGTTACCAGACCGTTTAACAGTTTTCCTTTCGGCAAATTACCAGCCCTTTATAACTTTTCTTGCGATTGTACTTTTATAGTAACATGTTTGAGCCTTTGACACAAGCGAAAGTTTGTTGCGATTCTGTTTTCAGAGTAATATGCAAAGTTCGTTGGCATTATATGGTAAGAATAGCAATGAGGTTTGCGTTTGAGGAGGGGGGATGCAATACGTATGAGTTGATTTTTGCCCGGAAAGCAGAATTAGGTATTCTGGCATGAGTAAAGCTCCAATGGTATTCTGACTCTGTACTTATTAGATTTCATCTCCGTTATGGAGCTTCATAAGCTGTGAGCCAACATATTCTGGCATTTCTGGGCGGACAATTTGTTTCGCCGCTCTCTTTGCGCTTTGATTTGAGTTTTCGGATCAGAGCGCTCTTTTTTTGTCCAAATTCCGCATTGCGGGTTTGAGAAATATTTATTTGAAAGGTGGAACAAGCAAATGATGGAAAGCAAAGTATTCGCGGACAACTTCAGTCGTAGCTTCAGCGAGTCGGGGGACTTCTTTCAGTTCCTCAGCGCTCGGCAGGCCCGCAGCAAGTGGATGACAGCTCCGTCCAAGGAACTCCGGTTTGAGCCGGTGGAACGGGGATCCACGCTCGGAAATCTGTATATGCAGATCTACGACCACAACGGCGATGCAGATGTTCTGGAGGACACGATGGAGAATACCAGCCTCCTGTTGAAGGTGGATGGTAAGGACTACCCGGTCCGTTCCTGTGCTCTCAAGACCGTTCTGGAGCGTGCCCGCATCTCCGGTCATGCCCTCAACAAAGTCTCCAAAAGTGTATTCGCTGAGATTCTCAACTACTGCATGGGCGTTGCCTCCGGCGACAGCCTGATCAAAGTCGCAGATGAGAAGGTATCGGCAGTACACGGTGGAGATCCCAAGGACTACACGGTCATGGAGATGCTGCCCCTGTTCAAAGCGACCAATGACTTCCTCGATCGAGAGTATCCCGGCAATCGCTTCATGACCGCACACTTTGATCACTCTATCGCAACCGCTATCTGGTGTCTGGATGGTCAGGCAGACAAACTCCTTGATACATACCACCGGGAGATTGCCGCCAAAGGCCTGCGTGCCGACAAACTGGTTCCCGCACTGCGTTTCTCAACCTCCGATGTCGGCATGAGTGGAGCGAACCTCTATCCGATCTTCCTGGCCGGCGCAGAGTCCCGGATTGTCCCACTGGGATATCCCGTCCGCACCGAGCACAAGAACGGATCTGGCATGGAGTACTTCGAGGAGCAGCTTGGTCTGGTCTATGCGCAGTTCGAGAAAGCAGTCGATAAGCAGGTTCAGCTCATGAACATCGAGATCCGCTATCCCGTTACTACCTTGATGCGGGTGCTGAAGCGGATCAAGGCGCCCAAGAAGGCTTCCTATGAGGCGATGGACTACTTTATGGCCATTCACGGTGATGTGCCCTGTACGGCGTATGACCTGTTCATGCAGATGAGCGATGTTATCTTCTCTGCCCAGTGTGACGGCGCATCCGGTATGCGCATTGCACAGCTTGAAGAGATCGTATCTCGGGCGCTGAATGTGAACTGGCACGAGTATGACCATCCCGGCGACTTTAAGTGGTAAGGAGAGGTGACGATAATGAGGCTTTTGACTTGTAAGGGGATCAGCTCTGCTCACCGGCATCAGTTAATCAACTGCATCAAGGATGAGATCGGCTCCCTCTCTGTACCGGTAGAAATTGAGTTCGCAGAAACGATTAGGCGTAGGCAGTATTCCTCTCTCTGGTATGGTGGCTTAGTGGCATCCATCAAGGCGCATGGCTGTGTCTTCGCAGTTCATGCTGTTGGGGATGTCTATGTCACTCTCTATGATAAGCAGGACGGTGATCGGGAGCTTCTTTATGTCAAGGACAAGAACAATTCCGGTCGCTTCGGTGTAGACATTCTTCCTTACATGAAGACTGACCGAGCCCTCGTTGCTGCTATGTGTAGGCAACACAATCGATACTGGCTGGAAATGGATCATAACAACTGGTGGGAATGCTCTGTCTACACACCGGATGGAGTTTTCCATGATTTGATGTGGGTGCTGGATAGCGACCACATTTTCGCTGGAATCGGTGAGGTGTTCTGTCACATGGACGCAGTTCTGAAGGATCTCGGTGTCCCGGTGGGAAACGAGGGTTCGGAGGTGTCATCATGAGCAGTTTTCGAATTCCCTTGGTTTGGGAGATGTACGGGCATGTGGATGTAGAGGCTGATACCATGGACGACGCTATCGAATACGCCTTGGGGCCGGATTGCCCGCTTCCTGAAGGCGAGTATGTAGATGACTCGATCCAGGTGGACGATCTGGTTTTGAACCAGGAGGCAACCCATGAAAGCCATCAATGAGCACTTTGAAGTTGGGCAGCAATACTATGCTCTCGTCAGTAAAGAAGTTCTGGTGGTGTCTGAAGTTTTGCAGCCTGGAATGTACCCGTCAGGCTCCGGAGGATACCATACGCTCCGGTCGCCGATGGTATGGTTCAGAAGTGAGAAGACTGGCTTAGTGCATACCTGCAGCCTTGAGCTGGCCAAGCATCTGCTGCTTGCCAAGCGACAGACAGCAAAAGAAAAAGGAGTTGGTTGATCATGAATAAGGCACGACGCTTCGTCATTGAGATTCCGCTTGGAAAGCTTGAGGTCTACGCCAAGCACGATAAGAGCGATTGTGCGGAAGACTATCCCGGCGTCTTTATCGACTTTGTACGCGAGGATGGCGCCACGGTCGTGCTGGCTTGTGTGGAGTATGATCCGGACAAAGATTTGCTCCAGACAGTCGTCTATGGCGATTGCGCATCGGACGAGCCAACAGCGATTGTTGAACACTACAACACTGATTTTGAAGAATGAGGAGGATCGATTATGCCTAATTGGGCGTTTGGAACTGTTAAGGTGACTGGTACTCGCGAGGGTGTCAAGTCTTTTGTGGAGCGGTTCATCAGCAGCGATGATCAATCAACTGTCCCCGGAAAGCGGTTTTTTGCCCGGAGCTTTTCCGAGCAGAAGCGAGAGCAGAGCGTCAAGGATGCCATGGAAGAATTCGAAGGGAAAGCAGATAACGAAACTGCTGAGCATTCCTTCCTCATCATGTTTGCCTGGTCTGTTTGGTCCTGCATGATTGATGGTTACCCCCAGCGAAATGATGCCGAGTGCATCACGCTGAGTGAGGCCTGTATGGAGGATCATGTAGATGTTGAAATCCGCTCTACGGAGACCGGAATGTGCTTTGAGGAACATGTCACCTGCGACGAGGACGGCAATCTCAACCATGCTGAACGAGACCTGAGCCGCTGCAAGTGCCGCAACTGCGGCGAGATCAGCCACTTCGAATCCTTTGAGGATCTGGACGATGCTGAGTGCTCGGAATGCGGTGAATGTGGTTTCGACCGTTGTGAGGAGGAGTGAATTATGGCGCTGAATTTGAATTACACACCCAATAAGCTGGTCGATATCACCACCCTCACTGAGGATCAGTGGTTGGACTGGCGGCGCAAAGGGATTGGCGGCAGCGATGTAGCTGTCGCCCTTAATTCCTCTCCGTATCGCACGGCCAGAGAGCTCTACTATGACAAGATCGGAGTGGTCATGGCAGATGAAGGCCCGGATAAGAGCATCACTTTCCAAATTGGGCATCTGCTCGAGGATGTGGTGGCTCAGATCTTCGCCAAGAAGACCGGCCTGTCTGTCTTTGAAGACCACTGGATGTACCAGCATCCTATTTTCCCGTTCCTGATTGCCGATGTAGACCGGTTCGTTATGCTTCCGGATGGTCGAAAGGCCATCCTCGAATGCAAAACCGCGCACTATGATATGCAGTTCAAGTGGGCGAATGGCTCTGTGCCACGCCATTATGAGCTGCAGGTGCGACACTACATGGCCGTCATGAACATCGATGTCGCCTTTATCGCATGCCTGTTTTCCAACAATGAGAACGACTTCGTATGGCAGAAGATTGAGCGCGACCTCGATGAGGAGGAGAATACGATTATGGAGCTGGAGGCGTTCTGGCGCAATCATGTTCTGGCTCGTGTGGAACCGCCTCTGGTAGAAAAGCCGGATGCAGTGCTGGAGTCCCTTCGTCGTTATTTCGGGCCGGCCGATAAGTCTGAGCCGAGTGTTGATTTGGACTGCAAGTTCCTTGGCAGCCTGAAAGAAATTCTGAACCTGAAGGAGGAAAAGAAGGTGATCGATGCGCAGTCCAAAGCATTGGAGACACGCATTAAGTCGCTCTACGCCCCCATTGTCGAGCAAATGGGGACTGCTTGTAAGGCGTCCTGTGAGCACGGCAGTGAGTGCTTCAGAGTAACCTACAATTCTCAATACAGGGAAGGAATCAACAAGGACAGGCTGTCAGCGCTGAGAGCCCAGTATCCGGAAATCTACGACGAGTTCGTCGATCAGACAGAATTGAGAATTTTCAAGGTGGTCAAGACGGCCATCGCATAAGGAGTGATCGAATGCTATGTCGATATGAGCGCACCATCTTCAAGTCGGATAAGGGCTTCTGCATCTTCTCCTACAGCACCGAGGATCAGTCGGTTCCCAAGGAAGCGCGCAACCGATCGTTCTACCATGACGACAAGATCCACTTCACGGCAATCGGCTATCATCTCGTGGCTTCCAATGCAGTGGAGGTAGAGCTGGAGGGCATCTGGGAGAACTCGAATCATGGCCTTCAGTTATCGGTCTCGATGTGTAAGGAGATCGTTCCTACAAATCAGGCTGGTATCCTCGCATACCTGAGCAGTGGCGTGATTAAGGGTATTGGCCCGGAGATTGCCAAAGCCATTGTTGCAAGGTTTGGGGATAAGACCATGGAGGTGCTGGACAAGGAGCCACAGAAGCTTCTGAGCATCAAGGGAATCGCCCAGAGAAAACTCAAGGCCATCATCAAATCCTACGGGGAAACGAAAGCCTTGAGCGATCTCATGATCTACTTGGCGCCCTTTGGCGTTTCGTTGAAGAAGGTTGCGATGATCCGAGAAGAGTTCGGAGATAGCAGCCTGAGAATCGTGAAGACGGATCCCTTCCAGCTTTGTAAGATCAAAGGGTTTGGCTTTATGACCGTGGACTCGATTGCCCGCAAAACCAAGGTAAGCCTAAAGCATCCTATGCGATACTCTGGCGCAATCAATTATGTGCTGGATGAGGCCAGGGTATCTGGACATCTCTTCCTGACCGTTGATGAGACTGTGGGCCAATGTTATGACCTGCTTAACTCGGATTGTGAAGAAGAGGTGGTCTCCGAGGAAGATATCCGGCAGGCCATCTCCAATGAGCGTGTTGAGTCCCGTGTCTATGTTGAGGGATCTCGTGTGTACCTGAGCTATGAGCGTATGTGTGAGGTCAAAGCTGCTAAGCGGATTGTGTCCATGCTCCTACAGGAAGGATTCGAGGAAATCGATGACTTGGATGAAAAGATCGACCGGGCAGAGAAGAACTTGCATCAGAGGCTGGCCCCTTCTCAGCGCAATGCTGTGAAGCTGTGCTTGTCCTATCCCATATCCATCATGACTGGTGGACCGGGCAGCGGCAAGACGACGACGCTAAGGTTTATCTTGGACATCTACCAGGCAGCGTTCCCGTCAAACGAGATCCTTTTGGCTGCACCCACCGGTAGAGCCAGCCGGCGAATGTCGGAGCAAACGGGCAAATATGCCTCCACGCTTCACTCTGCTCTTGGTCTGGTCACCGAAGAGGACAGTCCACTCAACGATACGGAAATGCTTTCTGCAGATCTTATCGTGGTGGATGAGTTCTCTATGGTGGATATGCGCCTTGCGTATATCCTTCTTGACCGCATCAAGTCAGGCGCTCAGCTGATTATTGTCGGTGACGCTGACCAGCTTCCATCTGTTGGTGCCGGCAATGTGTTACGGGAGATGATCCGTAGCGAGAAGGTACCAACGGTAGTTTTGGAAACGGTATTCCGGCAGGCATCCAATAGCCGGATCATCACCAATGCCCATGCAATCAATCATAATGACACACATCTACAGTATGGAGATGACTTCCAGATGCTCGAAGTGCAAAACTCGGAAGAGGCAGCGCGGCTGGTCATTAAAAACTATCTGCGCGAAGTTGCAATTCATGGCATAGAGAATGTTCAGATCCTATCGCCGTTTCGGAAGCGTGGCGCTGTGGCGTCCAATGCATTGAACGAGACAATACGGGATCTCGTCAACCCTCCGAACAACCTGAAAAAGGAAGTGAAGTGTGGCAGCCGGGTCTTCCGTGTGGGCGATCGCATTATGCAGACTGTAAACAGGATCAATGTGTCGAATGGCGATGTCGGTATCATAACCGACGTGGAGACAGCGGATGATGATACGATTGCGCGTGTCAAGCTTCTGGATGGGCGTGAGCTAAGCTATACGCAGGAAATGTTGGAGGACCTTGAGTTTTCCTACTGTACGACCATCCATAAGAGCCAAGGACAAGAGTATCCGGTCATCATCGTTCCTCTTCTGAAAGAGCACTATATCATGTTGCGGCGAAACCTGCTCTATACAGCGGTGACCAGAGCCAAGGCAAAGGTCATTCTGATTGGGCAGAAACAAGCCGTATTTATTGCGATCCACAAATGTGATGTGGGTCAACGGAACACCGTCCTCGCTGATCGAATCGTAGCCTACTACAACCGCGAGCTCAGCAAGCGAGTAACTTGATTTTTGGGAAGCGGGGTGGTCAGAAGCCACCTCGTTTCTACATTTATTATGAAGGGACGACTCAACATGAGTGAATTGAACACGAACGCGATCCCGGCCATCAATGCCGTTGAAGGATTTAACCCTGCTGATTTCGTGCGTACTACCGTGGGTGAGGAAGGCGAGAACGATCTCTACCTTGATGTCAAATATCGCCTTCTTTGGTTCCGCCTGCACCATCCGAATGGGAAGATCGACCCGGAGCTTATCCGTGTTGATGAGAAGAATGCGATCGTATGCTGCAGGATCTATGCCGATAAGGCTGACCCAGCTGACCAGTTCATTGGGAAAGCCTACTCTCAGCGCTTTCCTACTGAGGAGCGTTTTGGAGATCGCTTCCTGGAGATAGCAGAAACGGTGGCAAAAGGGCGTGCGCTGGCCGATGCCGGCTATGGTACGCAGTTCTGCATGAATGGAGAAACCCTGGCGAGCATCATCGCTGACGCTCCCATCAAAATGCCGCCTGATGAAGACGCCGGACATCCGGGAAATGTAGCGGCCAGCTTTACTGCGCAGCCGATGCCTCCTGCAGTTCCGGCTCAGAGTGCTCCGGTGTCTCAGCCACCTCAGCAGATGCAGACTCAGACACCCGCACAGCAGCCGAAAGCAGCTGCGCCTGAACCGCCCAAGACGGTTGATGAGTATATGAGAGTCATGACCATCGAGCAGGCCAAGGCCGTTAAGGTTGATTTCGGCCGCTTTAACGGTTGGACCCTGGGCGATATTGCCATGAAGAACCCCGGAGATTTGGCGTGGTATGTGAAGAACTATTCTGGCCATAACCTTGCACTCAAGGCAGGTGCCACAAAGCTGCTGGAAGCTGTTGGTCAGATGGCCAGCTGATTGGTCCCCTCACCGAGGGAGGTGATTGATGATGGGCAGAAAACCAGATCTGCCATGTGACATCGAACAGGTAGTTGATTTGCTTGGAATTGAAGTGATCAGAGATACCGGCACGCAACTACATTGTAGGTGTCCATTCTGTGCAGATCGAAAAGCTCATATGAATGTGAAGATCCAAGACAACGTGTTTCGGTGCAACCGCTGCGGCAAAGGTGGGGGCATCCTCCACCTTTACGCAGAGTTTTGCGAAGTCACCCTCCATACGGCCTATGAGGAGCTTTGTAAGATGTTCGGTCCCGACAGCAATGAAAAACCGCGCGAGTATAAGAGAAGGCGGAAGATAATTGAGACAGCGGAACTGCCGATAGCCTCAGCTGAGGTGCGAGATAACACCTATTCAAATCTGCTCTCACTTTTGACCCTGTGCCCCACACATCAAGCATCGCTGAAGGAACGAGGCCTGACCCGAGATGAGATTGACTGGCTTGGCTATCGAACAACCCCCACGACACGCCTGAGACGGATCGTGACTGAGTTGCTGGAGCGCGGTTGTGTCCTTGATGGTGTTCCTGGTTTCTATTGCCAGAAAGATACCGGGCAGTGGACGCTCGACATCAGAGGTTCTGGAATCATGCTTCCGGATCGAAATCTTAATGGGCAAATTGAGGCCATTCAGGTTCGACTCGATAAGGTTTATAACCAGAAGTTCTATAACCTAACGAGCATCGATCAGTACTATGGGACACAGTCCAAGTGCTGTCCACATTATGTCGGGGTTCACGAAGGTGACGAGGTAGTCTGTCTCACAGAAGGCGTGATGAAGGCAGATATTGCCTACAATTTTGCGCTGGGCACCTCATATGAATGTGGTTTTGTCGGCCTTACCGGAGTGCCAAGCTATTCCCAGTTCGAGCGTGCGCTTGAAGAGCTTAACTCTATCGGCGTGGTACGAATCAACATTATGGTTGACTCGGACTATCAGGTCAAAGAAGAGGTCCGAAAGGCGCGTGATCGCTATATCGAAATGGGGGTTGCTGCTGGCTTCGAGGTGGCTCCGATTACCTGGACACAAAAGCGGAAAGGCGTAGATGATCTCTATAAGCACCTTTTCCGGAACAAATGATTATGACTTGGGCTGCAGCATTTTAGCTGCAGCCCTCCGCGTATGAGGAGGATCTATATGGTTCCTATTGAAAACCAAGAGCGACCGAACATCAAGTCAGTCTATACCTGCTCGAACTGTGAGAAGGCTCTGTTTGATGGCGATGACGACCATCCGAAATGAAACTTCTGCCCCATGTGCGGCCAGGAGATTGAGTGGGATAAATCTGCAAAGGTCGTTTGGAAAGAAAAAACTGTAATGTCTGTGGCGGTTGGCTTGTTAAGCGCCACCCTGCAGGTTTTTGGTATGCCTCAAGCGACTATATTGGGATGGATACCTGCTACACCTGTTGGCTCGAGGAGTGCCTTGCGACCAACTGCCTTGGCTGTAAGCGAGGGAACTATCCGGACTGCAAGTGGATTGATTTGAAAAAGTCTTATCAGGAGGAAGACAAATGAGCGTTGAGATCTATATTGATGACTTGAAGCCTGACATTCAAAGACAGGTATTGGAAGAGCTGGGGCTCGAAACTGCAGAAGATGGGAATTATGATATTATCCCTCTTTTCAGCGTAGAGAGACCGGAATGATTTTTGGGCAGCTCACGATTATTTAGTAGAGGGGGGTGGTCAAACACGCCCTCATTTCTACATTCATTATGAGGAGTGAACTGCTGGAATAATCCAAATAATACTAGGGATAATATCCCAAGGAGGTGCTATCGGTATTATGGAAGAACCTAAGATTACTTCTGGTGCAGTGCCATATATCGCATCTGAAATCCCTGATGATCCAAGAGATATCACACCCGAGCAGTGGGAAGCGATGAAGGCGGTTGATATTCGGACAGTAGACAAGTCTCAGCTTGTAGACTTGAGCACCGTTCACATTGATGAATCCTTGCCTGTGCGTGAAAGAGTGCTCAGTTATCTGAAGCAAGTGAAGAATCCATACTGTGTCCGAGTGGGCAACTTTGCTGTCAAGGTGAAATACAAAGAGGACGGGCCATCCTTTGAGGAAGTGTTCAAGCATCTGCTGCAGCAGCAGAGTATGATGTAATTCTTGCTAGGTCCGTTTTTCATCTGGATAAAGGGCCATAGATGTGGTATAATAGCCTCGGACTAAATCAAGCATACTCACTCCTTAGGCAGACAGACCACGCCAAAGGAGTGAGATTATGCAGAATAATGCGAATGAGATGGCTGTGTTTAATACCGCCATCTATGTGCGTCTTTCCAAGGAAGACATCGTTGCGGCGCAATCTGGCCGTGAGAGCAACAGCATTACCAACCAGAAGCAGCTTATCCTGGACTTTTTGAAGGATAAGCCTGAATTTAATATTGTCTCCATTCGTATAGACGATGGATATACAGGGACGAATTTTGACCGTCCAGCCTTTCAGCGCATGCTGAACGATATTAAGGCTGGACGGATCAATTGCGTGGTCGTAAAAGACCTGTCCCGTTTCGGAAGAGAGTATATCAATTCCGGAAAGTATATCCACCGTCTATTTCCTGTTTTAGGGGTGCGCTTAATCGCTATCAATGACAACATCGACACGATTACCCGTGACGAGAGTAGCGAGTTTAGCATCACGCTCAAGAACTTGATGAATGACAACTACAGCCGTGACATCTCAGTGAAGGTCAGAAGCCAGCTGCAGGTGAAGCGGAAACATGGTGACTTTATTTGTCCGTTTGCACCGTATGGGTACCAGAAGTGCGAGGGAAACCACAATCGAATTGAGCCCGATCCCTATGCTGCCACAGTTGTCCAGGATATTTTCAACTGGAAAATTCAAGGCATGACGAACAATGGCATAGCAATTCGGCTTGCAGAGAGCGGAATTCTTGCGCCGCTGGAGTATAAGCGCCACAAGGGAGAGCCGTTATTCTCCGGCTTCAAAATGAAGGAACGGTGCGAATGGACAGCGCAGGCAGTTGCCCGGATACTCACCAACCCGATCTATATTGGAACCCTCCGCCAAGGCCTTCGCCGTAGACCAAACTATAAAATCAAGAAATCAATACCAACAGAAGAAAACGAGTGGGTTGTGATCCACGACGCCCATGAGCCTGTTGTCACGAAGAGGACATTCTATCTTGCTCAAAAAGCTCTTCTGATAGATACGCGAGCAGCACCACGAGCAACGACAGTTTATCCGCTATCCGGCTTGTTGGAATGCGGAGAATGCGGGAACGCAGTTACTCGAAGCACAATTAACAACGGATATAAGTTATACAGCTATTTCCGCTGCAGCGTGCGCACGAAAGAGGATCGCTGTGAGCTCAAGCAGGTACCAGAGGCACAGGTTGAGGCAGCTGTCCTTCAGCTATTGCAAGAGCATATCAGCGCGGTGGTTGAGCTCGACCGGTGTCTATCTGAAATTCAGCAGGTGCCATATCAGAAAATCAATGTTGCCAAGTGTGAGCAGCGCAGGGAAAAACTTGCGGCAGAAATCGCTCGTTATCGCGATCTGAAGGCATCTCTCTATGAAGATATGAAAGAAGGACTCATTTCGAAGACTGACTTCTGTGACATCAGAGGTCAGTATGATGCAAGAATTGCCGATGCGCTGATTGCTCAGGAGCAGATCGACCGAGAACTCAGTATCTATCTCTCGGGCGAACAGTCCCCGAACAACTGGATGAAGACATTTACCGAACATCGAGGATTGAAATCACTCACGCGGGCAGTTGTTCTGGAGTGCATTGAAAAAGTTGTTATTCACAAAGACGAAAAGTTGGAAATCATCTTTGAGCATTCCGAGGACTATGCCCGTTTGGTGAGCAGCCTGCAGGAATATGCCGAGCGTGGAATACTAGAGGAGGCGATGTAAGCATGGCAAGAAAGAGCAGAAAAAATGTCCAAGCCACACCCGCAGTTGTAGTAGGACCTGTCCAGTACAAGGTAGCGCTCTATGCCAGAATCTCGGTTGAGAACGAACAAAAGCGAGAAGCAGACACCATAGGTAATCAGATTGCGTTGCTGAAGGACTTTGTTTCCCAGCATCAGGATTTAGTTGTCTTTGACCTCTATTGTGATGACGATATCTCGGGAGTTAGCTTTGTGCGCCCGGAATTCGCTCGAATGATGAATGACATCCGAGCTGGCAAGGTGACCTGTGTGATTGTCAAAGACTTGTCTCGTCTGGGGCGAAATATGATTGAGAGCGGTGAATATATTGAGCAGATCTTTCCGAGAATGGGTGTGCGCTTTATCTCCGTTACCGATCGCTTTGACTCATTGCGGGATGATGCCGACATTTCAATCCAACTGAAAAATTTTGCAAACGAGGCATATGCGAGAGACATTTCCAAGAAGATTCGGGCGGTGAAACGGACGCAGCAGCTTGCTGGTAAGTGGACCACTGGCACTCCGCCATATGGATATATGTTAGATCCGGATGACAAGTACCACCTATTTCCTGATCCGCAAACGGGACCAATCGTTCTTGCCATTTTCCGTATGGTGGCAGAGAATCATACTCTCCACTTCATAGCGAAAACTCTGAATGAGCAAGGGGTGCCCAGTCCCGGACGCTATCTGTATGATATTGGTTTGCGGAAGACGGAGAAGTTCAAAGATGCCATCTGGTATCTGCAAACGATCAAGAAAATTCTTGTCGATCCGGTCTATCTTGGTTGGATTGTGTCCGGAAAGTACAGAAGCCAGCTGTGCGAGCGGGGGACAAAGACTACAGTTAAAACGCCCGAAGAGGAATGGGTTATCCATAAAGGTATGCATGAACCCATTGTTTCCAAAGAGCTTTTTGATAAGGTTCAGGGCATCCTCTCGGCTAGGCAAAGTGAACAGGGCCTTGCGACTATCTACGATTCCAAGAGTAAACGAAGAAGTATGTTCAAAGGAATTCTTCGTTGCGGAGAATGTGGACGCAGTATGTACTTGCGCAGTAAATCTAATCGCGGTTATTACTATTATTGCACTCTCCACGAGAATTACAATGCCACCATTTGTCCCAAGAAAGCGGTCAAACAGGAGGATGTAGAGTCCCTTGCCCTGCGGCTTATCCAAACTCAGATAAGAGCATTCTCCGATGCCCAGAGACTGATTGCCAACTTGAATGCTACGCCTTCTTCGCAGACCCGCTATCAGATATATGAAACCCAGATTGATGATGCAAAGAGGAAAATTGAAAAGTTCAATCAGCTGAAGGCAGCCCTGTATGGCGATTTTGCAGATGGGCTTCTGAGCCATCAAGATTACACAGATCTGAGCGGGGACTACTCTAGGAGGGCGGATGATTTGAGGATCTTTATTGCTGAATTGGAGAAGGAAAAGGAAAAGTACTCAGCGGGATTTGGCAGCAAAATGCAGTGGGCACTGTTGATTGAAAAGTATAAGGATCAGGAGTCCCTTGACGCTGAGATGGCAGCAGCCTTCATTGAGACGCTTACCTTGTTTAACGATTGCCATGTTGAAGTGGCATTCCGCCATCGTGATGAGATTGAACAGGTCCTCTATGTCGCTGCGACCCGAGGAAAGGAGGCGGAGAGATATGCCGGATAAGGTGCTGGCGTTTTATATTCGTTTGTCGAGTGAAGACCGAGATCTCAAAACAAATGCATTGAAGAATGAGAGTAACAGTGTTTTCAACCAAAGGCGGTTACTCCAGGATTACTATGATACACATGAATCGCTCCATGGTTATAAAGTGATCGTGTTCTGCGACGACGGTGTCACGGGAACACATTTTGACAGGCCGAAGTTCGATGAGCTAATTGAGATGGCTCGCAATCAGGAAATTCATTGCATTATGGTGAAGGACCTATCTCGTTTCGGAAGAAACTACCTTGAGATGGGAAACTACCTCGAACTGATCCTGCCTCTTTATGGGGTCCGCTTTATATCTATCAATGATGCCTTTGATAGTGATGACTACTTAGGTGTCACGGGCGGACTTGAGTTAGCCCTCCGCAATCTCATCAATAATATGTATAGCCGAGATCTATCAACCAAGGTGCGCTCAGCTTATCGTACCCGAAATCTGCGTGGTGAATACTGGGGAGGAAGCGGCTTCTATGGCTACCAAGTCCATCCTCATAACAAAAAGAGATTAATCGTAGATGAGCAGGTTCGTGACATCATTGTCATGATTTTCGAGTCCTGCGTTTCAGGAATGACCACGAGCGAGGTCGCTCAAATGCTGAATGATATGGGCATTCCATCCCCGTTAGAGCATAAACGGCGAAATGGCGGGTTTTATAATGGGGTGGTCAAGGAAGAGACTGGAATCTGGCTCAAGGGGGCTGTTCGAAAGATTTTGACTGATGAACGCTATACCGGTAAGATGATTACCAATATTCGAGAGACAGAAGAAGTAGGAAAGCCTAAGATGCGGTCGTTGCCCCGAGATCAATGGATCATAGTGCCAGGTACACATGAAGCAATCATTTCGGAGGAGTTGTTCCGAGCGGCACAGAATGCACTCCAAGGGCGTATTCGGAATGTTAACAAGAATACTGCCGGAAACCGAGCCAACAATCTGTTTGTTTGTGGCTGCTGCGGGAGGAAACTTCGAAAGAATCCAGCAAAGGAACCACACCTTGTTTGCCCGAAAAATGACAGTATTAAGGGTGCTGAGTGTGCAGGTCTCTTTGTCAATCAGGCCCAAATTGAGCAAGCTGTTCTTCAGATGCTGCGGGAACAAAGTAGGATCTTCCTTGAGCAGCATTGTTTGATGCAGGCATGCATTGACAAAAAGCTTTCAAGTATTCAAACGGAGCTTGATGCTAACACCAATATGACAAGACGGCTCCAAAGTAGAAAGGCTGAACTATATGAGCAATACCGAGCGGGTAGCATAAGCAGAGAGAAATTTGCTGATATCCAGAAGAAGGATTCAGAGAAGCTGGCAAGCCTCTCAAGTAGAGCTGAAGAGATCAAGCGGCTTCTGGTAGAGCAATATGAGTCTCGAGGTAATCTTGCGGCGGGAAAAAGAACAGCAGATCAGATCATCCTGCTTAAAGATTACGATCCGGAAATAATTAGAAATTTTGTAGAGCGGGTTCGTGTGTACCCTTCAGGAGAGATTGAGATAGATATGCGTACTTCGAGCGGGTTTGCATTTGTAACGGCAAGCTAAAACAATAAGCGCCCCCACTTAGGAGGCAGCTGAAAAAATTTCGAGAAAAATTGTATGTCTATCTTGACACAACCAGAGGGCTTCATCACCGGTATGGCGTCAAAGATGTTCGTCGTCGCGGGGCCAGTCATCGTGTTCGGCACGCTCGCAAGCGTCGTGTACGGCGTTGTTCTGATGCTGCTGTGAGAAAAAAAGGAGCGCCGCGGCGCTCTCTTTTTTCGCACACGTCCGCGCCATTTCGTCAAGGGGGCAAATTGACGAAATTTGCTTTCTCCCTCTTTCACCGCGCGGAGGAGGCGGAAGCGTGTCCATTCATGGTTTATCCGCGGTTATTCTGTTGACATAACGATGTGGAAAACTCTGTGGAAACTGTGAATAACTTTGTTGCTCCAGTGCGTTCCCGTCGGTTAACGCTTTGTTATGCTCGACGTCTTTCGGCATAATTGGCGCAGAAATTCCCACGAATTTCTGCATTTTCCCGCCAAAGGCAAAAATCTGCCGCGGCCACTTGCCATTGTGGTCAAAAAATCGTATAATGTACTAAGTTTTGTGTTTGAAGATCAGAATCGTAAATTTCGGCGAAATGGAGAAACCCCAATGGCAGAAGCAAAAAAAACGAATTACGGCAACGAGAGCATCTCGTCCCTCAAGGGCGCGGACCGTGTGCGCAAGCGCCCGGGCGTCATCTTCGGCTCGGACGGGCTGGACGGCTGCGAGCACGCCGTGTTCGAGATCCTTTCGAACTCCATCGACGAAGCGCGCGAGGGCCACGGCAAGCTCATCACCGTCACCCGCTACTTAGACCACAGCATCGAAGTAGAGGACATGGGCCGCGGCTGCCCTGTGGACTATAACCCCAAGGAAAAGCGCTTCAACTGGGAGCTCGTCTACTGCGAGCTTTACGCCGGCGGCAAGTACAACAACTTGGACGGCGACAACTACGAATACTCCCTCGGCCTCAACGGCCTCGGCGCGTGCGCGACGCAGTATTCCTCGCGCTACATGGACGTGACCGTCTGGCGCGACGGGAACAAATACTCCCTGCACTTTGAACGCGGCGAGCCCGTGGGCAAAAAGGGCGATGAGCTCAGGATCGAGCCGACCGACCGCGGCCGCAAAACCGGCACGCGCACGCGCTGGCTGCCCGACCTCGACGTGTTTACCGATATCGACATTCCCGCCGACTACTATGTCGAAACGCTGCGCCGTCAGGCCGTCGTCAACGCGGGCATCACGTTCCGCTTCAAAAACGAAGTCCTCCCCGGCCACTTTGAGACGCAGGACTTCGTCTACGAAAACGGCATCATCGACTATGTCAGCGAGATCGCGGGCGAAGACGCCCTGACCACCCCCGTCTTCTGGGAGACGGAGCGCCGCGGCCGCGACCGCGAGGACAAGCCCGAATACAAGGTCAAGCTCTCCTGCGCGTGCTGCTTCTCGAATAAGGTGCAGCGCATCGAGCACTATCACAACTCCTCGTGGCTCGAGCACGGCGGCAGCCCCGAAAAGGCGTCGAAGACCGCCTTTGTCTACGCCATCGACAAGTATTTGAAGGACAACAACAAATACCAGAAGGGCGAGGCGCGCATCACCTGGCAAGACATCGAAGACTGCATCATTCTTGTCTCGAACAACTTCTCCACGCAGACGAGCTACGAGAACCAGACGAAAAAGGCCATCACGAACAAGTTCGTGCAAGAGGCGATGACGGACTTTCTGAAGTCCCGCCTCGAAACCTATTTCATCGAAAACCGCGTCGACGCGCTCAAGATCGCCGAGCAGGTGCTCATCAACAAAAGAAGCCGCGAGAGCGCGGAAAAGCAGCGCCTGAACATCAAGAAAAAGCTCTCCGGCAGCATCGACATCTCAAACCGCGTCGAAAAGTTTGTCGACTGCCGCACGCGCGACGTCTCGCGCCGCGAGATCTACATCGTCGAGGGTGACAGCGCTCTCGGCAGCGTCAAGCTCTCGCGCGACGGCGAGTTTCAGGGCATCATGCCCGTGCGCGGCAAGATCTTAAACTGTCTCAAGGCCGACTATCCGCGCATTTTCAAGAGTGAGATCATCACCGACCTTTTGAAGGTCCTCGGCTGCGGCGTCGAGGTGCCGGGCAAGTTTGTCAAGGACCTGAACGCCTTTGATATCAACAATCTTCGCTGGAACAAGGTCATCCTCTGCACCGATGCCGATGTTGACGGCTTCCAAATCCGGACGCTCATCCTGACGATGATCTACCGCCTCTGCCCGACGCTGATTCGCGATGGCTATGTCTACATCGCCGAGACCCCGCTTTTTGAGATCACCTGCGGCGAAAAGACGTGGTTCGCCTACACGGACAAGGAGAAAAACGACATCGTCAAGACCCTTGAGGGCAAGCGCTACAAGGTCGACCGCTCGAAAGGTCTCGGCCAGAACGACCCCGAAATGATGTGGCTCACGACCATGAACCCCGAGACACGCCGTCTCATCAAGGTCATGCCCGAGGACGCGGAGGCGACGGCACACTCGTTTGATCTGCTGCTCGGCGACAATTTACAGGGCCGCAAGGACCACATTGCCGAAAACGGCTACAAATACCTCGAAATGATCGACGTATCGTAATACGAACAAGCAGGAAAGGAGCCTTACTTTATGGAAGGCATTTTACTTCACGTTCTCTATCGCGGCGAAAAGGCTAATGACTTTGCATCGGAGATGGAGCGAAGCGGCCTGCGCGCCGCCGTCCTCGCGGAAGAGGGCTGCATGCAGTACGACTACTACCGGCCTCTTGCCGAGGAAAACTGCGTGCTGCTCGTGGAGCACTGGCGCGACCGCGCCGCGCTCGACAAGCACTCCGCGGGCGAGCCGATGGCAAAGCTCAAGGCGCTCAAGGCAAGCTACGACCTCGCAACGACCGTTGAGCGCTTTGAATGAGGAGAAGCGCATCCCCTCGGGCAGGCGTTTGGAACGCCGCAACGCGCAGATAAAGCAAAAAGGTAAAAGACGATGAAAAAAATTGCAACCATTATCCTGTCGCTGCTGGTCTGTACGGTGTTATTTACCGGATGCGGAAATTCTTCTAAAAGCAGTCAGGAGCAGTCCTTGAAGGTCTATTCATTCAGCGGAAATAGCGAGTCGATTTCGGTATCAAATGGCGTAATTGTTCTAGCGGGGAAAGATGAAATCTGCTATGGCGGCAATTTGAAAGTAATGTCAGATGATTTTGCTGATATTACCGCATATTCCACCACCATTTATGTTGATGGCGAGGAAGACTCCATTTTACTTTCCCATACAGTTGCCGATCAAACAGGCGGGACAATAGACGTTTCCGATAATATCGGGAAAATTTCCGGTGATGTTTTGAGAGACGGCGATGCCGATAAGCTGGCTGATAATCTGTGGTTTGAATTAAAAACGACCAATCTAAGCGGAGAAGAAAATACTTATCAAGTGCAATTAGAAACAACTCTAATCGCAGGGGACAGCAGCAACTAATTGTGGTTTGCCGAACCGGTTTCATCCCTTCAAGAACGAAGTTCCCCTGCATCATTCGGACCGCAAAAAATCCGTACACAAGCACGAAGGCCCGACCGATGAGCACCCATCGGTCGGGTCTTCTGTCTGATGCGTCCCTTTTTTCACGCCTTCTGCGCACCGACGTCGTCGAGGGCGGCGGCCGCCGCTTTCTCCCGCCGGCGCACGCAGAGCGTGCCGTTTTCCGCCGCCAAAACCGCCGTGTCGCCGCTTGCGAGCGTGCCGTCCAAAAGGCAGGTCGCGAGCGCGTCCTCCACTTCGCTGCGGATGAGCCGCCGCAGGGGACGCGCGCCGTAGGAAACATCGTAGCCCCGCTCGGCGAGGGAGACCGCGCACTCCTCGTCCGCCTCAAGCGTGATGCCGAGCGCCGCGGCGCGGGAAACGGTCTGCGTAAGCAGCCGCCGCGCGATCTCGGCGCAGTCCTCGCGCGATAAGCGGCGGAAGACGATCGTCTCGTCCACGCGGTTCAAAAATTCCGGCCGGAACGTCCGCCGCAGCTCCGCGATCACCGCCGCCTTCACGGCAGCGAACTGCGCGTCGGCGCTTTTCTGCTCCTCCGGCGCAAAGCCGAGCGGCGTGCCCGCCGCCGTGATGCTCTTCGCCCCGATGTTCGACGTCATGATGACCGCCGTGTTGCGAAAGTCCACCTTGTGGCCCTGCGCGTCCGTCACGACGCCGTCCTCTAAAATTTGCAGCAGGATGTTCCACACGTCCTCATGCGCTTTTTCGATCTCATCGAAAAGCACAACGGAGTATGGCTTGCGCCGCACCTTTTCCGTCAGCTGCCCGCCCTCGTCGTAGCCAACGTAGCCCGGCGGCGAGCCGATCAGGCGCGAGACGGTGTGTTTTTCCATATACTCGCTCATGTCGATGCGGATCATCGCGTCCTCGCTGCCAAATACCGCCTCGGCGAGCGCTTTACTGAGCTCCGTCTTGCCCACGCCCGTGGGACCGAGGAAGAGGAACGACCCGACAGGCCGTTTCGGATCCTTGACGCCGACGCGCCCGCGGCGGATGGCGCGCGCCACGGCGCGCACCGCGTCCTCCTGCCCGACGACGCGCGCGTGCAGCGTTTCTTCAAGCGTCAAAAGCCGCGCGCTTTCGCTCTCGTTGAGCCTTGTCACCGGAATGCCCGTCCAGTTCGACACCACGGCGGCGATGTCCTCCGCCGTCACGCGCAAAGCGGTCTTTTCCGCCTCGCGCGCCTGTTTTTTCCGCTCAGCTGCCGCCTGCGCGCGGAAGCTCTCCTCCGCGTCGCGCAGCCGCGCCGCTTTTTCATAGTCCTGCGCGCGGATGGCAGTCTCCTTGTCCCGCGCGGCGGCGCTCGCCTTCTCTTCGAGCGCTTTCAGTTCGGGCGAGGCGCTGCGCGCGGACAGTTTCACGCTTGCCGCCGCCTCGTCGATAAGGTCGATAGCTTTATCCGGCAAAAAACGGTCGGGCAGATACCGCTTTGAGAGCGTCACCGCCGTGCGCAACGCCTCGTCCTCGATGGAAAGGCCGTGATACGCCTCGTACTTTGGCCGCAGGCCATGCAAAATTTGCAGCGCCTGCTTCTCGTCCGGCTCGCCGACCTGCACGCTCTGGAAGCGCCGCTCGAGCGCGGCGTCCTTTTCGATGAATTTTCGATACTCCTCGAGCGTCGTCGCGCCGATGACGCGGATCTCCCCGCGCCCGAGCGCGGGCTTTAGGATGTTCGCCGCGTCCACCGCCCCCTCGGCGCTGCCCGCGCCGACAATGGTGTGCAGCTCGTCGATGAACAAAATGACATTGCCGTCGCGCCGCACCTCGTCGAGCACGGCGCGGATGCGTTCTTCAAACTCGCCGCGGTACTTTGTCCCTGCCACCATGCCCGAAAGGTCGAGCAGCAGGATGCGCTTGTCCAAAAGCTCCTCCGGCACGTCGCCCGCCGCGATCTTTTCAGCAAGCCCCTCGGCGATAGCCGTCTTGCCGACGCCCGGCTCGCCGATGAGCACGGGGTTATTTTTTGTCCGCCGCGTCAGAATGCGCAGCGCACGGGCGATCTCCTTTTCCCGCCCGATCACGGGGTCGAGCCGCCCCTCGCGTGCCATCGCCGTCAGATCGCGCGAGAATTCCAAGAGCGTCTTGCCGTTTTTCGCCTCCGCGCGGCTTGCACGCACCTCGGGCAGCGGGAGCTTGCGCGGCGACAGGCTCATCGCGCGCAGCGTGTCGCTGTACAGCTTTTTGGTATCCACACCCAGCGATCGCAGCAGCCGCACGGCCATGTTCCCGCTGTCGCGCAGAATGCCAAGCAGCAGGTGTCCCGCCTCGATCTCTCCGCTGCCCGCGCGCAGCGCCTCGCCCACAGCCAGCTCGACCGCGCAGCGCGCGTGCGGCGTGAGCCCCTGCACGGTCGATCTTTCCGCCGTGCCGCGCCCCAGCTTTTCGATCATCCTCTCGCGCACTGCCGGCTCGTAGACGCCCGAGGCATTCAGCGCGCGGCAGGCCGCGTCGTCCTCCTCGCGCAGCATCGCGAGCAGCAGGTGCTCGCAGCCCACATAGCCGTGCCCCAGCTCGCCCGCCGCCGCCTGCGCACAGCGCAGCACATGCTCAGCCTTCAGGCTGAATTTCCGGTCATTCATTGCTCTACCCTCCGCTTCCTTTTCGTCCTTTCATTTTTGACCGGTTTATTCAAAAATAAACGCCGCAAATGACACAGAAAATTCAATATTTTCCTGCATTCTGACTCTTGCATTTTCGCTTTGACATGCTATAATAGCGTCATCAACTTATGGAGGTACTAATTATGGCTTATCAGATTAGCTCTGCCTGCGTCAGCTGCGGTGCTTGCGCAGACGCCTGCCCCGTCGGTGCTATTTCCCAGGGCGATTCCCAGTATCAGATCGACGCAAATGCCTGCCTGGATTGCGGCTCCTGCGCTGATACCTGCCCCAACGGCGCCATCTCCCAGGCCTAAGGTCTAAGGGTACTTAAAAAATAAGGACGCGCGAAAGCGCGTCCTTATTTTTATCATCAGAAAGGGTCATCACATGGAAAAACGCGACGAGCTCTGGCCGCGCGGCCCCTGCTTTTATTACGACACCGCCCTCTTCCCGCCGGGGACGGACAGCTTTTGCCTCGCCTACTTTGCCCGCCCGTCCCGCGGCGACACGGTCTGCGACCTCGGTAGCGGGATTGGTCTTCTCGGAACGCTCCTGCTCGCGCGCCAGGAATCGCTTTTTATCGAAAATGTTGAGATCTCCGCGCCCGCGGCAGCGCTTGCGCGAAAGACGTTCGCCGAAAACGGCTGGGCGGACAGGGCTGCTTTCCACGAAGGCGACCTTCGCGACGTCTCCGTCCTGCCGAAAGCCGGCAGCGTCGACTATGTGATCTCGAACCCGCCGTACTTTCCCGCCGGCAGCGGTGAGAGCGCCAAAGGCGAAGCGCGCCAAATCGCGCGCGAGGAAACCGCCTGCACGCTGGACGACGTCTGCGCCGCGGCGCAGCGTGTGCTGCGCTATGGCGGGCGCTTCACCCTCGTTCACCGCGCCGAGCGCCTCGCCGACGTGCTCTGCGCCATGCGGAGTCACGGCATCGAGCCCAAGCGCCTGCGCTTTCTCGCAAAATCGCCGGACGCCGCGCCCTCGCTCCTCTTCGTCGAGGGAAAGCGCGGCGGCAAAAGCGGCCTTGTCATCGAGCCGCCGCTCGTCCCAAACGGCGAGGAGTGGGACGCCGTGTACTTCCGAAAATGAAAAAAGCCGCCCTTTTCAGGCGGCCCAACAGCTTTATTATACTAAAGCGCAGGATAAACCGCAAGCATTTTCTGCCGATTTTCGAATAATCAGCCTTGCGCACAAATCATTGTCCGCATCTTTATCCATTCCGCCGCTTGATTTTTGTGCTCATTCTTGCTATTCTTTAAGCACAGAAAGGGTGAGACCAATGTACAAGTGATCTTCACAAAGGCGATCCCAAATGGTTCCGATCATATCCATCGCGCAGCACTCTCTGATGTGTACCGTCATTCAGGTAAAACCGCCGCAACCGCGGTGTTTGAGATAGCAGGAGTGGAAACCGGAGTAAGCGATATTCGGCACCAGATCATTGAAGAAAGGAAGGAAAGAAAACAGAATATGAGAGATCCAAATATTCATCATGGCTGACCCTTGATCGTAGTTCAGTAATCGCGATCAAGGGTCAGTCATTTTTTGTTTTCTTTCATTTTTTCAGAAAAATTGAGGAAAAATATCCCGTGCTCTGCGCGGGAGGGGTGGCAGCGCCGGTGGCACTGCTACGAAATAAGGGGGATATTCTCTCGCGTGAGAGAATATCCCCCTTGTACCCCCAAGAGAAAGGCAGGGGGCGTTTCGATTTCGCCCCCTGCACCCCCTAACGACCAAAAGGGAGGGGCAAGGCCCCTCCTTTTTGGATTATCCTCCCCGCTCTTCTGACGGCGCGGCATTGCTGCGCTCGCCGCTTTGGCTGAGCACCAAACTACAACTTTTCTATTTCGATACGAAAAGCGTATTTTTGATAGACAGGAACTTCTTCTTTCTCCACCCTCATAAAATGTTCACAGCATGCAGAATCCGCCTGTAATTTCTTGCGTCTGCGGGCAACGCAATGTCCATAATTCAGCGGCACATATCCCCCTGCACTAAGTACATAGTGCTGACGAAAATGCGTGCAATCCTTACAAGAATCCATATCGATCACCTCAAACTTATTATATGCGATTTTCGCATATATGTCAATATGCGTTTATTGCATATCCTATAATTATTGCGAGGTGAGAATGATGTATCAGCGACTTCGGGATTTGCGAGAAGACCACGATAAAACGCAAAAGGATATTGCCTCGATACTCAATATCAGTCAGACGACATATTCCCGCTATGAAAGCGGAGCGCTCGACATTCCCAGCGCCGCGATCATTCGTCTTGCACGGTTTTATCATGTCAGTACCGATTATCTGTTCGGACTGACGGATGAAGACCGGCCTTACCCCTGCGGAAAGTATGGTGGTTAACGGCGGCGAGCGCAGCAATGCCGCCTCGGCAGGCACCATCGAAACAGAATCATCCGAAGTAGGCGCAATGCTTACCAGAAGTGCCATGGGGTGGATAATCCAAAAAGGAGGGGCAAGGCCCCTCCCTTTTGGTCGTTAGGGGTGCAGGGGCGAGATCGAAACGCCCCTGCCGTTCTCTTGGGGGATCAAAAGGGGGCCTTCTCTCACGTGAGAGAAGGCCCCCTTTGCCCCGCGCACCCTGCGGCACGCAGGGAACAATCATTTCAGTGTATTGACACTGCCAAGGAAGAGCGGCAGACCGTCCACGCCGGTGATCATAAAGGCAAACGGCCGGTTCAGATTCATCTCCACCACTGGAAGCTCTTCGGGCATGGCGGCGGTGGCATCCGCCGTGATGGCCGTGAACGCCGCAGCCTCGCAGCCCTTTTCGTCCACCTTGACGCGCGCAGCGTGCTGCACCTGCGTCACGGCGACGCTCTCGTCAAACTTTTCTTTGTCGACGAGGGGCGAGAAGTCCGCCTTATCGAAGTCGAACACGTCGGTGACACCCAGCGCCTTGAGCGCGTCAGTCAGCTCAAGGTTGGAGTCCACGTCAAACTTCGGCACGCTCCAGTGGATCTCCGCACTCGGCAGCGCAGCGTCCATGTCGTAGGCCATCAGTCCGCCCACGACCTCACCATTGGCGAGCAGGCTCTCGAGCGTCGTCCCCTCATCCGGCAGCAAAAAGCGCATCGACTGCCCGCCGCGGAAGCTGAGCTCCGCCACGGTGTAGTTCTCGCCGCGATAGTACGCGGCGCGGTCGTCCGTGCGGTGCATGAACTGGGCGGTCTGCTTCTCGCCGCTTGCCGCGGTGAAAGCGTCCTTCTTCGTCGCATTCTCCCAGAATTCGTCGCGCCACTGGTCCTTAAAATAGAGCGTCGTCAAAAGGAGCATCACGGTCTCGGGCTTCGTCTGGATCTCGCCCGCCGCGTCCTGCAAGAGATTGCCCGTGTTCTCATTGATCCATTCGCCGATGGCCTTGTCCGTCTTCTCATCTCCCATCGGGGCGGAGAACGTCGAAGCAAGGTACTGCTCGGCGAGCACCTGCAACGTCTCTTCATTATAGGGGACGTTCTCATTCAGCCACACAGAGCTGCCGAGCAGCGTCTTTCCCGTCGAGGTCTCGCCGTAGAGATTGCGCCAGACATAGTTGCCCGCAGCGCGCGACGCATCGGTATTTTCAAGGCCTAAAAGCGACAAGAGCTGCGCGCGGCTGTCGCCGTCCGTCGTCTCGCTGAGCATCGCAAAGGCAAGATACAGGTTTGCGGGCGAGAGAACGGTGTTCTCCTCCGCCGAAAGCAGCGTGCCCGTCTCCTGTGTGAAGTGCAGGAATGCCGCGGGGTAGCTCGTGCCCTTGCTGCGCAGCGCCTTGAGCGCATCGTAATAGGCATTGCTGCGCGCGTCCCAGTCCTCCCAGATCTTCTCCTGCGCCTTTTCGTAGGCGTCCGCGCCCATCTTGTCATAGTCGATGGTGCTGAATGCCTCGTCAAGCTCACTCTCGTTCGGCATGGCGGGCAGCACGGGATAGTCCGCCGTCTTCACGGCGAGGTCCTGCAAATACTGCGCGGCAATGGGGTCTTTTTTCACATTGTCCTCCTCATTTTCATTTTGGATCGTCGTTCCGTTGTCTCCGCAGGCGGCGAAGGACAGGACCATCGCCGCGGCGAGCAGCAGCGTTAAGAATCGTTTCATGTCGGATGTACCTCCGTTTCGGGATTTGTTATATTAGACGGCGCGGATGGAAAAAAGTTCCCGTTTTGTCAAAAATAGCATGCCGCCCTTTTACGAAACGGGCGAATGTGGTATACTTTCAAAAATATTTTCTCTTTTGTGTAACGCAAACGGCAAAAAAGTTGTCTTTTCCCCATGATGGCAGACAACAGAAAGGAGCGAACCTATGGACGACCATGAGATCGTCGACCTCTACTGGCAGCGGGACGAGCACGCCATCGAAGCCACCGCCGCCAAATACGAAAGCTATTGCATGAAAATTTCGCAAAACATTTTATCCGACCGCGCCGACAGTGAGGAAAACGTCAACGACACGTACTTACACGCCTGGCAGGCAATGCCGCCGCAAAGGCCTGCGATCCTGTCTGCCTTTCTCGGCAAGATCGCGCGCAATCTGGCGCTGAACCGCTATAAGGCGAGGTCGGCGCAGAAGCGTCAGGGCGACGCCTTCGCGCTCTCGCTCGACGAGCTGGACGACTGCGCACCCGCCCTGTCCTCGCCCGACGACGAGGCCACGGCAGCAGAGCTCGGCCGCAGCATCAGCGCGTTTCTGCGCACGCAGAGCGAAGAGGTGCGCAGCATGTTCATCCTGCGCTATTTCTACTGCGAACCGGTCGAAGCGCTGGCCGCGCGCTTTCACTGCGGCGAGAGCCGCATCAAAACCACGCTCCTGCGCACGCGCAGAAAGCTCAAGGAGCATCTCATCAAGGAGGGATACTGTGAAGCATGAAGTTCTGACCCGCGCCATAGGCGAGCTCGACGATGAGCTCATCGCGGACGCCTACGCCTACAAGCCGCGCAAACGGTACGCCCTCCCGCGTTTTCTTGCCGCTGCGGCGTGCCTTGTGCTCGTGCTGGCCGCCGCCCTGGCGATGACGCGCGACACCTTACCGGCTGAGATCAAGGTCGAAGGCGCAGCGCTCTCCTCAATCCCCATTCCCATCAGTCAGCCCGCAGCGATGGCGCTCGACGCGCGCGGCAGTCTGAGCGGCCCGCTCAGTCCGATGCTCACCATCGAGAGCAAATCGGGCGAGGCCGTGACCGTTACGGTGTCGGATGGCGTGCTGACCCAGCCTCTTTACTCGCTGCAGGAGGAGTTCACCTCCTACACCGTCTCCGGCAAGGTGCAGCTTTGCTGGACCATCGAAGAGCCGGACACGGGTACGGTTTACACGCTCTCTCTTGACGGCGCGCCCGCCGTCACGCTGCGCTACGACGAGGCCAACGGCTATTGGGCCGCCGCGCGGGCGTAAGCATCCCATTCCACATTACTATTGACAGCACACAACATTTTGGAGGTAAATTCCCATGAAAAAGTTTCTCACCCTGCTGCTGGCCGCAGCGATGACCCTCTCCCTCGCCGCCTGCGGCAGCAAGGCGGATGACAATAGCGGCAATAACAGCCAGCCCGCGAGCGCTCTCGAGCTGCTGAACGCCGTATGGGCCAACTACAGCGACGACGACAAGTTCCCTGCTGCCGGCGGCGACTATGATGAGGCGAATATGACCGAGGACGCGCCCGGTAACTTCTCCGTCGAAGACGGAGACGCACTTGACTACTCTCTCTCCTTCCCCGCCGCGGACGCAGGCAAGCTCTCCGACGCCGCGTCCCTCACCCACATGATGAACGCCAACACCTTCACCGCGGGCGCGTTCCATGTTGCGAGCTCTTCCGACGTTGACAGTGTCGTCTCCGACCTCAAGGACAACATCATGAACCGCCAGTGGATGTGCGGCTTCCCCGACAAGCTTGTCATCCTGACGCTCGGCGACTATGTCATCTCCTGCTACGGCGCGGAGGACCTTGTCGACCAGTTCAGCGAAAAAGTCACCGAGACCTTTACCGATGCTGCCGTCGTCTGCGACGAGGCCATCGCCTGATTTGATCTTCTGAAAGGCGGAGAAGTTCATGCTCTTTTCCAGCGTTCCCTTTCTCTTTTACTTTCTGCCTGCGGCGCTGCTGATCTACTTTGCAGCGCCGCGGCAGCTGAAAAACGCGGTGCTGCTGCTCGCAAGCCTCTTTTTCTATGCCTGGGGCGAGCCGAAATATATGCTGCTCATGCTCGTCTCCATCGTGCAGGGCTATGGTTTCGGCCTGCTGATTGAAAAGCACCGCGGGCAAAAGGCGTCGAAGGTCTTTCTGACGCTTTCGATCCTTGTGAGCCTTGGGCTTCTCGGCTATTTTAAGTACGCGGACTTTTTTCTCTCCAGCGTCAACGCCGTCACGGGGCTTTCCCTGCCGCTTTTGAAGCTGAGCCTGCCCATCGGCATCAGCTTCTACACCTTTCAGGTATTGAGCTACGTCATCGACGTCTACCGCGGCGAAACGGCGGCGCAGAGGAATTTCATCGACCTCGCCGCCTATGTTTCGCTCTTCCCCCAACTCATCGCGGGGCCGATCGTGCGGTATTCCGACGTTGCCGCAGAGCTCAAAAGCCGCACGCACAGCGTCTCCGCCGCGGCGGAGGGCGTGCGCCGCTTTACGGTCGGCTTTGCCAAGAAAATTCTGCTCGCCAACCAGTTCGGCGCGCTCGCGAGCGCCTACAAGTCGACGCAGGACGCGAGCGTCCTCTTCGTCTGGCTCTACGCGCTCGCGTTTCTGCTCCAAGTCTATTTCGACTTTTCGGGCTACAGCGATATGGCCATCGGCCTCGGGCGGATGCTGGGCTTCCACTTCCCTGAAAACTTCAACTACCCCTATATTTCAGCGAGCATCACGGAGTTCTGGCGCAGGTGGCACATGTCGCTTGGCTCATGGTTCCGCGACTACCTCTATATCCCTCTCGGCGGCAGCCGGAAGGGCAAGGCGCGTCAGCTGTTGAACATTCTGATCGTCTGGCTTGCAACGGGCCTGTGGCACGGGGCGGCGTGGACGTTCGTGCTGTGGGGACTGTGGTTCGCGGTCCTGCTGCTTCTTGAAAAGCTGGCGCTGCTGCCGGTGCTCGAAAAGCACCGCGTGCTCGGCCATGTGTACACGCTCTTTTTCGTCACGCTCGGTTTTGTGCTCTTCGATGCGGACACCGCCGCCCAAGCGTTTTCGCGCATCGGCGCGATGCTCGGAGCGGGCAGATTGCCGCTATCAAGTGCGCAGGCGGTCTACTACCTTAAAAGCTACGGCCCGCTGCTCGTGCTCGGTATCCTCTGCGCAACACCGCTGCCGAAGATGATCGTCGCAAAGCTGCGCAAATCCAAGGCCGCAGCGACAGCACTCGACGTGCTTGAGCCGCTCTGCGTGCTCATTCCCCTGCTGCTCGGCACGGCATTTTTAGTGGACGGGTCGTTCAACCCGTTCCTCTACTTCCGCTTTTAAGGAGGGCATCGCATGAATCGAAAAATCAAAGACGCCCTCACCCTCGGCATCGCGGCAGCGTTCGTGCTTATGTTCGCGCTGTGGAGCATTTGCAAGAGCGACGACGCCGTGTCGGAAAGCGAGCGCCGCCCGCTCAAGCAGTTCCCAACGCTGAACGTGGAAGAAGTACTCTCCGGACGCTTCCAGTCGAATTTTGAAAGCTACACGCTCGACCAGTTCCCGCTGCGCGACGAGCTCCGCACGCTCAAGGCCCTGTCCGTCCGCGATTTATTTGGCGAGAAAGACAACAACGGCATCTACGTCGCGGACGGCTACGCCGCGAAGCTCGACGACACGATCCACGAGGATTCGCTCGACCACGCGGTCGACCGCTTCCGCTACGTGTACGAAACGTATCTCAAAGATACGGGCGTAAACGTCTACCTCTCCGTCATCCCCGACAAGAATTACTTTTTGGCCGCCGAAAACGGCTATCCCGCGATGGATTACGAGAAGTTTTTTGCGCTCATGCGCCAAAAGGTCGATTTTGCGGACTATATCGACCTGACGGGCACGCTGTCGCTCTCATCCTATTACCGCACCGATCTCCACTGGCGGCAGGAAATGCTTGCCCCCACGGCCAAGGCGCTGGCAGATGCGATGGGCGTCTCACTCACCGTGGACTTTACCGAGGTCACGCTCGATACGCCGTTTTACGGTGTGTATCGCGGGCAGTCGGCACTGCCAATGGAGCCCGACAGGCTCGCCTACCTCACAAACGATATCATTGGTAGCTGTCGCGTGTACGACTATGAAAGCGGCGCCTATCTCCCTGTCTACACACTCGAAAAGGCAGACGGCAGCGACCCGTATGAAATTTTCCTCTCGGGACCCAAGTCGCTGCTGCGCATTGAGAACCCGAACGCGCAGGTGGAGCGAAAGCTCCTTGTCTTCCGCGATTCGTTTGCCGCGAGTTTGCTTCCGCTGCTTGCGGAGGGGTACAGCGAGATTACGCTTGCCGACATCCGCTACCTCTCCCCCTCAATGCTCGGAAAATTCATCGACTTTACCGCGCAGGACGTGCTGTTTCTTTACAGCACGAGCGTGCTGAACGACAGCGCCACGATCAAGTGATGCAAAACGGGACGCAAACGCCGTGACAGGCGTTCACGTCCCGTTTTCTTTTTTGTCCGCAAAATTTTTTCACAACGCAGCACATAAGCATAATGCCCTCCCTGCCGTCTCCGGCAAGGGAGGGTTCAGGCTAAATATAGCACAGCCGTTTTCTTCATGCAAGAAAAAGTTGCCGCACTTTCATAATTTCGTTCACACCGCACATCCCGTCCCACTAAAGTGAGGGGAAAGTTGGAAAAACAAAGTATTGACGCTGCTTGCCCCGATGAAGTATCATTACTTATCAAATTTTTTATTTCGAAACAGGAGGTCTGGATCATGAGTGAAGCGACTCGCATTCCCGAGCTTTTTGGCTCTCTGGTGTTCAATGAACGCACAATGGAGCAGTATGTGCCGCAGAGCGCCATGGACGTTTGGCGCGGCTGCTTAAAGAGCGGGCAGCCTCTTCCCCTTTCCGCGGCAAATGAGATCGCCGACGCGATGAAGACCTGGGCGCTGGAGCATGGCGCAACGCATTTCACGCACTGGTTCCAGCCCTTGAGCGGCGTGACGGCGGAAAAGCACGACAGCTTTATCAACAACGCCGGCGGCGGCCGCGTGATGATGGACTTTTCCGGCAAGGAGCTGGTGCGTGGCGAGCCCGACGCGTCCTCCTTCCCCAACGGCGGCCTGCGCGCCACGTTTGAAGCCCGCGGCTACAGCGCTTGGGACCCCACGGCGTTTGCCTTCATCAAAGATGGCAGCCTTTGCATCCCGACGGTGTTCTGCTCTTACAGCGGTCAGGCGCTCGACAAAAAGACGCCGCTGCTGCGCTCCATGGCCGCGGTCGACCGCGCGGCGGTGCGCGTGCTCAAGTTATTTGGCGACGACGCGGAAAAGGTCACGCCGCAGATCGGCGCGGAGCAGGAGTATTTCCTCATCGACCGCGAGCTGTACTTAAAGCGCATGGACCTGCGCCTGTGCGGCCGCACCCTGTTCGGCGCAAAGCCCCCGAAAGGTCAGGAGTTGGACGACCACTACTTCGGCGCGTTCCGTCCCCGCGTGGCCGCCTACATGAAAGAGCTCGATGAAGAGCTGTGGAAGCTCGGCGTGCTCTCCAAGACCAAGCACAACGAGGTCGCCCCCGGCCAGCACGAGATGGCCCCCATCTACACCGACGCCAACACCGCGAGCGACCAGAACCAGCTCGTCATGGAGACGATGAAAAAGGTCGCCGAGCGCCACAACCTTGTGTGCCTGCTGCACGAAAAACCCTTCGCGGGCGTCAACGGCTCGGGCAAGCACGTTAACTGGTCGCTCTCGACCGACACTGGCAAAAACCTCTTCTCCCCCGGCAAGACGCCGAGCCAGAACGCCGTGTTCCTGCTGGTGCTCGCCGCGTTCATCAAGGGCGTGGATGAGTATCAGGAGCTTCTGCGCTGCTCCGTCGCCTTCGCGGGCAACGATCACCGTCTCGGCGCGCAGGAAGCGCCCCCTGCTGTCATCTCCGTCTTCCTCGGCACCGAGCTTGAGGGTATCATCGACGCCATCGTCGGTGAAAACGACTACACCGCGCCCGAGCACAAGTCCCTGCGCATCGGCGTGGACGTGCTCCCCGCCATCCCGCAGGATACGACCGACCGCAACCGAACCTCGCCCGTCGCCTTCACCGGCAATAAGTTTGAGTTCCGCATGCCTGGCTCCTCGCAGTCCATCGCGGGCCCTGTCACAATCCTCAACACCATCATGGCCGAAGAGCTCGACGAATTCTACGCGCAGCTCAAGGACGCGCCGGACTTCACCGCCGCGCTCCACAAGCTGATCCGCGACACGTTCTCCGCCCACCGCCGCATCATCTTCAACGGCAACGGCTATGAAGAGGCCTGGATCAAGGAGGCTGAAAAGCGCGGCCTTGCCAACCTGCACAACACCGCCGAGGCGCTGCCGACCTACATCCTGCCCAAGAACATTGAGCTGCTGACGCGCCAGGGCGTTTACAGCAAGGAAGAAATTTTCTCCCGCCACGAAGTTCATATCGAGAAGTACTGCAAGGTCATCCGCATCGAGGCCGCGACGCTTGTTGACATGGTCCAGCACGGCATTCTCAACGCCGCTTCCGAATACGAAGCCGCGCTGTGCAACACCATCGCCGCCAAGCGCGCCGCCGCGCCGGAGCTGACCTGCCACGTCGAATCCTCGCTCGCCAACGCCATCGGCTCGCTCAACGAGCAGCTGCTCGAAGAGACCATCGGCCTCAAGACAGCGCTTGAGACCGTCTCCGACGACGCCGAGCCCGAAAAGCTCCTGCGCTACTACCACGACGAGGTCGAAAAGCGCACGATCGATGTGCGTAAGACCGTCGACAAGCTGGAAGTGCTGACCGCGTCCAAGTATTGGCCGTATCCGACGTTCTGCGAGCTGCTCTTCTCCGTGTAAAAGTCAAAAAGGACGCTCGAGAGAGCGTCCTTTTTGAAGTGGAGTTTTGCTTTATCGCAGCAGTTTCATTTTTCTTTGACAGGGGAGGAAGAAAATTTATGAAGTACATCTTTGTCACCGGCGGCGTGGTGTCGGGGCTGGGCAAGGGCATCTGCGCGGCGTCGCTCGGGCGTCTCTTAAAACAGTGCGGGCTGAAAGTCAAAAACCAGAAGTTCGACCCGTATCTCAACGTCGACCCCGGCACGATGAGCCCGTATCAGCACGGCGAGGTCTTCGTCACGGACGACGGCGCGGAGACCGACCTGGACCTCGGCCACTACGAGCGCTTTGTCGACGAGGCGCTGGACGAGAAGTCCTCCGTGTCCTCGGGCAAAATCTTCTGGAGCGTTCTCAACCGCGAGCGTCAGGGCGGTTATCTTGGCGGCACGGTGCAGATCATCCCGCATGTGACCGATGAGATCAAGCGCCGCATTTACGACATGGACGACGGCGAGACCGACGTTGCCATCTCCGAGATCGGCGGCACGGTCGGCGATATCGAGAGCCAGCCGTTTTTGGAGGCCATCCGTCAAGTCGCGGCCGAGCGCGGGCGCGAAAATGTGCTCTTCATCCACGTGCCGCTCATCGTGACCATTCCCGGCAGTGGCGAGCTCAAAAGCAAGCCCACGCAGCACTCGGTCAAGGAACTCCTGAGCGAGGGCATCCAGCCGGACGTCCTCGTCGTGCGCACGGATGAGCCCATCACAGACGACATCCGCCGCAAGATTGCGCTCTTCTGCAACGTGGAGCCCGACTGCGTCATCCAGAACGCAACGGCGTCCACGCTCTACGAGGTGCCGTTGCTGCTTGAGCACGAGGGCCTTTGCCGCGTGGTGTGCCGCAAGCTGCACCTTGACTGCGGTGAACCTGACATGACCGAGTGGCGCGCGCTGGTCAACAAGATCCACGGCGTGCACCGTCATGTGTGCATCGCGCTCGTCGGCAAATACGTCGGCCTGCACGACGCCTATTTGAGCGTCGTTGAGTCGCTCTTCCACGCGGGCACGGCCTGCGACGCGAGCGTCGAAATTCAATGGGTCGACTCCGAAACGCTGACGAGCGACAACATCGCGCAGAAGCTCTGCGGGTGTAGCGGCATCTTAGTCCCCGGCGGCTTTGGCGACCGCGGCATCGAGGGCATGATCTTAGCCGCGCAGTACGCGCGCGAGCGCGGCATCCCGTACCTCGGCATCTGCCTCGGCATGCAGATCGCAGTCATCGAATTTGCGCGCCATGTGCTCTCATGGGACGACGCGACGAGCGCGGAGTTCTCCTCCACGACGGCGCATCCCGTCATCGCGCTCATGCCCGAGCAGGTCGGCGTGACGGCCAAGGGCGGCACGATGCGCCTCGGCAAGTACCCCTGCGTGCTCGAAGAGGGCTCGCTCTCCCGCGCGCTCTACGACGCGCCCGAGATCTGGGAGCGCCACCGCCACCGCTACGAGTTCAACAACGACTTCCGCGACGACTTCACGGACGCCGGCATGCGCCTCGCCGGTCTCTCCCCCGACGGCACGCTCGTCGAGATCGTCGAGTCGAAGAGCCACCTCTGGTTCGTCGGCGCGCAGTTCCACCCCGAATTCAAGAGCCGCCCCAACAAGCCGCATCCCCTGTTCCGCGGCTTTGTCGCGGCCTCCCTCGATCGCGCGGTCCATTGACCGCGCGACCTTTTTATTTTTACAATACCGCTGGAAAAATGGGAAAAGCTATGATATGATGCTTTTACCATATTATTGGATACGGCAGGAGAATTTCAATATGAACCATCAGACCATCATCGTACTGGACTTTGGCGGCCAGTACAACCAGCTCATCGCGCGCCGCGTGCGCGAATGCGGCGTTTACTGCGAGGTCAAGCCCTACACGACGCCGCTTGCGGACCTTCTCGCAATGAAGCCCATCGGCTTCATCTTCACCGGCGGCCCGAACAGCGTGTATCTCGAGGACGCGCCGCACGTCGATCCCGCGCTCTTTGACGCGGGCGTGCCCGTGCTCGGCATCTGCTACGGCTGCCAGCTCATCGCGCACCACCTCGGCGGCAAGGTCGTCGCCGCAAACGACGCCACCGCGCGCGAATACGGCAAGACCGAGACGTTTTTTGACACGAACTGCAAACTCTTCAAGGGCCTTCCCGAAAAGAGCGTGACGTGGATGAGTCACGGCGACTACATGGAAAAGGTCCCCGAGGGCTTCTCTCTCGTCGCGCACTCCGACGCCTGCCCGAACGTCGCCATCTGCGACGAAACGCGCGGCTTCTACGGCGTGCAGTACCATCCTGAGGTCAACCACACGGAGTTCGGCACCGCGATGATCCGCAACTTCCTCTACGAGGTCTGCGGCGCGACAGGCGACTGGACGATGGGCGACTATAAAAATACTGCCATCGCCGCCGTGCGCGAAAAGGTCGGCTCCGGCCGCGTGCTGCTGGCGCTCTCCGGCGGCGTGGACTCGTCCGTCGTGGCGGCGCTGCTGGCCGAGGCCGTCGGCCCCCAGCTCACCTGCGTTTTTGTCGACCACGGCCTCATGCGCCTCAACGAGGGTGATGAGGTCGAGGCGGCGTTCAAGAAGTGGGACATCAACTTTGTCCGCGTGAACGCCGAGGGCCGCTTCCTCTCAAAGCTCGCTGGCATCTCCGATCCCGAGCGCAAGCGCAAGATTATCGGCGAAGAGTTCATCCGCGTGTTCGAGGAAGAGTCGAAGAAGATCGGCGCGGTCGACTTTCTCGCTCAGGGCACGATCTACCCCGACGTCATCGAATCCGGCCTCGGCAACGCCGCGGTCATCAAGAGCCACCACAACGTCGGCGGTCTTCCCGACTATGTCGACTTCAAGGAGATCATCGAGCCGCTGCGCCTGCTCTTTAAGGACGAAGTGCGTCAACTTGGCCGCGAGCTGGGGCTTCCCGAATACCTCGTCTCCCGCCAGCCGTTCCCCGGCCCGGGCCTTGCCATCCGCATCATGGGCGAGATCACGAAGGAAAAGGCCGACACGCTGCGCCTTGCCGACGCGATCTACCGCGAGGAGCTGGAAAAGGCCGGCGAAAACAAGAAGATGAACCAGTACTTCGCCGTCCTGACCGACACGCGCACCGTCGGCGTCATGGGCGATGGCCGCAGCTACGACCGCGTGCTTGCGCTGCGCGCTGTGACGACCGAGGACTTCATGACCGCCGACTGGGCCCGCATCCCCTACGAGCTGCTCGACAAGATCAGCGGCCGCATCGTCAACGAGGTCAAGGGCATCAACAGAATTGTCTACGACATCACCAGCAAGCCCCCCGCAACGGTGGAGTGGGAATGATTTCATAGGAATGAGAAAAAAGTGAATATGCGAGGCTGAAAAGCCTTGAAAATACTCACTTTTTGAAAATCTCATTTCCTGTTTGATAGCAAAATGATAGCAGATACCAAAGCCATTTTGTTTGTTCTTATTTTGGCGAGCGAATGGTTTGCAGGTTTGCTGTCGCATCCAATCCTATATTGAGAGCGAAAAAGGCTCTGCTGACTTTCTGTAAAAGAAGGTCGGCAGAGCCTTTTGTTATTCTTCGGTGTGTTCCTTGAGGTCGGCAAGAAGCAGGTCACTCAGCTCCTGCGACGGCGTGATCTTGTGCCACTGACCGGAGGTGTCGTATTTCGGATAGGAATAGCGCCAGCGGTCGTATTCTTCTTTGGTAATCTCCCCCGCTTTCAGCTTGGCGGCAAGCGCGCCCCACGCGGAAAGCATCCTGTGAAGCTCCGCTGCGTCGCGTCCTTTGTGGATATGAACGCGCAGATGCACCTCATCCTCACACTCGCAGACCTCAAGACCGTAGCGGTCTTCCAGCGTGAACAGCGTGTGCATCA
>OGCO01001237.1_pt1 | contig 39750 bp, 34 predicted proteins | sample 1570171 | NCBI WGS metagenome assembly OGCO01 (sample SAMEA4370583, study PRJEB24528) | human gut metagenome
TGTTGGCCACCGCGTTGGCCGAGATATGCACCGTGCCGAACAGCGAGATCATCGACACCACCAGCACGCGGCCCAGCTGGAACAGGCTGTTCTCACAGGCCGAGGGGATGCCGATGCGCAAAATGCTTTGCACGGTCCCCCGCTCCAGGTGGGTGACCGACCGCGGCGTAATGTGCAGCACGTACTCATGCTGGGCGGCCAGCGCCAGGATGATAAACGCGCCCACCGCACGGGAGATCAGCGTGGGGATGGCCACGCCCTCGACGCCCATGCCCAGCAGGTAGATGCAGATGGCATTGCCGCCAAAGTTGATGGCGTTAACGATGACTGACACCTTCATGGACACAGCGCTGTTGCTGGTGGAGCGAAAAATGGCCGCACCTGCGTTATACAGCGCCAAAAACGGGAAGGACAGCGCCGTGATGGTAAAGTAGATCACCGCCGCGTCCATAACGTCATCGGTGATGGCGCCAAACAGCAGGCGCAGCATCGGGCGGCGGGTCAGCAGGCAGAACGCCGCCACCGCCAGACCCAGCAGGGCACTTAACCCCACCAGCTGTCCGGCACTGCGGGCGGCCTGCTCGGGCTTTTTGGCGCCCAGATACTGGCTGGTGACCACCGCACCGCCGGTGGCCAGCGCCGCAAACACCGTAATGATGAGCTGGTTGATCATATCCACCAGCGAAACGCCGGAGATGGCGGCCTCGCCTACCGACGAGACCATGACCGTATCCGCCATGCCCACCAGCACGCTGAGCGTCTGTTCGATAATCAGCGGCCAAAGCAGCGTGAGCAATTCGTGATTGGTAAAAAGTTTTTCCCTTTGTAAAGGCTGCATAGCAGCGCGTCCCCTCTTTATGTGAATATATAGTAAAGTATAGCACAAAGCCGGGGGTGCGTGCAATGCGCAAACGAAGTTCCATCTTGCACAGCGGAAAGCTTTGTGCTATACTGGCGGCAGATGAAAGTTAGAATAATCAAACTTTTTTATAAGAGGACTGGAAAAAATGACACTGGCAGAAATCAAAGTTGGGCAGGATGCGGTACTGCGCACCATCGGCGGCCAGGGCGAGCTGCGCCACCACCTGCTGGATATGGGGCTGACCCCCGGCACCGAGGTAACGTTGCGCAAAACGGCCCCCATGGGGGACCCCATTGAAGTGGAGCTGCGTGGTTATGAGCTGACCCTGCGCCTGGCCGATGCGCAGAAAATTGAAATTGACAGCGTGCACGCAACGGATCGCGCCGCCCCCAGCGAAGAGCGCCACAAGGTGGTAGCCCACCCCGGCGTTGGCGAGCTGGACAAAGCCGCCAGCTACCACGAGCGCAAAGCCGGCGCCCCCATTGCCGCCGGTGCACCGCTGACCTTTGCCCTGGCCGGCAATCAGAACTGCGGCAAAACCACGCTGTTCAACCAGCTGACCGGCTCCAACCAGCATGTGGGCAACTTTCCCGGCGTTACGGTGGACCGCAAGGACGGCGTGATCCGCAACCACAAGGAAGCCACGGTAACGGACCTGCCGGGCATTTATTCCCTGTCCCCTTACTCCAACGAGGAGATTGTCACGCGGGATTTTATCCTGAGCGAGCACCCGTCCGGCATTATCAACATTGTGGATGCTTCCAACATTGAGCGCAACCTGTACCTGACCATGCAGCTGATGGAGCTGGATACCCCCATGGTGCTGGCGCTGAACATGATGGACGAAGTGCGCGCCAACGGCGGCACCATCATGGTAAACCAGCTGGAAGAAATGCTGGGCATTCCGGTTGTTCCCATTTCTGCCGCCAAAAATGAGGGCATTGACGAGCTGATCGAACATGCCATCCATGTGGCGCGCTACCGGGAGCTGCCGGGCCGCATCGACTTCTGCACGGCAGGCAGTGACCCAGCAGACCCCAGGGGCGCGGTGCATCGCTGCATCCATTCTGTCGCACATTTGATTGAGGACCATGCCGCTGCCGCCGGGCTGCCGCTGCGCTTTGCCGCCACCAAGCTGGTGGAGGGAGACACCCTGATTGAAAAAGCCCTGCAGCTGAACCCCAACGAAACAGATATACTGGGCCACGCCATTGCTGAAATGGAAACCGTGACCGGGCTGGACCGCGAAGCCGCCCTTGCGGACATGCGCTTTACCTTTATTGAAAAGCTATGCTCCGCCACGGTGGTGAAGCCGGGCGAAAGCCTGGAGCATAAGCGCAGCGTTGCCATTGATAAGATCCTGACCGGCAAATACACTGCCTTGCCCTGTTTTGCGGGCATTATGGCGCTTGTTTTCTGGCTGACCTTTGGCGTAGTGGGCTCCACCCTTTCGGACTGGATGACCCTTGGCATCGACTGGTTTACCGGCGTTGTGGACCGCGCCCTGACGGCGTATCAGATCAACCCGGTGGTGCACAGCCTTGTGATCGACGGCATTTTTGCCGGTGTGGGCAGCGTGCTGAGCTTTTTGCCCACGATCGTTATCCTGTTCTTCTTTTTGTCCATCCTGGAAGATACCGGTTATATGGCCCGCGTGGCCTTTGTTATGGACAAACTGCTGCGCCGCATTGGGCTTTCGGGCCGCAGCTTTGTGCCCATGCTGGTGGGCTTCGGCTGCTCGGTTCCCGCCATTATGGCAACCCGCACCCTTTCCAGTGAGCGTGACCGCCGCATGACGATTTTGCTGACCCCGTTCATGAGCTGTTCCGCCAAGCTGCCCATTTATGCGCTGTTCACCGCCGCGTTTTTCCCGCGGGTATGGCGTGCACCGGTCATGATTTTCCTCTATCTTTTCGGCATTTTGTGTGGTATACTGTATTCGCTGATCCTCAAGCAGACCTGTTTCCGCGGTGAACCGGTACCCTTTGTGATGGAGCTGCCCAACTACCGCCTGCCTTCGCCCAAAAGCGTCGGCCAGCTGATTTGGGAAAAGGCCCGTGATTTTATTCAGCGTGCCTTTACAATTATCTTTGTTGCAACCGTCGTGATCTGGTTCCTGCAGACGTTCGACACCCGCCTGAATGTTGCTGCCACCCCGGATTCCAGCCTTCTGGCTTTGGTTGGCAGCCTGATCACCCCCATCTTCAAGCCCCTTGGCTTTGGTGACTGGCGCATTTCCACTGCGTTGATCACCGGCTTTACCGCCAAGGAAAGCGTTGTTTCCACCCTGACCGTCCTGCTGGGCGGCGATACCGGCGCGCTGAACACGCTGTTCACCCCGTTTACTGCGCTGGTTTTCCTGATCTTTACGCTGTTGTATACCCCCTGTGTTGCAGCCATTGCCGCTGTCAAGCGGGAACTGGGCGGTGGCCGGGCTGCACTGGGTGTGGTACTGATGCAGTGCGGCATTGCCTGGGTTGTGGCGTTTGCCGTGCACTGTGTAGGGGTTTTGCTGGGGTTGGCATAAGGGCAGCGTATTCACCTGTCACTTTGTTTTCGCTTAACCCATAGGGAGGTTTTTTCCATGTCACTTCAAAGTATCCTTGTTCTGGTTATTATTTTTGTTCTGCTCGGCGTTGCCATCGGTTTTATTGCCAACAGCGAAAAGGGCTGGCACGGCGGCTGCACCGGCAACTGCGCCAGCTGCCAGGAACACTGCAATGACAAACAGAAAAAGAACCCGCCCAAGCAGCAGTGATGTCCAGACCGAAGGAGACCGCCGTATGACTGCTGTTCAACAATCCGCCGCTCCGCACCCTGCCGTGCGCCAGCGCATTGACTGGATTGATACCGCCAAAGGTCTGTGCATGATTCTGGTGATTGTGGGGCACACCCTGCCCTACGGCAACCTGATGCGCAATTTCATTTTTTCGTTCCACATGCCGGCCTTTTTCTTTCTGACCGGCTATACGGCCCGCCGCCCGGATACCTGGCAGGGTTTTGCCCGCCGGGTCAGGAAGGACTTTGTTGCACTGATCGTTCCCGTGCTGGGTGTGGTGCAGGTGTTCAACGTTTTGCTGAACTTTTTCCTTTCTGATGACAGAAGCCTGACCAACCTGTGGGATATTGCCCGCTACAATGCCATCACCCTGTTCTGGGCCAGCGGTAACCCTGCCGACGGCATTCCCAGCTGCGGCATGCCATGGTTTTTGTTTGCACTGTTCTGGGGCAAGCTAATCTGGGAGCTGCTGGGGCTTTTGTTCCCCAAAGGGGATTTTGCCGTCAGTTTTATTGTCATGCTGTTCGGGGCATACATCGGGCAGGTACAGTATCTTCCCCAATGTCTGGATGTTGCAATGGTCGTTGTCATGTACCTCACATTGGGGCAGCTGTTCCGCCAGCATCAGGCACTGTTGGACCGTTACCGGGTCCCGCTTTTCCTTGCCATGCTGATCCCCTGGGCATGGTGCTGCCAGCAGGGCATTTATATTGAACTTGCTTCCCGCACATACTCCAATTACATTTTGTGCGCTTCCATCAGTGTATGCGGCATCTGGATCTTCTGCCATCTGTGCCGTGAACTGAACGCCAATAACGCTTTGCGGCCGGCGCTCAGCTTTTTGGGGCGGCACAGCCTGTGGCTGTTCTTTGTGCACCATATGGATGTGTTTACCAGTGCCATCTGGCAAAAAGACCGCCTTCTGTTCACGCTGCCCTGCCGTATCGGGTGGGACATCCTGCTTTCCCTGCTGCTGCTTGGCTGCTGGACATTGCTGCGCACCGGCTGGCGCAGGCTGACCGCAAAATAAACTCTTTGAACCGTTCTGCATCCCCTGTTCCGGGCCTGCAGGGCGGTTTTTGTTTTGGCAGCGCTTTCTGCACAGTGCAAACATTGTTTTTTACCGCGGATTATGGTACAATGAATTGTCTATAAGTATGTATCGGGGATTCCCCTGAAATATCTATTTTTGAAAGGGCTTTTTATGGCAGAGCAACGCAACCAGACCCCTGCCGGGGATAACACGCAATGGACCACCATCATTCGGCCGCGCACCGGCTGGTTTGATGTGGACCTGGAAGAGCTGTGGCGCTACCGTGACCTGATTGTCATGTTCGTCAAGCGCAACTTTACCGTCATGTACAAGCAGACCATCCTGGGGCCGCTGTGGATCATCCTGAACCCGCTTATCACCACGGTGCTGTTCAACGTGGTGTTCGGCGGCATTGCCGGGCTTTCTACGGACGGTACGCCGAGCTTTTTGTTCTACATGGCAGGCAATACGGTGTGGACCTTTTTTGCCTCCTGCATCAACGGCACGGCCAACACCTTTGTGGCCAACAGCCAGGTGTTCGGCAAGGTGTATTTCCCACGGCTTACCACCCCCATCAGCCAGGTATTGACCAGCCTGATCAACTTCTTTATCCAGTTTGTCATGTACATTCTGTTCTGGGTCTACTTTGCCGTGACCGGGTCCGGTGTACACCTGACGGCCTGGGCGTTTGCTGTGCCGCTGGTGGTGCTGGAAGTCATGCTGCTGGGCCTGGGTGTGGGCATTATCGTTTCCGCCCTGACCACCAAGTACCGTGACCTTGCCATTGCTGTGAGCTTTGGCGTGCAGCTGTGGATGTACATTTCTCCTGTGGTCTATCCCCTTTCCAGCTTGGAGGAATCCCCCCGGCTGCAGATGCTGATGCGCTTGAACCCGATGACTGCACCGATCGAGGTGTTCCGCATGGGCACCCTTGGCACCGGCACCGTGGAAGTGGGCAGCCTGATCTACAGCCTGATTGTTACCGCAGCCGCCCTTGTGCTGGGCGTGGTGCTGTTCAGCCGCATTGAAAAAACCTTTATGGATACCGTGTAAGGAGGGGCGCAGATGGAAAACCAGACACATGCACAAAACCAGCGCGTACCCGTCATTCAGGTATCGGGCTTGAAAAAGCAATACAAACTGGGCCAGATCGGCGGCGGCACTTTGACGCATGACCTGCAAAGCTGGTGGGCCCGTGTGCGCGGCAAAGAGGACCCCAACACCGTGATTGGCACGGACGCCCGCCTGTTTGGCAAAACTTTTATGGCGCTGAACGGTGTGGACCTGACCGTGTACAAAGGCGAAGCGCTGGGCATTATCGGCCGCAACGGCGCAGGCAAATCCACCCTGCTCAAAATTTTGTCCCGCATTACCGCCCCTACCGAGGGCGAGATCCGGCTGCGCGGACGGGTGGCTTCCATGCTGGAAGTGGGCACCGGCTTTAACAACGAGATGACCGGCCGCGAGAACATCTACATGAACGGCGCTATTCTGGGCATGACCCGCGCCGAGGTCGATTCCAAGATTGACCAGATCATTGAATTTTCGGAGTGCGGAGATTTTATTGATACCCCCGTCAAGCGGTATTCCAGCGGCATGTTCGTCAAGCTGGCGTTTGCCGTTGCCGCCCACCTGGACAGCGAGATCATGGTAATGGACGAAGTACTGGCCGTGGGCGATATGAAGTTCCAGCAGAAATGCCTGGGCAAAATGAGCGATGTTGCCGGGCAGGAGGGCCGCACCGTCCTGTACGTCAGCCACAACATGAGCACCATCCGCCAACTGTGCACCCGCTGCGTGGTGCTGGACCAGGGCCGCGTGATCTTTGACGGCGATGTAGAACAGGCCATTGCCGTGTATATGGAAACCACCGATGTGAACGTGGTCCACTATGACCTGCTGGATGTTTCCCGCATGAACGCCAGCGCAGGCAAGCGGATGCGGCTGGAAACGCTGGACTTTGTGGGCAAGGAATCCAGTGTGTTTGCGGACACCGAAAAAATTCGGGTGCGCATTACCTGGCGTGTTTCGGAGCCGTTTGCCGGGGTACACTTAAAGCTGAACCTGCATTTCCGGGATTCGACCCCCGTGGGCATTACCCACCCGGTCAACCTGGGCGCCGCCGTGCCCGGCAAGCTGTATACCACCGAGTTTGAGTTTGACCCCAGCCTGCTGGGCGAAGGCCAGTATTTCTTCTATGTGGATGTGTTTGACGGCGTGTTGACCCAGGCTGTCTGCCTGGACAAGCCAGTGACCGAGTTTGCGTTTGAGGTAACCTCCGGCGATTTGACCATGCCGGAATGGGCACCGGGCTGGGGCCGCATCCACTTCCCGCCGGTCAAAGTGTTGGAGAATGGATACGATGGGTGATATTTTCATCTGCCACACGCTGTATCATGTGTTAATCGCGCTGGTGCGCGCGCTGCGCAGCCGCCCCGGCAAGTCCACCCTTGTGCTGAGCACCTGTGTGCCGGAAGCCGAAACCCTGCGCGCTAAATTGCTGGACGCCGCGCCGGATCTGTGGGACGCTGTTTTGATCGTGGACGAGGAAAAGCTGGACGCACAGAACAGCGAAAGCGACTTTTACCGCCTGCGCCACCCGTTCCGCAAGCCGTATTTTACGCTGCCCAAGGGGCATGTGTACATCAGCAATGACTGGAGCGCTTTAGGGCGCTACCTGCAGCGTGAGCGCCGGGTTTATACCCTGTGCGAAGATACCTTTGGCGGCACGTTGGACCCTGACCAGCACCTGCTGGACGAGCAGCGCACCAACCCCCGCGGCCCCTACCGCTACTGGGGCGACAGCCCCTGCTGCCGCACGGTGGAAAGCGAAGACGCCGCGCGGTGCAGCATTTTTGGCGTAGACAAGCTGGTAACGGTATCCAAAGCGCAGCTGCTGGAAAGCCTGATGGAGGAAGAAAAAGCCATCATCCGCCGGGTGTTTTTGGCCGTTCCCCTGCCGGAGCATGTGCAGGGTGCCTGCCTGCTTTTGCCCCGCAGCTTTGTGCTGGACGGCCTGATGGATCAGCCCACCCAGGACGCCATGTTTGCGGCTGTTGCCAAGAAATACTGCACAGAACCGCTGTTTATCAAAACCCACCCGCGGGATACCACGGATTATTCCAAGCTGTTCCCTACTGCTGTTATCCTGCCCCGCACCATGCCAAGCGAGGTTCTCAATTTCTGCCTGCCCTTCAAATTCCAGCGCGCCGTCACCGTGCAAAGCTGGGTCCTGCGCGGCTTTACCGCCGCGGAAGAAAAGGTGTTTGTGGGGCTGGAAGAGGCAGAAAAGTTGGTGCAGGGGTAATGCCTCCCCTTTGAGGGGAGGTGGCCGAGCGCAAGCGAGGTCGGAGGGGTGGCTCCCTTACTGCCGCCTAAATGATAAGCCGGAAGGGGACGTACCATTCTATGCGCCTGCCGCATAATTCCAACAATCTTGCCTATGTTCGTTCTCTGCGCAAAAATATGACCGATGCGGAGCGCAAATTATGGTATGAATATCTGCGTCCCTGCCCCTACAAATTCACACGCCAAAAGAGCGTTGGGCCCTATATCCTTGATTTTTATTGTGCTTCTGCTCAGTTGGCAGTTGAAATTGACGGTTCGCAGCATTACGAACCGCAGGGGCAGCAGCAGGATGCTGCCCGAACTGCTTATTTGCAGGCGTTTGGTATTTTTGTTCTGCGGTTTTCCAACCGGGACGTTCTTCTCAATTTGGAGGGTGTTGCAGCCGAAATTGAGCGTACGATTCTGATGCGGATATCCAAATAGATTTTCATAACAATCTATGGCAACACCGCACAATTCCCGCCTAGCGGCTTAAGCACCGCTCCGGCAGCTGCGGCACGGCATCTGCGTTGCCAAAATGCTCGATAAGACATCCAGTATTATCTGCGCTTTTGGCTTGGCATCTGCCGCACCTCGCTCGCCGTATCGGCACTTAGAATTATGCGGTATTGCCCTATAACTCTTTCTTAGGGAACCACCCCTCAGTCCGCTGCGCGGACAGCTCCCCTCAAAGGGGAGCCAATGCTTCTTTTAGGAGGTTGCTTACTATGAAACTTATCGGCGTTATTCCCGCCCGTTATGCCAGCACGCGGATGCCGGGCAAGCCGCTGGCGGATATTTTGGGCAAGCCCATGATCTGGTGGGTGTACCAGGAAGCCAAAAAGTGCAAAAAGCTCGATGATGTGTTTATCGCCACCGATGATGAGCGCATTGCCGAAGCCTGCCGCACCTACGGCATGGAATACTGCATGACCAGCCCCGACCATGACACCCCCACCGGGCGCATTTGGGAGGTTTCCACCAAGGTAGAAGCCGACCTGTATCTGCAGATCATGGGTGACGAGCCGCTGATCAACGTAAAGGCGTTTGATTTGATTCTGCCGGATACCCTGCCGGAGGACCCGTATTATGTCGCCGTGCTGACCAACCGGATGGAGCACCCCGCGGATGTGATCGATTTTTCCAACCAGAAGGTCGTGACCAACGCCGCACGGGAAATTTTGATGATCTCCCGCAGCCCCATTCCCTACCCCAAAGGCACGCTGGATTTTGAATACGAGAAGGTGACCGGCATCCAGCTGTACTCCCGCCGGGCGCTGGCGTTCTACCACGAAACACCGAAGTCCATTCTGGAAAAAGCCGAAGAGAACGATATGATGCGCTTTGTGGAAAACGGCCACAAGGTACATGCCATCGTCAGCCCGTACAAGACTGTGAGCGTTGACACCCCCAAGGACCTTGCCCTTGTGAGCGAAATCCTGAAAGGAAAAGAATAAATGCCCGATATTAAACTGTTGGACTGCACCCTGCGTGACGGCGGCTATGTGAACAGCTGGAACTGGGGCTTCGCTGCAGCCAAAGATATTATCGCCTCGCTGACCCGTGCCGGGACTGACATTGTGGAAGTGGGCTTTCTGCGCAATGTGGATGGCTACAACCCCGATGTGACCGTCTGCAACACCATTGAAGAGCTGAACAGACTGCTGCCTGCCCACACCGGCAGCACCATGTACAGCGGCATGGCCATGCGCTCCAATTATGATATTGCCAAGCTGTCCCCTTATGAGGGGCACGGCATTGAGATGCTGCGCATTACCGCCCACGATTACGATATCCGCGAAGGCATGGATTTTGCCCGCGAAGTCAAGGCCCGCGGGTACAAGCTGTCCATCAACCCCATCAACATTATGGGCTATGCCGACAAAGACTTGCTGTGGATTTTAGACCAGGTAAACGAGATTCACCCGTACCAGTTCTCCATTGTGGATACCTTCGGCAGCATGCGGCGGCGTGACTTAGAGCGCATCGTCAGTCTGGTGGACCACAACCTGGCCCCGGATATCCGCGTGGGGCTGCACCTGCATGAGAACATGGCGCTCTCTTTCTGCCTGGCGCAGGAATTTCTGGACAAGCACCTGGGCCGCGATACCACTGTGGACGGCAGCCTGATGGGCATGGGGCGCATTCCCGGCAACCTGCCCATTGAGCTGATTGCCGACTATATGAACGAGACCCTTGGCTGCCATTATGACATTGACGAGATGATGGACGCCATCCAGGACCATATCGCCCCGCTGAAAGGCGAGACAGCCTGGGGTTACACCCCGGCTTACTTCCTGAGCGCACGGTACAACCTGCACCGCGATTACGCCGAGCATTATCTGGACAAAGGCGATTTGACCAACCGGGACATCAACCATATTCTGGCCGGTTTTGACCGCAGCAAGGCCACCGCATACGATAAAGACTATGCCGACCACCTGTACCGCGAATACCAGAACCGCGCCATTGACGACACCGCCGCGCTGGATACCCTGCGCACCGCGTTTGGCGGCAAGACCGTGCTGGTGCTGGCCCCCGGTGCCAGCCTGGCGGACGAAACCGGGCGCAGCGCTGTGGCCGCCGCCAAGGCGGACTGCATTGTTTCAGCCAACTTCTGCCCGGAATTCTGCCAGCCGGATTATGCATTTTTTACCAACAGCAAGCGGTTTGAAAAGCTGGACCTTGCTGCCCTGCCCTGCCCTGTTGTGCTCACCTCCAACCTGCGGCCGCTGCCACAGGGGGCGCTGGCGGTCAATTATGACCGACTGGCAGCCCCGGATGTGCAGAATGCATCCCTTGGCAGCAACAGTGTACTGATGCTGCTGCGGCTGCTGCGGCTGTGCGGTGCCAAGGCCGTGCTGCTGGCCGGGGCCGATGGCTACAAGCCCGGTACCCCCGCCTATGCCGACAGCCTGCTGCACGCTCACACCGGGCGCGGTGCTGCGTTCAACACCGCCATGGCAGGTGCCATCAAAGCCTGCGGGCTGGATGTGACCTTTATCACCCCAAGCGAATACGCAAAATAACGAGGTTTACCCATGATTCGACTTTTGGTTCTGGATGTAGACGGCACCATGACAGACGGCGGCGTGTACTATGATTCCACCGGCAACGAGCTGAAAAAGTTTGCCATCAAGGATGGGGCCGGGATCGTGCTGGCCCGCGCGGCAGGGATGCAGGTTATGATCTGCACCGGGCGCGAATGTGAAGCCGTGCGCCGCCGTGCCCAGGACCTGCACATTGACTATCTGTTCCAGAACGTACACGACAAAGCCGCCTTTTTGAGCAGGTTTATGGCTGAGCACAGCCTGACCAAGCAGGATGTTGCCTATTGCGGCGATGACCTGAACGATTTGACCGCCATGGCTCTGTGCGGCTTTGTGGCCTGCCCGGCCGATGCTGCCGGCCCTGTGTTGGGGCGGGCGGATTTCATCTGCCGCCAAAAAGGCGGCGAGGGCGCTGTGCGCGGCACGGTGGAAGAGATCCTGCTGCGGGACGGCCGCCTGCCTGCCGCCGTTAAAAAAGCCTTTGGCGCAAAGATTTGATGGGTGCGGCTGAAACGTTAAATATTCCGGTGTTTGTTTTGGACACCCCCTGAACGCTGAACCACCAAAACCGGGAGGAGCCCGTATGAGCAAAATAAAGGATTTTCTGAAAAGCCCGCTGGGCACCGCCTTGTGCGCCGCTGCTGCCTGCCTGCTGGCCGTGGTGCTGGTTTGGTTGGCCGCGGTGCGCCCCAACAATGACAAGAGCCTGTCGGAGCGCATCAGCGATGATTACAGCCAGTACAGCGCCGAGCTGGACGAAGCCAACGGCGCTGCCCAGACCTTTGATACCGACAATGACCTGCTGGCCATGGCCTTTGTGTTTGGCACCAGCAACGGCCAGCCCACCGGTGAGCTGCACCTGGAACTTGCCGATGCCGACACCGGCGAGGTGCTGGCCCGCTCCACCGGCGATATGGCGAACATTGTGGCCGGGCAGTACACCGGCATGGGGCTGGATACCCCCGTGACCGGCAGCGCAGGCCGCCGCTACCGCGTGACCCTGAAACCGGAGTATACCGGTTCCGGCCGGTTGACCGTGGGCTGCAGCAACGGCGCTGTGCTGTGGAACGATACCTTTACCGTAAACGGCGAAGCCGTGGACGGCACGCTGGCGCTGCTGGTGACTTATAAACAGATCGGTGGATTTTTGACCCGGTTCTTTTTGCTGGTCGGGCTGCTGGCCAGCGTTGTGGTGTTCCTTGGCATTTATTTTGCCATGCGGGGCCGCATGCCGCTGCACCGGCTGGTGTTTGTGCTGGTGCTCTGCTTTGGCATGCTGTACAGCTTTGTGCTGCCGCCCTATGCCGCACCGGACGAAAAATACCACATCAACCAGTCTTTTACTTTAGCCTGCAAATGGGCCAACGTGCTCTCGCCGGATGAATGGCGGATGGGCAATGTGCCGCTGGATATGACCTACCGCCGCGAGCACGACTTTGACCCCCTGCTGCAAAACGAAAAGACCACCGTGTTCAGCTGGCAGGAACTGAGCGAGAACCTGTTCACCACCACCCCTGACAGCTTTGACAGCCACACTGCGCTGGAAGAACTGCAGACCGACCGCAATCCCACGCTGTATCTGTTCAGCGCGGCAGCGGTGTTCTTGGCATATGTTTTTCACCTTGGCTTTGTTCCGGCGCTGATGCTGGGGCGCACAGCAAATTTAATTGTGTTCGCTTTGTTAGCGGCGCTGGCCGTTAAAGCCGCGCCGTTTGGCAGGCGGGTATTCGCTGCGGCGGCCCTGCTGCCCATGACGCTGCATCTGGCGGCTTCTTTCAGCCGGGATTCCCTGCTGCTGGGGCTGGCGTTTGCCTTTACTGCACTGTGCATGCAGGCGATTTTTGGCTGCAAGGACGGCACGGTGCTGCCGGTGCGGCTGTGGCTGCCGCTGGCGGTGTTCGGCATCCTGCTGGCACCGGCCAAACTGGTTTACCTGCCGCTGGCAGCGTTGTTCCTGCTGATTCCCAACAGCCGCTTTGGCCAGAGCGCCGCAACCAAAAAAGCCGCTTATCTGGCCGGATGCGTGCTGCTGGCGCTCAGCATCAACCGCGCTGTGCTGGTCACCTCGGTGGCCGGTTCTGCCGGGTTTGAAAATCAGACTACCCAGACGGAAACCACCTCCGCACAGGGTTCTACCCCGGCTGCCGCGGTTTCTTATACAGCAACAGAGGCAGCTGACAATCGTACCCTGCATGCCGCCCCTGCCGCGGGTGACGGCAAAACCTCCAACCGGTTTGCCAACATGCCTGCCGAGTACCGCGAAAACACGGCTTCCAACTTTGTGCGCCGCCTGTATTACTGCGTGGAGGGCGTGACCGAGATCCCGCAGAAGGAGCTGGAGTTCTGGGTGCAGGCCTTGCAGGAGGGCGACGTGACCGCCGCCGTTCTGGGCCAGAGCTTTTTCTTCAGCCCGGAGGAAGTGGAGCATTCCAGCCTGACCGATGATGAATTCATGAGTGCGGCTTCCCTGGTTTACCTGGACCGCGACCTGATGACCACCGACGCCGAAATGTGCCGGGAACGGCTGGCCAATGCTGACCGCCGAGACTTTTTCAAGTCCATGTTCAGCAGTGATGAATGTGCAGAGCTGCTTTCCGCCTGCCAGATCTACCCCGGCGTGGAGGATGACCGCTACCCGCTGGACCGCAATGTGCTGATCAAAGAGATCGAAGCTGTCCGTACCGTGCGGGACAGCCAGAGCACCCCCAGCGAGGAAGACCAGACCACCTTTACCCCCGGTTACATTCTGCACAATCTGCCCGCCGTGGCTATGCTGCTGGTACGCAGCGTGGTGCAGGATGCCGACAACTGGGTGCGCGGCCTTGTGGGTGGCAGCTTAAGCTACAGCTCGCTGGACCTGGCCTGGTTCTGGGTGTTGGCGCTCTACCTGCTGCTGTGGTATGCCGCCGTTCCGGCGCAGGATGTTCCCGTGCCGGGGCTGCCCCAGGGGCGCTACCGGGTGTGGTGTGCGCTGGCCGCGCTGCTGTGCGCCGCGTTGGCCTTTGCCGGCTGCCTTGTGTGGACCCCGACCTATTACCAGACCGTTTACGGCTTCCAGGGGCGGTATCTTCTGCCCGTGCTGCCGTTGCTCCTGCTTACCTGCCTGCCCCGCCGGGTCCAGGTTGCCAGCGGCAAACAGTCCGCCTGCACCCTGGTCTGCTGCCTGTGCGTAGTCAACGCCGGGGTATTGCTGAACGCCATGCTTGCGGTGATTGCCCGATGACGATTTGTTATTTTTCTGCGCAGTACCTGCCCACGGTGGGTGGTGTGGAGCGCTACACCTGGAACCTTGCCCGCCGCACTGTTGCCGCCGGGCACCGCGCCATTGTGGTTACCAGTGCTCTGCCCAACCTGCCGGAGCACGAAATTGACGGGGATGGCATTGAAATTTACCGCCTGCCCGTCTGGCCTGTCATGAACGGGCGCTTTCCTGTCATCAAGCCGGGGGCGCGCTTCCACGCGCTGACCGCGCAAATCTGGGCGCAAAAGCTCGATTTCTGCGTGGTGCAGACCCGCATGTACACCCAAAGCGTCTGGGCTGCCCGCGCGGCCAAGCGCCGCGGTATCCCCATGCTGGTTATTGACCATTCCACCGGATACATGCCGATGGGCAACGGCCTGCTGGGGGCCTGCGGGCGGCTGTATGAGCAGATTGCCTGCCGCCTGGTGCGCAGCACCGGCGCGCCGTTCTATGGCGTTTCCGCCGCTGCCTGCCGCTGGCTGCACACCTTTGGCATTACGGCTGCAGGAACCATGCCCAACGCCATTGACCCCGCTGCTTTGGAACAGGAAGCCGCCCACGCGCCAGACTGGCGCGCCAAGCTGAACCTTGGCGACCGTAAGATTGTGCTGTTTGTGGGCCGCCTGATTCCCGAAAAGGGCGCCGGATTATTAGCCCAGGCCGTGGCCCAGCTGCCGGGCGTTGTTCTGGTGGCGGCCGGCAGCGGTCCGCAGCAGCAGGAACTGGCGGACCTTGGGGCCGTTACCCCCGGTGCCCTGCCGCATGATGCGGTGGTTCAGCTGCTGCGGCAGGCAGATGTATACTGTCTGCCCACCCGGTATGCTGAGGGCTTTCCCACCACCTTGCTGGAAGCCGCGGCCTGCCGCTGCCCCATCGTGTGCACCCGTACCGCTGGAACCGAGGAGCTACTGCCGGACGATACCCACGGCATTGTGCTGCCCGGCCAGCCACAGGACGCCACGGTGGAAACCATCCGCGCCGGGCTGCAGACCCTGCTGGATGATCCCGCCCGCGCCCATGCCTGTGCCGAGGCGGCGTACCGCAATGTGTACGCGCACTTTACATGGGATGCCGTATTTGATAAAATGATGGGGACCATAAACCAAAGCTGACATCTGCCCGGTGTTTGCCGGGCAAGTGGATAAGGAACATTTGTTATGTCAAAATTGCTGATTGTTATTCCTGCATATAATGAGGAAGCCAATATTGTCAAGGTCGTCAACGGCATTGTCAAGAACTACCCGCAGTATGACTATGTTGTAGTCAACGATGGCAGCCGTGATAAAACCGCGGCCATCTGCCGGGAACATGGGTTCCGCTTGATCGATCTGCCGGTCAACCTGGGGTTGGCAGGTGCATTCCAGACCGGGCTGCGCTATGCCGCCGAAAACGGGTATGACTGCGCCATGCAGCTGGATGCTGACGGCCAGCACCGACCGGAATATATCGCCGCCATGCTGGAAGAGCTGGAAAGCGGGGCCGACATCGTGATTGGCAGCCGCTTTTTGACGGTGAAAAAGCCCAAAAGCCTGCGCATGCTGGGCAGCTACATCATCAGCTGGTCCATCCGGCTGACCACCGGCCGTGCAATCTGCGACCCCACCAGCGGCATGCGGCTGTTCAACCGCGCCATGGTGGAAGAATTTGCCCAAAATTTGAACTATGGCCCGGAGCCGGATACCATCAGTTACCTGATCAAAAACGGCGCTGTGGTACGCGAAGTACAAGTTACGATGGGCGAGCGCGAGGCCGGTCAAAGCTACCTGACCTTTTGGCGCAGCATTGAATATATGGTCAAAATGTCCATCTCCATTTTGCTGATTCAGTGGTTCCGCAAGCGGGACACCGAAACGCCTTACCCGGAAAGGAGCCTGTAAGCCATGTTTGATCAGCCAATTATCCGTGTATGCCTTGTGTTGGGCAGCCTGATCACCGCAACCTATATTCTGCGCCGCGTGCGTTTGGCTAAGGTGCAGATCGAAGATACCATTTTCTGGCTTCTGTTCAGCGGCATTCTGCTGATTTTGGCCATCTTTCCCGGCATTGCCTACTGGGCGGCGTATCTGCTTGGGTTCCAGAGCCCCATCAATTTTGTTTATATCGTCATCATCTTTTTGCTGCTGGCCAAACAGTTTTTTATGTCCATCCGGCTCAGTCAGCTGGACAGCAAGGTGCGCATTTTGACCCAGCGCGTTGCCTTGAACGAAGAAAAGATCGAACGCGAAAAATTAGATTTGTAATCCCCTATCTTGTATGGTATAATATTTTTTATTGATTAAGGTGTAGCTGAAAACAAAGAAAATGACGCATATTTCGCAAACGCAAGACGGATTTAAGGCAAAGTCCGGCTGTGCTTGTAGAAACAGGCTATATTTTCGGCTTTTCGGATACAACAACAGCGAAAGAAGGTTGTAAGAGATGGCTTTTACCCCCAGTCTGACCTATAAGGGCCGCCCGCTGGTGCGCTGCGGCAACGATATTTACTATGGTTCTATGCATGACCCCTATGTTGTGTACCTGCAGGTACTGACCACCAAAAAGGAAGGCAATGCCGACGTGGCCGATAAGGTTCACATTGTATTGCTTTCCACCGATGAAAGCAAGCCTCTGCCGGCGCGCATTGTGCGCCAGGCCAACAAGGCCGGCGGTTTGTTCAACGCCCTGACCTTTGGTGATATCATGCTGCGCAACCAGCTGAAGAACGAGAAAAAGTAAACAGGAACCCACAATGCCCGGTCCGTTTGGACCGGGCTGTTTTTGTTGTACTTCATCCCTGTGCCGCAGGGCGTTGCTGCCTGACCGCGCCGGAGCTTTTACATCATTGAGCATCACAAATTTTATAATGATATATTGTCTTACGGTTTCGGAACGGTCAAGCATCGTCCCCTACACATCGTCTACAGGTTTATGGCAGCGTTTGCAACCTCGCTGCAAATTACTTTCTTCCCCAATAATCAAAAAATCACCCCTGCGGCCAGAATAATCCGGCCACAGGGGTGATTTTCTATCTGTTATTCTATTTCGTGCACTTAACCGCTTACTCGATGGTCACATCGGTACTTTCGGCTTCTGCATCGGCGGGCATCTCGGCATCGTCGGGCAGAACTTCCACATCGAAAGCTGCGCCGCACTCTGCGCAGACGATCTTATCGCTGTCCATCAGGGTGTCTTCATCCACAATGTTGACGGTACCGCAGTTGGGGCAGGTGACTTCATAGCTGGTTTCAAATGCGCCGTCGTCATCCTCGTCCTCATCTTCGTCCTCATCGTCATCGCCGAAGATGCTGTCCACCAGATCATCCATATCTTCATCAATGGCGTCCAGCTCGTCAAAAGCCTGATCCAGGGCATCGTCATGCTCGCTCACAACATCGGCCATCTCTTCCAGCAGGTCCATCATTGCAACAATGATCTTGCCTTCCTGGGTGGTGGGGTCAAACTCCATCCCTTTCATCATACCGCGGATGTAAGCGGCCTTTGCATTCAGATCCATAGCCATAAGGGAAAACCTCCTTCACGCACTGTAAACAGGGTGTTTGTTTTTGCAATTTTCCAAAAAAGCCGGGACGCGGCAAAAACCACGGCCCGGCCATTTGTTTTAAGATCAGACGCGCTCCATATACTCGCCGGTGCGGGTATCGATGCGGATCTTGTCGCCCTCGTTGATGAACAGGGGCACGCGGATCTCGGCACCAGTCTCAACCTTAGCGGGCTTCAGGGTGTTGGTAGCGGTATTGCCCTTGAAGCCAGGCTCAGTCTCGGTAACTTCCAGCTCGATGAAGTTGGGGATTTCAACGCTGAAAACCTTGCCCTTGTAGGACAGCAGTTTGCAGATTTCGTTTTCTTTGCAGAACTTGAAGTTTTCCGGCACATCGGCAGCGGCAACGGGGATCTGCTCGTAGGTTTCATTATCCATGAAATAGTACAGGTCGCCATCCTCGTAAGAGTAGGTAACCTCACGGCGCTCAATGAAAGCCTGGGGGAACTTAGCGGTCGGGTTGTAGCTGGTTTCAACAACGGAACCGGTAATCACGTTCTTGGTCTTAGTGCGCACAAAAGCAGCGCCCTTGCCGGGCTTAACATGCTGGAACTCAACGACCTGAAGGACCTGGCCGTCCTGCTCAAAAGTTACACCGTTACGAAATTCGCCTGCAGAGATCATATAGGAACTCCTCCATAATTTTAGAATCGGGCCTGTTTGAAAAAGCGGCCCCGCCGCCCATCAAGCAATGCCATTGCATTGTCATACCTGTAAGTATTTTACCCGAAAAGCGCCAGTATTGCAAGAGGTTAGCGGGATTTTCGGGTGATATTTTGGTTTTTTTCGGCTTTTGTTGGCTGTTTTTGGGCTTTCTCAGCCCTGTTCATACAGTTTTTTCAGCGCCGCCGCATCCTCGGCCTGGGTTCCGGCGGATTCACAGATAATGGTGGGCGCCAGGCCACGGGTTTTCAGCAGCTGCATCAGCGGGGCAGGCGGCGGGCCAAACTCGGTATCCGCAAAAGTCAGGTGGCATTTTTCCCCACCCTTGGTGTAGGCAATGCGGGAAAAATGCGCGTGGAACTTTTTGGCCCGCTCCCCCGGCAAGGCTGCGGCAATGGCATCCAGGATGGCGGCGTAATCTGCCGGGGCGGTCTCATCGTTCAGCTCGGTGCCCTGGCTGCGGGCATACAGGTGGCCAAAATCCACGCAGGGAATCATGCGTTCATCCACACTGCAAAGGGCCAGCACTTCATCCAGCGTGCCCAGCTGGTTCACCTTGCCCATCGTTTCAGGGCAAAGGATACAGTCGCCATAACCGGCTTCATCCACGGCCTGAACGGCGCGGCGCATGGTGTCCAGCGCCTTTTCCAGTGCGGCTTCCCGGCTCTGCTTGCCGCAGCTGCCCGCGTGGAAGATGACCCTGCGGCCGCCCAGTGCCTTGACCAGTGCGCAGCTTTGCAGCAGGTAGTTCACGCTGTTCAGCCGCTTGTCCTCCTCCAGGCTGCTCATGCTGATGTAGTACGGCGCATGGACCGAGAAAGTGATGCCTTTTGCATCAAACGCTTCTTTTAAGGCGGCGGCTTTATCCAGCCCCAGGCGCACACCGCGCCCACACTGGTATTCAAACGCCGTCAGCCCAAAGGAAGCCGTATACTCCGCCATGGCCTGCGGGTCAAAGCTGCGGACACGGTAGCTGTCCGAAAGCCCAGCCGTGCCAAAGCGCGGTGCTTCACTCATACAGGCGGCCCCCTTTTTGGTAATACCGGTCCAGCCAGTAGAGTTCAAACCTGCGCTTGAACTGCACACCGCGCTGGTGGTCGCCCCCACGCGGCATGGTATACAGGCAGGGGATGCCGTACAGCCCCGCGGCAAGGCGGTCCGTAAAGATCTGGTCGCCCACCATGGCCATCTGATTTTTGCGAACGCCAAGGCGGCGGCGGGCAACTGCCAGGCCGACCGGCAGCGGCTTGCAGGCCAGCGGCACCCAAGCCAGGCCCACACGGTCCGCAAAGGGGCGCACGCGGGCGGCGGTATTGTTGGAAACAATCGTCAACCGCACACCCGCGGCACGCATAGTATCCAGCCATTGCTGCACGGTGGCATCCAGCTGCTGGCTGCCATCCCCCGTCAAGGTATTATCCACATCCAGCACCAGGGCGGTGATACCGTGCTGGCGCAGGAACTCCGGCGTGATGGCCTCAATGGCACGGAAAATATATTCAGGGGTAAGAAGCATAGACAAACTACCTTATTATAAGCGCGGGGCAGCGGGCAAGCGCCACCCCGGTTTTTAGATATAAAGAAAGAACAGGCCCGCATCTCTGCGAACCTGTTCTGCCGTTCCTTTGGGTAAACACGGTTATCGAAAACGGCGGCATAGCCGCTGCGATGGCTCCGGATTACTTAAACTTGCGCTTGCGGGCGGCTTCGGACTTCTTCTTGCGACGCACAGACGGCTTCTCATAAGCCTCGCGCTTGCGCACCTCAGCAAGAACACCGCTGCGGGCAGTGCTGCGCTTGAAACGGCGCAGGGCGCTCTCAAGGGATTCGCCCTCTTTGACACGGATCTCCGACATCTTTTTCCCTCCCTTGGTCTGAGACAGGAGTTTGCCGGTCAATCAAAATTACAATCAACCAGTAACTGAAATTATACTATACTTTATAGGCTCCTGTCAACCACGATTTTACACGTTCTGGCCCACTTTTTGAAATTTCATAAAAAGTTCAGTTTTTTGCCCTCATATGCGGGGTCTGGGCAATAGTTTATACAAAATAATAAATAATAATGAATAAAGAATAATGCTGGTGCGCCGCCCGCAGCGGCGCAAATAAAATAGGTTGGCTGCTCTGGCTGGAATGCTTTTTGCCGGAGCAACTGACTTGGTTAAAATGTGACGCCGTGGGCGGCACACATCCATTATTCATTATTCTTTCTTCTTTTTTCTTTACCCAAACTTTATGCCAACCCCAATGCGTGCAGCCCCAGCAAAGCGCCGTAAATCACCGGCTGGTGCAGCATATAAATCAGCAGCGTGCGGCTGCCCACGGCGCACAGGGGGCGCAGGGCTTTGGGCGGCAGGCCGGGCTGTGCGGTGCAGCGGGCGCGGAACCACCGCGCAAAAAAGTACCCCACCCAATACAAAAACACCCACGGCAAAAGCGGAAAATAATCCGATGAGGAAAACACCGTCAGATCTGGCAGACCCAGCCAGAAAAGATTCGGCTTGTACCAGGCGGCGGGTAGGGCCGCCAGGTGCGTTCCCTCAAAACCCAGCCAGCCCTGCGGCAGCTGGTTCAGCAGGGCAAACAGCACCGCGCTGCCCGTAACCCCTGCCAGCGGGGGCAGCTTTTCCAGCGCGGGGTGCAGCAGACAGGTCAGCAGGGCCGCACAGCCCAGCAGGTGCAGCACGCCGAACCAGATGACTTCCTCCGGCATGGCAACGGCGGTTGCCACGGTCAGCACCACCGCGCAGGCCGCCGTGAGCAGGCCGTTCTTGAGCGGGCGGCGGGATAGGGTAAAGCTATAACCCGAAAGCAGAATAAAGCTCCAGCAGATATACTGCTGCCACACATGGCAGTGCGTGGACCAGATATCGTACCAGCCGCTGGCATGGCCAAAAATATACACCCAGTCATACATGGCATGGTAAACCAGCATATTCAGCAGCGCCAGCCCGCGCAGGGCATCGATCTGCCAAAAGCGCTGCCCGGCTGCCGCACGCAACGATTGTTGTTCGGTTTGCATCGCGTTCCCCTCCCTGCCCTGTGCCAATATGCAAAGGGCTGATGTCACTTTACCATACTTGGCATAGCAAATGCAAGGCGCCCTTGCAAAATGACCGAAAATGCGCTAAAATCTTTGGTGAAATATACAAAGGAGGGGTCCGTTATGCCCGATATCCGTCTTGTTGCATTGGATCTGGACGGCACCGTATTCAATGATGAAAAAGAGATCACACCCCGCACGCTGGAAGCCATCCGCGCTGCCATTGCCAAAGGGGTTGATGTCATCCCCGCAACGGGGCGTGTGGCATCGGGTGTGCCGGAAGCGTTTTTGCGCATTCCCGGCGTGCGGTATGCCCTGACTTCCAACGGGGCCAGCGTGGTGGAGCTTTCCACCGGCAAACCGCTGGTCAACCTGCCGTTTGATGCTGCCCTTGCCAGCGACATTTATGATATCGTGGCCGCAACGGGCGGTGCCATGGGCATTTTTATCGGCGGCAAAGCCTACACCGATTATTTTGGTGCCAATGACGGCCTTGCCCTGATGCCCCCTGCCCTGCGCCGCTACCTGCGCGACAGCCGCATTGTGGTGGATGACATGCACGCAGTGTTCGCCGCCCACCCGCACGAGGTGGAAAAGTTCAGCATCACCTATCGGGACAATGCCGCCCGCGATGCCGCCTGGCAGGCTGTTGCCAGCCGGTTTAATGTTGAGATTACTTCCAGCATTCCCAACAACATGGAGATCAACGCCCCCGGCGTGACCAAGGGCAGCGGATTAAAAACGCTGGCCGATACCCTGGGCCTGGCGATGAACCAGGTGATGGCCTGCGGCGATTCCGGCAACGACCTTGCCATGATCCAGGCCGCCGGGTACGGCATTGCGATGGGCAACGCCACACCGGATGTTCTGGCCGCCGCCCGCTATGTAACGGACGACAACAACCATGACGGCGTTGCCAAGGCCATTGAAACCTATGTGCTGAAAGGATAACCCCCCTATGCCAAATATCGTTGACCGCTTTGGCCAGCTGGTGGATGACGCCATTCCCAAGCCGGAGCTTGCCCGCCAGCTGCTGCTGTTGGGCTACCGCGCCAAGGATGTGCAGCTGCTGCTTGCCCCGGAAAAAGAGCTCACCCCCGCGCGGCAGTATGCGGCACAGATCGCCATGGACGCCATGATTGCGCCCCTGGCCCACCCGCAGCGGGCGGCGCTGGTCAATATCTTTATGCCCTGTGAACTTCTGCACGCCTTCCACCTGCTGCCGATGTTTGCCGAAGCCACCGCCTGTTACCTGAACGGTGCCGCAGCCGAGCGCGGCTTTATCCATTATGCCGAGAGCGCAGGCATCAGCCCCACGCTGTGCAGCTACCACAAGGCTTTGCTGGGCATGGGGCTTTCCGGCACGGCGGGCAAGCCGCTGTTCACTGCCTGCACCTCCATTGCCTGCGATGCCAACAACCTGACCTTCCGGCGGCTGGCGCAGCATTACGGCATCCCCCACTTTTATCTGGATGTGCCCTATGACCACGACGAGTACGCTGTGGCCGAAGTTTCCGACCGCCTGCGAGAGTTCGCCGCCTTTTTGGAGGATGCGACCCACCAGAAGCTGGACGAAGCGGCCCTGCAGCAGGCAGTCGCCCACAGCGGCCGCACGCTGGAACTATTGCAGCAGGCACAAGCCGCCAAGGCCGGGCGGAACCTGCACAACGATGTCACCTCCGAATTTTACGAAGTGTTTGTGACCCACACCATGCTGGGCACCCCGCAGGCTGAACAGTACGCCCGCAAGCTGCTGGCGGATATCGAGGCCAGCCCCATGGGTGGCGGCACCCGGCTGCTGTGGGCGCACGCCGTGCCGTTTTATCAGGCGCCCGTGCGGGAGCGGCTGAATTTCTCGGCAGAAAACCAGCTTATTACCTGCGATATGAACGCCGATACCTTAGGCTGCTACATGGACCCGGACAAACCGTTTGAGAGCATGGCCGCGCGGCTGGTGAACAACATCTTTAACGGCAGCGCCCAGCACCGCATCCAGCGCGCGCTGGAGCTGTGCCGCATGCAGCAGATCGACGGGGTGGTCTACTTCTGCCAATGGGGCTGCAAGCAGACGATGGGGGCCGCACAGCTGTTCAAGAGCGCACTGGAAGCCGAGGGCTACCCGGTGCTGCTGCTGGACGGCGATGGCTGCGACCGCGCCAACACGATGGACGGCCAGACCGCCACCCGGCTGGATGCTTTCCTGGAGATGCTGCACAGCAAACAGGAGGCGCTGGTATGAGCAAAACGATTTATTATGCCTGCAAATACGCCCCGCTGGAGCTGTTTGCCGGGTATGGGGCCACCTTCTCGGCGCTGGATCCGCTGGCGGAAAGTTTTTCCTGCGCGGAGCGCTGCGCCCACGCCAACCTGTGCGGTTACGCCAAGGCTGTGCTGGAACAGGTGGAGCAATCCGGCATCCGGGCTTTGGTGCTGACCAACTGCTGCGATGCCATGCTGCGCGTTTACGATGTGCTGGCTGCCAGTGGTAAGATGGAATTTTTGCAGCTGCTGCCCGTCCCCCACCAGAGCACCCCGGCCACCCGCGCCCGCTTTGCGCGGGACCTGCGCAGGCTGGCGGACGCCCTGCAGCGGTACACCGGGCAGGAATTCGACGCCCAGCGCGCCCACGCCTTTTTTGTGCACAAACCACACGCCGAGGGTCCGCATCTGACCCTGCTGGGTGCCCATGGCGGCAGCGTGCTGTATGATACCGTGCAGAAAGCCTTTGCCCTGCCCGTGGTGGATGCTACCTGCACCGGCAACCGTGAGCTTGCCGATGTTGCCCCCGCCGCACTGGAGGACTTTTTGCCCGGTTACGCCGCCGCCCTGCTGGGCCAGATACCCTGCATGCGGATGGATGCCCCGGTCAGTGAGCGCGCCGCCCTGGTGGACGGCCAGACCGTTGGCATTGTGTACCACACCGTGCAGTTCTGTGATTATTACGCCCCCGGCCTGACCGCGCCGGAGCAGTTCCATCTGCCGGTATTAAAAATTGAAACCGACTGTTCCCGCCAGACCTTTACCAGCGGCGGCGGGCAGCTGAGCACCCGCCTGGGCGCATTTGCCGAAAGCCTGAACGCCGTTCCCGATACCGAAAACAAGGAGGCCTCCGCCATGAACACCAACGCACAATATGCCGCCGGCATCGACAGCGGCTCTGCCAGCACCGATGCCGTGATCCTGGATCGCAGCGGAAAGATCTGCGGCTGGGCCATTGTGCCCACCGGCGCCGGGGCTGCAACCGGCGCCCGCCAGGCACTGGAACAGGCCCTGACGATGGCAGGCATTGCCGAAAGCGACCTGGGTTCCAAGGTATACACCGGCTACGGGCGCGAGTTCCTGGGCGATGACGGCGCAGCCGTGACCGAGATCACCTGCCATGCCCGCGGGGCTCATCATCTGGACCCCGCCGTGCGCACCGTGATCGACATTGGCGGGCAGGATTCCAAGGTGATCCGCCTGAGCGAAAGCGGCGCTGTTGAAACCTTTGCGATGAACGACAAATGCGCCGCCGGTACCGGCCGTTTTTTGGAGATGATGGCCCGCACCCTGCAGATGAAGCTGCCGGAGATGAGCGAGCTTGGCCTGGACTGGCACAACGATGTGACCATTTCCAGCATGTGTACCGTGTTTGCGGAAAGTGAGGTCGTCAGCCTGATTGCCCGCAGCACCGCACCGGCGGATATCATCCACGGCCTGAACAAATCTGTTGCGGGCAAAACCGCTGCCCTGGCCCGCCGCACCGGCGGCGTGGCCCCCTTTATGATGACAGGCGGTGTAGCCCGCAACCGCGGCGTTGTGAAAGAGCTGGAAACCGCCCTGAAAGCCCCGGTGGAGGTCAGCGAGTACAGCCAACTGTGCGGCAGCCTGGGCGCAGCGCTGTTTGCGCTGGAAAAAATGGGCGTGAAGCTGTAAAACCTCCGGTGCGCAAAGTACTTGCTTTAAGTCGTACTTTCGTGTACACTAGGGTGTATCATATTAAGATAGCATGATGGCTGCAAAAATAAGGAGGGCTTTCTTATGTCTTGGGGAACAAATGTACTGGTCGGCCAGTCCGGCGGGCCGACTGCTGTAATCAATTCCAGCCTGGCCGGTGTGTATGAAGCTGCCAAAGCTCTGGGCGCCGCCCATGTATACGGCATGGAGTATGGCATTCAAGGGCTTTTGCAGGGCAAGATTGTGGACCTGGATGACCGCCTTGACGACAAGATGGAAATTGAGCTGCTCAAGCGCACGCCGTCCAGTTACCTGGGCAGCTGCCGGTTCAAGCTGCCCAACCCCGCCACGGACGAACGCCCCTTTGTGCAGCTGTTTGAGCTGTTTGCCAAGTACTGCATTGGGGCTGTGTTCTACATTGGCGGCAATGATTCGATGGACACCATTGCCAAGCTTTCCGCTTACGGGGCTGCCAAGGGCAGCGAGATCCGCTTTATCGGCGTGCCCAAAACCATTGACAACGACCTGATGTACACCGACCACACCCCCGGTTACGGCAGTGCCGCCAAGTACATTGCCACCATCCTGAAAGAGGTCATCTGTGATTCCAGCGTGTATAACATCCGCAGCGTAACGGTGGCCGAGATCATGGGCCGCCATACCGGCTGGCTGGCCGGTGCCGCCAGCCTGGCTGCCGGGGCTGACTGCAACGGCCCGGACATCATTCTGCTGCCGGAGCGCCCCTTTGACGAGAATGTGTTCCTGGAAAAAGTAGCTCAGCTGGAAAAAGACCGCCACAATGTCATCATTGCGGCCAGCGAGGGCGTAAAAAACAAGGACGGCGTTTTCCTGTGTGATTTGGTATCCACAGCAGGCCAGCTGGATGCTTTTGGCCATAAAGCCATTTTGTCCGGCACCAGCCGCTACCTGGCGGATTTGATCCATGTGCGCCTGGGCTGCAAGACCCGCGCGATCGAGTTCTCTACCCTGCAGCGCTGTGCCTCCCATCTGGCAAGCCGCACCGACATTACCGAGGCATACCAAGTGGGCGGTGCTTCGGTGGAAGCTGCTTACCGCGGCGAAACCGGTAAGATGTGCGCCATCCGCCGCATTTCGGATATGCCGTACCGCACCGAAACCGAGATGGTAGATGTGCAGAAGGTTGCCAACCTGGAAAAGCGCGTGCCGGATGACTGGATCAGCCCGGACGGCATGCATGTGACCGAAGCATTCCATCACTATGCCCGCCCCCTCATCCAGGCCGAGCTGACCCCCATCTACATCGACGGCGTGCCCCGCCATCTGCATCTGCATTGATTTACGGGGGTTTTTGTTCCTTCTTTGAAAAGAAGGAAGCAGAATCTTTAATAATATAACACAATAATATTATTTTCCATCAAGAAAGCAATGAATAATAAAAGGCGCATCGCAACCCCTTGGATAGGGTGTGCGGTGCGCTTTTGTGTTGTACTTTTATTTAGGGCAATACCGCATAATTCTAAGTGCCGATACGACGAGCGAGGTGCGGCAGCTGCTAGGCCAAAAGCGCAGATAATACTGGATGCTGCAAAGGTGAGCGCCGCCAGTGGCGGAAACAGCGAACCGAAGCAGGGGCAGCGGTCGCAGAGTGCGAGGGGCTTTTGCCCCCGAAGCACGATGCGGGTACCGCAACCCGACATTATCGAGCATTTTGGCAACGCAGATGCCGTGCCGCAGCCGCCGGAGCGGTGCTTAAGCCGCTAGGCGGGAATTGTGCGGTGTTGCCTTAACAAAATTCACCGCATAGGCTCATCCGCGGGACGATGCAAGCATCGTCCCCTACAAATGTTTGTAGGTTTGCAGCAAATATTTACGTTTCTCGGTGGGGTCGGGTGCCCCCACCTTACCGGGCAAGTTGCCCTTCCCCCACAAAAACAAACACCCCCGTCCTTATTCCAGCTGTCACGCAGCCAAAACAAAGGCGGGGGTATTTTTTAATGCCAGAGGGTAAACAGCAGCGCCAGCAGGGCCAGCAGGCCAAGCAGGTAGACGCCACAAATCAGCAGGGTAGCTTTCAGCGCACCCAGGATCGCCCACAGGCGCTCCTTACCGGTCAGCTGGGGGTCTTCCTCCCAGGGACGGTCAGCAGCCTGTTGGGGCTGCTGCGCGGGGGTATGGCCCTGCTTGCGGCGGCGCGGCAGCCAGATACTGTCGTGCTCAATGCCACTCATATCGGCCACGGTGCGGCCGTCATCCTCAAAGGGTTCGTTATGCTTCATTTTTCGTACAGGTGGCACACAACATAGTGGCCGGGTTCCACCTCACGCTGCTGCGGCGCTTCGGTCTTGCAGCGCTCGGTCGCATAGGGGCAGCGGGTATGGAACTTGCAGCCCTTGGGCGGGTTGGCCGGGGACGGAATGGAGCCCTGCAGCACAATGCGCTCGCGGCGAATGGTCGGGTCCGGGATAGGAATGGCGCTGAACAGTGCCTTGGTGTAGGGATGTAGCGGATGGCTGAAGATATCCGGCGTTGCACCGTACTCCACCAGGTTGCCCAGGTACATAACGCCGACCGTATCCGAAATATGCTCAACAACAGAAAGATCGTGGGAGATGAACAGGTAGGTCAGGTTATATTTATCCTGCAATTCTTTCAGCAGATTGATGATCTGGGCCTGAATGGAAACGTCCAGTGCAGAGACCGGTTCGTCGCACACAACAAACTCCGGGTTCAGGGCCAGGGCGCGGGCAATGCAAATGCGCTGGCGCTGGCCGCCGGAAAATTCGTGCGGATAGCGGGTTTTGTGGTAGGGCTGCAGGCCGCAGTTATCCATGACCTGGTCAATATAATCATTGAACTCTGCCTTGGGCACCAGGTTATGCTCGCGCACAGCCTCACCGATGATCTCACCAACCGGCAGACGCGGGGACAGGCTGGAGAACGGGTCCTGGAAGATGATCTGCATCTTGGTACGCAGGTTACGCAGCTCCCTGCCGGTCATATCGTACACTTCTTTGCCGTTGAACAGTACCTGACCGCCGGTTTTTTCGCCGGCAAGGCGCAGGATTGTACGGCCGGTGGTGGATTTGCCGCAGCCGGATTCGCCGACCAGACCCATGGTATGGCCGCGCTTGAGGTTGAAGGTAACGCCATCGACAGCCTTGACATGACCCACGGTCTGGGACATCAGGCCGCCCTTGATGGGGAAGTATTTTTTAAGCTGGTTGACCATCAGAATATACTGATCATCATAGGTGACGGGGGTATAGTCCAGCTTTTTTGCGTTTTCTGCCTGTGCCATCGTCACTCACCCGCCTTTCGATTATTTTCATAGTAGCGGTAGCAGCTGACCTTGTGCGTGGGGGACAGGCTGATCTCGCAGGGGTATTCACCATCGCAGCAGGGCAGAGCCATCTCGCAGCGATCCTTAAAGTAACAGTAGTTGGGCATATTGACCGGGTTGGGCACCTTGCCGGGGATGGAGTACAGTCGGTCCACCTTTTTGCCCACGATCGGTTTGGAAGCCATCAGGCCGATGGTATAGGGGTGAGCCGGGTTTGCGAAAATTTCCTGAGCGGTGCCCTTTTCCACCACGCGGCCTGCGTACATGACAACAACGTAATCTGCCATCTCGGCAATCACACCCAGGTCATGGGTGATCAGCATGATGGAAGAGTTAATGCGGTCCTTCAGGTTGCGCAGCAGGTCCAGGATCTGGGCCTGAATCGTCACGTCCAGTGCGGTGGTGGGTTCGTCGGCGATGATAACCTTGGGGTTGCAGGCCAATGCCATGGCGATCATGACACGCTGGCGCATACCGCCGGACAACTCATGCGGGTACATCTCATATACACCCTGGCTGTTGGCGATGCCAACCATCTCCAGCATTTCAACGGTGCGCTTTTTGATGTCCTCTTTGCTCTTGCCTTCGCCGTCATGCAGAGCAATGACTTCATCGATCTGAGCACCGATGCGGAACACCGGGTTCAGGCTGGTCATCGGCTCCTGGAAGATCATCGAAATATAGTTGCCGCGCAGGTGCTGCATGACCGTGCCGGGAGTTTTGGCAACATCATAGGCTTTGCCATTACCCAGGTTCAGGCGGATCTCGCCCTGAACGATCTGGCCCTGGGGGCGCTGCAGCAGCTGCATCAGCGAAAGGCTGGTAACGGATTTGCCGCAGCCGGATTCGCCCACAACGCCCACGGTTTTGCCCACGGGAACTTCAAACGAAACACCGTCCACGCTTTTTACCACGCCAGTATCGGTAAAGAAATAGGTGTGCAGGTTATCAAATTCAACAGCGTTTTCCGGGTTTTTCATCTGGGTCAGATACTCAGATTCCGGCACATTCTTGCGCTTGCGCTGTTTTTCGTACTGGTCCGTAATGCGGCGGTTTTCTTTGGAGATACGCCGCGACTCCTTGGCGGAAAGGTAACCGTCCTGTTGTTTAGCCATCGTGTGTGTCTCCTTTCATCAGCGTTTCATCTTGGGGTCAAAGGCATCGCGCAGGCCATCGCCCACAAAGTTGAAGCCCAGAACCGTGATCAGCAGGCAGATGCCGGCCGGGACCCAGATGAACAGATAGTTGGTCATAACATAAGCGTTGTTGACATCGTTGATGATGTTGCCCCAGGATGCAAACGGGTACTTAACGCCCAGACCCAGGAAAGACAGGGTGGCTTCCGTCAGGATGGTGGAGCCAAGGCTCATGGTGCAGGTAACAATCAGCTGCGGGATAACGTTGGGGATCAGGTGGCGGAAGATGCGGTGCCATGCGCTGATACCGCAGGCTTCGGCTGCCGTCATGAACTCCTGCTCGCGCAGGGACAAAATCTGGCCGCGGACCAGGCGGGCAATGCCGGGCCAGCCCAGGAAGCCGAGGATCAGCATTAGGTACATCATACGGGTCCAGGAATCAATGCGCATGGCGTCCATGGCAGCGCCCAGAATGATGATGATGGGCATGGAGGGCAGGCAGTAGAACACGTCCACGATACGCATGATGAGGTTATCCACCCAGCCGCCGAAGTAGCCGGAGATACCGCCCATGACAATACCGATGGAGCCTTCGATCGCAACAACAATGAAGCCGATGATCAGGGAAACACGGCCGCCGTACATCAGGCGGGTCAGCATATCCATACCGTTGGTATCGGTGCCCAGCCAGTGCTCCTTGTTGGGGCTTGCGTAACGGTCAAACACATAGGTTTCCGTCATCTGCTTCACGCTCCAAACGCCGGTGCTGGCATCGTACACGATGTCATACTCGGCTTCGTTGCCGTCGGCATCGGTGTAGGTGAACTCGGTAATATTATCGTCAATGGCTTCTTCCAGGCGGTCGCGGAAGTCACGGCTGATGACCACGCTGGCATCAGCAGCGGAAACGACAAAGCGGCCGATGTAGGCAACTTCGCTGCCGCTCTGGGTGATATTGCCGTCGTCATCCAGCGCATAGTCCTGGCCATCGGCAGTAAAGGTGGTCTCCCCTGCTGCCTGGGCAGTCAGGGCGGCCAGCTTGGCATCAAAGCTCAGCTCGGCCACGCCGTCCGCTGCGGTGACCATATCCTTAGAGGCATAAGCCAGCACAGTGCGGCCCTGGCGGAAGACGTACAGGTCCTCGCTCAGGTTTTCCACTTCGTAATCGTTATCTTTATAGGTAAAGGTCTCTTCACCCTTCTTGATGGCCTCGTTGCCCTTGCTCTGGGCAATGGAGCCGAACTCCTGGCCATCGGCAACAACAAAGCGCAGTTTATCGTTGCGGGTCACACCCACATACTCTTTGGACATCTGAGTGTAGGTGTAGAACTGCTGGTCCTGGCCGTAAGGGCTGACCACGCCGCCAATAAAGGAAAAGACGAACATGGCAAGCAGCATCGTCAGGCCCACAACGGCCAGACGGTTGCGGAAGAACCGCTTGGCAACCAGCGCGCCGGGCGAAAGCACCTTAACGCGGCGGTCGTCGTTCAGGGAGTACTGCTCCTTTTGGGGGGTGTTGTTCTGGGTATTCTCACTCATGGGTGCAGTCTCCTTTCTTTAAGAAATGCGCACGCGCGGGTCAACCACTGCGTACATGATATCAGTCAGCAGGTTGCTGACCAGGGTAAGCACCGCCATAAAGGACAGGTAGAACATGGTGAACGGGATATCGCCCGCAACCATGGACTGGTAAGAGATGTAGCCGATGCCGGGGATGGAGAACAGGGTCTCCGTGATCAAGGCACCGCTGAACAGGCCGGGCAGGGAACCGCCGATGATGGTAACCAGCGGGATCAGGGTGTTGCGGAATGCGTGCTTATAGATGACCACATGCTCCGAAAGGCCCTTGGCGCGGGCGGTACGGATATAGTCGGCGTTCAGCACTTCCAGCATGTTGGTGCGGGTGTAACGCATGGTAGAGCCGATGGAAACAATGACCAGCGTGACGATGGGCAGCACCAGATGGTTGGCGCGGTCACAGAACTGGCCCCACGAGCTGAGCTGGGCATAATCACGCCCGACCAGGCCGTACAGGTCAAACCAGCCAAGCTTGACAGAGAACAGCAGCTTGAGCAGCGTGGCAAAGAAGAAGCTGGGCAGAGAGATGCCCACCAGAGCCACAGCGGTGATGACGTAATCGGTACGGGAATACTGTTTGGTAGCAGCCAGGATGCCCAGGGGCACAGCGATGATCATGGACAACACAAAGGAGATGCCGCCCATGACAACAGACAGACCAATAACTTCCTGGAATTTTTGAACAACAGGGACATTCCACTTCCAGCTGTCACCGAACTGACCGTGCACTGCGCTGGACAGCCAGGTCATGAAACCGGGCAGGATGCCCTTATCCAGACCATAGGCTGCGTTGAGCTGATCCAGCCATTCCTGATACGGTTTTGCGCCCGGTGCCTGGGACAGCTGCATGGCCATGTTCTCGGCAAAAGAGCTGGGCAGGCTGCGCATCATCACATAGATGATGAAGGTAACGCAAAACAGGATCACAAAAGAAAGCAGGATACGCTTGATGACGTAGTTTCGCACTTGAAAAATCGTTCCTTCCTTCGCGGGCAGGGAGGCCGCGTTTTTAATGGCTGCGCCGCATGGCTCCAAAATACACATGAGCCGGGGCCTTGTAGCTTCGCCTATGGTGTACCTAAAAAGTCGAAAATTTAGGGCAATACCGCATAATTCTAAGTGCCGATACGGCGAGCGAGGTGCGGCAGATGCTAAGCCAAAAGCGCAGATAATACTGGATGTCTTATCGAGCATTTTGGCAACGCAGATGCCGTGCCGCAGCCGCCGGAGCGGTGCTTAAGCCGTCAGGCGGGAATTGTGCGGTGTTGCCTTAGCCTGTTTCTACAAACACGACTGAATTTTGCGTTAAAAAGCCTTGGAATCCACAAAGGATTCCTGCAGCTTTTTGCCTTAAATTCGCCTCATGTTTGCGAAACATCCGTCATTTTCTTTGTTTTCAGATACACCTCATTACTTTGATACCGAATATGGGCATCCCCCTCCCTCGGACAGAGGGAACTGTCCGGGGGAATGGGACGGCCACATTTGGGCTGCAAATGCTGCCGCCGTTTGTACTAACAGCAAGCAACCGCTCCCAGAACCAGTGCGGCACCAAGAGCGGCTGCTCACCATAAATTCAACAACAGGCTGCGCTGAAATTACTTCAGAGCGATCGTATTGATTTCAGACTGGTAAGTCCAGTACGGGGTCAGATCGTTGGGGATGGTAGCGGTGTCGATACGCTCGCTGGAGAAGATGGCGGATTCGCTGCGCTGGTAAACCGGCAGTTCAACGCCCCAATCCAGGATGATCTCCATAGCTTCCTTGTACATGGCCTTACGGGCATCCTGATCGGTGGTCTGGCGGGCAGTCTCGATCAGCTCGTCCAGGTCAGCATCATTGATCTGGTAGTAGTTGGTGGAACCCTTGCTGTCGTACAGCTGGTACATATCGGGGTCGTTGGTGGACTGCCATGCAGCAACCCAGCCTTCGGCAACGCCGGACTGATAAGAGCTGTACAGGTCAGAAGCGTTTGCCAGGTCGTTGACGGTCAGGGTGAAGCCGATGGTCTTGAGGGCAGCGGCTGCATTGGTCAGAACCTGGAAAGAGGGGTGGTCGCCGTTGCCGGAAGCGCCGATGTTGACGGTGTATTCCATCTTGGCGCCAGCCGGAGCTGCGGTGACCTGGCCGTTTTCAACGGTGTAGCCGGCTGCTTCGAAGTAGCCGAGGGCGGCCTGCAGAGCAGCAGCATACTTGGTGTCGCCGCTCATATCGCTGGTGTAGATCTCGTTGCCGTCAACGTCGGTAGAGTAAGCGATCTTGTAGCCGTCGTCGGTAACGGAGGGTGCTGCCCAGGAGGTGTTGGAGATGGGGTAGTTGATAACGCTTGCGGTATCGCCGTAGTAAGAGTTGATGCCCTCATCACGGTAAGCGGCAATCACGGTCATGATAGCCTTGCGCAGGTTCTTGGATTCCTCAGAAGCGGGATCATCGCCGACCTTAACGTTGTTGGCGCTCAGGGCAATGTAGCCATAGCCGCGGTAGTCCATCAGACGGGTGGTGATGACAGAGCCGTCGAGGTCAGAATTACCACCATTGATGGTAGCGATCTGGTTGGCAGCTTCCAGAGAGTAAGAAGGATCGGAGATGTCGATGGTGCCGGCCTGAACACCGGTGATCTTATCGGCTTCCTGGGTTTCCTTCATGTTGACGTGCTTGGCAGCGGGCTCGCCCTGATAGTAGCTGGGGTTGGCATCCAGGTAGATGACGCCATCGCTGTACTTATTGAAGGTGTAAGCGCCGGCACCCATGGGGTTGCCGGTGACGGAACGAACCTTGCTCAGGTCGCCCTTCTTGAAGCCGTAGGAGTGGTTGTCGTAATCATACAGGCTGCGGTCGCCATAGTAATCCAGGGAGGCGATAGGCAGCTGCAGCTGGTAGATCATGGAGTTGGACAGCTCGGTGGTGGTGATGGTCATGCTGTAATCGCCGGTCTTGACAATGCCGGAAACGGTGTCAACGTCAGCGCCGGTGGCAACACCGGTGGTGGAGTAAGCATAAACATCAGCCGGAATCAGATCAGACAGAGCAGAGCCTGCGGTCTCAGCTTCCATGGAAGCAAAGTTCCAGTCATATTTTTCTGCGATAGCCAGGAAGAAATCCTTAGCGGTAGCGTCAGCGGCCAGGCCGTCAAAGCCCCAGGCGGAAGCAGCAGCGGCAACGTCGCCCTCTTCAGCGTAGCCGTTAGATACGCAGGCGTCGATGATTTCCTGTGCAAAAGCAACGCCACCTTCGTTAACAGCATCCCAGAAAGCCTTCTGCTGCTCAGCGGTGAACAGGCTGTTATCAGTGTTGTCCTCACCTGCCTCAGCAATCAGCTTGGACAGGGTGGTCATGCTGCTGCGGTAATCATCCAGGCCGGCAATGGGCATGGAGTACAGGGTGGCGGAACCGTCATAGGTCGGGTCCATGTAAACATACAGGTTGAAGATGACGTCATCAATGGTGATGGGGGTGCCGTCAGCGAAGACCAGGTCATCGCGCATGTTGATGGCATAGGTAACGGTGCCGTCAGCATTCTCGGTCACTTCGCAGTCAGCGGGGCCATAGTAGGTGTAATCGGTGCCGTTGTACTCGCGGGTCTCACCCTCGATGCCCTTCAGGATCATTTCGCCCTTACGGTCAGCGCCCAGCAGGGCAATGTTGGTCAGGTCGATAACGTGCTGGTCAGCGGAAGAAGCGGCGAAGAACGGGCTGAACTTGCCCTCAAAGCCGGTATCTGCCAGAACCATGGTGCCATCGCTGCTGCCGGTATCGGTAGCAGCGGCTTCGCTGGTCGCCTCGCCGGAAGCAACAGACTCAGCGCTGCTGGAAGCGGAAGAACCGCAGCCAGCCAGCAGGCCCGCAGCCATTGCAACAGCCATGGCCAGTGCAAGCACTTGCTTGGTGTTTTTCATGTTTGTATAACCTCCCAAATCATTTTGGTAATGGCGGCAATTTTAACACTACCAAAAGGAGTGCTAAATAAGAAAGGCTTAAGCCTTTCCGCATTTGCGGTGTTCCCTCACCGCAAACAAATGTCACCAATAACCATGTTATAATATCGCAATTTTCAATTTCTGTCAACCAAAAAACGCCGTTTTGGCAACATCTAAATAAAAGTTAGCAGGATAACCATAACAGCACGCTGAATTTTGTGAAATTCTTCCGCGCCGCACTTTAGCGAGCTAAATTCTGCGTTATGGTGCAAGGTCTTTTACTCTTCGCGCCCGGAGTCGGATTCTTCGGTATAAACCGCTGCCCGGATGGTGTGCCCTGCGGCAAAAGCAGCCGCAGCAGCCGCAGCGGCCAGCGCTGCAAATAATACTGCATACCAGATAGCGCCTTGTCCGCCGTTCAAGAACACATCCATACACTCCCCTACTGCAGCCAACGCGGCGAACACCCCGGTCAACAGGCAGCGCAGCGGCAGTTTGGCTACCGTTTCTTCATACACATAGCTGCGCAGGCGTGCCCCGCCGCGGCTCATGCGGGCCAGCGCCCACACCGCGCTGATGCCAGCCACCAGCGCCCCGGCATACGGCAGCAGTACATAAAACTGCTGCATGGCCCCCGGCGCGGGCACCATGCCCGCCGCCGCCAGCGCCGCCAGTGCCCCGCCGCACAGCGCCCACAGCAGGCCCCGCAGTTTGGCATACGGCATGCTGCCGGTATAGCGGCGGTAGCTGCCCTGGTACAGGTAGCTGCCGTTGACATCCCTGCGGAAGTCATTCAGGTATTCCCGCCCACGGCGGTTTTTCTTTTGCTGCATTATTCGATCCCCGTCAGGTCATAGCTGTCCAGCCACTGCTTGGCCGTTTCGCACACGCCGCGCAGGCAGCTTTCCTCAAAGGGGCTGTCCAGACCGGCGTTTTTCAGCAGCTCAGTAAACACGCGGCTGCCGCCCTGGCGGGTGTATGCCATGTAGTGCTCCCACGCGTTGGCGCGGTCCTTTTGCAGCATGGCCCAGAACTGCAGGCTGACGGTCTGTGCCAGGCAGTAGTCAATATAATAGAAGGGGCTTTCGTAAATATGCTTCTGGCGCTGCCAGCCCTCACCCTCGCTGTAGAACGGGATCTCGCCATCCAGCTTCATCCACGGCATATAAATGCCCAGCAGTTCTTTCCAGGCGGCGTGGCGCTCGGCAGGGGTCAGGTCCGGCTTTTCGTACACGATATGCTGGAAGTGATCCACCATGGTGCCATACGGGATAAAGGTCAGCGCACCGGCCAGGTGGCTGTACAGGAACTTGCGGGTATCCTTGCCAAAGAAGCCCTCCGCCCACGGCCAGGCAAAGAATTCCATCGACATGGAGTGGACTTCGCACCCTTCCATGCTGGGCCACACGGTGGAATACGGCACGCGGTCACGGTTGGTGTATGCGGCAAAGGCATGACCCGCTTCATGCGTGACCACCTCAACGTCATGCTGGGTGCCGTTGAAGTTGGCAAAAATGAACGGTACCTGATAATCCCACAGGCTGGTGCAGTAGCCGCCCGCCGCCTTGCCGGGGGTGGAAAGCACGTCCAGCAGCTCATTGTCCAGCATGGTGTTAAAGAAGATGCCGGTTTCGGGTGAAAGTTCCTCATAGAATTTTTTACCCTGGGCCAGAATGGCATCGGCATCGCCGCAGGGGGCGGGGTTGCCGGAACGGAACATCAGGGCATTATCGGCAAAGCTCATGGGGTACTGTTTGCCCAGGCGCTTGGCCTGCTCACGGTAGATGCTGTCCGCCAGCGGCACCAGATACTTGACCACGGCGGCACGGAACTTTTCTACATCCGCTTTGGTATAGCAGTTGCGGCCCATGCGGTAGTAGCCCAGGGTGGTGTAACCCTCGTACCCCAGCTTTTTGCCCATCTTATCCCGCAGGTGGGTCAGCTTGTCATAAATATCATCCAGCTGTTTCTGGTTGTCCTTATACCACTGGCCCTCGGCTTTCCAGGCGGCCAGGCGGCAGGCATCGTCCGGGTCATTCTTGAACGGGCTCAGCTGGGACAGAGTGTACACCCCGCCTTCAAACGGGATCTGTGCGCTGGCCAGCAGCTTGCCATACTGCTGGGTCAGCTCGTTTTCCTGCTGCAGTTCCTCCATGATATCGGGCGAGAATGCCTTGCGCTCAATTTCGGCGTTCACAAACATCAGGTCGCCGTATTCTTCGGCAAAGTTTTTGCGGTAGGGGCTTGCCAGCATGGCGGCGGTCCAGGAATCCTGCCACTGCTGGATCTGCGGCATGGCGCTGTTGGCAAATTCCATCTCTTCATCATAGAACTTATCCCGCGTATCAATGGTATGGCGCACGCTGGCCAGGGTGAACAGGGTATCCACATGCTTGTTCAGCACCTGCTCCTCCAAAAAAGCGGCGCGGGCAGCGGCATAGTCGGGGGCGCTCTGCAAACGCTCGGTCAGTGCGGCAAACTGTTCTTTCAGGGCGCTCATGTCCGGGCGCTCATAGGGCATTTCGGAAAATTTCATGGGTTCCTTCTCTCCTTATTCTACAGTTTTGTTCGTGACTTAGGGACATTATACCATGGCGCAAAAAATAAGACCAGCCCGAAAAAGGCTGGCCTTCCATGATTCTGTATGATTTTACATGCTATTCATAAATTATCGCACGCAGCGCCGGGGTGCTCTCCCCCTGCCCCTTTGCCGTCAGCGCAGGGGTTGGCCTGCCTGCCATTCTGCCCGCCGGGCCTGATAAACCGCCAAGCGGCGGGCGGCAAGGGCATTTTTGCAGGCAGCTGCCCGGCGCTGCACCTGCTGTTCAGTACGGGCGGCAGCGCGCTGCTGCGCGGTATTTTGTGCAAGCATCAGTTTCATGGTTTATACCCTCCCTTGTGTGCTTCCAGCATACCGCGGCGCGGTGTGGCACACCATACCGTATTTCTCCATTCAGGAAAATTTTTATTTTACTTTCAGGAAAGTTTTATCCGCTTGCATCCCTATGGTATAATAAAGCTGCAATATTAAATGAAAGGGATGGCACTACCATGACCAATGAAGTTTTGAATACCATGAAAACCCGCCGCAGCTGCCGCTGCTACCTGGACAAGATGCCGGAGCCGGAAGCACTGAACGCCGTGCTGGAAGCCGGCACCTGGGCCCCCACCGGCATGGGCCGCCAGAGCCCGGTGATTGTCTGCATACAGAACAAGGCCGACCGCGATACTTTGAGCAAGATGAACGCCGCCGCGATGGGCGGCAATGGCGACCCGTTCTATGGCGCTCCCTGCGTTGCCGTTGTGCTGGTGGATAAAACCATCCCCACCTGTGTGGAGGACGGCAGCCTGGTGATGGGCAACATGCTGAACGCCGCCGAGAGCGTGGGGCTTTCCGCCTGCTGGATCCACCGCGCAAAGGAAATGTTTGAAACCGCCGAGGGCCAGGCCCTGCTGAAAAAGTGGGGTGTGCCCAATGCCGAAAACCTGCGCGGCGTGGGCAACTGCATCCTGGGTTATGCTGCCGAGGGCGGCAAAAAGGCCCCTGCCCCGCGCAAAGAAAACTATGTGGTGCTTGTAAAGTGATGCAGAACGAGAAAAAGCTGGTTGTTTTGTTCCCCGGCTTTGGCTACGGGCCGGACAAACCGCTGCTGTATTATGCCGCCAAGGTTACCCGCCGGCAGGGGTTGGACTGCATGGTGGTGCAGTACAGCCAGCTGTTCCCCCACGAGGAAACGCCGCAGGCCAGCGCCGCCAAAAGCTACCCCGGCGCCGCGCAGGACGCCATGACGCAGATTCCCGCCGGGTATGACCGGTACATCTGCATTGCCAAGAGCTTTGGCACGATGGTGGCCGCCGGTTGGGTAAAGGCCCACCCGGAATACCATGTGACCCTGCTGCAATTAACGCCCCTTGCGTGGGAGTATGCCCCGCTTTACGCCGGGATGCCCGCCTGGCACGCCACCGGCACTGCGGACCCGTTGGGCGGTGCCGCGCTGCGCCGTGCTTTGGAGGATGACCCCGCCATTACCACCTATTTTGTGGAGGGCGGCAACCATTCGCTGGACACGCCGGAGGATTACACCATTGGCCTTGAGGCGCTGAAAGACATTGTGAGAAAGTATGAAGAAGCGATGAGGTAAGTTAGGCGGGAGGAGTTTTCGTTTTTAATTAGAAATGAGAAATTAGCAATTAGGAATTGGAGATAAGGCAGGGCCCGGTGCATGGTTTAAGATGCACCGGGCCTTGTGTTTGTTTTGGAAAGAATAATTAAGGCAACACCGCACAATTCCCGCCTTGCGGCTTAAGCACCGCTCCGGCAG
>OGCO01001265.1_pt1 | contig 39150 bp, 45 predicted proteins | sample 1570171 | NCBI WGS metagenome assembly OGCO01 (sample SAMEA4370583, study PRJEB24528) | human gut metagenome
TTCTCATTGCACGGAAGTGAGCCTGTCCGCCTGCTGGGGACATATCCAGAAGGAAATCTTTTGCAAAAGTACCATCCTGAATATCGGAGAGGATTTTCTTCATGGTCTTCTTCGTCTCTTCTGTAATCAGCTTCGGTCCGGTGATGTAATCGCCATACTCTGCTGTATTGGAGATAGAGTATCTCATTCCTGCGAAACCTGACTGGTAGATCAGATCTACGATCAGTTTCATCTCGTGGATACACTCGAAGTATGCGTTTCTCGGATCGTAACCAGCCTCGCACAGAGTCTCGAAACCAGCCTGCATCAGAGCTACAACGCCGCCGCAGAGAACTGCCTGCTCACCAAAGAGGTCGGTCTCAGTCTCTGTACGGAAGGTAGTCTCCAGAAGACCTGCTCTTGCGCCGCCGATAGCAAGGCCGTAAGCCAGTGCCAGATCTTTTGCTTTTCCGGTGTAATCCTGCTCAACAGCGATCAGGCAGGGAGTTCCTTTGCCAGCCTGGTATTCACTTCTTACAGTGTGGCCCGGAGCCTTCGGTGCGATCATGGTAACGTCAACGTATTTCGGCGGTACGATGCAACCAAAATGAATGTTGAAGCCATGAGCGAACATAAGCATGTTGCCTTCCTCAAGGTTCGGCTCGATATCCTTCTTGTAAAGTGCAGCCTGTTTCTCATCGTTGATCAGGATCATGATGATATCTGCTTTTTTAGCTGCTTCAGCAGATGTATATACCTCGAAGCCCTGCTCCTCAGCTTTTTTCCAGGATTTGCTTCCTTTGTAAAGACCGATGATTACATTACATCCGGACTCTTTAAGGTTCAGTGCATGTGCATGTCCCTGGCTTCCGTATCCAATAATCGCAATTGTCTTACCATCTAATAATCCAAGATTACAGTCTTCCTGGTAAAAAATCTTATTTGCCATTTTACTTTCCTCCTCTGATGTTTACAACATCTTCTTCATAAAAATTATTTATCGTTAAGAGAGTAGCTACTCTCCTAGCAAACATATGTAAAAAATTTACAGGTAACGGACATCGTCACTACCTCGTGACAGACCTGTGATTCCCGTTCTTGCAAGCTCAAGGATCTCATAGTCAGCCATCAGCTCCACAAACGCCTGCAGCTTGTTCTGGCTTCCGGTCATCTCCATAATAAGAGAATCCTTACTTACATCCACCACCTTGGCACGGAAGATATCTGCAACAGAAAGAGCTCCCTGTCTCTGTTCCGGCTTCACAGCAACCTTGACGAGCATCAGCTCACGGGCAACGCTGTCGTCCTGTTCAAGGACCTTAACATCCCGTACATCTTCCTGCTTCGCCAGCTGCTTAGTGATCTGCTGGAGCATCTGATCATCTCCCTCACAGACAACTGTCATACGGGAATATCTCTGATCTGCAGTCACTCCTGCGGTAATGCTGTCAATATTATATCCACGGCGGCTGAAAAGACCAGCCACACGGCTAAGGACTCCGGAGGTATTATCCACAAGGATGGATAGTATTCTCTTTTCCATAATACACCTGCTTTCAACACTTTTATGTATAGAAAACCGACTTCGTCAGTTAACGCTTTAATCTAATAAACCCTTGCTTTCTTACCATTATAACAACTTCGAAAATTTTGTCAATCAAAATTTCCTGCAAAATTCCTTCAGGATGATAAGAAATGTTTTTATCCTCAGATCAGATATTTTTTCTTAAGCTCCTCGGATGCCTTTGGTGTCAGATAGAGTTTTTTCCGAAGGAATCTTTCAATTCCTCCGTTTTCTTTTTCGATGACATCAAAAACTGTATTGATATAAGACTCCTTCACCTGATAGAAGGCTTTCAGATCTGCAAGCTTCCGGCTGTTTTCCGGCCAGTCTGCCCGGTAAAGCCTGCGCATATATTTCAGTTCGTCTTCCAGACATGGATTCGACCGCATATAATCCCTTCGTATCGTTTCCTTAGGTACACCCAAAGCAAAGAGCAAAAGTGCTGTTCCGACTCCTGTCCGGTCTTCTCCTGTGGCACTGTGAAAAACAACAGCTCCATTCTTTACATGAAGCAGGACATCCAGAAAACGTGCATACTGCTTCAGAGAATACTCATCCGTAACGAAATTCCGGTACCAGTCCTGCATATACCGGTCTACATCACCATAGCAGGACATCACATGTTCAAAAAAGCTGTTTCCACTGCTGTCCTCATCCCGGATTGGAATGTGATAATACTCCACTCCTGCCATGATATCATCCGGTTTTTTCTTTACTTCTGCAGCTGACCTGAAATCAATCACTGTTTTTACATTATATTCTTCTGAAAGGATCCGGTTGTCTGCAGCAGAAGCATGATAGATTTCTCCGCTGCGCAAAAGCTTTCTGGGAAGAATATGCGAACCGTCTACTGTCATCAATGCACCCAGATCTCTTGTATTCGGAAGATTCTGAAGCGGAAGCCTGCTTCCTTTTGGAAAACCAACCGCAAGATCCGGATTCAATACTTTAAGAAGCTGAAGGCAATCCTGTACCTCCTGCTCTGTCATATCAAATTTATAACGCTTCTGACGTCTGGTTATGATCACCAGATAATTGATGATCAGCTGCTTTTCACCGGTTTTATCGGTTCCCTCACGGCGCATGTACGCCCAGAGAATATCTTTACACGGAAGACTGTTGAGCATCATATGTCTGGTAAACACAAAAAAGCCATCTTCGATCCGTATTTTTCCGTATCTCATTTTCTTTCCTTTCTCCTTCTCAACCCCTGTGCTGCTTTCTTCGCAACACTTTTTATCATACCAGAAATCTCCAGTCCCGTATACCTCGTTTGACAATTTTCGTAGTTTGGATATAATAAACAGAGAAATTTTACCACAGGGAGGCTTTCTTTTATGGACAATCTTATTTTCTGTCTGAATGTTACCGTGCCCATCTTTCTTACACTGCTCCTGGGATATTTTTTCCGGAGGATCGGACTGTTTGATGAAACATTTGTCAATCGTATGAACAAATTTGTGTTTGTCATCCCCCTGCCTGTGCTTCTGTTTCAGGACATCGCTAAAATCGATATCTATGAGGCCTGGGATCCCAAGATGGTTCTTTTCTGTTTTGCGATCACATCGCTCAGTATTATGATCTCCGTGCTCCTGTCCCGTTTTCTCCACCCTTCCGATATCCAGGGCGAATTTATCCAGGCATCCTACCGCAGCAGCGCAGCGATCCTTGGTATCGCCATTATCCAGAACCTTTACGGAAATGCAGGTATGGCACCACTGATGATCATTGCCAGCGTCCCTCTTTACAATGTAATGGCTGTTGTAGTTCTCTCTGTCTTTAAACCAGGTCAGGGAAAAATAGATGGTACCGTTCTGAAGCGCACTTTAAAGGGAATTGTCACCAATCCCATCATTCTCGGCATTGCAGCCGGTACACTCTGGTCCCTTCTTCGTCTTCCATTTCCGAAGATCCTGGACTCTACGGCAGGCAATCTTGCAAAAACCGCCACTCCTCTTGGCCTCATGGCTATGGGCGGATCTCTGCACTTCGGAAAAGCCTTTTCCCGGCTGAAAGCAACTGTTGCCTGTACATTTATGAAACTTGTCGGTTATGAAGCACTTTTTCTTCCTCTTGCCATCCGTTGCGGTTTTACAAAGGACAAGCTGGTTTCCATCATTATCATGCTGGGGTCTGCCAGCACCGTTACCTGCTTTGTCATGGCAAAAAACATGGGACATGAGGGCTCTTTTTCTTCGGGAGTCGTGCTTCTTACCACATTATTCAGTGCCTTTACCCTGACACTCTGGCTGTTTATCTGCAAAGGTCTGGGACTGATCTGATATTGCAGCTTCTGCATATTATCTACCCGGAAAAATCTGTAACATAAAATGCTGTAAGAACTATGATTTCTGGTTCTTACAGCATTTTTTTATAAAAGCATATTCACATAAAGCTCTCATTTCTGATGTGGATGTTTCTGTTCTTACAATCTCATAGCCTACAAAACAAACGAAGCATTCTCTCAGATCAGCTTCAGATATTTCAAGCCATCCCGAATGCCGTAGTGGAACATATCAGACGTAACATAATCTGCCAGTTCTTTGATCTTCGGAGAAGCATTTCCCATGGCAACCTTTGTTGCAGCGTATTCAAACATTGCAAGATCATTGTTGCTGTCTCCAAAAACAACGGTATTCTCCCAAGGAATATCAAACAGGCGGATCACAGCTGCGATCCCAACAGCCTTGTTAAAGCCCTTTGGCACCAGTTCAATGGTATTTCCCACAAACGAACTGCTGCCTTCATGGCGGATGATATCATAGTATTCTGATAAAATGGATAACGCTGCCTCCGCATCACATCCCTCCGTCATTTTTGCACTGATCTTATTGATCCGCATACAATCCTCATTTCCACGGATAGGCCTCCATTTATCGCCCAGGGATTCTGTGATCAGACTAGCATACCAGTTCACTTCATCGGTATACTCCTCTTTGTCATAATACATAAAATCCGCGCCTTCCATTACCGGGATCAGTCCGTATTTTCTGAGAACCTCCACAGAAAGCTTTGCAACCTCCGGCGTCATCTCTTTATTAAAAAGTCTCTTCCCGTCCTTCTCAATGGTGGATCCGCAGGCACTGATCATTCCCGTAAAAGGGATCTGCTCCAGATACCAGGATACAAACGCACGACTTCTTCCTGTGCAGAGCCACGCTTCATGTCCGTTATCTACCAGCGCACGGATGGCTTCTATGGCACTGTCCGGCACTCCTTTTTTCATATCACAGACTGTTCCGTCCGCATCAAAAAATACTGCTTTTCTGCTCATTTTCCTGTCCTCCGATATCACCTGTAAAATACCTTTGCCGCACGGATCAGGCTTTCCGTATCTTTCACTCCGGCTGTTTCATAAGCGGAATGCATCGCCAGCTGCGGCAAACCGATATCGACCGTATTTATGGCTGCCTGGGTATTGGAAATATTTCCCAGAGTGGAACCACCGGCAATATCAGAACGGTTCACAAATGTCTGATATGGCACATCTGCTTCTCTGCAGAGTTCCTTGAAGATTGCTGTAGAAATCCCATCGGTACAATATTTCTGATTTGCATTATATTTGATCACAATTCCACCATTCATCACCGGACGGTTTACAGGATCTGCCTTGTCTGTATAATTCGGATGTAATGCATGTGCATTGTCCGCAGAGATCATAAAGCTCTCCGCAAGGGCCATCAGATAACTTTCCTGATCTCCGCCAAGGGCCAGATTGATACGAAACAGTACATCTTTAAGAAATGTGGATGCAGCTCCCTGCCTGGTAGTGCTTCCCACTTCTTCATTATCCAGTACACAGTGGACTGCAATGACCTTCTTCTTATCTGCCTGAAGAAAGCCTTCCATTGAAGCGAAAGCACACTGCAGATCATCTAATCTTGGACTGGAAACAAATTCATTCCTGGATCCCCAGATCGTTCCGGGCATCCGGTTATAGAGAAACAGATCATGGCCCAGGATATCCTCCGGACGGATCTCTGCCTCTTCTGCCAGCATCCGCATGAAGTTTCCTTTTTCGCCACTGCCACTGTACAATGGAAGCATATCCTTCTGGACATTATAATGATAGCCTCCGTTAATATCCCGGTTCATATGGATCGCAAGGCTCGGGATCATGACCAGATCTCTGTCAATATCTACAAGCTTTTCCAGAATTTTTCCGTTTTTGTGGACGATCATGCGGCCTGCCACAGAAAGGGGACGGTCAAACCAGGTAGAAAGGATCATTCCTCCGTACCGCTCCACATTCAGCTTCACATAAGCTCCGTTTACAGACATCTCCGGATTTTCTTTTATTTTAAAAGACGGGGAGTCACTGTGACTTGCAATGATATGATATCTCCTGCAGTCATTGACAGGAATGGAAAATCCGATGATCGCGGAATGATTTCTCATGACAAAATATTTTCCGCCCTTTTCCAGCTCCCAGCGCTCCTCTTCCTTCAATTCTGTAAAGCCTTCCTCCAAAAAACGTCTTCTTGTTTCCTCTGCCGCCTGAAAGGCTGTAGGACTTTTACTGATAAATTCCAGCAGTTTTTCTGTTGTTTCTTCGTACATAATCTTCTCCTCTGTCGGCCCGGTAATATCCAGGCTGTTATGCTATTACCCATTATACGGCAAAACTTTTTTCAGGGCAATATCTCAGATTTCTGCACTCTTTCGTACCCACATATGCTGCACAAGCTTATCCCCAAGCTTATTTGCGAGCATAGTATAAATTGAACTAAATACATTGGCTCCAATACGGAGCAGCACTGCTGCCGGCATTCCAAACAGTCCTGATGCAATGGACAGTGCTCCAAATGTATTAAATGCAGTCTGCCACGCATAACCTGCGGAATATCCCACACCGATTCCTCCGATCATTCCAATATAGGGATACACAGATTCCGGAAGTATCAGATAAAGCACTGCAAACAAAATACATCCAACGATATTGAACATCCCCCTTTTTCCGGCTCTTCCCTTGCAGTCCTCGGTAAACGGCAAGCACACGGACATACAAGCAATTCCGGCCCACATTGCTCTTGGAAGTCCCAAAAGAGACATGATCAGCATAGCGCTGGAAACGATCAGCGTCAGTCTTAAATACCACCTGCCTCTTGCAGAATGCAGGTCAAATTCCCGGAACAGGTCCAGAAACGTCCTGCGATACGGGCGGTTTTTCTGATTCTTATAAAAAACTACCATGCAGAGAACCATTCCGGCCAAAAGCCCCTCTACACGAAGCAGATACGCCTTTCCGGTTACGTCATATCCCATCAGAAGCAGATATCCGAGAACAAATGTGGAATGGTTATACATAATTACATTATGACATCCCAGGATCATCAGTAACAGGATGCTTATCGCATTAACAAAAAATGCCGGTACCGGTGAAACCATATTGGATAATCTCGGTCCTGCGATCAGAATACAGAAAATCCCGGCAATGGACAACAATCCGTGGGACGTCCGGATTCCGAAATCCGCCTGTCTTAAAACCAGCACTGCCAGTAGTACGGTTACTCCTACAACACTGTTGTCATTGCCGGTTATCTTACTGTACAATGTCACAACCGCCACACAAAATGCCATGACAAGATACACTTTAAAATTATAGATCAGAATATGCCTTCTTTTCTCCTTTTTGTCTGTGGTATTTCTGATCAGCTGTTTTGATCCGGTTGAGCTTAACTGCAGTTCCTGATAAAATGTCATTTTCATCACTCCTTTTGTAAAACAGACATTCTCATTTCGCTTTTTTCACATGCTCATAAACGCAATCTCTTTACAATTTACGTTCAAAGATACAAACAGCCATTATACTTGGTTTATTCTGAAACGTCAAACACTTTTTCTGAAATCATGTTCACGCATTACACTCCCAGCCCCGATCAGATCACTCCGAAAATGGCCAGGAACATTTTTATTATTTTTATATTTACTGCAGCTCCGCTATCCTGGTCACTGCTACATAAATGTCCTGTATCTTATACCAGGTTGGATAATCCACCACTCCGGATGCGGGAAGTCCGAATATATTCTGGAATTTTTTTACAGATGCAGCAGTAGCCGGACCATAAATACCATCCACAGTCACTGACGGGATGGCAGGATAGGCTTTTGCTATGGCATTAAGCTGTTCCTGGATCTGCTGTACCTTTTCTCCGGTAACACCGATAGTCAGGTCATATCCCGGCCAGGACGCGGGAATCCCGGAAACTGCTTCCGCCACATTGATATACATATCGTTTCCATAGAAGCTCCGCAGGATCTCAATTGCGGAATATCCCTGATCTCCCAGAGCTTTGCTTCCCCACTGGGTCATCCATCCCCGGTTCCTGCACTGCACCTGGTGTCCGTCACAGTACTGGGTCAGGATCGGCTGACGTACATCCGGTCTGGAAAGGTAGTTTTCAAAAAGTTCATCCACGATCCGGTCGATACTCTCAAAAATATTCCTGCCATGGATCCATTTGTGGTCGTATGCTGTGGAGGATGTAATGGTGAAATCATAACCCTTATTTCGGTACCACTCTGTATAAACTCTGTTCAGAGTAAACGACATGATTGCCAGAACATTGGCACATAAATGATGATACAATATCCGTCCGGCAGTGGGTACCTGCCGGACTTTTTTATAATAGGAAGTTATTTTGTCTTTGCCTTCACATGTTCGATCACCTTTTTCCAGGAATCAATACCACAGGTTCCACTTACCTTTACGCCTGTGTTTTTCTGGAAAACTTTCAGGGATGTTTCTGTATCGTCTCCGAAACGGCCATCCACAGTAACACCAAGTACAGACTGCAGCACAGAAACTGCAACACCGGAATTCCCTTTCCGGATGATTGGAAGCTGGGTCTCAAACTTTCCCGTCAGAACTACTGCCTTTTTTGAAGTCTGTACCGGATACACTGCTTTTCCGTTCCAGTCATAGATGGTGTATCCCTGTTTCCACTCTTTCTTTGCATTCTCAAGGCTCTTGTATGCTCCGATCTGGCTCTTGCTGTCAGCCCAGGACTTTCTTGTGCGATAATACTTATCTACCGTCGGTGTGTCGGTCTTAGCTCCGATCAGCTGCTTGAACCGGTTCCAGTCACCTTTTGCACGGATTGCTGACGGGCAGTTCTTTGCACATACATCATAATGCTGCACAACTCTGTCTGCCGGGATTCCCAGCTGTTTCATAAGCTGTTTGCACACCTGGACTGTATTCTGGAAAGCTTTCTCGTAGTTATAGCCCGCCTGAACGCACATCTCGATTCCTACTGAATTTCTGTTGTTGACAGTACCGAACAGCCGACCGCCGTAGTTGACGCCCACGTGCCATGCTCCACGGTTGTATGGAAGCGCCTGATACGCTTCTGTGTCGTCCACATATACATGTGCAGAATATCCCTTAAAGTTGCCATCATGCTGTGCTTTTGCATGCGCTTTCGCATTTGCACCCTTGGCATAGTTATCCGTGTTGTGAATTACGATATATGCCGGTTTCTGACCTGCATAGCTATTGTTGTTACTGATAAGGCTTGTGTTGATATTCATGGTATTACTCTCCTTTTCTGTTTTTGATGTCTTGATAGATAATATACCGTTCAGGATGTTGATGATTTTCTGTCCGTAGTTCTTTCCGGATGCCCAGCCCTGTCCTTTGGGATTTTCCTGGATGCCGAGATGCTCAACATACTCAGCGCAGCCTCTTGATACGTATGTATATCGCGGGTCAATACATTTCTGTTTCAGTCCGTCTGTACAAGCGTAAGCCTGCAGATGCTGGATCTGCGCCCTGATTCCTTCTTTCGCAGTTTTAAAGCTGCAGCCTTTCTTTCCTGTGACGTTCACACCTAATCCGCAGAAATTATTCTGATCAAGTGTTACTGCTGATCCCGAAAACGTGAAGTTTCCTGTTTCCAAACAGGACTGGGCAAAAGCAATGTCACCACGCACGCCCTCTTCCGTGCCTTCCGTGATATACAGAGGAATCATCTTTGTGACCGAATCGGACACCTGTGGATTTACTTTTTTGATGTAAACCTTCATCTGTTCAACGCTGGCCTGTGGGGTTCCCATGATCTTTATCATATTTTCCTCCTGTGAGGGTGATCACTCACCCTCTGAATTTTTATATTTTGTTCTTTCCCAGATCTCCTTGACTTTCTCCCAGCCTCCGGTTGCAACCAGATACACGATAAATGCTGCAATCACAGATGCTACAATGTAATACCAGGTTATTGCAGCTTTATAATATGTGCACAGAATCAGTAATGCTACCGGGCACAGAATCAGGGATGCTACAAGGGCAACAATACTGGTCTGAATGTTCTTCAGACCTGGAAGATCTTTGATCACCTGCACGATTGCTGAAACGATAAATGCCAGGATTCCGATCAGGGCCAGGGCGTAAGTTACATACTGTGTGATAGTGTTAATATTCATAGTCATTCTCCCTTTCTTTTGATATGCAGTTCTTCAATTTCCTGTTTCATTTTTGTTACCATGCCATTTCCGCCAAGTCTGTGGTAAGCTTCGTACATTTCGCAGAAATTCTGATATGCGTATGACGGAATATCTCCCATCTTCGTATACTTTGAGTGATACTCAATCATCTGGACGCGAAACAAGAGCATAGTTCCCTTACTGTTTGCGTCTCGATCTTTCTTCTGATTTTTCAGAAGCCAAACGATATAACCAAGCAAAATCGGCAATGCGATAAGATATGTTTGTGTGAGTATTTCTTTCAATTATTCACGCTTTCTCCGGCTATTGCGCCGGCGCAATTTTCTGTAAAATAAAAGAGCCTGTCACGGCTCGGCTCTGATCTTCATAAATAAATCCTTTCTATCCTTTCAATCAAACACTGTTATCCTTATCTTCGAAAACATCTTCCGCTCCTTCGAACTCCAGAAGGGTTTTGAGATATTCATATGCTTCCTTGATACTCAGATCGCTAAATTTCTCAGTTTCATAGGTGACAATTTTCTGATAAGGCTGCTGAATTTCTCCCGCGAGCTGTTTATTCCTGATCTCTTCGGAAGCCAAGGAAATCACAGCAACAGAGCAATGACTGTTTACAGTGTTTGATACATACAGGATGCGGTGGTATTCAGTAATCACACCATCCTCCTGGATTATCTTCTTTTTTAATGCCATTTTGATTCTCCTTTAGCTAAAATGTGATTTTTATACTTGCCATGATAGCGCAAGTATCATTATTCACAATGTTCTTAATATCAGTGTCAGTAAAACCATTACTATCAATTCCCATTTTAGCTCTAACGTTTAATCCGTTACGCCCTCCTATAACCGCAGCTGTATACGATGCCGGTTTTATAGGTTTTGAAGCAGTCGAGTTATATATATACTTTCCATTTTGCCGAATCGTGAGCCCATTTATGCTTGATATCGAAACTGGGGTGGACATAATTGGTCGGGATAATGGAATATGAAATATGACTTCCTGTTTATTTGATGTAACATATCCATTTACATAAAACTCCATATTTATTACGTCGTCAGCGCGGTAATATGGTCTTAATGTACCGCTAAACTTACCGCCGTTGGGACGATCCAGTGTATATTCGCCGAATTTAATAATAAAATCCCCTGGCGTTATTATTCCGTTTCTAACAAATGCATAGCCATCATCAACTGCGAACCAGGGATAATCCCCAATAGTATTTGTATTACTTCCAACCACAAGCGGGCAATCTGAATAAGTATATTGCATATTACTGCTTAATGGATATCCTATTCGTACTCGTTCGCCAAATTCAGCCTTATTTCCGATTTGAATTCCATTTTTAGTAGGTTTCATTAAAACTTTTCCAAACTTCAAGCTGCTCTCAATCTCTCCGGAGTTGATATGGAATACCTTTCCTGTGATCCAGGCAGTTGCGTCGGAATCGGGTGTTATGGCGGTGTCGCTGGTGCCTTTAAACTGGATGGAATCGTTGGTGATTTTCAATTTGTTTTTGGAATTGGAATGACCGAGTAAAATATTGCCGCTTTCGAGAGTGATATATTTCTGATAAGTTCCAACTTCGGCACCGTCAACCATTGTGGCTGTTTTCCATTTAAACGCCCAATCGTTGTATGTTTTCACAAATTCAGAACTTATATCCACGTCTTTTTTCAGACCAGAGGCTAACGTGTAAGCATCTTCTGCCGTAGTTCGATATGCCAGTGACTGCTCAACACCATTCGTTGGCTTTGTGTCTTGTTTTGTAAAATTTGGATTCCATCCGCTGTAAATACCAGATATGGTGTAATTTCCATTCCAGTATAGCCATGGAAGATATGTCCAAACTTCACACACATTCGATGCAGTTGCTCGTACACTAACCAGAAGGTCTTTAGTGTTCTGTCGTGTAACGCTTGCTCCAAATGCCGCCGTCGTACTTGCTTTGTCCTGCCACCCATCTTTTATGATGATCTCGGCTTGAGAATTTTGGCTTTCTGTCCCGTTGAAACCGTTTCCGGTCTGAAGAGTAATAACGACAACTGAAGCATCGCCGGCGGACGTGAGTGTCCCAAGTCGAACCCATTGCGCTTTGCCGTTTGCCCCGCCAAAAGAATAACTCTTTGTCGCAATCTTGTTTAAAGCATTTACTGAAGAATTGGCATTATCTGCTGATTTTTGGGCCGTGTCGATTTTATTATCCACATCTTCAGGCGCAGGCGTCCAGTCTGTCGGAACCGTTCCGAACTCGCCTTTCACATTTCGGATCTTGAATTTAATCGGAGATTTTGCGTCTGTAGTAATGATACCCCAGTTCGATGAAGCGTCAAATATATCATACAAAACATCTGTTCTGGGCGTGTACGAGAACCATACTCTTTGCCATTTATTGGCTACCAATGAACGATCTGAAGATTTACGCAATGACGTGTTATCATTGTCATTACCGGTCCCATTCGGCATTCCGTCGAAACCGTTATTTACATCATCATTCCAAATGCAGGCAACTTCAGGATTTACTTCCAGACTGATTATATATGTGTATCCTCGAGGGATGTAGATTTTCTTCACGCCAGTGTCGAAATAAATTCCTCGCCCCCATGAATTGGAACCGATCTGAGCCACACACGTCCAGGTGTTTGATGCTTTATCATAAGAAAACGTTGATAATCCATTATTTTTGATCATCCCTACGGGAATTAAGTTTCTTCCACCGATTTTTAGATTGTCGATCTTATTATTCGCACTATCGGCAGTGCTCTTAGCCGTGTTTGCTGTGGACGCTGCATTGGACGCAGTTGTTTTTGCTGTGTTAGCTGTACTATTGGCGGTATTGGCAGTTGATACGGCACTAGCAGCACTTGACTTTGCAGCATCTGCAGTACTTTTAGCAGTGTTTGCTGTACTATTTGCCGTATTGGCAGTTGATACAGCATTACTTGCGTTCGTATTCGCGGTAGATACTTTATTATCCACGTCCTCTGGAGCTGGCGTCCAGGTAGTCGCCTGGGTTCCTTCTTCAATTTTGAAGTCTCGAATATATAGAATCTCGCCAACTTTGAAACCTAGATAGAATGTAAATGAATAATACTCAGCATCTGCATATACCCAAGTATGCGAGAATTTCTTCCACGATGTAGTAAGTGAAATGTTCGTCTGTCCGCCGCTTTCATGTCCGACAGAGCCGGTTTTAGCAACGCTACATTTAGCCCAAAAAGACCAGGTGTACGTTTTACCAATCTTGTCAGCTGTTTTCTGGAATATCGGATAATGTGGACCAGCGCCTGCAGTCGTGCATTTTGTTTCAACGTGATATTTGCTAAGAGCTTCCGAATCAGAAACTACAGTAAACGTGCCGAGATATCCTCCTGCGCCGTAAAATTTATCATCCAGTTTATGTGAATTAAGAACCAGGTTTCTTCCACCAACTGAAAGGTTATTTACTTTGCTTACTGCACTTACTGCGTTGGCGTTTGCGTTATTGATTGCGTTTGCCAAGACGGGATTTGTTGTGGTTGTGTTTCCATTGCTGAATGTGATGTGTGATCTTGTCCAGATATATTTTCCGGACTCCCAGTTGGGCTGAGTATCGGACCATGAACCACCGGCCTGAGCAGTATTTGATGTTGATTTATACCACTGATCTTTAATGGCGGTAACGCTCACACCCTGAGGACCAGTAGATCCAGGGTTTCCCTGTGGTCCTTGAGCACCAGTTTCTCCTTTAGGTCCAGTTGGTCCCTGAGGTCCGGTAGCTCCTTTGTCGCCTTTCGGCCCCTGAGCGCCCGTGTTTCCATATACAGCCAGTAATAACACTGTTGTCTGATTCGTGTTATTCGTATAGTTGATTACTTCTTTCTGCCATAAATATTTATTCGTAGCGTCAAGAGTGGGCATCGTAGTCGATGTGATGTTTCCTGCACTGGGCGCTGTCTGAGATGTTGTCCTGGCATAATAATAAGTTATCGACTTGATACCGTTACCTGTAGCGCCCTGAGCTCCGGTGTCACCAATCGATCCTTTATCTCCTTTTTCACCCTTGATCAGCGACCAAGAATAGTCTGAGTAAGACGTGCTTTCAGTTCCTGTTGTTTTATTATACGCAAAACCAATATACTTCTTGCCGCTTGGATTATCGGACATACCAGAAGTAGGTGAATCAGCATATTTGACCCATGTATAATATGTTTTACCATCAGCGCCTTTCACTCCTTGGATGCCCTGTGGTCCCTGAGGTCCGGTAGCGCCTTGCGGCCCCTGAGCGCCAGTTTCACCTTTGGGCCCGGCGGCACCTTGTGGACCACGAGCACCCTGGGCTCCGGTATTACCTGTTATGCATACTCCGTTTTCAGAAGGCGTGAATTCGGTACGATCATCTCCGTAGGTTACGAAATTTCGTCTCCAAATATACTTACCCTCTGTCCATGTGGGCTGGCTGTTACTCCACGAACCACCAACTAAGGATGTTGGGGATGTGGATGAATAAAACTGTTCGAGTGTTGATTTGATTGTGTTATCTATTGTGGCTGCTTCTTTTGAACCAATCCGGAAATTGCTGACATTAATATCTAACATATCCGTCACTGGATTAAATTCCAACGATGAATTTTTACCTTTAAGTTTGAATACGCCATCGGCATACATCTGAATTGGAGATTCTTTCTTACTTGTAAGAGCCCCGTCACCAAGCCCAAGACCGGTGGTGGAAATATAAACACCGCTTGTTGGATCATTAATAGCCAGCTTGCCACTATAGATGGCATTTTGACTCATATCAAACTGGGCAATTTTAGCCTGGAATGCAGACAGATCAACGACATCTATAGAGGCAGCCTGAACCTTCTGTCCGTTCACTTCTGCCTCAGATACGCCATTTGCGATATTAATTGCTTTGACAATGGAGTCCTGACCATCCGGACCGGTGATGATAAGGCGCTCGGTCTTAATCGTACCGGCTACAATAGAATCTGCATTGATAGACTTGATCTTCGCTGCTTCAATCGTCGCATCAGCAATCTTAGCGTTTGTTACAGCTCCTTCATGGATTGCTGCAGTGCCAATAGAGCCATCTTTGAGGACACCTTTTTCAATCCATGCATTATTTACATTTGCAAGGTCTATGTTTGCTTTTTTAGCATCAATTTCCTCAACATTCTCTTTAACTACATCCAGTTCCTTAATAGATGCATACGTGATTTTTGCAGTCTCCACATCTAGTTTGTTGATCATCGCTCTGTCAATCATTACCAACTGTGCGTAATACCGTTCCATTTCTTTTGTCTGCGGGCCTTTATAATCTGCATTGGTTTCTTCTTCTGACAGGCCGACAGCTTCAACTGAATATGTAAGACCGCCATCGTATTCCCAATCCAGTTTCATGATAGGAACCTTATATGTGTTTCCAAACAGATCTGTTACGGTCAGGATATCCCAAGGATCCAGTCGGGGATCTCCCAGCATTTTCAATGTACCTGGCATATAGGAGAAATTTTTGAAAGATGCCAGGATCTTGTTGAGTACTGCCTGTGTCATAAACGGATTTGACAGTGATATGCTTCTTGTTCCAGAACCTGCAGTTATCGAAATACTTGTTCCGTTCTTATTCTCTCCGGTGGCACACACCATTCTAGTCACATTGAAAGCATAATCGTTATGTTCAAAGTTTCCCCAGTACCGTCCTGCTCCTATTTTATATGCTGAATCCACATAGGTGTGTAGCTCGATCTGACCTATACGGTTGCAAACCGCAAACGCCCCATAAAGCTGGGCCACGTAGGAAAGCACTTCCCTGCAACTATATCCTTTCGGCACTTTCATAGATATCGCAGTTAATCCGGTTGTCACTATTGGCACACCTGTGATTTCTGCAATCTTCTTCAGTACTGCCACCGTATTTGTAGTTGTGCCATTCATGGAAAACGTCCGCTCTGTGTTCATCATACGGTCGTAAGCCGTGAACGTGATCTGATCATCCGTTTTTTGGGACTTTCCTGCTGTAAAATATCCCATGGGGATATATTCTGTTTTTCCGTTCACGTCCATACCAATCTGAAGGAGCATTTCTGTTCCTTCAACTACCAGTCCTTTGCCAGGAATTGTCACTTCTATGTACTGTGACATGGTAGAACCCAGAGAAAAATCGTCTTCTCCTTCAGAACCTCCGGTGAATTTGATACTTCGTACGGTTGTGATGGATGTTTCTCCATAGGTGAGTAAACATTTAAATGTTCTGGAATCCTGCTGTACCAAGGTTCCAAATGCAGTTGTTGACTGATACACAGGACCGCCTCCTTACTCTGTCAGCATGAAATCAATGACATCCAGTTCAGCCATGGTCAGTGAATCATATTTCGGATCTTCGTCACATTTCTCGACTACTGAGATGGAAACAGTATGAATCTCCACCTCGGTCTCAATATTCAGAAGTTCACTCATATCCTTCCCAAATCTTTCTTTGTCTTCCATGATATAGCAATCGTCTTCCGTCATGATCTCACCATTTTCATCTTTCTTGGCGTATCTGCGGATCAATTCTTCCCGTTCCGCAGTGTAAGCTGACGCAGCCTCCTGGACTGCTGCCACGTTCTTCTTGATCGCATACGCCAAACGGACTGGCAAGCTCTTTTTTTTCATAGATACGCAAGTATTTAAAAAGTCTACAATTTCTTTGTTTTGCATTTTCATTGTTCTGTTCTCCTTATTTTCCGATCAGTGTCGCCCCTACTCCTTTGTATGTTTTCACACCGTCCACATAACTGTATACCGGATAGGATGGTGTGTTTGAGTAGCATCTCTTTGTTATCCGGGAATTGCTTCCAGGATCCGTAAATGTCACATTAAAGAAAGCAGGGCTGATTGCTGCATCAATCTTGGCAGCATCCGCTCTGCTTAACATGGGCCATGTAATTTCCAACGTATATTTAATAGCAATAAGATCGCCTACCATATCACCATTCGCTACACGCCCTGTATTATTTGACCACACTTTTTCTTTTTTAATGGTCAATCCCCCGAGGGCCGGAGTCGGCATCGTAACTCCGTCAATAATGATATCATCTGTCACTTTACCGCCTCCTTATCCAAATACCGGATTTCCGGTCTGTTTCTGATAGTTGTTTCCTTCCTGGCGGATCACCTTAAACAATTTCTTTGCATCGCCTTCCAGATAGATGTGGAGTTCCTGTCCACGATCATTTCTGCCCTGCATGCTTTCAAAAGCATTCACAACTGCTTCAAATACACCTGCCCGGATTCCGGCAATGATCTGATTATTGTTTGCCACCGCAGAACGGTTTCCCATTCTTCCGACAAGCTCCGGTCCGGACTCTCTTGCCACGAACATTTCTCCCATACCAGGGAATCCGCCATTTGCGTACCAGCTCAGATTGAAACGTGGCAATGAAAATTTGAAGTTACCGATTTTTATAGATCCACCTTCCCAATCCCAGTTGATATGTGGCATAGGGATATGGATGCTTGAAAATCCATTTGCAAAAGTCTGAATAACATTCTGGCCAACTGTGTATAAGCTTGGAATTGCGTTTGCCACCTTGCCTGGTATATTACTTAATATTCCAGACAGAGAGCTCCAGTTATTATTCAGGCCGGTTCTCATTCCGCTTATGATATCCCTGCCTTTCGGCGTTACTTTGCTTTTAATATCTCCGATAGCGTTGAAAGATTGAGAAGCGATTTTCTTTACTCTGCTCAGGAATGTTGATTCCCTTACAGCTTCCCAGCCATTTTTCAGACCGGTGATCGCAGCATTTCCTTTCCCACGTAGCCATGTTTTGGCATTTCCAAGTCTCTCTTTTGTCTGCCCTGGGAGTTTAGCAATCCAAGACAGTACAGCTGGCAATCCTGCTTTCATACCATTGAACAGGCCAGATATAACATATCCGCCCTGCGTACGCATGACTGTTGATGGTGAATGGATTCCGAAAGCTTTTTTGAATCCGTTTATGAATGGTTTAAAAATGTGTGCCTTGATCCAGGTTCCTATATCTTTAAATGACTGCACAACACCATTTTTAAAGCCTTCCCAGGTGAATTTTCCAGCTTCTGTGAAATGCTTTATAATATACTTCCTTGCATCTGCAACTGCATTTTTAAAGATACCGCCAATAAATGCGGCAAAACCTCCAAATGCAGCTCCAATCGTTTCAAAAACTCTGTCAGCAATTCCGCTCCAGTCAATGTTTACCATCAGATCTTTTGCTTTGTTATAGATGGTGTCCCCCATGGACCACCAATCCATGTGTTCAATCGCTGAGATTGCAAAATCAAAAAAGCCTTTTATCCCATCGGATAAGGTCTGTCCTATTTTTCCTGTATCAATGGTTTTGACCGTGTTGGTTACAAGATCAGCCAGTGCAGTGCCCAAGCCTCTCCAGTTAAAGTTATGAACTGTGGTATAAAGTGCTTCCAGTCGTGTGTTAAAGCACTCTCCAACTGTTTTTCCAACTACACTCCAATTGGTTGTCGCAATCGCTGTATTCAGTGTGCTTACCAGACCAAAGACGGTATCATGTACGGTTCCTTTGATCAGATTCCAGTCAAGGCCTTCAAGAGCACCATTGATCCCATCTCCGATAGCTTTCCCAAGACTGTTCCAGTGGAAATTCTTTGCAAAGGTATCTACAAATCCAAAGGCTGTGTTCAGTCCCTTAGAGAATGTATTACCAACTAATTTCCAATCCGCAGCTTCAATAAAGCCATTCAGAAAAGTGGCAATGCTTTTTGCAATCTTGTTACAGGTATTCTGGATTTTACCCCACGGAATACGTTCCAGTGCTTCGTTGAGCTTATTGCCGACCATGGCGCCAAGTTCTGTAAAATCACCGGACTTCCAGGAATCTTTGATCAGTTTTGCGAGATCTTTGAAACGGCTCTTGATGGCCGTTGTCTGGAACATATCATTAACGCCACCAAGCGGTGATGTATCCGTTCCACTTCCTGTTCCTCCTGATCCGGAGCTGTCTGAATCATCGTTCAGCTTGTTGATCTGGTCGAATCCCAGAAGAGTGCGCTGATATTGTTTTGCCGCTTTTGATGCCGTATCCGCGTTCTTTGCATTATTCTTCAGACCCGTTGAGGTACTGTTAAGACTTGCAGCATAATCCTGATTGACTTTTTTGGCCGTGACCATGGTGGTTTTGCCTGTGAGGGCTCCCATCAGCTGGCCTATGGAATTTACCACGTTGATAACCGTCTGAATGAAACTGTTCAGAATTGGTGCTACAACATTCAGGATTGGTGCAAAGGCTGTGGCCAGTGAATTTTTGAGCTGTGTCAGAGAAGACATCAGCAGAGAAAGACTTCTGTTTGTTTCTCCACTGTACTGTGCAAGGTTCTGAAATCCCTGCTTTGCGCCATCTACAGCTCCACGGATCACAAAACTTGCAAACATAAATTTTGCAGTCATTCCGATCGTCTTCAGTATACCTGTCAAGCCTCGTCCGGATGTTCCCAGACCATTGAACGAAGATTTTGTCCGGTTCAGGAACGGGATGCCGGATGTAAACTTCTGGATCAGTGCAGCGTAAGCACCGGAACATTTCCGGATTACGCCAGTGAAAGAAGATGCAATGTTTCCAACGCTTCCCAGAAACTTTGTAAAACCTCCCCATCCCTTCGAAACAGTTGTTCCTATTCCTTTGACAAAGTTCAATGCCTGTTTCGGAAGAGATACCGGCCGCTTTACATCCGTGTTTGAGGATTCCATCTGTCTTGCTTTTGTTTTATACTCCTCTACAGCTATCTTTGCTTGATCAATATCATATGTAAGGCTTTTCCATTCCTGGCTTTCTTTTGATACGCCCAAAGCTTGGAGCTTATTTTCTTTTTCGTGATAAGCATCAAGTTCTTTATTTACTTTTAAAATATCGTTTTGTAATTTTTGATAATCTTCTGTTGGCACTGTCTGAGTTGATTTCCCTGATTTTTCTAACAATTCCAGCGTTTCTTCATACTCATACAACTGCGTACGAGCTTGGTCAATATCGTATATGAGACTTCTCCATTGCTTGCTTTCTTTTTTTACGCCCATCGCCTCAAGTTTTTCGCCTTTTTTCTCATACTTTTCTATTTCCTCATTCAAGGTTTTTACAGAATTTCTGATTTCACGATATTCGTTTGTAGGTGTCAGTTTAAGAGCGGTTCCTGTCATTTCCATTTTAGCTGCAGCATCTTTGTATTCGTTGAGTTTTTTTTCAGCTTGAGTAATGTCAACTACAAGGCTTTTCCATTGCTGGTTCTCTTTAGATTTACCCGTGTTTTCAAATTTCCGCTGTTTTTCTTGTAACTTTTCCAATGATTGCTGCGCTTTTGATAAATTTTCCTGCAGTTCAGCGTATTCTTCCGTTGGAACTTTGATGCCTGCCTTGATCTGGAAATTCTTCACAGGATTCTTTCCGATCATCTCTCTGATCTTGTTCAGAGTATTTCTTACCGGCTGCAATGCTTTACTTTCCACTCCTCGAAACGGGTTTTTTATTTTTTCTGTTTCTTTTTGGATCTCATTAACGGTTTTCTTTACTTCCCGCTGACCTTCTTCCATTTCTTTCTTCAAAGGTTTTGTTGTAGCTTCAATTATCACCTGCATCTTATGAAGTGTGTCTCCCATGGTCTCACCTCCTCTCTTTTTCTCAACAAATTAATGATTATGTCTATAGTTCCATTCGGCGTTGTACGCCCTTCTTTTTTCCATGTACTCTTCCCACTGGCGGGCTTCCTCTGCTTCTTCGTATGCCTTCTGTTCTTTTTCAAACAATTCCGGATAATAATCCCAGGGATGAGCTATCTTGCCATCTTTGGCAAATAACGCTGAGATATCTACTGCTATGGCCTGGGCCTGGATGAAATTATCCATGATCCGCTGCTTTTCTTCTCTTAGCAGCCGCTTTCTTATATTTGCCAAAGTATCAAATATCTCATTTACAGAAAGGTTCCAGAATGTTTCCGCCAGGATCCCCATCTCAAGAGCTACCGGATACAGTTCTGAGAGCTGTTCTGACATCAGGCGTTCTCGATTTCCTCCAGAAGGGATGCCGCTGTTTTCTCCGGTAAAAAACCCGATACCACCATGAGCGGGATCAAAATCTTCTGATAGAGTTCCAGCTGACTGTTCCCTTCATCGATCCATGCGTCATACAGCTTCTGCACATCCTGATAATCAATCCCATGCTCCCACGGTGACATTGCTTCCTGGATGATCGTCAGCATCACAGAAAGCGGCGGAATATCATCGATCATATTCATGAGATTCTGTCTGTACTTATTTTCCAGGCGTCCGATTCCGGAAGCTTTCAGTTTCATCTTGAAGCTCCTGCCGCCTACATTCCAATAAGCAAAGGGCTGTCTCTTTTTCTTCTGTTCCTCCAGATTGACTACTTTTTCCTCCGGAGCCTGTGTCTCATTCTGGGCAGAAGCTCCGCCCAGATCCTGAATGCCTTCAAAATTCATCATCTTTTATTCCTCCTTACGCCGGATCTGTCTGTTTGATCTCAGACTGTACGGCCATGGTCACCTCAAACTCGATCACACCATTTACTCCACCGCCTGTACGTTTTACGGAAAACTGTGCAGTAAACTCGGTAACTGTTCCATCTTTTGTTTTTTCCTGGAAATCCCAGATTTCTTTTTTATCTGCTGCATCTCTCATAAGCCTGTACGGGCTTCCTGCTTTGCTGTTGTCGTACCTCCATTTGTACTTCATATCCGGAAGGTCTCCAATACCTTCCTCGTACATCTTGTGCGGATCTGTAAGGCAGGTATTTTCCTCCTTATCCAGTTCCACTCCGACTTCCGGGATCTCTTTCAGTCCTGGAAGATCTGTGTAAGCTGCAGAGTTTTCTCCAGCTGTGTGTTTTCTGTAACCTAATGTTGCTCCATTTGCTAACATCTCTATTCCTCCTTATCTCCAGTACACGCTGTCAGAATCCATATCAATGATCCCTTCGTAGCGCATCTGTTTATGTTTCATCCCTGACGGATCCGGCACATCTGCACATGCGATCCGTTTCAGGCCTGTCACTTTCATCGCTTCATCTACCTGCAGAGCTGCTTCTGAAGTGCTGTGATTGTTCCAGATATCGATCCGGTATCTTACAAGGGCTTTATCCTCTCTCATTCCTTCAGCCTCGGAGCTGGCTTCGTATACATCGTTCTGCTCTTCGGTATACTGGATCGTTGAACCCTCCGCCCAGGAACGAGGATAGGCATCTGAAACATTTTCGAACACCGTGCACAGTGCCGCGTACACCTGATCTTTTACATTCTTCATATATCCTCCAAATCTGACGCAAGGCTTCCGCCCAGCATCTTTAAGATCTGTTCTTCGTTATCCTTCATAGCCGGATACAGGAACGGATAGGCCGGATTTCCGCTGCATCTATAGAATCTTCCATCCGGCGTGTCTATATATGGCCAACGGTACTTTTCAGCCACTCTTCTGTCTATCTGGCTTTCATGGATCCACCATGGCTGTTGAGTATAGACCGGAGTTACTTCCGGAGAGATGCCGGCATGTTTCTCCTGGCCTTTCGGTCCTGTTCCTAACTCTATGTATGGAGCATAAGCTTTGTCTGTCCAGCAGATCCCTGTGACAGTGTTTTCTTCCTCTGCGGTTTCGGCAAAAATGCTCTGCCGGAGTTCTCCGGTATCTGCATGGCAATTCTCAACTGCTGCTGATCGTACAAACTGGATTGCTTCTCCAACTGCCTGCCGGGTGTCCAACTCGGACACCTCTTGCAAAACTTTCTCCACTTCATCAAATCCATTTACACTCATATCTTTTCCACCTCCATGGTAAGGAAACGATATGGTTTGATGGATATGATCCGATAGTCTGGAAGCTGATCTGCTGCCACATATAGACAAATCCCGTCCCGTTCCTCTATATCCGTTCCATCTTCCAGGATATAATGCAGCCGGCCTTTTTCATCCGTCTGGATCTTATAGCTTCCCTGTATCCGGATATTCCGGATATAATTCAGTCTCTGGCCGTACTGCTCAGCCTGTACTTTTCCGGATGCCGGCCAGCTTTCTCCGGTAACAGAAGAGGCAGCACCATATTCTTCACTGGTACTGCCTTCCTTGTCTTTCTTTACCGTCATTTTCTTATGGAAAAATTCCTCAAGCCTGTTTCTTCTCAGCCTCATAAGTCTTACCTCCCACTCTGGCCAGGCGATACCGGTTCAGTGTGTCATAGATCTGCTTCGGCGCATCATCAAAAGTGTAACTCTCTCCGCCCTCACTTCTGGACTTTTCCCCCTCCGTTCCCATCCGGTTCAAAGCGATCACGGCAAGATCCCTGACTGCTTTTTCAAGTCCAGTTTTTAATCGTGTCCGGTTTGTGTAAGACAGTACGAAAGCTTCTGCATCATCAAGAAGAATCTCTATGAGATCCTCATCTTTTTCTCCTGTCAAGGTCTGAACTCTTTCTATGTCTTTACTTTTCGCCACAGGATCATCCTTTCAAAATAGCAAGCAGATCTGCCTTGGCAAGGGAAGATACACCAGTCAGGCCTTTCTCCTTTGCAAGAGCTTTCAGCTCCTCGACTGTCATATCTTCAATATTCTTGCCGGCTTTCTCTTCCGGTACTGTGTCTGGTGTGGCCTCTTTCATCGGTGTGAAGCCATCACTGATCAGCTTTTCTGCTGCAGATCCTTCCGCTTCTCTTTCTACATTTTTACGGATCAGCCTCATACTTTCGCCTCCTGGATGCTCAGATAGATGGAATCCAGTTTATTATCCAGAATCCACATATCATGGAAACGGCGGTAATCCATCTGCCATGCGTTCAATTTCTGGTTTGTTGTCGGGTCGAAGATACGCATGATATCCTGTTTTGTGACAGCGATCGGCGTGGTTACAGGGCAGATGAAGAAGTTCAGGTTCTTTGCAGATGTTCCTTTTTCATATCCGCCTTTTTCCTGGCCACTATCTTTACCGTTATTGATCTTGATAGCTGTGTACATACGGTTGGAAGGTGTGGAAACCAGCGGTACACCATCTACAGAAGGAACCTGTGTCTGAATTCCGCCTTTAGAGAAGGTCACTGCAATGATCTTGCCCGCAAGTTCCAGTTCCAGCTCCATAATAAAGTCCGGTGTTGCCTGGCAGATAAGAGCTCCGTTATAGTTTTCTCTTACCGCTTTGATCCCTTCTTTCAGCTTACGCAGAGCAGATGTAGAAGCAGTTCCCGGTACATAAGATTCTCCGATCATTCCTGCTTTATCTGCAGTGAGTGTTTCTGTAGCCAGCTTGCTGATACGGTACGCATCGATCTCCGGAACTACCTGTGTCCTCTGGAACTCTCCCATAACTGCACCAGCAGTCGGGATAAAGTTTGCCTCGTTGATATCCATCGGATCCAGCTGGAAGAGACGGCCACGGTCCTGTGTCATTTTTCTGGTCTCGTACTCCAGGGTAACGGATCCGCGCTGGTATCCAGCCTCACGGTCATAGTCGCCCATTCCCTGAACGCTCATTTTCGGGATCTTTACTTCAGATCCACCGTTATAGATCACCTGACCGGCATTGGCATCCATCCAGCCGGTGGTTGCTTCCTGAACAGCGATCTTATCAAGCTGTGTCATAAATAAGGTTGCTGTTGCTAAAGTATTGATTGCCATTGTTTATTCACTCTCCTTTAAAAAATACCCATCATTGCATTGTATACCTGCTTTTCAAGGGCTTCCTGTGTGTTTGTTTCTGGTGCTTTTTTCGGAGGCTTGCCGCCTTTCAGCTTCTCATCGACTGCTTTCTCAACTGCAGTCTGGAACGCTTTTTTGACGGTTTCCATGGATTTCTTGCAGGCATCTGCATCTGTATAATTCAGTACTTCTGCAAGCTCCACCGGAAGTCCTTCGTCTGACAGGTTGTTCTTTGCTTCTGCCATGAGCTCACTTCTGGTTACTGCTGCCTCTCTGTCGGAAAGTTCCTTTTCTTTTTTCTTCTGCATGTACTGTGCTTTTTCTTCCTTGGTCATCTTGGCCAGCTTATCAGCCTCGGAAAGCTTATCATCCGTCAGTGCCTGCCACTTCTCCTGTGCGTTTGTCACTGCCGTATTGACTGCCTTCTGGACACGTCTGTCAAATTCTGCCTGATTACTGCCTGTTTTCAGGAAGTCATCAAAAGATGGAGGATTATCTCCACCCTCACCGCCTGTACCTTCGCCAGATCCGCCGCCGTTGCCCTCACTGTCCCCAGCACCGTCTCCGCTTTCTGCGAATAACTGCAGGTTCATTGGAACTTTACACATTGCTTTGAATACTCTGTTTCTCATATCTTTTCCTTTCTGCCCAGCCTATTCGTTCTCACGCCCGGGCCATTCAGTTTGTGGAATCCGCTTCTTTAACGCCTGGCGGAAAAAGGCATAAAAAATAAGACGCTTCACCCTGCGTCTCATCGGGAGATAATTGGATCACCTACTCCTTCCCTTTGGCCGCTGCCTTTGCTTCTCTCACTGCCTCAGCAACACCCTCGCTGATCAGATGTGCCCCTCTGTTTTCTGTTACTTCCAGAACAGTTCCCTTCTCAACTACTTCTTTTAAGCAGATGTCGCTGTATCTTTTGATGCATTTCACTTTCATTCTCTTCACCTCCCCTCCGTTGCGCCGGCGCAATTCTTGCATATTAAAAGAGAGCCTGTTTCCAAGCTCTCTCTTAAATCAATATTTCTGTTTTGCTTTAATATCTAACATCCGAATCATCATAAAAGCTGCCCGCTCTGCCTGATCATTATAATCTTTTGCCAACGGATTGTTTATCAAGTCCCCTTGATTGTAGTGGATGAAATAATGTGCCAGTTCATATGCTGTTTCATATACTACTTTTTCAAACAGCTGATGCTTTCTGACGGCTATGCGATTCCCTTTCAAGATACTTGTGCAACCTGAAGTATCTTTTACTTTCAACGAAATCCCCTGTTCTTCCGCTAATGCCAGCAGATTCTTGAACACAAATACCGGTTCTTCCATACATGGAATTGTAATTTTCTTTTTGAGTGGTTCTGTTTTGGTCTGTGTAGGGACTATCTCTTTCTTTGGCGGAAGCTCTGGTTCTTTCTCTTTGGCTCTGAAATAGAAGTCTACCAGGTAATCATATACCTGCCATGCTTTGTCTGTATTAAGGGATTTTGCATGGAGCAGAGCCCCTTTTTCTGTCCAGAGATATGCTGATTTCGCATATTTAAGGGAGGGGATAAATTCTCCACTCGTTTTTAACCTCCTTAATTCTTCTCCATACACTTCAATATAATGTTTTCCAAGAATATATTTATCTTTGTTATAACGAAAATTGTGACGTACCGTATTCAAGTCAGCTCCATATAATTCAGCAATCTGTTTCGTAGTTAAAACTCTGATCCCCTTTACCTCTAGCACATTTGGTATTTGCATTTTTCCTTCCTCACTTTCAATTTTTGATTGCGAGAAAAACCTTTGAATGCTATAATATTTTCAGAGGATTTTCCTCACAAAGGTAAGAGCGTTTATCACTTTCTCAGGGCGGTAACGCTCTTATTTCTTTTCTTCTGCCTCATCTTGTAAAATCCGTTCAATTCCCTCTCGTATTACTTCTGTACGTGTTTTTCCTAGTTTTTCGCAATATGCTAATAATCTACGTGCCGTTTCTTCATTAATACGAGCTTTAATCTCTACGTTTTTAGGATTCTTAGAAGTTGGCCTTCCTGTGCGTGGACTCATTTCTTCACCTCACTTTTTGTAGCACAAATATATTATATTTTTTGAGCCACAAAAAGTCAAGAAAAAATTATAAAAATACCACCGGCCATTTCTGACTGGTGGTATCAGTTGGTCTGATAATAAATATCATCCCTTATTGATTCGAGCATATATGTTTTTGCTGATGGCTCATGATGTGGATTCATCCAATATACCGACTCATCTTCCATGTACTCCATAAAATCAATTTTGGTATCCACATCTACTTCAAATACTCCATTGTTTTCATGACTCAGTACTCTCTGAACAAGTTCATTGTCAGGATACATTTCTTTAAGAAATTCAATTTGTTCATTCGTCAGTTCAAATCTTCGCATTTCCATTTCTTATTCTCCTCACATAATCTGAATCTGTTGGATTACATTGAATCAGAACTCCCGTATCTGGATCTACTGAAACTGTTCCGTTTCTGCCCATATATTTCTGACTTTTTTCTCCACCAGGATCCGTTCTCACAGGAAATACCTTCGCCGGTTTCTCCAGCGCATCCTTTATTCCTTCCACCGATACTCCCGATCGTGGTCGTCCAGTTTTAGGATCTTTCATGGTTCCGATCACTCTCTCCATGAAGTGTTTGCTCTGTCTGGTTACTTCGGTTCCCTCAGAAGTTTTGACTCCAACAACTTTTTCATTGATTTCATCATAGATCTTCTGATAATTCTTAAAACCGGACAGTGGAGATATCATTCCGTTCTTCACCGAACGAGCATAAGTCCTGAGCAATTCCCACTTCTCAGGATCATTATACTTCATTTCCTGGAAGTCTGCAAAATATTTTGGCATGTCTTTTTTAAGTAGTTCCCGATACTGATCATACTGTTTCCTGTCTGATGCAGCGTTCTTGACTGCTTTTTCCTGGGCTTCTGCTTTTGGATTTCCTTTGACGTATTTCTCATACCACTGTTCGTAGGTCATATCCGCAGGAACCATCTCTGTACGCCCTGTTTCCGGGTTGTAGGCGCTTCTTTTCATGTTTCTGAGGATTTTATCATCTATGACAGAAATCGTTGTAGAACGGCAATATGGATGCATGGGCGGATAGTTCACTCCGGCTTTCCGGTCTTTCACTGGAAAAACCTTTCCATCCAACTCTCGGCAGATCTTACTGGTACGAAGATCCAACACAGCCACATAGCGATAATTCTTGATCCCGCAGTCAATATAACTCTGTGCAGTCAATTCTCCTGCCATGTAACAGGATTCTGTTCTTACCAATCGCCTGGCCTGCTTTGCTCCACCTCCGCACTGGGCCCGGATGGATTCCGCTGTTTCCCGGTCTGTCCGGCCGGTAAGGAGGCTGATCAGCAATTCATCCTTCAAGGAATCTACAAGCTGCTGTGTGTTCTGCCAGATACGGTCTGAAAAATGTTTTCCGGACCATTTCATCTGCAGAGCCTGGTCGATCTGCTTCCTGCTTACATGAGAAAAACTGAATGCCAGGCCAGTTTCTTTCTGCATATTGTAGATGGAATGATAATACGCTTTTTCTCCAAGCTGCTCCAGAAGTTTGGTATCGAACTGTTTCTCCTGCTGATACACCTGCTGCATCACTGCATCTATCTGTGTCATAAGCTCCTGCAAGCGTTCCAGTCTTGCACGGTACGCCGGAGCTTCCAACTGTTTCAGGATCTCACTGTCCCTTTTCCTGTTCTGGAGTTCCTGTTTCAGCTGATCAATGGAGTTTTTATCCTGGATGGAATTTATGATCTGCCAGGCTTCTGTTTCTGACAGACCATATTTTGTCATGAACTTCTCAAAGATATCTCTTGCGGCATATTCCAGCTGGAGAGAGGCTTTCCGGTATACTCTGGCAATGAGATCTGCTGTCTCTTCTGCATCCTCCATAAACTGATACATATCCCAGGCAGATCTCTGCTCCCAGTATTTCCTACTCATCTACTTTTTCCTTATCATCGGAATCCTGCTCCGGTGGCGTATTGTCCTGTAGTCCAAAGACCTCCTGCTGCCGCTTCAGATTCTCTTCTTCCTCTGTTTCCAGGGCTTTCAGTTCCTCATCCACATCATCCACAAACGGGACCTGGGAAAGCAAGGTCTTACGGCTTACCTTTCCCCACAGATTTGCCACAATCTGGGATATCTCCAGGAGATTTTTCGGCAATGCTCTGGTGAACGTCATCGTGATCCCGGATGGATCGATGCTGATCCCATGCAAAGCCAGATAGTTACAGAATATCCGAACTCTTTTTCTCAGACCTTTTTTATAATATCTGGTCTTGATCTTTGTGATATTTTCCATGCCCAGGAGCTTAAATTCCATAGCCACACCACTGACGTTCCCTCCGAAGCTTTCATCTGACATACAGGGAATATGGGAAAACTTATGGATATCCTGCTCAATGGCTTTCTTAAGGATCTCCACACCGTTTTCATCAAAAGTCCTGGTCAGATACTCTGCTTTGGCTGTGTCCGGCATCTCAAGAACCTTGTACTTTTTAAGACGGGCTTTGGCCTTTCGGATGCTCTCGTCTTCATCCTCAGTGTTCGGTTCGTCCTCATCGGTCAGCAATGTTCCATAGATAGCCAGGATTGCATCAATAAACTGCTCCTTATCGGTCACACGATCGCTCATCAGCGCATTGTATGCATCGATCAGTGGGATCTGCAGTTCAAAATCTCCAATGGCCAGTTTATTGTTCAGGTATTCGATGATCGGGATCTCACCAAGATAATGGGGCACCGCCGGCTCTGTGGTTGCCTGGATCGTATTGCTGTTCTCAATGTCCAGCTCGTACTTATAGTTTGTGGTCACTACTGTGGCTATATAGTGGTCCGGAAGCTTCCCGGAATCATCTTTCCGGATATAATAATAGACAGCAAAGAGTTCGTTTTCCTCTATGCTGTCGTCTTTTACCATGAATGTATTCTCCGCAGACAGGTTCTTGGTCTGCAGGTTGTTCTCGTTTTCCTTCACATAGACATATTCGTAAGCCAGGCCGTAGATGGATGCCTCCAGACCGTTGTCTCCGTCTGTCTCATCTGCTCCGGCCAGTTCCAGCGCATCTGTTAGGGGCTTGATGTCTCCTTCGGATTTATAAGTCACTGGGTTGCCGATAAAATAGCTACTGGCTGTATCAGAGATGTCTTTTGCATGATTGCACACAAGACGGTTTTCCCGTTTGGTCTCATCCAGGATCTTGTGCTTTCCTTCGTAGTAGGACATATTCTTCTTCAGCCGGTCCACCATGCTGATGTGTTTGCTGATCAGCTGGCGGATCGCCTGCTTATCCGGATTTAACTCATCAAAACTTTCTCTCGGTATTGTAAATGTGTATATTTTTCTCACCTCCTTATCTCTCGGAAACGTGCTGCTTTTCTGCCGATTATGGTGCTGCATAGGTACCTCACAGCGTCACAACAATGATCGAATTGTTTCACCGGTTTGTCTTCTCCTCTTTCCAGGGCTTTCTCATCCCAGATGTAAGAAGCAAACTCTTTTATGGTTTCTTTACAGGAAGAAGCAAAGACGATCTTCTCCAGGTTCAGAAGCATTCCAACCAGCCGGATTCCATCCAAAACGTCATTGTTGGCTTTCAGAACCTTATATCCTCGTTTCCGGAGTTCTGCAATAAAAGAAGCGGCCGATGGATCCACGATGATTGCTTTGATCTTGGTCCCATCCAGCCACTCTTTCAGGTCGTCTGCATATTCGGAATCTGTTTTCTGTTTACCTTTGTCTCTTCCGGAATAGTAATACTCCCGGATGCAGTACCATTTCCCGTTGGTTCCTTTATTCCACAGAAGGAATACTGTGGCGTTCTGTGTACCATAGTCACAGGAAACATACCTGTTCCCGTTGATCAGCAACTGATAGAAATCTTTGATATCCTGGACATGTTTGTTCTCATCGAACATGTCGTAGATGATTCCCTCTGCTGCCGCCCACAGTCCCATGATGTAACGTTTAAAGAATACTCCAACGTACATGCTCCTGTATCTGGCCTTGATCTCTTCATCCAGGGACAGGTTATCGTCCATAGTAAAGTGGAGATACAGAATATCTTTCAGACCAGGATCTTTCCCCTCCGCGGCCGCTTGCTGCATCCTCCGGGCAGTTTCTTCTTTTCCCAGATATCCGGTGGATTTATCTATCCAGTTCTGTTTAAACCAGTGATACGGGCCATCCGGGTTGCAGTTAAACCAAAATTTTGAACCTTTTACAGAGCATCGGCCTGTTGCCTGGTTCACAAAAGATTCCGGCATCAGGGCAACTTCGTCAAAAAACACGCCCGCCAGGGTGATTCCCTGGATAAGATCCTGAGATCTTTCATCCTTGCCACCGAAGATGTAGAAATAATTTTCTTTTCCGTCTTTTCGGATGGTCAGAAGGTTATCTGCCCTGTGATCCGTGATGGAATATCCTCTTGACCGAAGCATCAGCTTCAGCCAGAACAGAACATTTCGCCGGAAGGATCCTATGGTCTTTCCGCACATAGCAAAGTTTTGACCAGTGAAGGTGCTCATGGCCCACATAACGAACGATAAGGACATGCTGATTGTTTTTCCTGATCGGATTGCTCCATCAGCGATAACTCCGTCCATATCGTGAACCGGGGATTCTTTGCACCACCAGGTCAGGACCTGCTTCTGTTTTCTTGAGAACGGAGAAAAATGAAACGTCTGGCCTGTCTGTCTATTGGCTCTGTTGGATTTCATTTTCTGCAGCTTATCTTTCAGGGTTTTGAGTTTTTCATACATCCTCATCACCCCAGACATTCTGTGCTGTTGCATTCATAGCTTCCAGGAAGCCATCATCTGTGGTCTCTTCTGCCTGGTTATCCTGCTTCAGCATCTCGAATTCAAGCTGCATGGTTGCTAGTTCCAGTTTTGCATCGTCATAACCAAACTTATGCAGCATCTCGATTGCTTTCTGCTGCCGGGCCTGCACTCTGGTCAGAGCATCCTCTATGGCCTGGATCTGGCCAAGGATGCCTTCATACTTTCGAAGTTCTGTTAGTTTTCCTTTTTCGAGACCAGAAGTATATTCTGTTACAGACATTCCGCATGGTGCCGAATCTTCTTCAGATCCTGTCTGTGCTTCCAGTTCACGGAGAGACTGGATTCTTTTCAGCATCCGGCGTTCCCTGACTGCAAGAAGCTGGATTTCTCTGAGAAGCAGTTGCTCTTTGTTCGGCTGGATCATCTCTGCCAATGTTCTTTCTTCTGGTTCCAGGGTATCAAAAAAGAGAGTTTCAAACTCTCCTGTCCTGACTGCATTCTTATTTCCCGGCGGGCCAGTTCCTCCATGCCCCTCCGCATTTTTATTTCCAGGCTGTCCGCCCTTCTTTTTCGCAACGTTGCGTTTATTCTTTTGCAACGTTGCATTATCCCATTTATATCTATTTTTCCAGCTTCGGATCGTCCCTACCGGGATTCCAAGCTTTTGAGAAACTTCAATTAATTTCGCTCCAGAAGCATATAGTTTTCTGGCTTCTTCAACTCTCTGATCTGGTGCTCTTGGCAAGCCTCACCACCTCTCATTCGTTTCGTTTTTTTGAAATATAAAAAAAGCAGCCCTTAAGCTACTTTTTTTATTGCATTTATTTTTTTACTTTTTTCAAAAGGTTCCATCATTAACCCACTGGAAAAGTCCTTGAAATATAATACTTCTTTCCACTTATATCTGTCACTTTTATTTTTACATATCCATTCAAATCAATGACATGTTTTATAAATACTGAATCAACAAACATTCCCTCACACGAATAATTTTGGCCAGCGGAAAGTTCCGCACATTGATTATGTCTCAAATTCATAAGACATGACCCAAGACTTTTTCCCTTCCAGTCTATTATTTCTATTCGCTTTATATAAATTGGCACTCGTCCTACATTAGTTAAGTAAACTCTTATAAAGCATTTAAAAAATGGCTCATACTGTGTTTTTTCCGGTATTATTTCCAGTGATCCAACAATTTTTTTCTTATACGGTAATTTTGCAATTGTAACTGTTAATATTAAAGTACACAATGACAATATTACATTTAAAAAGCCAACATTTCCATCACACCACTGAATAAATTTATCAATCAAACTTAAAATGTCCATACTATCCTCCTCATATATTTTTATTATACGCTAAAACGCCCCATATTTCTACAGGACGTTTCGTAAAAATGTATGATGTTAGGAGTTTCTTGACAACAGAGAAATTGGAACGGATGGGTTCGAATCATCGACATACTGAATATAAACCAGCTGCTCTACATCCCACTGAGCTGCGTTCCACTACTGCTGCCCGTGGGTTGGCAGCTAAATTCTTGAAAGGAGGATTCCATCTGCTTTTTCTGAAACCCATTGTAATGATATCACATATAAAGTGTGTCATTCTATGTCATCTTGAAATTGCAAAGAGCTGATGAATGAATTCTGTGTATATGTTTCCAGCTATAGCTCATTCGTACAGCTACTTCCTCCCATTTCAGGCCTGTTATATACCGTAGTCTCAGCACTTCCTGTTCATCCTCATTTTCCATCTGTTTGATCTGTCTCTCAATCTTCTGATAACATCTGGCTTTTTCCAGCCGTTCTGTTTTCAGAAGCTCGATCTGCTCATCCAGAATAGCTATGTAGTCTGACAGATCGGACTGGCTGCTGCCGCGTGGCATCCCGTCATTGACCACGGATGGGAACATCTTGTCTGTCCTCAGTCGCTGAATCTCGTCAAGGATATCTTTTTCTCTTTTTACTGCCCTTCGGTAAGATCTCAGGTATTCCTTCTTTTCTTCGTTTTCTTTCTGGATTTCTGTTTCCAACGGCATCCTCCCCTTTCGATGCTTTTAGCCGGGAACGCGTATGCTCCCGGCTTTCTCTATTTCTTCCATTCTTTTCCTGTTTTTCGATCCCGTATGCCTGTAATCTCCAACCCTAAAAGACCTGCCGTATTATTCAAGACGCAAAAGGCATTGTAGATGTGTGTCGGCATCCTCCCTGCTGACCGGACTGCTTTCCCAGCTGTCGGATCTGGATATCCTTCGTTGTTCTTGTAACTCATTTCACACCTTCTTTCATTTCCGCAAGCCTTTCCTCTGCATCTTCCCGGCTGGCAAATACAATCTGTTTGACTTTCCCAGCTTTTATGTAATGCAGTGTGTTTCCTTCCAAGTATGGATAATGTATCTCTTCCCAGTCTGCCGGAATCGCATTGTCTATGTGTGGGCATCTCTGATACAAAATACACCTGCTGCAGATTCCATCTTCACTGGCTGGCCGACTTTTGCACCCCTGGATCAGTGTGTTATATGCTGACAGCATCAGCTCTGGTGTGATATCCATTTTCTTTTCACGCCTTTTCATTCTGATCTTCTTTCCTGCCGCCCAGTGATGCTCACAGGAATCTTCGTCTTCCACAAGAATCCCTTTGCGGTCGCAAAGACCATCATCGTTGTTGATACAGGTTTTACATGTGTTCTCCATCATTTTCCTCCTTCATAGCAGGCTCATAAGATGTACATGCAAAGCATCGTTTACATTCCAACATTTCAAATCCCCGACACATGCCATTGTTGTCTCGTCCTGCATTTCCGATTTTGTGCTGCACACTACATGTCTGAAATGCTTTTTTGATTCTGCAGTTTTTACAGGTGATCTTTTTTCCGACTGTACAGCCTTTTTTTCTTGCGTAATAGGACGCCCATACTTTACTGACTCCTGTGTCGTTAGACCTCCATCCCATGATCCATTCTCCGCAGATATCACAGTATACGTTTGTTTCTACGGTTCTTTCGATTGCCATTTCTATACCCTCTCTGTCTTCCTTGTGATATCGTAAATAATCTTTGTAAACGCTTTTACGATCTGAAGAATAGCTATTCTGATCTGCAGTGCCATAATGCTTAACTGGATTACCATTTTCCTGATCTGCATTTTGTTCTCCTTTCTGCCATGATCCGGTTGAAATTCTCTACGTTTCTGGTGTTTATCCGGTATTTCACTCTGTCTGGGATTTTCTCTGTGCAAATGCGTTTGTATGTTACTGCTCCGATACCGATGTAATATTGGAATGCCCACGTCTGGAAGTTGCGTGGGAGCTTTACAATCCGGTATCCACATTTTCTGTTAAACAGTTTCTTTTTCTGCCTCCTATTCATTCTCCCCTCCCTGCTGCCCTCAGCATCCACTTCCGGTACCTGTCCCATTCTGCCAGGAGTTCAACGTCTAAAACCTTGCTCAATTTGATATCCTCCGGAATGATCCGGTATTTCTTGTTCACCAGTGCGAAATTGGCTGCTGCCTGGGCTACGTTGTTCTTTGTGCAGCCAGTCTTTTCTGTGACCTGTCTGGCTATCAGCAGGTCGTCAAATACTTGTTTCCCGTTCTGGTCTACTACCTTATACAGGTTCATCCTCTTTCTCATTGTTTTCCCCTATCTCTACCAGGTCCAGATAGTTCCGGCCGAATATCTCCATGAACTCTTTGTGACTGTGCTGCTTTTCAAATAGTCTCTGTGCTGTCCGCTGTAATTCGTGGCGGATCCGGGCGTTGTTGTGCACTGCTTCCGGACCGTAGATGTGATGGTCATGACACAAGTATACTTTCAGGCCATATTCCTCGGAGTTCTTCCGGTTCGGCCCTCCGAATATATGGTGCTCATCCAGGATCCTGTGTTCGTTCCAGTTGTCGTGGAGTACTACACAGAGATAACAAGTCCTGCTGTTTTTATCGTGTAGGATGCTGGCCGGGTGGCGCATCCTCTTTTTCTTACTTTTCTGTTTTTTTGGAAATAACATTTTTCAATGTGTCCGAATCGGACACCCTCCTTTCCCCTGCCGCATTTCTGACAGGCTCATGCGGCAGGACTGATGGGTTTATATGTTAATCGTTTTTTCGAAAACACCCTTAATCATTCCAGTGGATCTCTATCTTGATACCTAGCTGTTTTTCTACTTCTTTCGAATAATCATCCCAGGTGGCCAGATCATCCATAAGGTATCTTGCGCCTTCTTCCATTTTTTTCATATAGCGTTCACATCTCTGCTTTCCGAAGCCGAACGCCTTTGATCTTGTTACTGGCTTTATTCAGCTCCTGCCTGGTCACATTCAGGCTGATTCCTGTTTTTTGCCGGAAGCGGACTTCTTTTTCCAGTTCCTCAATTCCTTTGTCTTTTGCTATACGCAGTGCCAGTTCCATGCCCTCTGTACGGCCCTGCATATACTGATCAAGCTTTGCCATTTTTCTGTACCTCCTTCAGGAATTCAACCAGCTCTGTTTCTGAGTTCGGGAATTTGTGATATTTCGAATGGTATGTCCATTTCGGTACGCCCCCAGACCTTTCTGGTTCCGGTCCGCCTACAAGATGCAGGGAGTATGATTCTGTTGGGGTCCACCAGCTTTCTTTTCTTGGCTCCGGATCGTATTCTTCTGCTATCAGACGGGCGCCATTATTGAAATCGTACTTGTAGTACCGTGTTCCAGTATGATGGTCTGTGTACCAGAGCCCCCAAGATTTGTATTCCCTCAGCCACTGTTTACGCTGATCATTGTTTCTCATCTCTGGAAGAGGTGGCTGTTCTGGCTGTTCTGGTTCTTCCTGACAATCTTCTACAAGATTTTTGATAATTCTCAGTCCACCAGCAATGAGCTGATGTTTCAAAATTGTTTTTGCAGGGAGTTTTTCATCTGCAATTGCAAGGTAGCCCTTCAAATCCTGTTCTGCATCGTCTAAAATGTCATTAATAGCTGTTATCGATGGGATTGGAATATCTTTTAAATCTTCCGGCCACGCATCGGGGATTTTATCTGTATTTCTCAGATGTTTTACCATCTCGGCAGGGTCACCGGAATGGTCTTCCTGCTGCTTTTCGTCCAGTGTTTCTACTGCCGGCTGGCAGCTCTTTTCCGGAATCCACCCACAACGAATGTTGCAGTCGTCCGGGCACTGAGAACAACAGGTATATTTTTTGTCACAGTAAGCTGCTGCTCCACACAATCCAGATCCGGATTGGCCTGTGATACATTTTACCGGCCCTTCATCCTCTTTTGTTTCTGGTTTCTTTAACTCCACATCAAATTCCGGGGATAATGGATCATAGAGGTTCTTTGCTTCTACAATTAATCGTCCGTATTTCATTGATACTTTTTCATTGTTCACTTCAATTTCAAGTCCTGCAGAAAATGACTTGAATCTATAATTTACTTTATACCCACCTACTGCACTAAATCCGCATGGTGCAAATTCCAGTTGTACGGCTTTAGCAGCTTCTCCATTGTCTTTGCACCTTCGGCATATCCTCATGATTGTTTTTAATTTCTCTGGATAAGCTTCGCAGAAAGCTTTTACCGCCTCCGACTCTGTAAGTGTAATTGCTGGTTCCGGTGCATTAATTGTGGCCATCTTGACTGGTCTCTTATGTCCGTATTTCCCGATCAGATTCTTAGCTAAGGACTGCCAGGACAGTTCGTGTTCAAATACTCCTCCGGGATTGAAGGTGATCCCGGCAGTTGAACCCTGGTAATTGAGGTGTCCGTTTCGGACACGTGCTGACCCGTACAAGTTCGAAAGCATGAAGATGGTCATGTTCTTGTCTTCCTGGATGATGTAGTTTTTCATGTTCTTGTTTGTGCTCTCATAGAAACGCTCAATCTGTGTCTCTGCCGGAATCTCCGTATCATCTTCCGGAGGTCTGTTCTGGCCGGTTGCTGTTTCGATGGTCATCTGGCCAGGAATACCTTTCTCTGCTTCCTGCTGCCGGTACAGGTCTCTGATATCGTCCAGTGTCAGGATTCCTGTTTCTTCGTATAACTCACAGGCCTGTTTCTGATACTCTCTGTTGAGCTTGGACGCTTCATAGGCCACGGAAATCTTGATCCTGTCTTCTTCAAATTCCGACATCAGCTGTTCGCAGAGGTTTGTGTTGATTGCATGATATCTTCCCAGCTGACCGTTTGACGTTCCAATCAGGTCTTTTAATATATCCCTGGTCTTTCCTTCCATCGGCGTCTTCTCACGGAGTTCCTTCACGAGTTCTTCCATCTTGAGCGTTTCTGTCATTTTTTCCCAGTCGGATTTGTCACGGTAACAGTTCGCCTGGATGATCATGATCTGGCGTACTATATCGTCTTCCTTGCCTGCATCCTGCTCCAGTTCGGAGTGTGTCTTATATATGCATGGGACCCGGCTGAATCTGTCATTTCCTTCATTGAGCAGATCGATACAGCACTTCCGGCGGCAATGGCCGGCTATAACGTAATCCTTCCCATCCCTGTTCTCGATCAGGAGCGGTTGAAGGATCCCCAGAAGCTTGATCGACTGTTTCAGCCTTTCAAGCTTCTCTGTGTTGTAGAAGTTTTCTTCTGACGGGATCAGATCTTTTGGATTTCGGTATACGATCTTCTGGTCCTGCTGCCGGTCCGGGACTGATCTGTCATTGAGAAGTCCTTTCAGATCAAATTTCGCCATCGTCTTCATCTCCAATCATATCCAGGTACTCATTCACAAGGGTTTCATAGTCTTCTGCTGCCGCTGATCTGGGACTGTGCAAGGCTACAGGCATGCGCACAAATGTGCTCCTTGCTACTACACCAGAAAAGCGTATCTTCGTTCTCATGATCGGGTACTGTTCTTCGATGATCTCCGCTCCCTGCAGGTGTGCCTGGTTGAATTTCTGGTATTTTGTCACGAAACAGCGGACGTTCTCCAGATCCGGATTCAATTCTTCTTTTACATCATCGATCTGATCCAGAAGCTCGTTGAAATCAAAGCCCTTCTCCATGAGCTTTCCGGCAATTTCCATCGTACGCCTGCCCGTGCAGGAATACTGGAACACGCCGGTATCATGGGCAATTCCCATATAAAGTGCTTCCGCGCAATGCAAACTGATTTTATCTTTGTCTATCAATCGATAAACCAATTCTGATGTCGAGCTTGCATCCGGGATTATCTCATTATAATCTGCAAACGCCTCATTACTTACATGATGATCAATACACGCCGTCATCTTTGCACTCTCAAAAAGTGGTGTAGAAAACCCTAATCGTTCTTTGTCTCCACAATCCATACAAATAAAAAGATCATAAACCTTTGAATCATCAATTTCACTATGGATTTTATCTGTATCCTGAAATAGGACTGACTCCGTTTGTCGGAATAATTTGCCGGAATACAGGTACAAAAAGGCGGGTCCCGAAAGACCCGCCTCTGCGGCCGCTGCCGCATTTGAAACTGAGTGATACTTGAAACTGAAAGAAAAAGAATTGAACTAAACTAACTAATACATACGACCAACTTTATTCAGGTATGAACATCGTTACATGAAAACCAGGAATGCGATGGGGATCAGTATACCCGCCAGAAATTCGATACCGCCGCGGCCCCAAAAACCTTTAGGCCCCTTGAGCATCACCAGCCCGGTGAGCGTAATGAGGATCAGCGAGAAGGCGAAGATGTCGGAAAAGG
>OGCO01001271.1_pt1 | contig 39109 bp, 29 predicted proteins | sample 1570171 | NCBI WGS metagenome assembly OGCO01 (sample SAMEA4370583, study PRJEB24528) | human gut metagenome
GATTGAATATGATTTTCTGAGAACACTGGTTGAGAGAAATCTGATTCCTGATGATGTCAAGGTTCAGGTCCTGATCCAGTGCAGAGAGCATCTGATCAAGAGAACATTTGAGGCTATTCAGGGATGCAAGAATGTCATTATCCATATTTACAATTCCACATCCACATTGCAGAGAGATGTGGTCTTTAATATGGATCGTGAAGAGATCAAGCAGATTGCAGTTGATGGTACGAAGATGGTGAAGAAGTATATGGAAGGCTTTGACGGCAATATCCAGCTTCAGTATTCGCCGGAGAGCTTTACAGGTACAGAGCTTGATTTTGCGCTGGATATCTGTGAGGCAGTCAAGGAAGTATGGCAGCCGACTGTGGAGAATCCGATCATCTTCAATCTGCCTGCAACAGTTGAGATGACAACACCGAATGTCTATGCAGACCAGATTGAATGGATGTCCAGACATTTTACAGAGCGTGACAAGATTGTGCTGAGTATTCATCCGCATAACGACAGAGGCTGCGGTGTGGCTGCTTCTGAACTGGCATTGCTGGCTGGTGCAGACAGAATTGAAGGTACATTATTTGGAAACGGTGAACGTACAGGTAATGTCGATATTCTGAACATTGCTTACAATATGTTTTCACAGGGTATTAATCCGGAACTGGATATTGAGAATGTCAATGAGATTATAGATGTATATGAGAGATGTACCAAGATGGATATTGATCCGCGTCATCCATATGCAGGCAAGCTGGTCTTCACAGCATTCTCAGGTTCTCATCAGGATGCCATCAACAAGGGACTTCATGCGATGGAACAGAGAAATTCCGAGTATTGGGAAGTTCCATATCTGCCGATCGACCCGGCAGATCTTGGAAGAGAGTACGAACCGATCGTTCGTATTAACAGTCAGTCCGGAAAGGGCGGCGTAGCCTTTGTTATGGATCATTACTATGGTTTCAAACTCCCGAAGGTGATGCACAAAGAGCTGGCTGATGAGATTCAGTTACTTTCTGAGCGTCAGGGTGAAGTATCACCGTCACAGATCATGGACAAGTTCAGAGAGATGTATATCAATGCAAAATATCCGTTGCATTTCAAGAAGATGCGCGCAGAAGATATTTCCGAGACAACAGAAGGCTACGATACAAAGGTTGTTCTGACTTATACATTCAAGGATGAGTTAAAGACCATCGAAGGCTTCGGAAACGGGCCAATTGATGCAGTTAAGCATGCACTGTGCAACCAGGGTGGTTTCAATACCAAACTGACAATGTACGAGGAGCATGCATTGACAACCGGTTCTGATTCTCAGGCTGCATCTTATATTGAACTGATGAATTCAGAAACAGGCGAGAAAGCTTTCGGTGTTGGTATCAGTTCCAACATCACACGTTCCTCTGTAAGAGCGATTTTCAGCGCGATGAACAGACTGTTCTTCAGAAAGAAATAAAGCATTGCAGTCATGAAGGCTGCCGTCATATAACAGGTGACGGCAGCCTTTTTATACGGTTATTTTGTAACAAAAAATTAAATTTTTGTTACAAAATAACTTTAAAAATGTTAAAGGGTGTGATAGAATAGTACCAGTTGGTGTGATACAAATTGAAATAAAACGATATGTATCGATGAAAATACATAACAGAGAAGGACGGAAAGGCAAGTGAGTATAAAACGTATGAAGAAGAAGCTATTAGCAATGTTGATGATTATGTTGATGTGTATCCCATTATCAGGAACTGTCACTGCGAATGCAGCCAGTTCTGATTATCGGTCCTGGGCGCAGTGGGATTCGGAATGGGGAAGCATTCATTTAGGCAAGAGCCAGTATACCATGAAGTCATCAGGATGTCTGGTTACAGCTATTGCAATGTTGATTTGTCATACAGGCAGTGCAGATGCATCCTCCTTTAATCCGGGAACATTGGTTACCTACTTGAATAACAACGGCGGTTTTACATCAGATGGTTCTTTGTATTGGGGTAAGGTATGCGGCGCAGCAGACAACTTTACGCTGTATAACAGCCGAGTGAGCCTGGCGAATATGACAAAGGCACAGAAGATCGCCAAGATGGCGGAGTATGTCAATAACGGCTACGGTGTTATTGTTTCTGTCAGAAACGGCGGACACTGGGTAGCTGTTGACAGAATTGAAGGCAGCACAGTCTATATGCTGGATCCGGGTGACCGTAATACAGATCTTTTTGCAACATACAGTGAATCCGGTGTGGATCGTCTGGCTATCTATAAAGGCAAGAATGCAGGCGGTACAGTTTCAGGGGATCCGGGCAATACAGACAATACAACGACGCCTGACAAAGTGATCGGAACAGGCACTGTGAATTGTTCCAGCTTATATGTCCGAAGCGGAGCTGGCACGAATAACAGCATTATTACAGCCATCAGCAAGAATACCAGTGTAGATATCCTTGGCGAAGCTAATGACAGCAAGGGAACGAAATGGTATCAAGTGAAGGTAGGCGGCAGAACAGGTTATGTCTGTGCCGATTACATTACAGTCAAGAATTCCGGTTCTAATAACAATAATAATAATACAGAAACTGCATCAGGCAGCGGCGTTGTGAACTGTTCAGCACTGAATGTTCGAAGCAGCGCGGGTACAGGAAGCAGTGTGGTGACAACCATATCCAGAAACCAGGCGGTTACAATTACCGGAACAGCTAAAGACAGCAGCGGCAGTAAGTGGTATGCGGTGTCATTCACGAAGAGCGGTAAGAGCTATAAGGGTTATGTTTTTGCACAGTATATTACATTAAAGAGTGATAACAGCAGCAATGGCAATAATAACAATAATAGTAATTCTGATAACAGCACACCGGCAACATCTATCCCGGCAGTTGTTAACTGCGGTGCATTGAATATGCGTTCAGGTGCCGGTACGAATTATTCAGTCGTGACAACACTGACAAAGAATACAGCCGTAACGATTACCGGAGAAGCAAAGGACAGCAGCGGTACATTGTGGTATAAGATTACTGCAGGCAGTAAGACTGGCTATGTGCATTCTTCTTATCTGACGAAGAAGAACGCAGGTGGCAACAGCAGCAATAACAACAACTCAGATACTTCGACAGATGTATCAGGACAGACAATGAAGGTTGCGTATGATGTGGTCAATGTTCGAAGTGGAGCCGGTACATCTAAGGGCGTTGTGACGGTTGTCTACCAGAATGAGAAGGTAACTGTCGTAGGTCAGGATAAGGATAGCAGCGGCAATATCTGGTATAAGATTAAGACAGCATCCGGCAAGACCGGTTATATCCGCTCTGATCTTCTAAAGGCTGACAGCTCAAACAGCAGCGATACAAAGAGTGACAGCAATAATTCAAATTCAGGAACAGAATCAGATCTGAATGGACAGAAGATGCAGGTAAAATATGACGGTGTCAATATGCGAAGCGGAGCCGGTACATCCAAGGGTGTTATTGAAGTCATTTATCTTGAGGATACATTGACGGTTGTAGGTCAGGATAAGGACAGTAGCGGAAATATCTGGTATAAGGTCAAGGCAAAGTCCGGCAATACCGGTTATATCCGTTCTGATATGCTGAAGCAGTCCTCCTCATCAGGCAGCACAGCATCGTCCGATCAGACATCGGACAGTACACCGACAAGCGGTCGTGTTGTTGATGGATGGCTGAATGTTCGAAGCGGAGCCGGTACATCCAACAAAGTACTGGTTGTTATTTCCGAAGGAACCAAAGTGACGATCAGTGAATCTGTTAAGGACGGCAGCGGAAGTCTCTGGTATCATATTACAGTGAACTATGGCGGTGTGAATTATGACGGCTATGTTTCATCTCAGTATATCAGCAAGTAATCGGCTGATCTAACAACGAAATACATAATTTGGCAAAACCTGTGGTAAATCGTGTCTTTACCACAGGTTTTGATTGTTATTTTTGAAAAATCAGATTATAATGAAATATATTGTAGTCTAAGGAGAAAAGATTGTGGAAAATAGAGAACAATATAAACGCTTAATTATGTTTTTTGCTTCTGCACTGATTCTGCTTGTTCAAGTGGTGATATTCTACTATATTTGGCATCGCTACTATAACTACAGATCAGTTATCGGAGCATTATACTGGCGCCGAGGCAACTGGGCATTGATGGGAGTGTATGCTTTTATCAATTTCTTCTTTTCAAAAATTTTTGGTGCCTATAAGGTTGGTTATCTGAAAGTCTCAGATGTTATTGCGTCCCAGATCCTTGCCGTTTTATGCTGCAATGGCGTGACTTATATGCAGCTGGCGCTGATTGGCCGTTGGCGTTTTTCGGCTTATCTGGAACCTATCATGCAGATGACCCTTTATGATGTTGTCGCTGTTATTGCATGGGTGATCTTCATGCGATGGATTTATGCGAAGATTTATCCGCCGAGACAGATGCTGCTTGTTTATGGTGATATCAATCCAAAGGCACTGATCCAGAAGATGACATCCAGAACGGACAAGTACAGTATTGTTGATATGATCAATATTTCAGAGGGTTATGATGCAGTCATAGAACGGATCAGCCATTATGAAGCAATTGTGATCGGTGATATTCCGTCTGTTTATCGCAATAAATTTTTGAAATATTGTTATGCCAACTCTATTCGCTGTTACAGTATTCCGAAGATTTCGGATATTATGATCAAGAGTTCAACAACCATCAATCTCTTCGATACAGAATTGATGCTGTTCAGGAATCGCGGCCTGACAGCAGAGCAGAGACTGCTCAAGAGAGCATCAGATATTGTTTTTTCATGTATCATATTGGTTGTTTTTTCACCGATATTGCTTCTGGTGGCCGTATTGATCAAGCTTTATGATGGCGGGCCGGTTTTTTACAAACAGGAAAGGTTGACATATAATCATAAGGTTTTTATGATCTACAAATTCAGAAGCATGCGTGTGGATTCTGAGAAAACCGGTGCACAGCTGGCGAAGAAGAATGACGACCGTATTACCCCTGTTGGGCATGTGATCCGGTCCCTACATATCGATGAGCTGCCACAGCTCTTCAATATTCTAAAAGGGGATATGGCATTTGTCGGTCCGCGTCCGGAGCGCCCTGAGATTGCAGAACTGTATAAGAAGAGTATTCCGGAGTTTGATTTCCGTCTGAAGATGAAAGCAGGACTGACAGGTTATGCACAGGTTTTCGGCAAATACAGTACAACACCTTATGATAAGCTGAAACTGGATCTGACTTACATCGAGAACTATACTTTCGCACTGGATTTGATGATCATTATTCAGACAGTGAAGATTCTTTTCCAGAAAGAGAACTCAGAGGGGCTTGATACCGGTCAGAAGACAGCATTGCGTACGGAGGACAAGAAGAATTGAAGCATGTAGAGGTATCTGTTATTATTCCTGTGCATAATGGTGCGGATTATATTGCACAGGCGATTGATTCAGCTTTAATACAGGATGTACCGTTGGAGATTATCATTGTCGATGATGGTTCAACAGATTGTCTGGCAGAGGCTTTGTCGCCATACATGGAGCGGTCGGAGATAACGGTGCTGCATAACAGGCACAATATAGGCGTTGCAGAGAGCCGCAATCGGGGTGTAAGGCAGGCCAGAGGTGAATATATCGCTTTTTTGGATTGCGATGATTGGTGGGAGCCTGGAAAGCTGAAAATGCAGCTGACATTACTCAGAAAGACCGGTTATGTTTTGTGTGCATCAGGAAGACGGCTGGTCACACCGGATGGAAGACCGACGGAGAGAATCATCGGTGTGAAAGAAAAACTTACATATAGGGATCTGCTGTTCCAGAATCCTGTCAATTGTTCCTCTGTTGTGATCAAGCGTGATGCAGCCACTGCATTTCCGATGGTACATGATGAATGCCATGAAGATTATATTATGTGGCTTCAGATTTTGAGACATTATCATACGGCCTGTGCCGTGAATCAGCCTTTATTGAACTACCGGCTGAGCAAGACAGGCAAATCAGGCAATAAGCTTCATTCAGCGAAGATGACGTTTAAGGTATATCGGCACATGGGTTTCAGTATGCCAAAAGCATTGTTTTGCTTCGCGGGATATATGTTCAACGGTATCAAAAAATATTACTTTCATTAAAAAATTATTTTTTTTCGGTTTTTCTGTCACAATTCGTTGAAAAAGAAGGTTTATATATTATAAGAGTTTGAGGAGAGCTTGTGGGAGGCGGTAGTATGGCAATGAATTTGACGGATTCGGGATCGAATATGCATTCAGAGGAGCAGCAAAACCCTGAACAGGTGGCAAAATTCAACATAACCTTCAGGCTGTATGCATCAACGATGAAGCGGAAGGCCTATGCTATTTTGAGAGATGAAGGATGGGCAGAAGATGCTGTTCAGTGGACATTTATGAAGCTGCTGCAACATTTGAACCAGATTGGTGATCCGTACAGTATTAAAGCGAGATGTTATATTAATACAATTCTCGTCAATAACTGCTTCACTCTGCTCAAGAAGAATAACCGATATTATTTCATGGAAGATTATACCTATCAGAATGATTACAGACACAGCATGATCAGGGCGGATGAGTCATTAGACAATCTCATTTACCGGGAATTGCTGGCGGATGTACAGCAGATTCCGGAGATGTATTCGAATTTGATCATACTGAACGGGCTTTATGGGTATTCACCGCAGCAGATCAGTGAATTGCTGGACCTGAAGCCGGCAACGGTCAGAAAGCGAATGCAGCGAGGCAGGGAAATGCTCCAGAGAAAGATAGAAGAAAAGCAAAAGAAGAATAAGAAATGAAGAATAAGAAATGAAGAAAAGGCGTTTCCGCGAAGGAAGCGCCTTTTGGGTTTAATAACCGGTTTCGTTATAAAGTTCATAGCTGATATCAGAAACAGTAGAAGAAGGGTTATAATCCTCATTGTCAAAGAGGTATTCGTGTAGCTCTTTGACGTTCTGTTCAAGACTGTCTGCAAAGACATAACTCAATCCGTCTGAAGGGAGAGAGCCTGTTTCTTTCTCAAATGGCCAACCGGTCTGATCGGCAATGTTGTAGTTGAAGATATCCTTGGCGAGGGAAATCAGGTCGGTGCTCGTCATGTTGGTATATACTTCAGGGAGAATCGTATCGATAATATTCAGCAATGTTCCGATATTCGCTGATTTGGCTTCTTCAAAAACCTTGGATAAAACGATTCGCTGGCGTTCAGCACGCTTGAAGTCGCTGTCAATCTTTCGGATTCGGGCATAGGCGGTGGCCTGTGTACCGTTGACGTGCTGGTAGCCCGGACCGGATATGTATTCGGAATCAGAACCGGTGACGCTGTTCTGTTCATCAATCAGAGGATTGATCAGACTGTATTCGGCATCTGAGATATCCAGATCGATACCGCCCACAGCGTCGATGATCTTGGCCAGGACACCGAAATCAACAGTTGCAAATTCTGTGATATCCAGATCAAGGTTGGTATTCAGCATACTCATGGACAGCTCAGCACCGCCGTAGGCATAGGCATGAGTGGCTTTTGAAAAACCATATCCGGGTACTTTCAGGCATGTATCACGATAAATGCTGGTAATCTTGACATCCTTCGTCTCCTGGTTGATGCTGATAACCATAATACTGTCAGAACGTGCGCCTGTCTGAAGAGAGCCGTCACGGGAGTCGACACCGAAAAGTGCAATATTGCGGTAGCCCTTCAATGCTTTTTGTGTTGTGGCATCCACATCATTGTTGATAACGATGTTCGCTTTGTCTACATCACTTGCAGAGGCTGTCTGGATAAGAGAAAGCTTGGCATAGACAAATACAACAGGGATCAGGATAAGAATAAGAACCAATTCAATGCCGAAGATAATTCCCCAGCGCTTTGTCTTGGATGATCTCTTCTTCTTTCTTCTTTTACTCATTGTAGAAATCCTCACTTTGTAGTACGAGATGCCTGCGTGGACAGAAATCTCTATTGGTTATATGAAAATGAAATGCATATTAAAAAGCATAAACAACTTTTATAATACCTTAAAAACGTTGAGATGACAAGCTTTTTCTCAAATATCGGCAAATGTTGTCATTGATCGGATAACATAAAGTTTTCATTTTTGGTTCACAATCTTAACACAATTAGGTGGTAGTATAATGGCATAAAAGAAATAAAGACGAAAGGGGTTGTCTATTATGGCATTTGATGAACAAGATAGATTCGATCATACAGAAACTGATAATCATGTTAATGAGCAGAACCAGACTGCAGGCACCGCTCAGAACGAAGGAACGGAAGGATCCGGATTGTACAGAATGACAAGAGAGGATTTGAAGAATTCTACATTATATACAGATACAGACAGAAGAAGTGAATATACATCCGGTACCGCATATGAGAACAGAACGAATACAGCACACACAGGCAGTTCTTATGCGGCCGGCAATGATTACAGCTATTATCATCCGACACAGAATAGCGGCGGCAATGGCGGAAACGGCGGAAACGGCGGCAGCGGCAATTTCCATTCAGGTCCTGAGAAACATCATTCCCGGAAGAAGGGCGGTTTTGGCAAGACGGTGGTTAAGGCAGCATGTCTCGGCGTTGTCTTCGGACTGGCAGCTTCAGCTGTGATGTTTGGTGTGAATAAAGCAACAGGTGTATCTGCATCAGCCAGCGGCAGCGGTTCACCTTCTTACAATGTTCAGATTGTGAAGACATCAGCAGAAGGTGTGACAACAACGGATTCCAATGATGTGTCTGATATTGTAGCCAATGTTATGCCGGGAATAGTAGCTGTGAATACAACCGTTGAATCAACTTCCACCGACTGGTTTGGCAGACAGTACACACAGGAATCCAAAGGCGCCGGTTCAGGTATGATCATCAGCGAAGAGAACAATACATTATATGTTATGACCAATTACCACGTTGTTGAAGGTGCCAAAGAGGTATCCGTTCAGTTTTCAGATGAAACCACAGCTACAGCAACGGTTAAGGGATACGATGAGGATAAGGATGTGGCAGTCCTGACGATTGATATGTCCCAGTTATCCGACGATACAAAGAAGGCTATCGCAGTTATGGTTATGGGCGATTCAGATCAGTTGAAAGCCGGTGAAAGTGCGATTGCCATTGGTAATGCTTTAGGATACGGCCAGTCAGTGACAACAGGCGTTATCAGTGCTGTCAACAGAGAAGTGGCATTGACAGATAAGACAATGACATTGCTCCAGACAAGTGCAGCCATCAATCCCGGCAACAGCGGCGGCGCTTTGCTGAATGGTAAGGGCGAAGTGATCGGTATGAATACCGTGAAGTATTCAGATACATCTGTAGAAGGTATGGGATATGCAATTCCTATTAATACAGCACTGGAAACAGCCAAAGGCATCATCGATGGTACAATTGTTGCAAAGACAGATGAGACAACGGCATTCCTTGGTATTACAGGCGGTACACTTGATGAAGATACGGCATCTGCCTATAATGCACCAGCCGGTATCTATGTCAGCAACGTGGCATCCGGTTCCGCTGCACAGCGTGCAGGTCTGCAGGCAGGATGCATTATTACCGGATTCAATGGTGAAGATGTTTCCACAATGGAAGACCTTCAGAAACTGATCCAGAATTGTGCACCGGGCGACAGTGTCACCATTACAGCACAGTTCCCGAACAGCAACGGCAATTATACAGAACAGACATTGACAACCATCATGGGATCAAAGGCTGATGCCGGAGACAGCAGCCAGAGTACACAGCAGAATGGTCAGAATAACAGTCAGGGCAGCCGAAACAGTCAGGGTGGTCTGGGCCAGTCAAATGGTCAGTAAGATTGGCTGAATTGCATAACCAAAGGGCGTATGGAAATTGTTAATTCATTTTTCAGGCGTCCTTTTTTATATACAAAATTAAGAAAATTGTAAATTGAATACAGACAGGGATTGGTCTATAATAGAGAGTAATACAGGAGGATGAGCAGAGTTAATGAGCGATTATAATAACGATGATATAAAGGACACTGAAGATGAACAGAAATACGAAGATGTCTGCTATATGTGCAGACGACCGGAGAGTAAGACAGGACGTATGCTTCATATTCCGGGTATGAACAATATGTGCATTTGCATTGACTGTATGGAGCGCAGCTTCAGAGTTATGGATGGCAGCAACTATGCAGATCTGATGCAGGGTATGAATATTCAGGATATTTTTCCGGGAGGTCTGAATATGGATGATATGATGAATATACAGAATCAGATCCCGAAGAAGCAGAAGCTGAAGAAGAAGGCGAAGGATGGTGAAGAAGCCCATCCGGAATTTGATATAAAGAATATTCCTGCACCGCACATTCTGAAGGCAAAGCTGGATGAATTTGTTATCGGACAGGATCAGGCGAAGAAAGCGATCGCAGTTGCCGTTTATAATCACTACAAACGTGTGGCAACAAATACAATGGATGATATTGAGATTGAGAAGTCCAATATTCTGATGATCGGTCCGACAGGATGCGGCAAGACCTATCTGGTCAAGACGCTGGCGAGACTTCTGGATGTGCCTCTGGCAATCACAGACGCCACATCCCTGACAGAGGCCGGCTATATCGGTGATGATATCGAAAGTGTCGTATCGAAGCTTCTGGCGGCTGCTGACAATGATACAGAACGTGCAGAGCGAGGCATTATATTTATTGATGAGATTGACAAGATCGCCAAGAAGAAGAATACAACAGCCCGGGATGTCAGCGGTGAGTCTGTACAGCAGGGCCTTTTGAAACTTCTGGAAGGCAGTGAAGTAGAAGTACCGGTTGGGGCCACCAGCAAGAATGCCATGGTACCACTGGTAACAATTGATACAAGAAATATTTTATTTATTTGCGGCGGTGCATTCCCGGATCTTGAGAATATTGTCAAAGAACGTCTGACCAGACACAGTTCGATCGGTTTCAGTGCTGAGCTGAAGGATAAGTATGATCAGGATAAGAATATTGTCAGCAAGGTGACCATCGATGATCTGCGGGCATTTGGCATGATTCCGGAGTTTATCGGGCGACTGCCGATTACGGTGACACTGGAAGGCCTGAACCGTGATATGATGATCCGTATTTTGAAGGAACCAAAGAACGCTATTCTCAGACAGTACCAGAAGCTGCTGGCGCTGGATGAGGTGGATCTTCGATTTGATGATGAAGCCCTGGGTGTTATTGCGGATAAAGCAATTGCCAGAAAGACAGGTGCCAGAGCACTCCGCTCCATCATTGAGGAATTTATGCTGGATATTATGTATGAGATCCCGAAGGATGACAATATCGGCAGTGTGACGATTACCAAAGCCTATATTGAAGGCAAAGGCAGTCCGATGATCGCTATGCGCGGAACACCTGCATTGCCGGAGAGTCCGTCAGCGAACAATTAACAGTTTCTACCACCGTCGATACATTTCCAAAGTGCAGAAGCTGGTTATAATTTCCGGGTAAGCGTCATATAGTCTGTTGAATCTGCTGACAGGCGGGAATGAAATGGCAGAGAATTATGACGACATATCCTGTGAAGATGTGATTTACAGTGAGGATTACCGGGATTATATCAAAGAGTATTTTCAGGACTTTTCAAGTATTGCGGGCACGTATCATCCGGTCTGCATTGAGGCTATCGGCAGCCGGTATGCGGTGATGCATCTGGCAGGCGATACATCTATGTAGAACATACTTTCTGACTACAATATCAGCATGCTGCCGGCTTTATATGGTCTTCTGGGGACAGCCGGACTGGAAGAGAGCGGTATTTTATATTTTCACAGATCACCTTATCTGAATCTGAGAGGTTCAGGTGTGATGATCGGTGTCATTGATACCGGAATCGACTACAGGCATCAGGCATTTACCTATGAGGACCGTACAACGAAGATTTATTCCATATGGGATCAGACTATTCGTGACGGGGAGAGCCCCGAAGGCTTTATATATGGCACTGAATATACTTCAGAGCAGATCAACCGGGCATTGGCTGCAGAGAATAGTCTGGCTGTTGTGCCATCTCAAGATGAAAACGGGCATGGGACATTTATAGCCGGTGTTGCAGCAGGAAGAGTGATAGAATCAGAAGATTTTTCGGGGGCAGCACCGGATGCATCTTTGTGTATTGTCAAGCTGAAGCCATGCAAGCAGTATTTGAGGCAGTTTTATGGAACGGCGGCAGATGTCCCTGCATATCAGGAGAATGATATTATGGCAGGCATCAGCTACTGCATTCAAAAGGCACAGGAAGCCAGGATGCCTGTGATCATTTTGCTGGGAGTCGGGACGAACAGCGGCGGACATACGGGCCAGTCGTATCTGAGTCAGCTGATTGATGATATTTCCGGTTTCAGCGGTGTTTGTGTTGTAACAGCAGTGGGCGGAGAGGCAGATAAGAGACATCATTTTCTGGGCGTCCTGTCTGAGGATTCGGCTTATACAGAGGCTGAGATCAGAGTGGGGGCCGGGGAGAGGGCTTTTTCGCTGGAGCTGTGGTCGATACACCCGGATCTCTATACTATTGGGATTCAGTCACCCGCCGGTGAGAGAATTGAGAAGATCACACCAATTGCAGGAAGAAGCCAGACTATTCGTTTTATTCTGGACCAGACGGAAATTTTTGTTTATTATCAGATGGTTGAATCTCTTTCCGGACAGCAGGTGATTTTTCTGCGATTTGATGAGCCGACACAGGGAATCTGGTCACTGCGCATATATGGCAATCTGGCAGTGAACAGACGATTTCACATCTGGCTGCCTATGACACCATTTATTTCAGATCAGACATATTTTCTGAGACCAGATCCGGATGTGACACTTTCTGATGCAGCCTGTGCATCGGAGGGCATATCCGTGGCGGCTTATAATGATACGAATAACAGTTTGTACGCCGCATCGGGAAGAGGGTTTACAGCAGATTACGAAATAAAGCCGGATCTGGCAGCACCGGGAGTGCAGATATACGGACCGGTTCCGGGAAACAGATTCGGGACCAGGACAGGAACAAGCATGGCTGCGGCACAAACGGCCGGTGCGGCAGCTTTGCTGATGGAATGGGGACTTTTAAAGGGCAATGATCTTCAGCTGAACAGTCATAAGATCATTAAATATCTGACATTGGGTGCTGTTCGCAGAGAAGGTGTTGTCTATCCTGATCGGGCATGGGGCTATGGAAGATTGAATCTTCTGAAAACTTTCAATGAACTGATGACAGGACGTACATAAAGGTATATAATAGTAATCGAGACAAAGAGATTTTTGACTATACACGACAATAGCCAGAAATAGTACATACAATTCATACAGGAGGGTAATATTATGGCATTTTTTGATGAACTTAAGAAAAATTTATCAGGCGTAACAGACACAGTTGCAAAAACTTCTGAAAACGTGATGAAGAAATCCAGTACAGCGATTGAGATTCAGAAGGCAAAACTGAAAAGAGTATCGTTGGAAGGCGATATGAAAGAATTATATGCATCTCTTGGCAAGTTGTATTTTGAGGAATACGCTGATGGCGATATGCCAAAGGAAATGGCAGAGTTATGCGAGAAGATTACATCTTGTCAGCATGCGATCAATGAAGCTGAGCAGAGAGCCGCTTTATTGAAGGGAGTTGTCATCTGTTCAAATTGTCAGGCAGAGGTGGATAAGGATGCGTCCTATTGTCCGAAATGCGGTGCAGAGATCATCCATGTTGTAGAAGAAGATGAGAATGTGGATGCAGCATCTTCTGAGGAAGTGGATGATGAAGTGCCAGATGGTGCAGATACAGAGGATTCAGAAGGCGGGGATGAAGAAGCAGACGCTGAACCGGAAGAAAGTGCAGAGGCAAACGAGCAGGAAGATGAAGCTGCTAAAGAAACGGAAGAGGGAGAAGCTTCAGACGAATGCACAGACAACGAATAAATGAGATGAGAAACAGAAAAAGCTGCTGTCGAGCAGGCAGCAGCAAGAGGGAGAATAAAATGAAAAGCCTGAAGAAACTGGCGGGCATGATTGGGCTTGTTATTCTGTTATGTGGCATTATGACCGGATGTTCCGGAAAGAGACTGTATTCAGAAGAGGAATTAACACAGATCCATGATGTAGTTGGTGCTGTAGAACAGATAACAAAGGAATTCCAGTATGTGATCGGCGGCAGCATGCAGTCGCTTTTGGAGGATTCTTCAAGCAGGGCAGATTTGATGGATTATGTGTCCACAAGGAAATATGACCCGGACAAGAAGATCATTGCATTGACCTTTGATGATGGGCCGAGCACAGCGGATACGAATGGCACCAGTGATCTTCTGGATGTACTGGAACAGTATGACAGCCGTGCAACATTTTTTTGTGTCGGCAACAATATTAATGACAAATCAGGTCCGTTGCTGAAACGTATGGTGGAACTGGGATGTGAAGTAGGCAACCACAGCTATGACCATGCACAGCTGACGAAACTGGATGCCAAAGGTGTCCATGATGAGATTGATACGACCAACGAATTGATTAAGAAATATTCAGGCAGAGACTGCCGTATCATCCGACCGCCATATGGCGCGGCTGATAATGACATTGTACCGGCGAATGTATCACAGCCTTTTATTATGTGGGATGTAGATACGGAGGACTGGAAAAGTCTGAATGCGTCTAAGGTTATTGCCAGTGTCGAAAGGTACAGAAACCAGGATTGGGATGGTGCTGTTATACTGATGCATGATATCCATCCGACAACGGTTGAGGCCTGTAAGACATTGATCCCTGAACTGGTCAATGCAGGATACCAGTTAGTCACGGTATCGGAGTTGGCTTATCTCAAAGGTGTTAAACTGGAACCGGGCAAGAGTTATTGGGGCATTAGTGAGAAATCAACTGAAACAGACTATTAGCATGGTTGTTGGCGTTCGGCCGCTCAGAAAGCCATGTGATAAAAAAGAAAAATCCCCCATTGAAAACGTTTCGTGCGGGTGCGCGTTGTTTTCAATGGGGGATTTTTCTTTTTTATGATATAACCTACCAGCGGCCGAACTCGGACAACTCAAGGCCTTTATTCTTATCCAAAACGGACTGAACAGCCCATTCATGAACAAAGAGCAGCAGCGGGTTGCCTTTGAGGTCTTTGATACGCTTCATATCGGATGTGCCGATAATCTTGTTTGTCTCAATTTCATCCTTATTGGCAATCCAGCGGATGTATTCGTGAGGCATTGGCTCAAGTCGGATCTCAACGCCGTATTCATTGAGCAGACGGTGCTTCAGAACGTCGAACTGAAGGACACCGACAACGCCCACGATGATCTCTTCCATACCGGTGTTGTATTCCTGGAAGATCTGGATGGCACCTTCCTGGGCAATCTGGGAGATACCTTTGATGAACTGCTTACGCTTCATGGTATCTACCTGACGGACTTTGGCAAAATGCTCAGGTGCGAAAGTCGGAATACCTTCAAAGGCGAATTTCTTGCCGGGTGCGCAGACGGTATCTCCGATGGAGAAAATACCCGGGTCAAAGACACCGATGATATCCCCGGCATAGGCTTCGCTGATAACCTTACGTTCCTGAGCCATCAGCTGCTGCGGCTGGGAAAGACGGAGCTTCTTCTTACCCTGTACGTGATAAACTTCTTTGTCAGCATCAAACTTGCCGGAACAGATACGCATGAAAGCAATTCGGTCACGGTGTGCTTTGTTCATATTGGCCTGGATCTTGAATACAAAAGCTGAGAAGTCCGGGCTGAAGGTATCGATGAGACCGGAGTCAGACATTCTCGGCAACGGAGAGCTTGTCATCTCCAGAAAGTAATTCAGGAAAAGCTCAATACCGAAGTTATTCAGGGCAGAACCAAAGAAAACAGGTGAGAGCTGACCTTTGGAGACAAGATCCATATCCAGTTCATCGCTGGCACCATCTAAAAGTTCAATATCATCTACAAGTCTTTCATAAAGTTCGGATCCAAGTTCCTGCTCAAGTTCAGGAGAGTCCATGGTCAGATCCTTGTCAGATGCGGCCTTCATACCGTTATTATTCTCTGTGAAGGCGTGGATATGGCGTGTCTGACGGTCATAGACACCCTTAAATTCCTTACCGCTGCCGATAGGCCAGTTGATCGGGCATGTATGGATGCCGAGGACGGATTCGATATCTTCCATCAGGTCAAATGGGTCCTGGGCTTCACGGTCCAGCTTGTTGATAAATGTAAAAATCGGAATATGGCGCAGCACACAAACCTTGAAAAGCTTGATAGTCTGAGCCTCAACACCCTTGGATGCGTCGATAACCATGACTGCAGAATCTGCCGCCATCAGTGTACGGTAGGTATCTTCAGAGAAATCCTGATGTCCCGGTGTATCCAGAATATTGATACAATAATCTTTATAGTTAAACTGCATAACGGAAGAAGTAACCGAAATACCTCTTTCCTTCTCAATTTCCATCCAGTCGGAGACAGCATGCTTTGCTGTTTTCTTTCCCTTTACGGAGCCGGCCAGATTGATGGCACCGCCATAGAGCAGGAATTTCTCAGTCAATGTCGTCTTACCGGCATCGGGATGAGAAATAATTGCAAATGTACGGCGTCTTTCTATTTCCTTTTTAAAATCAGCCATTTTAAATCCTCCATTCAATCTCTGATATTTTAGCGTGAACAGGGCCACCTTGTCAAGAAAAAGGCGGATATCCTTGCAAAATAGCGATTTTTACGGTATATTAGACAAGTAAACTGCTTTTGATGTGGTCTGAGATTGAACTTTGACCGGAATGGAAGCAATGCTGCGCAGACTTGCGTAAGTGTGTAAAAGGAATAAAAATAAGGAGGATTAGCCAATGGCAAAAATCGCTATTGTGACAGACAGTAACAGCGGCATCACCCAGGCAGAAGGAAAGCAGCTAGGTGTTTATGTATTACCGATGCCTTTTGATATAGATGGACAGCCGTATTTTGAGGATATTAACCTGACGCAGGAACAATTTTATGAGAAGCTGACGGGAGATGCAGATGTATCCACATCACAGCCTTCACCGGATGCAGTCATGTCTCTGTGGGATGATCTTATGAGGAATAAAGGGTATGATGAGATCGTCCACATTCCGATGTCAAGCGGGCTCAGCAGTTCCTGTGCTACAGCCATGATGCTGGCACAGGATTATGACGGAAAGGTTCAGGTTGTGGATAACCAGAGAATTTCCGTGACTATGAAGCTTTCTGTACTGGATGCCATGAAGATGGCAGAAGACGGTCTTTCAGCAGCAGAGATCAAACGGATACTGGAGGAGCAGAAGTTTAATTCCAGCATTTATATTATGGTAGATACATTGAAGTATCTGAAGAAAGGCGGACGTATTACACCGGCAGCAGCCCTTGGTACATTGCTCAGACTGAAGCCGGTTCTGCAGATCCAGGGCGAGAAGTTGGATGCTTTTGCAAAGGCCAGAACCGTGAAGCAGGCCAAGAAAATTATGCTTGATGCGATTCACAAGGATATCGAGACACGTATGGGCGGCGAGGTGAATATGGATAATCTCCACATTGCAGCTGCTTATACACCGGGAGAAGGTGTTGAACAGTGGCTTGAAGAAATCCGCAGGGAATTCCCGGACAAGGAGATTGTGGTAGATCCGCTTTCATTAAGTATATCCTGTCATATCGGACCGGGCGCTCTGGCTATAACAGTGACAAAGAAGACGGAATATTAGAAATGCGTACATATACTCATGTGGTACATGATCTGACACCCGTTTATGATGAGCATTCGCGGATATTGATACTTGGATCGCTGCCTTCGGTGAAATCCCGGGGGCAGTTTTTTTATAATCATCCGCAGAATCGTTTCTGGAAGGTGCTGGCAGCGGTGACAGACCATGCACCTTTAGAAAATGTGGAAGAAAAGAAACAATTTTTGCTGGAGCATCAGATTGCTCTGTGGGATGTGATCGCCAGTTGTGATATTATCGGCTCCAGCGACAGCAGTATTAAGAATGTTGTGGCGAATGATATCGGCAGGGTTCTCTCGGAAGCATCTATCCGGCAGATATTTGTCAATGGTCAGACAGCGTTTAAACTCTATAAGAAATATGTTCTTCCGGAAACCGGAGTGATGCCGGTGTGTCTGCCTTCCACCAGTCCGGCCAATGCAGCCTGGAATATGGAGAAACTGACCGAGGCATGGCAGGTGATTGTCAGAGAATCGTAAGGCTTCTTTCATTGTTTTCATGCAGCAGGTATGTTATAATCTGAATATAAGATGCATGAAAATGGGGACAAGGACTGGGCTTTGAGGCACAGGGAGAAAGGAAAAGGGAAAGTATGAAGAAGCGATTTTTGGGCATGGTGACGGCAGGGATTTTGGCAACAGTTATGCTGGCGGGCTGCGGAGCATCCGCATCAAAGGTAACCGCAGAATCTTTATTGCAGGAAGTCCAGAGTAAATGTGATGCAATGAAGTCTTTGGAGACACACACAACAGCGGAGATCACACTTGAGTCAGATGCTCTTGGCGGAACCATGGATATGACTATGGATATGACCATGCAGACAACCATAGAACCGGTTGCTAACTACCTGAAGGGCAATATCAGTATTCCGGGGCTGGGTACAGCAATGGATATGGAGAATTACACAGTGGTCCAGGATGACCAGATTCTTTCTTATACCGGTATAGCGGGCCAATGGATGGTGTCTAAGATGGCCTATGACAAGGATTCTGTAGAGAGAATCAATGCTGCAGCAGAAGATCTGCTTAAGAGCAAGGATTCTCTGAAGTTAGCAGACGAGACACAGGATGTGGATGGCACGGAAGCCTATATGATTTCCGGCAGTATTTCCGGTGCAGATGTGAAGAATCTGCTGAGTTCCATGGAGAGTACACTTGGCGGTCTGACTGGTGATACAGAGATGAATCTGGATGATATCACCGTGGACTTTACCTATGCTGTCAGCAAGGCGGATAAGATGCCATTATATATGGATATGGTATTTAGTGGTCTGGGTGCCGGTGAGGGTGATGAACAGGTGACATTCAGCAAGTTCAACATGAAGATGGAATATACGAATTATGATACTGTAGAAGCCATCACGGTTCCTCAGGATGTCGTTGATTCTGCAATCGATGTGACAGATTATCTGAATGATCTTCAGAATGAGACATCTTCAGATACAGAATCTGAAACAGCAGCATAATAGAAATAAAAGAAAGACAGCGCATACGAAGTGTGTCGGAAACAGCAATAACCGGACAGGGTGGATCATCAATCTGTCCGGTTATTTTTGTGTTCGCGTTTCAGATCCCCTGTCTTATGAATAAATTTATTGACACTGCCACATACTACCTGTATAAGATGTGTGGGAATTCAGATGAAAATTGATGTCTGTGCAGCAGACCGGAATTCCGTATCGGGACCCATGGGCGGGTCGCGGATGAAAATAGACAGTAAACAGGAGGAATGGCATTATGAAGGCGACAGGAATTGTAAGACGTATCGATGATCTGGGGCGGGTGGTTGTGCCGAAAGAAATCAGAAGAACGCTGAGAATCCGGGAGGGTGATCCGTTGGAAATATATACAGACAGAGAAGGCGGTATTATTCTTAGAAAATATTCACCGATTGGTGAATTAAGCCAGTTTTCAAAACAATATGCGGAGGCCCTGGCACAGAATACCGGCTATATTGTCAGTATTACAGACCGAGACCGGCATATTGCTACGGCCGGTTCGGGGAAAAAAGAGTTGATGCAGAAAGAGATCAGCCGTCAGTTGGACAATCTGATGAACCAAAGAGAGAATCTTCTGGCTGTGAAAGGGGAACGAAAATTTATTTCGATTACGGAGGATGGCGGAGAAAATTATACAGCACAGGTCATCTATCCGATTATCGCAGAGGGAGATGCCATCGGCACCGTTATTCTGACGACAAAGGATGAAAAAGTACGGATGGGTGAGATGGAAATGAAACTGGCTGCTTCAGCTGCCAGTTTTCTCGGGCGACAGTTGGAACAATAAGACGGGCGTCGGGGGACAAGCGGCACAGGCAAAGTTGCAGAGAACATAATTTCCTTGATTTTAGCCTGTGCCATTGCTATAATCAGAAAAGAAATTTCGTGAACAGAGGAAAAAGGCAATGAGTGAGAACCAATTATATTTTGCACCCATGGAGGGAATTACAGGCAGCATTTACCGAAGAGCCCATCATCGGATATTCGGCGGTGTGGACAGATATTATGCACCGTTTATATTTACCAATCCAAAAGGAAAAATCAGCAAAAAGGATTTATTGGAAATTGCGCCGGAGTACAATGAGGGATGTCGGGTTGTTCCACAGCTTTTGTCAAACTGTGCAGAGGATTTTATAGCCACAGCCCATACATTAAAAGGGCTGGGGTATGATGAGGTGAACCTGAATCTGGGGTGTCCATCGAGTACAGTGGCATCAAAGGGACGCGGCTCTGGATTTCTTGGAGAAAAGGAGGCGCTGAAAGCTTTCCTGGCAGATATTTTTGACAAAACAGATATGAAGATTTCTTTGAAGACAAGGATCGGGTTGAACCGTGCGGATGAGTTCGATGACATCCTTGACATTTATCAAGCCTTTCCGGTGGAAATGCTGATCGTGCATCCGAGAATCAGAATGGACTATTACAGCGGTAAGCCGGATATGGAAGCCTTTGAGAAAGCGAGTGCCAGGATGCCTTTTCCTGTTTGCTATAATGGGGATATATTTACAGCAGCAGCTTATGGACGTGTCAGTGAAAAATATTCAGATATCCGTCATTGGATGATAGGCCGGGGGCTTTTGTCTAATCCGGCATTGTGTCGTGAAATTCGAGGCGGGGATTGTGCGTCCCGGGAAGAACTGGCGGATTATTATCATACAATGCGGGATGAATATGAAGTACGCCTGCAGGGAAATAAGAAAGTCGTTTTTCTGATGAAGGAATTCTGGCATTATATCAGCTGGATCCTTTCAGAGGAGGACCGACAGGAAATCGATGTACTGATGCATCTGAGAGATGGAGCGGAATTCTTTCGGAAAGCGGAAGAAATTGCGGCAAACTGTACAGTGGTGAAAGGACAGGGGTTTCATTCTGAGATGGAAGTACATAAGTTTTAGGGTAAATGACGGTGTAATAAAAGGACGGTGGAAGCCGTCCTTTTATTTGTTGACATCAATATAGCTGTAAAGTGTATATTTGGAGATGCCGAAAAAGTTTGAAATCTTGTCTCCGGATTTTGTAATGAGAAATGCACCGGCATCATTCAGAAATTGAATGGCGCGCACTTTATCATCCTTGGTCATCATGGCCACCGGTTTGCCGACCAGGGTAACAGACTGGCGAATCAGATCTTCCAGCAGATCATTCACATTCTGAGGGATACTTTCAGGTTCCTTCTTATCATCCTCATTGGCAACCAGGGATTTCAGCGCCTGTTCAGCCAGCAGCATGCTTGTAATATCGTAATTGATAGACAGAATACCGGTAATCTTCTGCTCTGTGTCATCATGAATATAGATTGTACTGGACTTCAAAATACGTCCATCGCCTGTTTTGGTCAGGTATGCCAGGTGATCTGTTGGAGCAGAACCCCGAGCTCCCATTGCCTTCATGGCTTCAAGAACAACGTGTGAAGGACCGTCTCCGACTGCACGATGCGTTACATGTCCGTTTTCAACAAGAACAACGGAATGTTCAATATCCGTAGATGTCAGGTCGTGGAGAACGACTTCGCAGTTATCACCAAACTGTTTGGCAAGAGCTTTCGCTAATTGCCTGAAAAATGGCAGATTGAGTGTCATAAAATAGTGTCTCCTTCCTGCAAATATGATTAAAATGCACAGTAATATTATAATAATATATCAATTTTTGTAAAAAATTGCAAGGAAAAAGACAAAAAAATTTTGGACAACAACAATTTTTTTGCAACAGTTCAGAAATACTTTTTAATATGATGCGGGTATTTTTAAGCGGCATGAATGCATCGCCACAAACTCTCGATTAAATAAAAATTACTTGAGAGTTTATTGAAAAAGCTTGATATTGCCTATAAAATATGCTATCTTTTTTTCATAGCAAAGGACAAAGGCGTCTACTACAGGCGTGGTTTGTCCTTTTTTTGTTACCATATTTTGGAAATGATAATTTTATACATAGAAGAAAGGTAGTGAGTGATAATGGAACAGCAGAAGAAACCGGCTTTATATGATCCTTCTTTTGAACATGATGCATGTGGTATCGGTGCAGTTGTGAATATTAAGGGTATCAAGACACATAAGACTGTTGAGGATGCACTGACCATTGTAGAAACACTGGAACATCGTGCAGGTAAGGATGCCGAGGGCAAGACCGGTGATGGTGTTGGTATTATGCTTCAGATTTCTCACAGATTTTTTAAGAAGGTGACTGAGGAACTGGGTTTTGATATTGGTGAAGAGCGGGAATACGGTGTTGGTATGTTTTTCTTTCCACATGATGAGCTGAGAAAGAATCAGGCCAAGAAGATGTTTGAGATTATTGTGGCCAAGGAAGGTCTTGAATTTCTCGGATGGCGTACAGTACCGACGAATCCATCCGTACTGGGACAGAAAGCACTGGACAAAATGCCATACATTATGCAAGGCTTTGTGAAGAAACCTGCAGATGTGGCCAAGGGCATTGATTTTGACCGTAAGCTGTACATTGCAAGACGTGTTTTTGAACAGAGTAATGATAATACCTATGTTTGTTCTTTATCCAGCCGTACTATTGTCTATAAAGGTATGTTCCTGGTAGGCGAGCTGAGAAAGTTCTTTGATGATCTTCAGGATGAGGATTATGAATCAGCCATTGCAACGGTACATTCACGTTTCAGTACGAATACGAATCCAAGCTGGATGCGTGCGCATCCAAACCGTTTGATCGTTCATAACGGCGAGATCAATACAATCCGCGGCAATGCAGATACCATGTTGGCTCGTGAGGAAACGATGTCTTCCGGTGCACTGAAGGGTGAGATGCATAAGGTACTGCCGGTGATCAATTCTTCAGGTTCTGATTCCGCGATGCTGGACAATACATTGGAATTTCTGATGATGAGCGGTATGCCGCTGCCGAAGGCTGTCATGATCACAATCCCTGAACCATGGGAGAATGACAAGAGCATGAGCCAGACAAAGAGAGATTTCTATCAGTACTATGCAACGATGCTGGAGCCATGGGATGGCCCGGCTTCCATTGTCTTTTCAGATGGTGATCTTCTTGGTGCGGTGCTTGACCGCAACGGTCTGCGTCCGTCCAGATATTATGTGACAGATGATGATTATATGATTCTGTCTTCAGAAGTTGGTGCACTGCCTGTACCGGAAGAACATATTGTTTTAAAGGATCGTCTGCGTCCGGGAAAGATGCTGCTGGTAGATACTGTTCAGGGCCGTTTGATCTCTGATGATGAGCTGAAGGAGACATATGCCCAGAGCCAGCCTTATGGTGAATGGGTGGATGCCAATCTTGTTAAGCTTGAAGATCTGAAGATCCCAAATGAACGTGTGCCGGAATATACAAGGGATGAGCGTATCAGACTGCAGAAGGCATTCGGTTATACATATGAAGAGTTAAAGGATACCATCCTTCCGATGGCCAAGAATGGTGCAGAGCCAATTGCTGCCATGGGTGTGGATACACCGCTTTCTGTTCTGAGCAATCAGCCGAAGCCACTGTTTTCTTATTTTAAACAGATGTTTGCACAGGTAACCAATCCGCCAATCGATGCTATCCGTGAGGAAATTGTGACATCTACAACGGTTTATATCGGACCGGACGGCAATCTTCTGGAAGAAGAAGCAGAAAACTGCAAGATGGTACAGATCCACAATCCGATTCTGACGAACACAGATCTGCTGAAGATCAAATCCATGAATATAGAAGGATTCAAAGTGGCAACAATTCCGATCACTTACTATGTCAATACACCCCTTGAACGTGCATTGGATCATCTGTTTGTGGAAGTAGACAGAGCTTACAGAGACGGTGTGAATATTCTGATCCTTTCCGACAGAGGCATCGATGAGAACCATGTAGCGATTCCTTCCCTGCTGGCTGTATCCGCCCTTGAGCATTATCTTGTCAGAACAAAGAAGAGAACAGCGGTTGCTGTGATCCTTGAGAGTGCAGAGCCAAGAGAAGTGCATCATTTTGCAACGCTGCTGGGTTATGGTGCCTGCGCCATCAACCCATATCTGGCTCAGGAATCCATCAAAGAACTGATCGATCTGCATATGCTTGACAAGGATTATTATGCAGCTGTCAGTGATTACAATTCAGCGGTTCTTCACGGCATTGTCAAGATTGCTTCCAAAATGGGTATTTCCACGATCCAGTCTTATCAGGGCTCTCAGATCTTTGAAGCCATTGGTATCAGCAAAGAAGTCATTGATACATATTTTACGAATACAGTCAGCCGTATCGGCGGCATAACATTAAAAGACATTGAGCGCGATATGAATACATGGCATATGCGTGCATTTGATCCGCTGGGGTTGGATGTGGATCTGTCTCTGGACAGCATCGGTGGTCATAAGATGCGAAGCGGCAAAGAGGAACATCTTTATAATGCAAGAACCATTCATCTGCTTCAGGAATCCACAAAACGCGGAGATTATGAGATGTTTAAAGAGTATTCTCACAATATTAATGAAGAAACACGCCTGATGAACCTGAGAGGTCTTCTGGAGTTCAAGTTTGATGAAGAAGGCGGTATTCCGATTGAAGAAGTAGAGAGTGTGGATGAGATTGTGAAGCGCTTCAAGACAGGTGCCATGTCCTATGGCTCCATTTCTCAGGAAGCACATGAGACACTGGCTATTGCCATGAATATGATCCACGGCAAATCCAATTCCGGTGAAGGTGGTGAGAGTCTTGAACGTCTCACCATCGGACCGGATGGACTTAACCGGTGTTCTGCTATCAAACAGGTGGCTTCGGGTCGATTTGGTGTGACTTCCAGATACCTTGTCAGTGCCAACGAGATCCAGATTAAAATGGCTCAGGGTGCAAAACCGGGTGAAGGCGGTCATCTTCCGGGCGGAAAAGTTTATCCGTGGATTGCAAAGACAAGACTTTCCACACCGGGTGTGGCATTGATCTCACCACCGCCGCATCATGATATTTATTCCATCGAGGATCTGGCACAGCTGATCTACGATTTAAAGAATGCGAATCGTTCGGCAAGAATTTCTGTCAAACTGGTATCTGAGGCTGGTGTTGGTACTGTTGCAGCCGGTGTTGCCAAAGCAGGTGCACAGGTTATCCTGATTTCCGGTTATGACGGCGGTACAGGTGCAGCACCTCGAACATCTATCCACAATGCAGGTCTTCCATGGGAGATTGGTCTGGCAGAAACACATCAGACACTGATCATGAACGGTCTTCGTTCAAGAGTCCGTCTTGAAACGGACGGCAAGCTGATGACAGGCCGTGATGTAGCAATGGCAGCGATCCTTGGTGCAGAGGAATTTGGTTTTGCTACAGCACCCCTTGTGACAATGGGATGCGTCATGATGCGTGTATGTAATCTGGATACATGTCCGGTGGGTATTGCTACACAGAACCCTGAACTGCGCAAACGTTTCAGAGGTAAGCCGGAATATGTGGTCAACTTTATGAAATTTGTTGCCCAGGAACTGCGTGAGATCATGGCAAAACTGGGTGTGCATAACCTGGATGAATTAGTGGGACGTTCTGATCTGATCAAAGTCAGAGACGATGTGGATCCTCAGATTTATGGTAAACTGGATCTTTCAGCCATTGTTGAGAATCCGTATCTGCATGAAGAAAAACACCTGTTTATGCCGGAGGATGTTTATGATTTTGGCCTTCAGAAAACCATTGATGAGAAAGTCTTCCTGAAAGAATTCAAGTCTGCACTGGCAGGCAAGAAGAAAAAGAAGATTGAGATTAATGTACGCAATACAGATCGTACACTGGGTACAATTTTCGGGTCCGAGATCACCAAGAAGTATGGCGATACATTGCCGGAAGATCAGTACACGGTGAAGTGCAACGGCAGCGGCGGACAGAGCTTTGGTGCTTTCATTCCTAAGGGACTGACACTGGAACTGTGCGGCGACAGCAATGATTATTTCGGCAAAGGTCTTTCAGGGGGCAAACTGGTGCTTTATCCACCAAAGAATATTAAGTTTGAGTCCAATGAAAATATCATCGTCGGTAATGTTGCCCTTTACGGTGCCACAAGCGGCAAGGCTTATATCAGCGGTGTGGCAGGCGAACGTTTCTGTGTTCGTAATTCAGGTGCTACAGCGGTTGTTGAAGGCGTCGGCGACCATGGCTGTGAATATATGACAGGCGGCCGTGTGGTTGTTCTCGGACGCACAGGCAAGAATTTTGCAGCCGGTATGAGCGGCGGTATTGCCTATGTTCTGGATGAAAACAGAGATTTATATAAACGTGTCAATAAAGAATTAGTTTCCATTGATACGGTGACATCCAAATATGATGTTATGGAGCTGAGAGATATGATCCAGGCGCATGTGGATAATACAGGCTCTGCCATTGGCAAAGAGATTCTTGACAACTTCTCTGAATATCTGCCGAAGTTCAAGAAGATCATACCGCATGATTACAGTCATATGCAGACAGCCATTGTCCATATGGAAGAAAAAGGTCTGACATTTGACCAGGCACAGATTGAAGCATTTTACGCAAGCAAGAGAGGATAGGAGGGGATAACAATGGGAAAACCAACCGGATTTTTAGAATATGAGAGAGAAACAGGGTGTGTCATTTCACCTGAGGAACGTATTCAGAATTTTAACGAATTCCATATCCCTCTGAGCAGTGAAATGCAGCAGAAGCAGGGCGCAAGGTGTATGGACTGCGGTGTACCGTTTTGTCAGTCTGGTATGATGATCGGCGGTATGGTATCGGGCTGTCCGCTGAATAACCTTGTACCGGAATGGAATGATCTGATTTATAACGGCAACTGGGAACAGGCATGGCGTCGTCTGATGAAGACAAACAGCTTTCCTGAATTCACATCACGTGTCTGCCCGGCTTTGTGCGAGGCAGCGTGTACTTGCAATTTAAACGGAGCCCCGGTTTCTGTTAAGGAAAATGAACATGGTATTATTGAATACGGTTATGAACATGGTTTGATGAAAGCAGATCCGCCGAAGGTAAGAACCGGCAAGCGAATCGCAGTTGTGGGTTCCGGCCCTTCCGGACTGGCAGCCGCAGATCAGCTGAACAAACGTGGCCATCAGGTGACAGTTTTCGAGAGAAGTGACCGTGTGGGCGGTCTTCTGATGTACGGTATTCCGAATATGAAACTGGACAAAGCGGTCATCGAACGCCGTATTAATATTATGAAAGAAGAAGGCATTGAATTCGTAACAGGTGCGGATATCGGCAATAATTATAAGGCTTCCAGACTGCTCAAAGAATATGACAGCGTGATCCTGGCCTGTGGTGCATCGAATCCGAGAGATATCAATGTGCCGGGTCGTGAAGCAAAAGGTATCTATTTTGCCGTTGACTTCCTGAAGAAGACAACAAAGAGTCTTTTGGATTCAAATTTTGAGGACGGCAATTTCATTTCTGCCAAAGGTAAAAATGTGCTTGTTATCGGCGGCGGTGATACAGGAAATGACTGTGTGGGAACATCTATCCGTCTGGGGGCTCAGAATGTCATTCAGCTGGAAATGATGCCGAAAGCGCCGGATCAGCGTGCAGAGAGCAATCCATGGCCGGAATGGCCGAAAATCTGCAAGACAGATTACGGCCAGGAGGAAGCCATTGCATTATATGGTCATGATCCTCGAATTTATGAGACAACGGTGAAATCCTTTATCGCCAATGATAATGGTGAAGTCTGTGCTGCAGAATTAGTGAAACTGTCATGGCAGAAAGACCCTGAGTCAGGACGTATGGTGATGCATGAAATCGAAGGCAGCAATGAGATTATTCCAGTCGATCTGGTGCTTATTGCAGCAGGTTTCCTTGGCAGCCAGAGTTATGTCACAGATGCTTTTGGTGTAGAGGTGGACGGCAGAACCAATGTTAAAACAGAACCGGGACATTATCATACAAGCGAAGAGAAGATCTATGTGGCCGGAGATATGCATAGAGGGCAGTCACTGGTCGTATGGGCGATCAGAGAAGGCAGAGAAGCTGCAAAATGCGTGGACATTAATCTGATGGGGTATACGAACCTTGATTAATCGATACGCAGATTGACGAAAGATTGACGGCGTGCAATCAGATGCATAATAGAGGAACCCTAAACGGGCACATTCATGTACAGGCATACTCGCGTTGCCTGGTCTACGTGCTACTTCGGTCGGTGCTAACGAAAGTCCACTGGACTTTCAGCACCGTTGGCAGCGGTACATAAGATGCTAAAGGACAGCATCTAAGTACCGGCCACGTCAGAAGCACCTGTACATGAATGTGCCCGTTTAGGTTCCATTTTGTTGTTTTTTGATGCACGCCTGTTTTATTGGCCGACAAAAAAGTTTTGACTAAAATCAAATGGTTCGTATGATTTATTTTGAGGTGTAGGGCTGTTTTTATTTAATGATGGCATATTTTTATATACGTGGACAGAGATGGCTTTTGGATAAGGGGTATGGTAGAATAGTTGATAGTACAGGTATTTTGAGGAAGTTGGAGAGAAGATAGGAGTATAGGCATGACTTTTGAAAAGACAGTTACATTAAAGGATGGCAGAAACTGCCTTTTGAGGAATGGCGTTACCAGTGATGGGAAGGCAGTTCTGGATGTTTTTAATCGGACTCATGAGGAGACGGATTATCTGCTGACTTATTCGGATGAGAATCGTTTTACGGCTTCTCAGGAAGCAGATTTTTTGCAGAGGAAAACAGATAGTGCGAATAACGTTGAAATTATTGCGGTGGTGGATGATGTTGTGGCTGGGACTGCCGGGATTGATGCTTTGGGAATGCGGGATAAAATCAAGCATCGTGCGGTTTTTGGCATTGCCATTACAAAGGAGTTCTGGGGACTGGGCATCGGAAAGTATCTGATGGAGGCATGCATTGAGTGTGCCAGAGAAGCTGGGTATCTTCAGCTGGAACTGGAAGTTGTTGCTGAGAATGAGAGGGCAGTTGAAATGTACAGGAGAGCAGGATTCATTGAATATGGAAGAAATCCGAAGGCTTTTCGTCTGAGAACAGGGGAATATCAGGAATTGATTGACATGCGTCTGGAATTAAAATAAAACGAATCTTGATATTTCCATGTTAAAAAAGCAACGATATTTGCAAATTTTTAATACTTTTTTATAATAATTTAATGGTAACGGTTGACTTTCCTAAAAAAATCGGATAATATTTAAGGCATGACTAGTATGCAGATTGTATGATTACATCTGCATAATTTATGCTCAAAATTAAATGTTTAAGAAAGAGAAAGGAGTTTAATTATGAATCTCATGTATGTCGCAGTTATCTGCGCACTCATCGGTCTGGTATTCGCCTTTGTTTTGACAAAGAGAGTTAATTCTGTAGATGCCGGTACAGACCGTATGAAAGAAATCGCTTCTGCTATCGCAGAAGGTGCAAGAGCATTCCTTTTTGCTGAATACAGAATTCTTGCAATCTTTATCGTAGTGCTCTTCGTTGTTCTTTGCTTCTTAAGAAATCCACTTACAGCAGTTTGCTTCCTTTGCGGTGCTGTTCTTTCTATCATCGCTGGTTATTGTGGTATGACAGTAGCTACTAAGGCGAATGTCAGAACAGCCAATGCAGCAAGAACAAGTGGTATGAACAAAGCACTTAGTGTTGCATTCTCCGGTGGTGCCGTTATGGGTATGTGTGTTGCAGGCCTTGGTCTTCTTGGTGTAGCTGGTCTGTATGTAATCACAGGTGATGCAGATGTTCTTTTCGGTTTCTCCCTTGGTGCATCTTCTATCGCTCTTTTTGCTCGTGTTGGTGGTGGTATCTATACAAAAGCTGCTGACGTTGGTGCTGACCTTGTAGGTAAGGTAGAAGCTGGTATCCCTGAGGATGATCCGCGTAATCCTGCTACAATCGCCGATAATGTAGGTGATAACGTAGGTGACGTTGCCGGTATGGGTGCTGACCTTTTCGAGTCTTATGCAGGTTCTCTTATTTCTGCTATCACTCTTGGCCTTGCAGGTTCTTTCGGTGCAATCACACTGGATACAGCGAAAGCTGCAATCTTCCCTGCAATCTTATCTGCTCTGGGTATCGTTGCTTCTGTTATCGGTACATTCATGGTACAGGGCAAAGAAGGCGGTAACCCACAGAAAGCCCTCAACAGAGGTGAATATACAGCTGATGCCATTGTTGTTATCGGTGCCATTGCATTGTCTGTATATTATCTTGGTTCTATCATGCCTGCTGTTGCTATCATCGCTGGTCTGATCGTTGGTCTGATCATCGGTATTATCACAGAGGTTTATACATCCGGTGATTACGGCTCAGTTAAGAAGATTGCTGAACAGTCTGAAACTGGTGCTGCTACAACAATTATTTCCGGTCTTGCTGTAGGTATGCAGTCCACAGCTATTCCGCTTGTACTGATCTGTGTAGGTATCTTTGTTGCTTACAAGTGCTGCGGCCTTTACGGTATCGCACTTGCAGCTGTAGGTATGCTTTCTACAACAGGTATCACAGTTGCTGTTGATGCTTATGGTCCTATCGCTGATAATGCCGGTGGTATCGCAGAAATGTCTTACCTTGATGAGTCCGTTCGTGAAATCACAGACTCCCTTGATGCTGTAGGTAACACAACAGCTGCTATGGGTAAAGGTTTCGCTATCGGTTCTGCTGCACTGACAGCTATGGCACTTTTCATGTCCTACGCTCAGCAGGTTAACCTTTCAGCAATCAACATTCTTTCTTATACAACAATTATCGGTCTTCTGATCGGTGGTATGCTGCCATTCCTTTTCTCAGCTTTCACAATGGAATCTGTATCTAAGGCTGCATATTCTATGATCGAGGAAGTTCGTAGACAGTTCAGAGAGATTCCTGGCATCATGGAAGGTAAGAGCAAACCTGATTATACAAAGTGTGTAGATATTTCTACAAAGGCTGCTCTTCGTGAAATGATTATTCCTGGCGTTATGGCAGTTGTTGCTCCAATCATCATTGGTTTCCTTCTTGGTACAGAAGCTGTAGGCGGTATGCTTGCAGGTTCCCTTGTAACAGGTGTTATGATGGCGATCTTCATGTCCAACGCAGGTGGTGCTTGGGATAATGCTAAGAAATACATTGAGAACGGCAATCACGGCGGCAAGGGTTCTGAAGCTCATAAAGCTGCAGTTGTTGGTGATACAGTCGGTGACCCATTCAAGGATACATCAGGCCCTGCTATCAACATCCTGATCAAACTGATGACAATTGTTGCATTAGTATTCTCTTCAGTATTTATCGGTATTCTTAACTAATTATGAATCATCACTACATAGAATCTATGTAGACAACATAAAAGCGGTATCGTTCATTTGAACGGTATCGCTTTTTTTTGTTTTTTGGTGTATACTTAATAACAGCGGCCCGGAGATTTGGATGAACACTATGTCTGCGGAGCAGATCGGGGTTTCATACGAAAATGTGCGGGTAAATCTTGAATTATCATGGAGGTTCTATCAAATGAGCGAAGTTATCAATAATATGAAGACAAGAAGAAGTATCAGAAAATATAAACCGGATATGATTCCGGAGGATGTGCTCAATCGGATTATCGAAGCGGGCACCTATGCAGCAACGGGTATGGGCAAGCAGTCACCCATCATTATTGCGGTGACGAATAAAGAAATCCGTGACAAGTTTTCGAAGATGAATGCAGAGATCATGGGTGTGGATTCTGATCCATTTTATGGTGCACCGGTTGTGCTGATTGTTCTGGCAGATAAAGCAAGACCAACCTATGTTTATGACGGCAGTCTGGTGATGGGCAATCTCATGCTTGCTGCTCATGCAGAAGGCATTGGCAGCTGCTGGATTCACAGAGCCAAAGAGGAATTTGAATCCGCAGAAGGCAAGGCCTTCTTAAAGTCACTTGGTATTGAAGGCGATTATGAAGGTATTGGCCACTGTGTGCTGGGATATACAGATGGAGAAGAGCCAAAAGCCATGCCTAGAAAAGAGAATTACGTTTACTGCGTGAAATAAAAAGGAAGCGGGGAAATAGAGAATGAGAGCTTATGAACGTTTATTAAATTATGTCGTTGTCCACACAGCCAGTGATGAATTCAGTGAGACAACACCAACCACCCAGCGTCAGTTTGATCTGGCGAACATGCTGGTTCCTGAAATGAAGGCACTTGGCATTGAAGATGCACGTGTGAGTGATTTATGCTGTGTGTACGGCACACTGCCGGCAACACTGGGATATGAGGATGCGCCGGCCATCGGTCTGATTGCCCATCTGGATACAGTGCCGGATTTCTGTGGTGAGCATGTGAAGCCGAGAATTATTGAGAATTATGATGGTGGGGACATCGTACTGGGAGACAGCGGAAGAACACTGAGCCCGGCACAATTTCCACATCTGCCGTCTTTAAAGGGCAGAACACTGATTGTAACAGACGGTACAACAGTGCTTGGCGCGGATGACAAAGCCGGTATTGCGGAGATCATGACAGTTGTTGAACATCTGATCAAAGAAAACATTCCGCACGGCAAGATCTGTATTGCTTTTACACCGGATGAAGAAGTGGGAAGCGGTGCCTCAGCCCTTGATCTGGATGCTTTTGGTGCGGATTATGCCTATACCATCGACGGCGGCGAAGAAGGCGAGATCACCTATGAGAATTTCAATGCCTGTGCAGCCAAATTTGTGATCAACGGTTTCAATGTCCATCCGGGAAGTGCCAAAGATACGATGGTCAATGCATTGAACGTGGCATGGGAGCTGCATCAGATGCTGCCGGCAGCGGACAGACCGGAACATACGGAAGACTATGAAGGCTTCTATCATCTGACAGATATGAGCGGTAATGTAGAAAAGGCCGAGATGCAGTATATTGTCAGAGATCATGATCTGGCGGCCTTTGAACTGCGCAAAAAAGAACTGCAGCATATCCAGGCTGTCTTAAATGGCCGTTATGGTGAAGGAACTGTGGAACTGACCATTACAGAGCAGTACCGCAATATGTCCGAGAAGATTATGCCGCATTTTCATCTGATCGAGAATGCGAAAGCAGCCGCTGAGGAAATTGGCCTGAAACCGCTGATCGTGCCTGTCAGAGGCGGTACAGACGGTGCACAGCTCAGTTTCAGGGGACTGCCTTGTCCGGATATCGGTACAGGTGGTTATGCTTATCATGGTCCTTATGAGCATATCACAGCAGAGGGCATGGATCTGTCGGTTGATCTGATCCTCGGCGTTTTGAAGCGTTATGCATCTTTTAAGGCTGGTGAGTAAGGTGAAACAGGAAGTTTCATTTCGAATGGAAAGACCGGATCTTCTGAAGGCCGGTGATGAAGTGGAGATGAGCGAATCCAAGCTGAACACTCTGGCAGGCACCATGTATTATTATACAATTGAACCGGCACTGGCCATGAGCGACAATATTCCGGCACTTCGGAGACTGACAAGCCTGCATGCCACAGTCAAGGAAGTCAAATATGAAAACAGTGTCTATACGGTGGTTGCATATTGTGAGTAGACCGACCGGAATGCTGTTTTGGGAATGTGTCGGACCATTGAAGAAAATGGCGAAAAAAGGGTATTTCTGCGATATTTTTAAGCCTTTTGGTATTCAAGAATATAGGAATTCCTTTGACTTTTGAGGTTAAGTATGGTATGCTGAACATGCTGCAAGAATAACCTGCAGTAAGACCCATTTTTAATTTTTGGAGGACTTTGGAATGAACAAAGGTACAGTAAAGTGGTTCAACAATCAGAAGGGATTCGGTTTTATTTCCGATGAGCAGGGCAATGATGTATTCGTACATTACTCAGGCATCCAGTCCAATGGCTTTAAGTCACTGGAAGAAGGTCAGGAAGTAGAATTCGAAGTCATCGAAGGCCAGAAGGGACCACAGGCAGTGAATGTCGTTAAGTTATAATCCTTCATGCAGTGTGCCTTTTCTAAGATATATTATATTGATTACGAAGTTTGTATTTTTTATTTTAAATGTTAGAATAAGCAGTTGTTTAGAGCGATTATCAGAGAGGGCTATCCGGTTGGATAGCCCTTTTTGTAATGATGCACAGGCAGATTCGCTGAGATGGGCGAAAACGTTTGTGCAGCGCAGGGGTGCATCCATTCTGTATTGACTTTTTTTGAAACTCCATATATGATGATAAGAGGAATTTAAGCGATATTTTAAGATGAAAAAGAGAGGATTAAATGTTTAGAAATTATCTTGATAAAATAGAACGTGATGAGGATGTGCGTAAGAATCTGATCGAGCTGCGCAAACTTTTAAAAACAGAACCCGGCAGTGCAGCCTGGCAGCGTGATCGCCAGAGATGCCTGTCTCTGATGCTGAAGCTTTTGAAGCATGAAGATGCCAAAGTCAGGAAGAATGCGGCATTGATTCTTGGCGAGATGGGATGTCAGGATGCCCTGGATGCCCTGTTTTATGCCTATGAATGTGAAGAGAAGCTTTTTGTGAAGAGTGCTTATCTGACAGCTATGGGCCAGCTGGATTACAGGGCTTATCTGACAGCTTTCAGAGAGCATATGGATGAATTGATGAAGACGGAGATGACACCGGAGAATCAGAAGCATCTCAATGAAGAACTGAAGCTTTTGAGAGATATGCTATTGATCGTGGAGAAGCCGGTGAAGCATACATTTGCAGGCTATTCGGTCCCGTCGGAGCTGATTTTGCTGACAAGCCCGGGAATGGAGCAGCTGACCATTGATGTGATGCCAAGGAATGTCAGAGATGCAGCCAAAGCCATGAGAGGCGGCGTGCGTATTTTGACAGAGCGTCCGGGAGAGCTTTTTGGTATCCGTACAGTGAAGGGATTTATGTTCCGTTTTTGTACCAATCCATTGAAGGAAACTGGCTATCAGGCTGTTGCAGCATACATTTACAATGCCGGACTGGTAGAATATCTGAAGAAGCGTCATGAAGGTGACGGCCCTTTTTATTTCAGAATTGATTTGCGGACCAAGCTGGTTCTGAATGAAAAGAGCCAGTATGTGAAGCGCCTTGGGGCAGAGCTGGAGCGTTTATCCGGCCATGAATTGCAGAATTCCGCCTCTAACTATGAATGTGAACTGCGAGTTACTGAGAATAAGCAGGGACAGTACAGTGTTTATCTTATTTTACATACCATCGCAGACAGCCGTTTCAGCTATCGAAGGAATGCCATTGCCACATCTATGCATCCGGTGAAGGCAGCAGAGGTTGTTTCGCTTGCGGCTGAATATCTGGCAGATGATGCGGATGTGCTGGACCCATTTTGTGGTACAGCGACACTTCTGATTGAACGTTATCGCAGAAAGAAAGCTGCCCATCTTTATGGTGTGGATATTTTTGGTGAAGCCATAGAAGGTGCCAGAGAGAATGCAGGAAAGGCCAATGTGCCGAGCTATTTTATCAATAAAGACTTTGTGGAATTTTCCCACAGCTATACCTTTGATGAAGTCATTACAGAACTGCCGGCGGGAAGCGACAAGATGACACCGGATGTGCTGATGACTTTATATAAGAACTTTGTCCGGAAGCTGAACCAGTGGATGACTCCGGGAGGCTATGTGATTGTTGTGACAACAGAGAAGGAATATCTCTTATCTCTGGCTGCAAGGTCCGGCTATCTGAAAGCAGAGAAAGAGTGGGCATTGTCCGGCAAGAAAGAACAGTATGTGGTTGTTTTAAGATACAGAGGTTAATGGGATGGACAGGCTGTATTCAATCGGTGATGTGCATGAGATGACGGGGATTTCGGTATCGGCCCTGCGTTATTATGCAGATATGAAGATTGTCTGTCCGGCAAAAATCGACAGACAGACCGGATACCGCTATTATGATTTTGATGATATCCAGAGACTCAAAACCGTCGGATATCTCAAGAAGGCGGGATTTTCCCTGGCGGAGATCACGGTTGTGATGGAGGCTGCTTCGGAGGAAGAACGACGGTTGCTGATGTCGGAGCGAATGGAACAGACGCAAAAGCAAATGAAGCGTCTGAAAGAACGAATGTCCATGATGGAGTGGTTGACGAGCCAGAACCCTGCACCGGAGGCGGGGCATGAGTGCCACAGGATCCATCAGAAGCAGATGGATTCTCGAAGAGTTTGGATGACAGAAACGGCGAAGCCATGTGAGGTAGAGGATTTCTATCGGCAGACAGGTGTGCTGATGGCTGAGGAAATGGCAGATTTTCAGAAAATGCGCGGTTATTTATTGGAAGAAACTGCATTTATGGAGGGAAAAAAGCTGGCCATTGAAGGCAGCTTTATCTCAGGCGGAGATTGTGTTTCTGCTGAGAAGAACCAGTCTATCCTGCCGAAGGGCAATTATATCTGTATGACTACGGCCATTTTCAGGGAGGATAAGTGGATTCGCGCCCTTTCACGGTATTTTGTGGAAAAGGACATGCGTCCAAGGATCATCCTGGCTGTTTTAAAGCACAAAGATTTTTATAACTGGAGGCATTCTCTGTACGAAGTGCAGATACTGGTATAACAGGCAGCGAATTATTTTTATTTGCGGCATGCCGGGCAGCTTTGTTACAGAGAGATAAATTAATGAATATACAATTAATAGGCATTAGCCACAAAACAGCGCCTGTACAGATACGGGCTCTGTTTGCGTTTACAGATGAAAATAAAAAAGAACTGATGACGCGTATCTGTACGCAGAAGGAAATTCGGGAATGTGTACTGCTCTCAACCTGCAACCGGACAGAGTTGTATACCGTCAGCGAAGAAGATATTTCTGTGCGCAGCGTGATGACTGCAATGCAGCGGATCATGCTTGATATGGCCGGAATCGGTGATGCAGGCGAGGTGTCGGAGCATTTGCGGTTTTATCAGGGAACACAGGCAGTGCGCCATTTGTTTTATGTGGCGGCGGGGCTGGATTCAATGGTTTTGGGTGAGGATCAGATCCTCGGTCAGGTGAAAGAAGCCCACAGGACAGCTATGGAGGATGGTTTCAGCGGAACATGGTGCAACAGCCTTTTTCGGATGGCAGTGACAGCGGCCAAGAAAGTCAAGACAGAGACGAAGCTTTCAGGCATTTCTGTTTCAACGGCTACATTGGCGGTGAAAGCGGCGGAAATGTATTTTGGAAGCCTGGAGAATAGAAAGATACTGGTTATTGGTGCCACTGGTAAAATCGGACAGATTATGATGAAAAATATTGCTGCGGATCATCATGTACAGCTATATGCTGCTTCCAGACAGCTGAAATCGGGAGAAAAAGCGGTTCTGGGAACGGATACTCTGTCGGATGGCCATGGAACGAGACATCAGCAGACAGAAGAATATGTGCAGATTGCCTATGCAGACCGTTATCGACTGGCCAACGAGATGGATGTGATTATCAGTGCCACAGCCAGTCCGCATTACACATTGACGAAAGAGGGATGGCAGTCTGGCGTTATCCAAAAGCGCAGAAGAATCCTCATTGACATGGCAGTTCCTATGGATATTGAGGCGGGCATTGAAGACGAGGAGAACAGCCTTTGTCATCTGGATGAGCTGACAAGTCTGTCTGAGAAGAATCAGCATCTGCGTTTTGAAGCGGCTGACAGGGCCCGGGAGATGTTGGAGGAGGATATTGATGATTTCAGGCGTTGGGCTTTGTTTCAACAGAACAGACCGCTGATGGATACCTTCAGGGAGCATCTTCTGGCAGATATGGCAGCGAATCCGGAGAAAGGGCTGAACAAGTTCTTTTATCGAGCCAGAGAAGCGGCGGAGCCGGAACAGCTGGAAATGTTTTTCGAGGTTTTGAGACGGTCTGAGGAGGAACGGGGAAATGGCTGATTTTCCGTTGTTTATTAACATGGAGGGGCGAAATGTTATCGTTATCGGCGGCGGTTCGGTAGCCCTTCGGAAAATCCGTATTTTGATAGAATATGGTGCAGATATACGGATGATTTCATCAAAGATCACGGATGAGTTAAAACTTCTGGCAGATAAGAAATATATAGTCTGGACAAATGAAAATTTGACAGAACACAATCTGGACTATCTGGCCGAAGCATTTCTGGTAATCTGTGCCTCTGATGATAAGGCATTGAATAAGATGGCAGCGGATTATTGCCAGATGCGGCATATACTGGTGGATTGTGCCAATCCGGGGGAGGTCTCGGACTGTGTGTTTCCATCGGTGGTCAGACGGGGCAATGTGGTCATTGGTATCAGTACATCCGGCGGTGTGCCTGCACTGACCAGATATTTGCGGGAGAAAATCGAAGCATTGATACCGGAATGGTACGGTGAACTGGAAATAGAGCTTCGCCAGAAGCGCAGAGAGTTGAAAATGTCCGGGCTCGGTCAGTCAGACAGAAAAAAATATCTGAGACAGTGGATTGCAAAAGAAGAGAAAATCAGAGAGGAGGGCAAGGGCCAATATGAAAATCGGAACGAGGAAGAGCCGTCTGGCCATGGTGCAGACGGAAATGGCGGCGGAGGCCATTAAGAAGGTTTTTCCATCCATAGAGATAGAGATTGCCGGATTTGAGACAAAGGGTGATCTGCATCTGGATAAATCCCTGTCAGCTTTCGGCAGCAAAGGAGCTTTTACAAAGGAGCTTGAAGGAGCTATGATGGATGGCCGGATCGATCTGGCCGTTCATAGTGCCAAGGATCTTCCTGTTGAATTGCCGGAAGGACTGACAGTGGGAGCTGTGCTTAAAAGAGGTGACAGCCGGGATGTATGGGTCAGTCTCCGAAAGGAATTTTCTGAAATTGAGGCATGTCGGGGAAAAGTGATTGTGGGAACCGGCAGTCTCAGACGGGCACTTCAGATCCGTCAAATGTGTAACGGCGTAGAGATTAGAGACATCCGGGGCAATGTGCCCACCAGGCTGAAAAAGCTGTCAGAGGAGCTGTTTGATGGGATTATTCTGGCTGCAGCCGGTTTAAAACGGCTGGGATACCTGTCGGATGCCTGTGATGAGACAGGTTGTTTTGAGGCGGAAGGACAGACATTCTTTTATGAAATTCTTCCTAAGGAACAATTCTTTCCGGCAGCGGGGCAAGGTAT
>OGCO01001274.1_pt1 | contig 39046 bp, 30 predicted proteins | sample 1570171 | NCBI WGS metagenome assembly OGCO01 (sample SAMEA4370583, study PRJEB24528) | human gut metagenome
TGCACTGCGAGCCGAACGGAAACGGATTGAACGAACTATAACAAACTTATAAATCGATTTTTAAAAACAGAAAATCATGGCAAAAATGAATTTCGGGGGAGTTGTGGAGAACGTGACCACACGTGAAGAGTTCCCCCTGAGCAAAGCGCTCGAAGTGCTGAAGAACGAAACCATCGCAGTGATCGGATACGGCGTTCAGGGCCCCGGACAGTCTCTGAATCTGAAAGATAACGGATTCAACGTGATCGTCGGCCAGCGTAAAAATTCGAAGACGTGGGACAAAGCCGTTGCCGACGGCTGGGTTCCGGGAAAGACGCTGTTCGAAATCGAAGAAGCCTGCGAAAAGGCGACCATTATTCAGTACTTGCTGTCGGACGCCGCTCAGATCGCCGTATGGCCTTCCGTGAAAAAGCACCTGACGGCCGGCAAGGCGCTCTATTTCTCGCACGGTTTCGGCGCTACCTATTCGGATCGCACCGGTATCGTTCCTCCGAAAGACGTGGACGTGATCATGATCGCTCCGAAAGGTTCGGGTACTTCGCTGCGCCGTTTGTTCCTCGAAGGTCGCGGTTTGAACTCAAGCTATGCCGTTTTGCAGGATGCTACCGGCCGCGCTATGGAACGCGTGATCGCGCTGGGTATCGGCGTGGGTTCGGGCTACCTGTTCGAAACGACTTTCAAACGCGAGGTTTATTCCGACCTGACCGGCGAACGCGGTACGCTGATGGGCGCTATCCAAGGTATTTTCGCCGCGCAGTACCAGGTGTTGCGCGAAAACGGCCACACGCCGTCGGAAGCCTTCAACGAAACCGTTGAGGAATTGACCCAGAGCCTGATGCCGTTGGTAGGCGAAAACGGAATGGACTGGATGTACGCCAACTGCTCGACGACCGCACAGCGCGGCGCCCTGGACTGGTGGAAGCCGTTCCGCGACGCGACCCTGCCGGTGTTCAAGAAACTGTACGCCGAAGTGGCTGCCGGTAACGAAGCGCAGCGTTCGATCGACTCGAACAGCAAGCCGGATTACCGCGAAAAGCTGAACCAGGAGCTCAAAGAGCTGCGCGAAAGCGAAATGTGGCAGGCCGGTGCGACTGTCCGCAGCCTGCGTCCGGAAAGAAACAAATAATCCGTTTCGGACTGTTTCGTTTTTAAAGCGATCCCGCCGACGGCGGGATCGCTTCGTCGTTTTATAACAGTGCGTTTTCTCTCCTGAAATTCGGCCGGATCGTTTGCTGTTCGGGTGAGGGGAGTCGTTTATAAAACGAAAGACGCGTCGCATCGTGCGCGTCTTCCGGATATTCGTCCCCGTTCGGAGCCGGTAGCATTTATTCGCCGAGCGTTTCGAGCAGGTCGTAGGAGGGTGCGAAAAACAGCGTGCCGGTTACGGCGGTGCTGAAATCGAGCAGGCGGTCGGTATTGCCTGCCGGATCGCCGACGAACATGTTTTCCAGCATCCGCCGCGTGGTGGAGAACGTTCCCGCGTAACCGATGAAATAGGTGCCGTATTCTCCTTTGGAGGTGTTGGCGAAAGGCATGTTCGCCCGTACGATCTTCAGGTCGTTGCCTGCGCTGTCCTGGATGTTGGTCACGGCATTGTGAGCGTTGGCGGGTTTTTCCTCGTCGGAGAGTTCCACGTCGTTGAATTTTTTCCGGCCGATCGTTTTTTCCTGTTCCTCGACCGACAGGGCGTTCCATGCGTTCATGTCGTGCAGGTATTTCTGCACGAAAATGTAGCTGCCTCCCGCAAATCCGGGATCTTCATCCCCGATTACGGCGAACTCGTACGGATTTTCGTCCACGGCCGGGTTTTCGGTGCCGTCTACGAATCCGATGATCGCTTTGCCGTCCTGATACCTGAAGCCGTGAACTTCGTCAATGGGGTCTACGGTTCCTTTCAGCTTTTCGTCGATGATGGAAGCGAATTCGAAACAAACGCCCATCTGCCTGCCCCGGATGTGGAAAAACAGGTCTCCGGGCGTGGAAACCGCCGTATGCCTGGCGCCTTTGATCTCTTGGAACGTTTCGAGTTCCCGCGGTTTCGGCCGTTCCGGGAAAAGATGGCTCCATGCGTCGGCCCCGAATCCCATCGTACAACTGAACTGCATGTCGGGGAATCGGTTGCGTATGCTGCGGATCATGGCCGAGAAGTTGGCGCACAAATCTTTTATCCGGTCTGCCGTCCGGGGCGTTTCTTTGAGTCCGTACACGATAAAGACGGCGTTCTCGCCCGCTCTTTCGGTTACGTCCTGCGGTATGTTTCCTGCGATCGCAGGGGGCGTGTTTAAATTCATATCATTAGGATTAACGGTTGATCGCGCATTTGCCCCGGTTGCCGCGTACAGGGCGCCGGGGATCGAAAGATACGAAAGAAGGACAAAAAAAACAATGCTTTCTTTCGCTTTCCAAAGCTGAAAACAATATCGGATTCCGGAATGATTCATGGCCTTTGCGATTTGATATGCAGTGTTTTACGGACGACGGGACGGCCTTTTCGGGAATTGCCGGTTCGTCCGCTGTTTTTGCGTTCCGGTCGAAACCGATCGCGTGCGAACCGATGCTCAATCGTTCTCCCGACGGGACGGTTCGGAAATCGAAGGTATGGTATTTATCGTAATTTTCCGCCTTTCTCCGCCGGAAATTCCATAAATGTACCCGAATGCGGTATCGTTTTCCGGGAAGCGTTCGTCCGGCGGTACGAGCCGTTTTCGGGTACCCGGTCGGACGGCGGGTTTTGTAGTTCCGATCCGGCCGGAAGCGTACGATTTTTCGCGGAAATGATTACATTTGCAAATCTAAAATTCAGCTAAATGGAGAAAAAACTACATCGGGGGACCCTTTGCGTTCAGGCGGGATGGACTCCCAAAAAAGGCGAGCCCCGCGTGCTGCCGATTTATCAGAGCACCACGTTCAAATACGAGACGAGCGAACAGATGGCCCGGCTGTTCGATCTGGAAGAGAGCGGCTACTTCTATACCCGGCTGCAGAACCCGACCAACGATGCGGTAGCGGCGAAGATCGCTGCGCTCGAAGGCGGCGTAGCCGGCATGTTGACCTCTTCGGGCCAGGCCGCTTCGTTCTATTCCGTGTTCAACATCTGTTCGGCCGGCGACCACGTCGTCAGCGCGTCGACGATCTACGGCGGAACCTATAACTTGTTCGGCGTGACGCTGCCGAAACTGGGCATCGAGGTGACGTTCGTCGATCAGGACGCTTCCGAGGAGGAGATCGCCCGGGCGTTCCGTCCGAATACCAAAGCGCTGTTCGGCGAAACGATATCCAATCCCGGCGTAGCCGTGCTGGATATCGAGAAATTCGCGCGGATCGCGCACGGTCACGGCGTGCCGCTGATCGTGGACAATACGTTCGCCACGCCGATCAACTGCCGCCCGATCGAGTGGGGGGCCGACATCGTGACGCACTCGACGACCAAATATATGGACGGCCATGCGACCAGCGTTGGCGGCGCGATCATCGACAGCGGCAATTTCGATTGGGAAGCCCATGCGGACAAATACCCCGGACTGACCCGTCCCGACGCTTCGTATCACGGACTGACCTATACGAAAAATTTCGGCAAGTTGGCCTATATCACCAAAGCGACCGCGCAGTTGATGCGCGACCTGGGCTCGATCCAGTCGCCTCAAAACGCTTTCTTGCTGAACCTCGGACTCGAAACGCTGCACCTGCGGATGCCGCGCCACTGTGCCAATGCGCAGAAAGTAGCCGAATACCTGAAAGGCAACGGGCAGGTGGCATGGGTGAATTACTGCGGCCTGAAAGGGGACAAATACTACGATTTGGGGCAAAAATACCTGCCGAACGGTTCCTGCGGCGTGCTGTCGTTCGGACTGAAAGGCGGACGCGACGTGTCGATCCGTTTTATGGACAACCTGAAACTGGCCGCTATCGTCACGCATGTGGCCGACGCCCGCACTTCGGTGCTGCACCCGGCGAGCCATACCCACCGCCAACTAACCGACGAACAACTGATCGAAGCCGGCGTAGCGCCCGACTTGATCCGTTTTTCGGTCGGCATCGAGGATGCGGAGGATATCATCGCCGATATCGAACAGGCCTTGTCGAAATAGAGGATTATCCGGTTTTACGAATGGTTTGCGATGTGGCATTTTGCGGAATGCTGCATCGCTTTTTGTGTGAAAAAGGTGCTTATTTTTGTCTTTTGTAACAAAATTTTTCATCTTTGCAAAAGTTGGTCCGGATTGGAGGCTTGATTAAATTAGGGTTGCTGGATGAGAAAATTTCTACTTGCTTTGTTGCTGAGCGTTAGTGTCCTGGGCGTTTCCGCACAAAAATATACGATATCCGGAAGAGTGCAGATCGGCAAGTCGTCGAAAGGGGTTCCGATGGCCGTCGTGACGGTGGTCGACGCGAACCTGTGGGCGATTACCGACGACAATGGACATTTTTCGATCAGGAACGTGCAGGCCGGCAAGCATCCGGTCAATGTTTCGTGCCTGGGGTACGTCGCTCTGGACAGCGAGTTGAACGTGACCGGCGATAGGGACGATCTGGTTTTCCGGTTGTGCTGCGCCGACCTGAAACTCTCCGAAGTGGTGGTTACCGCGCGCGAGAACCGCAACAGCATGAGCACTTCGCGCGTGATCGACAAGGCGGCGCTGGACCATTTGCAGATGGTCAACGTTTCGGACGTGTCGAGCCTGCTGCCGGGCGGCAAAACCGTGAACCCGAACCTGATGAAAGACAACGTGTTTTCGATCCGCGACGGCGGCGTCTCGCAGGGGAACGCTTCGTTCGGTACGGCGGTCGAGGTCGACGGCGTACGGTTGTCGACGAACGCTTCGTTCGGCGACTTGTCCGGAGCGAGCACGCGGAATATCGCATCGAGCAACGTGGAATCCATCGAAGTAATTACGGGTATTCCGTCGGTCGAATACGGCGACCTGACGAGCGGCGTCGTCAAGGTAAAGACGCGCAAGGGCAAAACGCCTTATACGGCGACTTTTACGACGAACCCCAAAACCAAGCAGTTTTCGCTGAGCAAAGGTTTCGACCTGGGGAGGGATCTCGGTTCGCTGAATGTCGCGCTGGAGCATACGCGCGCGATCGACAACCCGGTTTCGCCGTACACGACTTACCAGCGGAACGGAATCGCGCTGAATTATGCGCGCGTTTTCAGGCGGGGAAGCACGCCGCTGAACTTTTCGGTCGGCCTGACGGGCAATCTCGGCGGCATGAATACCAAGGACGACCCGGACGCGCAGACCGGCGAGTGGAAAAAGGCGCACGACAATGCGTTGCGGTTCAATACTTCGCTCGACTGGCTGCTGAACAAATCCTGGATTACGAACGTGGCGGTAACGGCCTCGGTGAATTATGCCGACATGCTGTCGAAATACCACTTGCCGGTACATACCGCGTCGGAACAGCCGGCCGTGAATGCGACGACCGAAGGTTATTTCGTCGCCAATCAACTGCCTGTCAATTACGTGAACACACAGTTCATCGACTCGAAAGAGCTGGATTACGGGGTCTCGCTGAAGGCGAACTGGTCGCGCCGTTTCGACCGGCTGCTGAACCGGGTGAAAGCTGGCGTCACCTGGAGCGCGAACGGCAATGTCGGTCAGGGAGAGTATTACGAAAATCCGCAGTTGCAGCCGAACGGTTTCCGTCCCCGGCCGTATACGGACATTCCGTATATGCATAACCTGGCGGTCTACCTCGAAGACAACCTGACGCTGCAGCTCGGTCAGACTTCGCTCGGGGTGATGGCCGGCGTCCGCGGCGAGAAGACCCTGATCAAGAACATGCAGTACGACAAGGCGCAGAGCCTGTCGCCGCGATTCAATGTGAAATATACGCTGATCAATCGCGAACGGAAATATTTTCTGAACCAGTTGAACGTGCGGGGCGGATGGGGAATCACCGAGAAACTGCCGTCGTTCAATATCCTTTACCCCGATCCGCTGTACCGCGATATCCAGGTGTTCGGGGCTTCGTACGCCGACAACCGCAGCGTGTATGTCTACCATACGACGCCCTATTCGATCGCCTACAACGACAACCTGCGGTGGATGCGTAACCGGAATATCGAGGTCGGGGTGGATCTGACCCTCGACGGCACCCGGATATCGGTGGCCGGTTATTTCAATAAAACCAAGTATCCTTATCGCCTCAATACGACCTATTCGCCGTTCGAATACCGCATCAGTCAAGTGCCGGGCGGTTATAAAATGCCGGCCAATCCCGACATCGTCGTGGATAACCGCACCGGTCAGATCCTCGTGGGCGACAAGGACGATCCGTCGGCCGGTTACACGCCGATGGATACCAAGGTGATGGACAAGACTTTCGTGAAGAACATCTATCAGGACAACAGTTCGCCGGTCGACCGGAAAGGTTTGGAAGTGACGGTCGATTTCCCGCAGATTCCGTCGATCCGGACACAGTTCCGTTTCGATGCCGCTTATACGAACGTGAAGTACGTCAACGAAGGGTTTTCCTACATTTACAAGGAAAACCAGTCGCATTCGTCGATTCCGGGTCGTTCGTTCGAGTACGTGGGGATTTATGCCGACAACGGCGGTTCGACGACCGCCACCTACAACGGCCGGCAGACGAAGCGTCTCGATGCGAACCTGACCGCCATTACGCACATTCCGTCGATCCGGATGGTCATCTCGTTGCGCCTGGAGGCGTCGCTGGTTTCGCGCTCGCGGAACATTTCGTCCTATCACGGTAAACAACTGGCCTACCAGGTGGAGCAGGAGGGCGAGAGCTATACGGCGCTGAGGCCGCTTTACTATATGGATCTGGAAGGAAACGTCTACAATTACGACGATGCCGCCGCAAACGATCCCGTGCTCAAGGGGTTGATAATCAACGGGAACTCATTCCAGTTGAAACAGGACGGGTACGATCCTTATTTTTCAGCCAATCTGAGCATTACCAAGGAGATCGGTAACGTGGCGTCGGTTTCGTTCTACGCCAACAACTTTACCAATGCCCGCAAGTACCTGGCTTCGTATGCGAGCGGGGTGAAGGTGATCCTGACTCCCGATTTTTATTACGGACTGACCTTGCGGTTAAAATTTTAGCGGAAAAGGAGTATGAAAAAGTATAAATATATCGCGGGAATCGTATTGGGCATGGTCGCTGTCGTGTTGTGTTCGTGCAACGACTTGCTCGACGGGAAGGATAATCCGTACGAGGGGACGACTCGGGAGCTCACCGTGCGGCTGGTGTACCCCGAAGGTCATCCCGACCGGGAGGGCGGGAGCGCGCGGGTGACTCTGGAGGACGTGGACAGGGGCACGGTTTATACGGCTTCGGCCGGCAACGACGATATGGCCCGGTTCGAAGTGGCTTTCGGAATTTACCGGGTCAGCGCGCGCGACCGGGTGTCGGAGCAGGATGCGGTCATCTATTTCAACGGCGCGCGCGATCAGATGATCGTCTCTGCGGCCAGCGACCTTTCGCAGCCGGTGAATATCCCGCTGGTGGCTTCCAAAACCAGTCAAATCGTCATCAAGGAGGTCTACTGCGGCGGCTGTAAGAAAGATCCGCTGGAAGGTACTTATCAGAGCGATAAGTACGTGATCCTGTACAACAATTCCGAAAAGGTCGCCTACCTCGACAATATCTGTTTCGGAACGGTCGATCCTTACAATGCGTACGGAACGAACGTCTGGCTGATTGCCGATCCCGAGACCGGGGAGAAATCGTTCCGGGATTACGTGCCGCTGGTGGAGTGCGTGTGGGGTTTTCCGGGCGGCGGTACGGATTATCCGCTCGAACCTGGCGGCCAGGCCGTAATGTGCATCAACGGGGCGATAGACCATACGTTGCAGTATCCGCTGTCGGTCGATCTGAACCGTGCGGATTGTTTCGTCTGCTACGACAATACGTACTATACCAACACGACTTACCATCCCACTCCGGGGGATAAAGTGCGCACTGACCGTTACATGCAGGTGCTTCGGAAGACCGGAACGGCGAAGGCTTATACGATTTCGGTCGATTCGCCGACGACGCTGTTTTTCAAGGTGCCCGCAGAAGCCGGCACCGCCAGAGAGTATATGAACGACGCGGCCAACGAGGTGTTGAAGCCCGGTTATCCGGGAACCCGCTGCATCAAAGTGCCGAACGAATGGATCATGGACGGCATGGAGGTCTTTTCGGGCAGCTCGACCGGAAATGCGAAACGGCTGGCGCCTGCGATCGACGCCGGTTACGTAACGCTGACTGAGAATTTCCTCGGGCGGACCCTGTACCGCAACGTCGATGCCGAGGCCACGCTCGCGATCGAGGGCAATCCGGTGGTGTACGGGTACGCCTACGGGAACGATCCGAGCGGGATCGATGCCGAGGCTACGCTGAAGGCGGGCGGTAGGGTCGTTTATCAGGATACCAATAATTCGACGCAGGATTTCCACGAGCGCAGCGTCCAGTCGCTCCATACGGGCGTCCGGTGACGGAGTGCCTTGAAAAAATGAAAGTTATGATACGGATACGAAGATACATAGCGGTTTTATCGGTGACGCTGGCGGTGACGGCGGTGGGTTTTACGGCATCCGCCCAAAAAAGGCATCGGGGGCGTGGAGCGGAATGTCCGGTGTCCGACGCCCGGAAATGCCGTGAAAAATCGCCGAAATTCAGGCCGTCCGTTCAGGCGGAAAGGAAGGAGAAACCGTTGTACGATTTCGATTACATTGCGCGCAGCGACGGGTGGCTCGCGTCGTACAATGCGGCGGGGCTTCACGGCGCGGTTCCGGTTCCGGGTGTCTCTTATGCCGAGGCTTATTTCGGTAAACAGAACGGTCGTTTTATCAATTACTGGGAATCCGACGACAGCTATGATTTCGGGCTTAAGACCGAGTCGTTCAGGCGTTTCGAGAAAGTTTCATTCTACGGGAAAATGCAGTACCGCTATTTCCGGGGCCAGCATATGTCCGGGTCGATTCTGCTGAATCCCGGCGACCGGCCGTTCGATCTGGTGGAGTTTACGCCCGGGACGAAGACGCGGGAGCAGTATATCCTGTCCGGCGGGGTAGGCTTTTTGCTGACCAAGAAGCTGACCGGCGGCTTGAGAATCGATTATGAAGCCGACAACTACGCCAAACGCAAGGATTTGCGCCACAGCAATACGATGATGGATCTGAATCTTTCGGCAGGATTTGTGTATCGTTTCGCTGCGGTGGAACTGGGGGCCAATTACCTGTACCGCAAAAATACCGAGCGGGTGCTGTGCGAGCAAATCGGGACGACCGGCGAGAATTACGATATGTTTTTCAACAAAGGCGTGTGGTTCGGCGAGAAGGGTCTGTGGACGGGCAACGGTATGCATCTGAACGAACCGGGGATCTCGGGTCTGCCGATGAAGGATTCCGAGCAGGGCGCTGCGCTACAGATCGCTTTCCGGAGCAGGGGATTCCGTTTTTTCAACGAGTTCACCTACCGGTACCGTAAGGGCGAGACGGGGGAGAAGGGGACGATCTGGACGCACAGCGGATCGGATGTACTGGAATACCGCGGCGTAATGAGTGTCGCGCATCGTCGGAACGTCCATCTGATCCGGGGAAACTTCCGATACGTCAACCTGAAGAACAATGAAAATGTCCTGCGCAGCGAAAATATCGGCGGGGTGGTGCAGACCGTTATCTACGGCAGTCGGCAGATTTACCGCCAGCGTGCGGTCAATGCCGGTCTGGAGTACGAGTTCGACTGGAAGGCCGACCGTTACAATCCGGTGATGAGCCTGCGTGCCGGTGCGGACTACTACAATCGCAGCGGGATCGGCTCGCTGGTTTTTCCGTACACCCGTTCGCAGTATGTCGAGAATGTGCGGGTGCATGTCGGTGCCGATCGCAATTTCAGGGTCGGACGCGGGTGGCTGAAGTGCAGCGTCGAGCTGGCATGTCATACGGGCGGCGGCAGCCCGCTCGATGAGGGGCAGACGGCCTCTTCTGTGCCGGGTATGGACCCCGGGGCTTATGCGGCGGGCAACGAGGAGTACCGAAATTACGAATACGAATACCTTGCAGCGACCCGGGGGGAACTGTCGCTCGGAGTGCGCTATACGCATCCGGTGGGCCGGATCGCCCTGCCCGTGTACGGGGATCTGGGATGGAGCGGCGTTCATGCCGGTAAGTTGGATTGGGTAGCCGGCCGGAACCGCAGCGTTTTCGCGCTGGCGATCGGTTGCCAGTTCTGAGCGGAAGGAACGATAGAAGAAGTAGAAGAGATTGTATGAATGTTTTACTAAATAAAATGCGTTATGAAAAAAAAGATCTATTTATGGGCCGCCTTTGCGCTGCCTTTGCTGTTCGTCGCCTGTAGCGACGACAAGAACGACGATCCGGTCGATCCCGTGCTCAAGTTCAAGGAGGCGGAAGTGATCGCCGATCCCGCCGGAGGCACCTATACGGCCGAATTGGAATCCAACGTCGCATGGACGGTGACCTCCAAAAGTTCGAACATCAGTTCGCTGAACATGGAGTCGGGCAAAGGCAATGCCACGCTGTCGTTTTTCGTTTCCCCGAAAACCGGCGACGACGTAACGGGAAATATTACGGTCAAAGCCGCTTCGAGCGCGCTTACGGCCGTGCTGACGGTAAAACAGGATAAGATTTCGATCGCATTCGTCCCGGCCGACACGACCGCTTCGATGGATGGCGGCGAGTTCAAGGCCAAGCTGGTTTGTAATACCGAATGGGAAGTTACCGGAGTAGCGGGTTCGTTCGAAGGCGCCGACCTGGGCGATAGCGGCAAGGGCGATCATACCTTTACGCTGAAGATCGGAGCGAACGAATCCGAGGAAACCCTCGTTTACGAGCTTACCGTATCGACGAAATTCTCGCCGTTGATGGAGGCGATGGAGGCTACGTACACGATTACGCAGGGAGTGCCGTCGCTCGAATACGGCGGCGTTACTTACAAGATCGTTAAGCTGGCCGACGACCGCTGGTGGATGGCCGAGAATCTGCGCTACCTGCCTGCCGGAAAGACCCCTTCGTCCAATCCCGACGACGGCAACGGGGTTTGGTATCCGGGATTCCTCGGAGAACCGGCTACCGACGCTGCGTCCGTTGAAAAAATGGGTTACTTGTACGACTATGCTACGGCGTTCGGCGTAAGCGAGATAACCGCCTCGAACTGGGATCAGCAGGAAGGCAAGCAGGGTATTTGCCCGGAAGGGTGGCATATTCCGACCAAAGCGGAGCTGGACGCCCTTGCGGGAGCCGGCAACGAAGCGGAAGGAATCGCTCCCGGTAAGTATTATGTGGCTGAGCAGAAAGGAGCCCCGCTGGCCGATCTGAACGGTGCGGGTTTCGACGTCGTACTGTCCGGTGCGATCAACAAGACGACCGATCAGGCCGAAGGAAAATATGCCAGCAATGCTAAGGATCTCGATTACAATTCGCTCGGGTACTTTATGGGTTCGACCGGTTATCAGTTCAAGCTGAACGATAAGACCGGTGCGACGACGGCCCAATCGTACAGCATGTTGCTGACCAATAATGCGACTTACCAACGTGCACAGGTAATGTACGGTCCGATATTCGGCGGACAGGCTGTGCGTTGCATCAAGGACGAAGCGAAATAACGCGCCGTCGATTCAATAAAAACCGCCCGGATTCGCGCGAATCCGGGCGGTTTTTATTTTCGGTAGCGGGACGACGTTTGTCCGAGGCGTCTCCGGATCAGTACAGTCCGATCAGTTCGAGCGGATAATCGGTTTCGATGATATCCGGATTTTTGGCGATCTCCGTCCGGTATCCCTCTTTCCGTTTTTCCGCTTCCGGCAGCCGGTCGACCGTCGGGGCTACCGAGATCATGCACCGGACGCCCTTTGCGTGCAGCGCATCGTACAGTTCCCGCTGTTCGGGTTTCATCGTACCGCTGACCACGTAGGCGATGAACCGCGACCAAGGAATCCCGGTGGCTTCGTATTCGCGGAATTGCCGCATGTCGCCGATCCAGGCCGAGAAGTGCGCGTCCGGATCGAGTCCGTAGCAGGTGCGCGCGTCGTCGGCCGAGTGTACCGTGTAAATGACGTTTTTGGCTTTCAGTTCGTTGACGAGCCGGATCAGCACGTCGCGGGGAACCTCTTTTTTATCGAAGTTCAGGATCGTTTTACCGCGGCTCCAACGGATCACATCGCTGACGCGCGGTATTTTATACGGGGTCACCGTGCCCTGGCGGTCTACGAGGTTGAACCGTTGCAGTTCTTCGTAGGTATAGTCCGATACTTTTCCTTTGCCGGTCGTCGTGCGGTCGATCGTCGGGTCGTGCATCAGCACGATCACGCTGTCTCGGGTCATCTGCGGGTCGATCTCGAAGAACGACGGCATATGGCTCAGCGTATTTTCGAACGTTTCGATGCAGTTTTCCGGGTATCCCGGCGCCATGCCGCCGCGGTGTCCGCTGACGATCGTGCCGCATCCGGGCGTATAGCGGAAGTACGCTTCGACCTGGGCGTAGTTTCTGCATGGGACGGTATGCAGCCGTTTTTTCTGTGCGGATGCTCCGTGCGCCGTGAGCAGCAGCACAGCCGTTGCCGTCCATGCGATGATTCCGATTATTCGTTTCATTACCGTGGTTTTTGATGGTTCGTTTTTCGAAAGCAGAGGGGCAGGAATGCTCCCGCCCCTTTGCCGTATTTTCGATCCGGTTCGCCTATTTCACGTCGTCGATGACGAGCGTCGGCTGTTGCGTCAGGCCGGCCGGCAGCAGGGTGTACTGATCCATTGTGAACGAACCGCCTTCGGTACGCCAGTTCCACGGGCCGTAAGCTCCTGCACGTGCCGGCAGCGCGTGCAGCGGGCCGAATGTGTTGCGGCGCGTAAGCACCACGTTCAACTGCGCTACATCGCCTTTTTCGGCCACCTGGGTTACGTCCATTTGGTATGGAGCCCATCCGCAGATCTGGTGCGCATAGTCGTTGTTCAGTTCGATGCAACCGCCGTCGAAGCCCGGCATTTGCAGCATGATGCGTTCGCCGGCGGCGGGTTTCGGCAGGTTGCCGATCTGGTAGCAAACGGCTCCCGAGTAGAACGGAAGTCCCTGCGTCGCGATATCGCCCACTTTCAATTTGGCCGGCAGTTTGGTCAGCGTCCGCTGAATGCCTTTCAATTCGACGCCGAAATCGCCGATCAGGTACAGCGCTTCGAGGTCGAGGTTGCGGCTGAAATTAGCGATTAGTTCGACCGTATTCCGGCCCTGCTGGAGGTAGTTTGTCGGGACGGCGAATTTACGGATGCTGTTGTCGATGAACCAGCCCGCGGATTGTTCCATCGAAAGCTTCCGGCCGTTGATTACGGCGGTAAAGCGGTCGGGCGTTTCCAGACACAGGAAGAGGGTGTCGGAAGGCATGACCGCTACGTCGAACGGGAACTGCATTTTCAGTACGCCGAGCGGTTTTTGGTAGTTGACTCCGTCCGTTTTTTCCGCATACCAGGGCTGTACCATCTCTCCGCCACGGGGACGCAAGTCGAAATGCTTGCGTACCGCTTGATCGATTTTCATGATTTCGGTCAGCGGTTGCGCCGGCTGTTCGTCGATCTGCCAAGTGGCTACGTCCAGTACGCAGATATTCGGTTCGTTCAGCGTGTAATCGTACGTGTCGGGCAGGGATATCCGCGATTTTTCGGTAATTACCGGCATCTGCCGGGCGAATGCCGGCGATGCGGCCGAGATCGTGTAAACTTTCTCCTCGTTGGGTTCGAACGAAGTGAGTATTTTTGATCCTTCGGCTCCGGAGCTTACGGTCGGCTGTTTCCATACGTCGCCCGTTTTGCAATCCCACAGCGTCACTTCGCCGGCGAACGGCAACGTTACGGTTACCGAATCGAACTTCCGGCCGCGGTCCATGCTCATCAGTACGACGTAGTAGCGGTCGCCGTCCTGACGCACCTGACCGAAGACGTTTTTCATGTCGTTACCCGACGCATCGGTCACCTGTACTACGGGGCGGATCAGGCTTTTCACGGTCTCTACGATCGGTTTTTGCGCATAATCGATCCGGATGCTCTGCGCGGCCAATTGCGCCGGGGCTTCCGACGCTACGGCATTGACGAATTTAGGCGCTTCGCCGGCGAAAATCACTTTGCCGCCGGCCTCCTCGAATTTCTGGAGCGCTTTCAGGGTCGTTTCGCGCATCGTTTCCATGTTTCCTACCAATACGGTGCGGTAGGAGGCGTGTCCCACGTTGAAAACGGGATTGCCTTCGGCGTCCTTACCCACGCTGCTGAGGCGTCCCATCATCTCCTCGTCGCCGTAGTCGAAGTCGATGCGTTCGCCGGCGAGCCAGTGGAACAGGTCTGCGTATTTCTGCTCCATCGAGACGATTTCGGGGGCCGATGCGCCCAAGCCGTTGAACGATTTGACGCTCACTTGGCTCATTACGCTTTCGATCGGGTTGACGATCAGCAGATCGCATACCGGAGCGCCCTGGTTCAGCATCACGCCCAGCCGCGAGAAGTAGTCTTCGACGTACTTATATTCTTTCCACCAGGGGGATTGGTAGAAGATGCTGGCCGGGTAGTCCCGTTTGGCCTCGCCTTCCATCGTGTACCACGACAGGTGGTGACAGCGCACGTTGATGCCGAACAGCGCCTGCCAGTCGCCGACGGCCTTGTGGTTCGCAAAGTTGAACTGCCAGCCGGTGCAGCCGTACAGTTCCGACAGCAGCCATTTTTTGTCCAACTGGCGGGCGGCGGAAGAGAGCTGTTTGACCACCCAGTAGGAGTTGTCGTGCTCGGTCAGCATGTCGACGCCCGGGTTGTGCTGGTATTCGTAGAAACGCATCAGCGAACCCTGCATGGTCACCTGGTTCGAGAAACTGTTTTCGTGCAGCACGTGGCCGGTATAGATCATGTTGTGTTTCGTGCACCAGTCGTACTGCGGTTTGGCGAAGTTTTTCAAGAACAGCGTCTGTACCAGGTCGCAGTATTGCCATTTGGCGTCGTTGACCCGTTCGCCGTTTTCGCGCAGGAAAATTTTCGGCAGTTCGGCGGTCAGGTCTTCTCCGTATGTCTTTTTATACTCTTTCGGCAGTTTCGGCGTCCACGGAATGTGGTGGATACCGCTGGTCACTCCGTCGGTTTTGCTTTCGTGCGAGGTGAACAATCCGCCGCGGTGCGGTTCGTCGGTGAAGATCCCCTGGATGTTGCCGCCGAGCCGGGCGCCGCAGTGTTTTTCATACTGATCGTGCGTTAGGTAGATATAACGGTCGGTGGCTTCTCGGTTCATCGGGTCGAGGTAAGTGGTCCCGTTGTAGCCGTCGGAGCATTTTTCCGTTTCGTGCTGGAATTTCAGGACGGTTTTCCCGGCGTATCGGGTCATGTCGGATTCGGGGGTCAGCCGTTCCAGTTCCGAGTAGTCGATCCCGTCGAGCTTGCATACGAATGCCGAGACGATCGAATCGTTGTCCCACTTGAATTCCTCGGCGGGCATCGTGTAGAGCGTCACGAAATTCATCCGGTAGGCCGGATTCTCGGTGACCATGCCGCCGGCGCTGCCCGAAGGCCAGCGGTCTTCGTCGTACAGAAACGCTTCCATGCCGATTTTTTCAGCTTCGTCGGCCACGGCGTTGGTCAGGTCGAACCACTCTTGCCCGAGGTATTCGGTCTTCAGTCCGACGCGGGAGTGCAAAAAGGCGCCTCCCATACCCATCTCTTTGAAAATATGAAGCTGGCGGATCAGTTCGTCTTTTTCGAGCCGTCCGTTCCACGACCAGAACGGTTTGCCCCGCCATTCGTGGCCGGGATCCCGGAAAGTCGTGTACAGCGAATCGTCGCTCAGGGTAGCCGTCTGTCGTTTCGTGTTGGACGTACAGGCAGCCGTTGCAAGTGCGACAGCGAGCAATACGGGTAAAATCGATTTTTTCATTTTCATTTGAGTTATTGAATTTTGGGGTGCGATTCCGAAGAAAACTTTCCTAATTTTTTACAAAATAAACTAAATTAATTGATTTTAGGAAGATAAAACCGTCTTATTTTTCCGCATTGCGGAATGTTTTTTACAACCGCAGAAATGGATTCCGGATTTTTATCGGTGTTTTTACAGGCGCGGGACGATCTGGCGGCTTCGCATTTTCGGGCGGTACGGATGGGGCGGGTGCGAAAAAGTTTCTTAATAATTTTAAAAAAAAAGGTTTTTTCCTGTTTTTTCGCATCGGGAAATGCCGGATATTTTAATTAACTTCGCACCCGAAATGAAATTCAGATTCCGGGCGCGTTTTCGAAATTTGCGGAGGGATGCTCGGGTCGTAGCAGACAGACGGTATGGAGGAATTTTTTCGCAATTTGTTTTTCGGGAACGATGCGTTCTGGGGAGGCGGGGTCGCTCATTCGGTGTTGATTCTCGCCGTGGTGATTTCGCTCGGCGTTGCGTTGGGTAAGATCAAGATTGCCGGGGTGCGGCTCGGCGTTACGTGGATTCTGTTCGTCGGGATCACGTTCAGCCATTTCGGGATGCAGCTCAACGAGCACCTGTTACACTTCCTGAAAGAATTCGGATTGATCCTGTTCGTCTATTCGATCGGGCTGCAGGTGGGGCCTAGTTTCTTTTCCTCGTTTAAGAAGGGAGGCGTCCAGTTGAACCTGATGGCTACCGGGATCGTGCTGCTGGGAGTCGTAATTACCTACGTGATTTATTTGATTACCGGTCTGCCGATTACGACGATGGTCGGGATTCTTTCCGGCGCCGTGACCAATACGCCCGGTCTGGGAGCCGCTCAGCAGGCATACAGCGACATGACCGGGATCGACTCCCCGGATATCGCGATGGGGTATGCTGTGGCTTATCCGCTCGGCGTGCTCGGGATCATCCTGTCGATGATCTTCATCCGCTGGATTTTCAGGATCCGTTTCGAAGAGGAAGACAAGGCTTATACGGTCAAACAGGGCGGTGCGCACGAAGCCGTGCGTATTTCGGTCGAAGTGAAGAATCCGTTTCTGGACGGAAAGACCGTTTTGCAGATCAAGCGACTAATAAACAGACAGTTCGTTATTTCCCGCGTACTGCATCCGGACGGACGTATCGACATCGCGGGTTCGCAGACTCCGCTGTCGGTCGGCGATAAGGCGCTGATCGTGACCACGACCGACGATATGGGATTGATTACCGATTTCGTCGGCGAGAAACTCGATATGGACAAAGACGAGTGGGAACGTCTCGACAACCAGTTGATTTCGCGGCGCATCATGATTACGAAATCGAAACTCAACGGGCAGTATATCGGCGCCCTGCGGCTGCGCAGCGGTTACGGCGTCAATGTGACGCGGGTAAACCGGGCCGGCGTCGATCTGATCCCGAACCATAATTTGCAGCTTCAGATGGGCGACCGGCTGACCGTCGTGGGCAGCGAGTCGGCGATCAATGCCGTTTCGAAAATACTCGGCAACTCGATGCGGCGGCTGAACGAACCGAATCTGATTCCGATTTTCGTCGGGATTTTCCTCGGGGTCGTGCTCGGCAGCGTGCCGATCATGTTTCCCGGCATTCCGCAGCCGGTCAAATTGGGGCTGGCAGGAGGTCCGCTGGTCGTTTCGATTCTGATCAGCCGTTTCGGGCCGCACTATAAGCTGGTGACCTATACGACGATGAGCGCCAACCTGATGCTGCGCGAGATCGGGATTGCGCTGTTTCTCGCCTGCGTCGGCCTGGGGGCCGGCGAAGGATTCGTCCACACGGTGCTGTACGAGGAGGGCTATCATTGGATCGGTTACGGCTTCATCATCACGGTACTGCCGTTGCTGATCGTCGGGATCATTGCCCGGAAGGTGCTTAAGGTCAATTATTATACGCTGATGGGCGTGTCTGCCGGGGCGATGACCGATCCTCCTGCGTTGGCCTACTCGAACGGCGTGGCCGGCAACGATATGCCGTCGGTGGGGTATGCGACCGTTTACCCGCTGACTATGTTCCTGCGCATCCTGACGGCCCAGTTATTGATTCTGTGCGTGTCCTGACCGCCGGTTTTCGGCATGGTTTGAAGAAGAAAAATATCCGGAGCCGGAAAGTGTAACTACTTTTCGGCTTTTTGTGTCAGGTAATGTTCGATTTCTCCGAATGGAGCGTCTTTCAGGATTACGAACTTTTTCCGGTCGATCAGGTAAAGGGTCGGGATGGCGCGCAGGTCGTACAGTTCTTCGTTCTTGATCTGCTGCGAAGCGTCGTAGCCGTTCAGCCAATGCGTCGGAAGCGTCGGAAGGTATTCTTTCCATGCTTTCATGTCTTCATCCGGATACATCGACAGCACTTTCAGCCGTTTGTCCCCGATCATTTTACGAACCGTTTCCGAATCGTTGATCTGGTCGATCGTCTCTTGGCACGCATGGCAGCCGGGATTATTGAAGAACAGGATCAGGTATTCGGCGTCGATGTCGTACAGCGTGCCGGTCTTTCCTGAAGCCAGCGTGTAGGCGAAATCCGTCGCAGGCATTTCCGGACGGTTCCGCTGAGCCAGGTCGAGGCGGTAACGCATGCGTGTCTTTTCCGCTTCGGACGTTTTCGGAGAGCCGATAGCAACCCGTAGAACGGTGATATAGAGCGTTTCGTTGCGCATCGGGGAGTTCGGATCATAGAGGTATTTCTCGAATAGGTCTAAAAAATGGGCGTACATTGCCGTATCCGCTTCCGCTTTCGACAGCGTGGTTTTGATTGATGCGGCGGCGGTTTCGGCGTTCATGTGTTCGATGATGTGGACGTAATCGGCAAAAGCCTGTTCCGTTGTTTCCGGTTTGCCGATCAGCGAGGTATCCGTGAAATCGAAATTCCGCCAGTAATTTTTGCCGATGTATGCGGCCCGGTCGTCCGGGTTGTCCAGGATACTGGGAACTTCGATCATTTGGAAATTTTTGGATGCCGTAGTCTGTTTTTTTTCGTTTCCGGAGCCGCACGCTCCTGCCAGGCAGCACAAGGCGAGTAAGCAGAAAATTTTTGCCATATCGTTGTTTTTTTAATTGTTCGTTTTCGCTTTTTTGCGTTCCCGCTTTTGTTGTCTCAGTAGGGCGCGCTGTTCTTTCCGTCCGGACGTTTTCGTTTCGGCGGGAGTTATCGTCGGCGGTGTCGTTTCCGAAACGGCCGTGTCCGGTTTTTGTCGAACAGCCGTGCTGTCGGTTCCGTTTTCCGAGGAGTCGATTCCCGGTAGGATGCCCTGGCGTTGCAATTCGAGACTGTCCGCCTTCGACAGCGCTTCGCTGTCGGTATTTACGGTCAGCGAATCGGCGGCCGGCGTGATCTTCATCCCGCTGAGCGATGCGGCTTCGATCCCCTTGTGGAAGATGTCGGTGATCGTATGCCGCAGGTTGACGCGCGTCGTGTCGATCAGTCCGACGTACGACGGGATATTCTCGCTGCGGTAGCGCGCCCGGCCCAGCCGGAATTTGAATTTGTCGAGCGTGCCGAAAATATTGATGCCGAGGCGGAACGGGATCGGTGATTTGAGCACCGATATATGGTAGTTGAAACTCATGTCGAGTTTCTGCACGCCGCTGACGGCGGCTTTGTAGCGGTCCATCTCGATGATGAACGGGAACAGCTCGATCTGGTTGTTGCGCACCAACATATTGACCGAAATGCGGTCGATCAAGTTGCGTTGCTTGTTCTTGAAATGCATCATTTTGGCGATCTCGGTAAAGGTCTCGCCGTCGAGCAGCACCATGTTCTCGCCGTGGATGCTGCATGCGGCGTTCAGCGTCGACAGGTCGATGTTCATCATCGTGTCGACGGCCGCGGTCGCCGCGATCTGGCAGTCCACGACGCCTTCGAACGACCGCAGCATCGGCAGCATCGAGTCGACTTCCGGAATCAAGCTGATCAGCCGGTCGACTTTCATCCGGGTCAGTTCCAAGTCGAACCCGGTGATGATGTCGTCCCGGCTGCGGGTCGCGTACAGTGCCGTCAGGTTCATGCTGCCGGCGTCGGTTTCGGCTTTCATGTCTTTGATCTGGAGGCAGCGGTCGCGGGCGATCAGTTCGGCTGCCAGCGAGTTCAGGCGCAGATTCGTATAGATGCCGTAGTGCGTGCACAGGTCGATCTGCGCATCGACATTCGACGGGATCACGATCAGCGGACTCGCTGCGGTGGTGTCGTCCACGCCGCTTTGTTCGGCGATCACCTGTTGCAATTGTTCGCTGTTCTCGGCTTCGGCGACCGATCTCTGGTAGGTTTCCGAAGCGTTTTCGTATTGTGCGCCGACGGTCGCGGCATGGATCAGTTCGTTGAAGTTCAGCGTATCCGATTCGATGTTCATTTTGATCTTCAACTGTCCCCGTCCGAGTAGTACGCGGCGCAGGTTCGAGATTTCGCCGGTCAGTTCGAGCGACGACTGTCCGGATTGAATCTGTGTGTTTTTCAATTTGACGGCATCGGTCGTAAAGGCAATATCGACGTTTTGCAGCGTGTTGGTCAGCGGAAAGTAGGGGGTCAGCAGCCGTCCCGAAGCGGCTTTTACCGATCCGCTGGCGTCCCATCGGCGCAACATCTCCGCCGCGCTTTTGTCGAGCGACAGATCGAGGTCGGAGCCCGAAAAGTCGTCTTTGCGCGAACGGCTTCGCATCTGCGTTCGGGAACGGTGGTACGCGAACAGCGAATCGCGCGCGACGGACGGATAGGCCTGTTGCAGCGAATCGAGCAGTTGCCGCCGCCGAGCCGAGTCCATTCGGTTCGGAACCAGCGTCGCTCGGAAATCGACATGCCCGTTTTGCAGATCGTAGCGGTTGACGGCGCTTTTCGCCTGCATCGCCCGTGCGTCGAATCCCAATTGAAGCAGCGGCACCGCCGGATTTTTTTCAGAAGGAACAATGCTGAAATTGCTTTGCATACCGTCCAGACGAATCCAGGTGGAGTCGAATGCCGCCATCGCGAGCATACGCGCCTCGACGCGGCCGTTCAGCGGATGTACGACGGTCGTGTCGCCGCTCAGCGTCGATGCTGCGCTGTGGGCCGACGCCGATACGGCCGATCCGAGCAGCACCCACTGCCGTTTCATGCGGAGGTTTAACGTGTCGGCTTTGACGGTCGTGTGCAGCATCTCGGCATCTTTCCCGATCAGCGAGTCTTGCCGGTTGCGGTCCGACCCGAAATGGATCATCCCGCCGCCGACCATCATGAAAATCGTATCGCGGGGGATATCGACCAGCAGGCTGTCGAGCGTAATGGTGCCCTCTACCCGTGTTTTGCCGATCTTTCCGATCTGAAGCTGACTGATCCGGAACGAAGCGTCGGTATTCAGTCCGAGCCGTCCGCGTACGGCGATGTCCTGTTTCGACGGGAACAGGATCGACAGCGTGTCCAGGTAGACGGCTCCGGTCAGTTTCATCCGCACGGCCGGATCGCGCATCGCGTTCCACACCGAGCCGCTGCCGTGCAGCCGGATGCCCGATCCGGCGATGTCCAGTTTGCGGAATACTGCGCCGGTCGAGTCCGGCCGTTGCGGATCGTAGCGCAGCGAAGCGTCGATCCCGAACCGGTCGATCCGCGCCTTCGCGTTTTTGTAGGAGAGGTATCCGTCGTTGGTCGTGACGTCGAGGTCGATCCGTGGCAGGCGTCCGTCGCTGAACCGGTAGCTGCCGTCGATCCGGGTATGCAGGTCGAAGGCGAGGTTGGTGTCGAATGCCCGGAGCGTCGGCATCAGTTGCGGCGGAACGAGGGTGATCGCCCGTTCGAGCGCCAGCGGCCGGATCGTGCACTGCAGTTCGGAAACGATGCTGTCCCGGGCGATCGACACGCGGCCGTCGAATCCTATCGGGATGTCTCCCAGTTGCAGGTTCAGTTTATCGAGCGCGATCGTTTCGGGATGTTTCGGATTGAACGTGAAACCGCCTTTCAGGGCGACCGGCAGGCTGCTGCAGGCGTCCAGCGTATCGAGCCGGACGCTGTTCACGGAGCTCAGGTCGATTTTGTAGTCGTGGCGGAACGTGTTTTTAAGCCGCAGGTGCTCCAGGTCGACCGTAGCGTACAGCTTGTCGGGCTTGCTGTCGTACACGATTCGTCCGCTGTTGCGAATGTCCAGGCCGGCGATGTTCAGGTATAGGTCGCCGCCCTGCTCCGTGGAGTCGCCGGCCGTTGTGTCCGCCGCGAAGATTTCCCAGTTGGCTTTGCCCCACGGGGAAACGTAGGCATAGACTCTCGGCCGCGTCAGGGCGATCCGGCGGATCGAAATGCGCGAGGCCAGCAGTTGCGGCAGGTTCAGCGAAACCGAAAATTCGTCGAATTTCAGCAGCGTGTCGGCCGCCGCCGGAATCCGGGTTCTCAGCGAGTCGGGCAATCCGGCGAAAGCGTGCGAAATGATCTCGCCGCCGGAAAGTTTGACGCTGACGTTCGGGAAGTTCTCGAATACGGACAGCGTGACGGTGTCGAACCGTACCTGCGCGTCCAGATAGCGACTGCTGTATTCGTTCACCAGCGGCGTTAACCGCGACGGGGTCAGGATCAGCGCTACGGCTCCGAGCAACAGCGCGATGAGCAGCAACAGCGAACCGGTCAGTACGGCGAACAGTTTGATCAATCGGCGCGGTACGTTTTTTTTCGCTTTGCGGCCCGTTTCCGGGCCTTTTTCGAGGGCTTTACGCTGCGGTTCCATCGGTTTCTTTTCCATGTTTGCGTTGCACGTTGCAAATATAACAATTTCCGGCGGGATAGCGCTTGCCGGCAACAAGATGAAAGCGCCCCGTCTCTTACGAAACGGAGCGCTTTCGGGTTTAATTATGCCGTGAAAAAGCTAAAACGCTTTTTTGTACACTTCGAGGATCTCTTCGACTACGGCCTTGCGCGGGTTGCCCGGCGTGCAGACGTCGTTGAAAGCAGCCTGAGCCAGCGTCGGAAGACCGCTTTCGGGTACGCCCAGTTCGCTGAGGTGCTGCGGGATGCGTACTTTGACGGCCAGCGCTTTCACTGCGTCTACGGCAGCTTGTGCGGCCTGGTCGTCATCCATGGCGGAGGTGTCGACGCCCATCGCTTCGGCGATCGTGCGGTATTTGGCTTTGGCAGCTTCCTTGTTGTACTCCATCACGAACGGCAGCAGCAGCGCGTTGGCCACGCCGTGCGGAATGTCGTAGTAAGCTCCCAGCGGGTGCGCCATGCCGTGCACCAGGCCGAGGCCGACGTTCGAGAAGGCCATGCCGGCGATGTACTGCGCGGTAGCCATGCCGTCGCGGGCTTCGATGTCGGACGGATTCTCGACGGCTTTGGGCAGCCATTTGGCGATCATTTCGATCGCTTTGATCTCGAACATGTCGCTCATTTCCCAGGCGCCGAGCGTGATCAGTCCCTCGATCGCATGGGTCAGCGCGTCCATACCGGTCGCGGCGGTCAGTCCGCGCGGCATTGACAGCATCAGTTCGGGGTCGATGATCGCCAGCGTCGGGATGTCGTTCGGGTCTACGCAGACCATTTTCTTCACGTTTTCTTCGTCGGTGATGACGTAGTTGATCGTCACTTCGGCGGCGGTGCCTGCGGTGGTGGGCAGCGCGATTACCGGAACCGATTTCTTTTTCGTATTGGCGACGCCTTCCAGCGAAGTCACGTCCGCGAATTCCGGGTTGTTGATGATGATTCCGACCGCTTTCGAAGTGTCCATCGACGAACCGCCCCCGATAGCTACGATAAAGTCGGCGCCGGCGGCTTTGAATGCCGCGATCCCGTTTTTCACGTTCTTTACGGTCGGGTTCGGTTTCACTTCGTCGAACATTTCGAACGGAATGCCGGCGGCTTTCAGTACGTCGGTCACCTGTGCGGCCACGCCGAATTTCACCAGGTCTTTGTCGGTTACGACCAACGCTTTTTTGTAGCCGCGTTTTGCGACCTCTTCTGCGATTACTTTTCTCGAGCCTGCTCCGAAATAGGAGGTCTCGTTGAGAATCATTCTATAAGCCATAGCGATTTATATTAAAAAAAATTAAAAACAATCGTCGAAATTGGCCGGATCGTCCGGGGTCGCCCGTTCGCGGCGGTAGTCTGTAATCGGCAAACCGTTCGGAATGAAAGGGTTCGGCATAAGGCTGTCCGGCCTCTTTTTGCGCCGCAAAGGTACGATAAAAAAGCCAATTAATGAAATGTTTTTTCGCTCGGGGCGATTCTCAGGCGGCAGGCAGGGCTTTTGCCGCATCGGCTTTTGCCCGCATCCGGGCGGCGCGGCTGAAGCTGTCGGGGTGCGTCGAAAATAATTGCAGGATCGCGTCGGCCTGTCCGTCTTTCCGCTGCGAGGTGCGGTGGATTTTTTCGAGGGCGCTGGCCATCGCATACGGGTCGTAGCCGTTGCGCTGCAAAAAACCGAAACTGAAATCGTCGGCCGCGTACTCTTGTCCCTGCGAGAATTGCGATCCGGCCAGCTTCTCGGCCAGCGATCCCCACTGCGAACCGCTCAGCGAACCGATCACGCCGCCCGTAGCGCCCAGCGCATTCCGGGCCGCCGAAGTCAGGTAGGCCTTGCGCATCGCGCTCAGCGTGTCGCTGTTGCGGATATGTCCCATTTCGTGGCCGACGATCGCCATCAGTTCGTCGTCGTTCATCAGATCCATCAGTCCGGAAAAAATGCGGATACTGCCGTCGGCCGTTGCGAAGGCGTTGATTTGCGCGGTTTTGTAGACGCGGAAATTCAGCGGAACGCCATTGACGGCTACGTAGCGCGACGTCAGCCGATCGAGGCGTTCGGCGTAGGGATCGTCTACCGGCAGCAACGCATTTTGCGCGTCGGCGTAGTCGATGTATTTGCGGGCCATCTGCATCACGTGCTCGTCTTTCAGTGTGGCGGCCTGCAACACGTCGACTGTCGCCTGCAACGCGGGGTTCGGCAGCCGGATCCGCGAGCGGGTCACGACGATGATGTAGATGATCAGAACGATGATCGCGACTTTCAGCAGCATACGTTTTCCGTCGAATTTAGAAATCCGGTATAAAATTAGGATAAATTGGCGTATTTTCGCAAAAATAATGCAACCGATCTATGAAAACCACTCCTTTTACCCGCTATCATGTTGAGAATGGCGCCCGGATGGCCGAATTCGCCGGCTACCGCATGCCGATCGAATTCACCGGAATCAACGACGAACATGCGGCCGTGCGTGAACGGGCCGGCGTTTTCGATGTGAGCCATATGGGGGAGATCTGGGTCAAAGGGCCCCGTGCCGCGGAATTCCTGCAATACGTTACGACGAACGACATCCGCGCGCTGCGTGACGGGAAGGTACAGTATTCCTGTCTGCCGAACGGTCGCGGGGGAATCGTGGACGACATTCTGATTTACCGGATCGACGCCGGGACATTTCTGTTGGTGGTCAATGCGTCGAACGTCGGCAAAGACTGGTCGCACCTGGTCGCACAGGGCGAAAAATTCGAAATGCGGCCCGGGAGGGAGCTTTACGACGCTTCGGACGAGATCGCGCAGCTCGCCGTGCAGGGGCCGCTGGCGATGCGGATCGTGCAGCGGTTGTGTCCGGAACGGGTCGAGAATCTCGAATATTATACGTTCGTAAAGACCGAGGTGGCCGGCATCGGGAATGCGATTCTTTCCGCGACGGGCTATACCGGCGCCGGAGGGTGTGAAATTTATGTGGCGGCGAAGGACGCTCCCCGGTTGTGGGATGCCTTGTGGCGTGCGGGCGCGGAGTACGGTTTGCAGAATATCGGTCTCGGTGCCCGCGATACGCTGCGCCTGGAGATGGGTTTCTGCCTTTACGGGAACGACATCGACGATACGACTTCGCCGGTCGAGGCCGGCCTCGGCTGGATTACGAAGCCGGTCGACGGCAACGACTTCATCGACCGGCCGCTGTTCGAAGTCCAGAAAAAGGAGGGGACGGAACGGCGTCTGGTCGGTTTCGAACTGACCGAACGGGGGATTCCCCGGCACGGTTACGCGCTTGCGGCTCCGGACGGGCGGACGATCGGGGCGGTGACTTCCGGAACGATGTCGCCGACGCTGAAAAAAGGGATCGGCATGGGGTACGTGCAGAGCGCTTTCGCCGCTCCGGGTACGGATATCGACGTGGTGATCCGCAATAAGCCCGTTCGGGCCCGGGTCGTGAAGATGCCTTTCTTGAAACGACGGGAAGCGGAGTAGTGCGGATATTAGACGAAAGGAGGCGGTTCGCAAACCGCCTCCTTTCGTTTTTGTTATGAAATCGTCTTTCTCTCGGCCGTCGCCGGTTATTTTGCATCCGCTTCGCCGAGCAGCGTTTCGATTCGCGGCGCCAGGTCGCGGAAGTCGGGAATGGCGGCCAGTTCGTCGAGAGAGACCCAGCGGAAAGCGTCGGATTCGTTCCGGTCGATCATCACCCGGTCGTCGTCGCCGTCGAACAGGAAGACGAACCGCATGTCGTGGTGCGTGTGTTCCGCTTCGTTTTTCGCAGCGCAAGCGGGGATGTAGTGCGAGTCCATGTCCAGCGGCAGCGCCGTTTCGCCCGGAAACGTCAGCGGCGTCAGTTGTTCGCTGCGGATGCCCGTCTCTTCGGCAATCTCGCGGTAGGCGGCGTCCAGCACCGAGTCGTCCGCCGCTTCGACGTGTCCGCCGGGTTGCAACCATTTGCCGAGCTGGCGGTGTTTGAGCAGCAGTACCCGGCGGCTCGCCCGACTGACGATCACGCCGCCGGCAGTGATATGGCCGGCGAAGTTTTTGCGGTCGTACAGCGATTCCCCGTCGAACCGGGCGACGAATTCCGTGAACGGCCCGGTTTCGGCTTTTTCTTCGGGAAAATGCCCGAAATAGCGTTTTTGTAAATGCCGGATGTCTTTGCGCAGATCCATTCGGGGAAGGGCTATTTTGTCCAGTTTATTTTGGCCGTCTTGACGTCGCGGGAGTTCGGACCGATGCAGACGTTGAACTCTCCGGGTTCCCAGACGTGCTCCAGTTCGCTGTTGTAGAATTTCAAGTCGGCAGTTGTGATGCGGAACGTTACGCCCTGCGTTTCGCCGGGTTTCAGCGTGATCCGGCGGAAGTTTTTCAGTTCCCTGACCGGTCGCGAGATGCTGGCCACCGGATCGCCGATGTAGAGCTGGACGATTTCGTCGCCCGTGCGGGTGCCGGTGTTGGTTACTTTGACCGTGGCGTTTATCGTCCCGCTGCCGCCCGAAGCGACCGCCCGGTCGAGCTGGATGTCGCTGTAATCGAACGTCGTGTAGCTCAGCCCGTATCCGAACGGATAGACCGGATCGTTCGTAATGTCGAGGTATTTGGTCGTCGCCCAGAAGTCGGCGCGGTACGGCCGTCCGGTATTCAGCGAGTTGTAGTACAGCGGGAGTTGGCCTACGCTCTGCGGGAAGGTCGCGGTCAGTTTGCCCGACGGTACGCGGTCGCCGAACAGTACGTCGGCCAGCGCGTAGCCGGCCATCGTTCCGCCGTGCCAGGCTTCGAGAATCGCGTCGAACCGTTCGTTCTCCCACGACAGGGTCAGCGGGCGTCCGCTCATGATCGCCACGACGACCGGTTTACCTGTATCGTGCAGCGCTTTGAGCAACGCTTTCTGGCATTCCGGAAGTCCGATGTCCGAGCGCGAGCGCGCTTCGCCCGACCAGCCGCTCGGTTCGCCGACCGTGGCGACGATCACGTCGGCATCTTTGGCCGTTTCGAGCGCCTGTTCGATCAACGTTTCGGTCGGCGTCGTGTTTTTCCCGGTCTGAGCCAGCAGCATCGGTTCCTCGGTCAGGTTCGATCCCTGTGCATAGACCACTTCGGCCCGGTCGCCGACGACCTCTTTGACGGCTTCGAAAATGCTGCGTGCCGGGGCTTCTTCGCGCAGCATGACCCAGGTGCCGAACAGTTCGCCGCGCGTGTTGCCCATCGGGCCGATCACGGCGATCTTGCCGGTTTTTTGCAGCGGCAGGATTTGCCGGTCGTTTTTCAGCAGCACGATCGACTCTCCGGCCAGTTCGCGCGCCGTTTGCAAATATTCGGGCGACAGGGCCTTTTTCTGGCGTTCGGGATCGGTGTACTGGTACGGGTTGTCGAACAGTCCCAGTTTGTATTTGGCTTCGAGGATGCGGCGGCACGCCTGGTCGATCTCCTGCCGGGTTACCTTCCCTTCGTCGAGCGATTTTTTCAGCGTCCAGATAAAAGCGTTCGCGCCCATGTCCATGTCGAGCCCGGCTTTCAGCGCCAGCGCCGCGACCTGCTGTAGGTCTCCCATGCCGTGGGCGGTCATTTCGCCGACCGATCCGGCGTCCGAAACCACGAACCCGTCGAATTTCCATTGGTCGCGCAATACGTCGGTCAGCAGCCAGCGGTTGCCGGTCGCCGGAATTCCGTCTACGACGTTGAACGACGACATGAAGCTGCCTGCGCCGGCTTCGGCTGCCGCCTTGTACGGCGGCAGGTAATAATTGTACATTGCTACGCGGCTCATGTCCACCGTGTTATAATCCCGTCCGGCTTCCGATGCGCCGTACAGCGCGTAGTGCTTGACGCAGGCCATCACGGTGTTCGGCGCCGACAGGTCGTCGCCCTGGTATCCTTTTACCATCGCCTTGGCTATTTCCGACCCCCACCACGGATCTTCGCCGGAACCTTCGGCGATTCGGCCCCAACGGGCGTCGCGGGCGATATCGACCATCGGCGAGTAGAACCAGTTGATGCCGAAAGCCGAAGCCTCTTCGGCAGCGATCCGAGCGCTTTTTCGGATCAGTTCCGGATTCCAACTGCACGAGATGGCCAGCGGGATCGGAAATACGGTTTTATAGCCGTGGATCACGTCGAGACCGATCAGCAGCGGAATGCCGAGCCGCGACTCCTTGACGGCGATCTCCTGCGCTTTTTGCGTCGCGGCGGGGTCCATGCCGCCGGTTGCGCTGAGATATCCTTTGCGGATCGCTTCGTCCTGGCCTACGGCGGCGCCTACGACGCCCGGAACGCCCCCGGAAGCGAGGTTCAACTGCCCCAGTTTTTCGTCGAGGGTCATTTTGCTCATCAGGTCGTCGATGAATGCGTCCATTTTCGGGTCGCGTTGTCCGTATGCCAGCGAAGCGCACAGCAAGGTAAGCGACAGTAACAATTTTTTCATGGTCGGGTTATGCGTGTTGGTTTAGGTTTGTCATGATCGGCGAACGACGACAACCTGCAGCAGGAATGTCGTCGTTCGCAGTATGTGGTCGAAACGCCGAACTATTGATTCAGCGTCCGTTCGATATAACTTTTGTAATCTTTCACCACCGGGCAGTAGTTGCTGCCGAACAGCGGCGACGAGATCAGGAAATCGGCCGTCGAACGGTTGATCGCCGTGGGCACGTTGTACAGCGTCGCCAGACGCAGCAGCGCTTTTACGTCCACGTCGTGGGGCTGGGCCTGCATCGGATCCCAGAAGAAGATCACCGCTTCGACCTTGCCTTCGGCAATCATCGCGCCCAACTGCTGGTCGCCGCCCAGCGGACCCGATTTCAGCAATACGATATCGACCGCTTCCTCATCGAACTCTTTGCCGCGCCGGTCGCGCAACGTCCGTTCGACCATTTTCCCGGTCGTTCCGGTGCAGATCAGATGATGTTTCAGCAAAACCTCCCAGTTCCAGTCCACCCATTCGGCCAGGTCGCGCTTCATGTTGTCATGAGCGACCAGGGCCACGCTCTTTCTGTTTTCCATAACCATTATAATAATACATTACGGCGCAAAGGTACTAAAAGTTCGGCCGAAACGGAACGTTCCCGGTCTAAAATTCCGGAAGATTACCTGAAATATTTGCTGCGGCATACGAAATGCGGATTGTGCAGCGAGATCTTGTTGTATTGCAATCCCGCGCCCCCGTCGAACGGTTCGACGACCCCGCCCGCTTCGCTGAGAATGATCTCTCCGGCGGCCGTATCCCATTCGTAGGTGTTCGACGTGCGGACGTAAATTTCGACGGTACCTTCGGCCAGCAGGCAGAATTTGAACGAACTGCCCTGCTCGACGATCTCGGCCGCCGGATGAACCGCTTTGATCCGGGCGATGTGTTCGAACGTTTCGTCGGTATTGTGCGAACGGCTTACGGCGATGCGGATCGGTTCGTTGGCTTTGTCGCACAGCGGCAGCCGGGTCGTATCGCTCCAGATTTGCGGCAGGTCGAACAACGCTTCGTGGTCGGGCTCTACGTCGGTTTTCAGGTAGCATCCGGCTCCTTTCAGCGCGAAGTAAATTTTATGGATATACGGAACGTAGATCACCCCGATGTACGGTTCGTTGTTGTGCATCAGCGCGATGTTGACGGTGAATTCTCCGTTGCCTTTCAGAAATTCCTTGGTGCCGTCCAGCGGGTCGACCATCCAAAACAGATCCCAGTTGCGCCGCTCTTCGTACAGCAGGTCGCGCCCCTCTTCGCTCAATAGCGGGACGCGGGTCTGGCTCAGGTATTTCTTGATCAGTTCGTGCGCATCCCGGTCGGCTATCGTGATCGGGGTGTGGTCGCTTTTGATATCCACGGCGAAATCGGCGTCCCCGGTATAGATGTCGATGATGCGCGCCCCGGCGCGGATCGCGGCATTATAGGCATTTACCAGCAGGAAGTCGGTTTGTTCTTTGTTCAGCATGGCTGTTCGGTTTTATGGCGTTCGGTTTCAGATTAGGTTCGCATATTATTTGGAGGATTCGAAGATCGGAATTTCTCCGTCGGCGACGGTTACGGTGGTTACCAGCGGCCCTTTGAAGCGTTCCCCTTTGCGGCTGATCCACACTCCGCGCGGGAATCGTACCGTCCGGCTGTCGGACTCGCTGAGCAGCGGGGCCACGAGGTATTTCGACCCGATCATGAACTGGTCGTTGCAGTCGGTGAATCCGTTACGCGGAAATTCGTATTCCATGTGGCGTACGATGGGTTCGGCCGTGCGGGCGCTCTCCTGAATCAACTGTCGGTAATATTCGCCGATTCTCTCGCGGGCGGTAAACGCCGCCTTGCACTGCGCGGCGACCGCCGGATCGGTGATCCGCCACGGGGCGATGTCGAGCGCGGCGACCGGCAATACCGACGAGAGCTGCACGTAACGCAGCAGCACTTTCGGGTCCCGTGCGACGGAGTCCGACGTCAGGGCCGGATCGGCGCTCACCGTGCTGTACGGGTATCCCAGCAGGTTGGCCGTAAGGATATTGGATACCATCTCCTGTAAGAGCCCCCATTCCAGCGGACGTTTCGTTTGTAAATCGTGGATATAGGGCGCGAAGCCGTCGCCCCGGCTGATCGTATATTGGCTGGAGTGGAAATCGTTGCCCAGTTCGCTCCATTTTTTCAGAAATTCGGCGGCCCCGGCATTTGCGAAGCGCGCGTAAGGCAGCGCTCCGTCGCAGTCGAACAGGAAGCCGTCGACCCCGAGGCTGTCGTGCAGCACGCCCAATTGCCGGCGAAGCATTTCGTACACGGTCTCCCGCGTGATGTCGTAAAAAGCGCTGTATCCGCCGATCCATTCGGCCATTGCCGTGCGTCCGTCGGACAGTTTGACGAATGCTCCGCTGTTGCGGAAAGCGCGGTAAATAGGCCCGTCTCCGCTGACGAATGGCGTGACGGTCAGCATGAGCCGGAATCCTTTGTCGTGCAATTCGCGGATGAGGGCTGCAAAATCGCCGTACATTTCGAGGTTCGGCGTGAAACTGCCGATCGTCGATTGCCACCCGCCGGGAACGACCAGCGTTCCGGCCGGATAGCCTGCGGCGAGAATGTTCTGTGCATACTGCCGGATGTCGTCGGCCGTAGCCGAGAACGGAATTTCCGCGCTCATGTCGTACACCGGGGCCGTGAAGAACTCCGCCGCCGGAGTCGGCGCGTTTTCTGCCGGAGGAAAATTCTTATGGCAGCAGACCAGGTAGGCTTCCCGCAGGGTTTTACCCCCGGTGACGGCTTCGACCTCTTCGATCGGCGATTCGATCCGGAATTCGGTTCCGGTATATTCGATCTTAAAGGGCGATTTGCTCCAGATGTAGCGTCCCCGGCTCGAAATCAGCAGCGGAGCGACGTTGCTTTTCACCCAGGTGGAAAGGTCCGTTTGCGGAAAAGGCTCGCTGAGCGGCATCGCCTGTTCGCCCCCGACGAATACACCCCACCACTGTTCTCCCTTCAATACGTCGATTTTCGTACTGTACTGCGCGGCCAGCGATTCGCAAAGCAACGCGGCCGCCAGTACCAGTCCTGCTATTTTTTTGTACATATCCGTTTTGTTAATATTCCACTTTTTTCAGCAGGGAATTGAACCACATCAGTTTGTCCCCGAACAAATCCCGGGCCGTTGCGGCATACTCCTCGAACAGTTCCCCGACCAGTCGCTTGTACCGGGGCATGTCGCCGACGTCCACCTGCAGCGAATAGGTGAAATGCTCCTCGGCGGTCGCCGGCAATACGCGGGTAAAAGTGATTTTATCGAATCCCTGTGCCGCGAGCAGCGGGAGGTAGTGTTTGCGCAAAGATTCCAGCCAGCGGTCGTGGATCGCCGGATCGACCATGAAAGAGGTGTTGACGATATACATAAGTCCGGTAATCTGTCTTTAAAATTTTGTCTAAGGTACGTTTTTATTCCGATTTACTCAAATTTTTCAGGGGCTTTCTCCGCGGAGCCGTCCGGACAGCCGCAAAAGGAACGTTCCGTAACTTATTCCGGTAGTGGAGAATGTCCGTTCATTTGCGTTAACGAAATAAAATGCGGTTTTTGTATCCCGAAAAGACTTTTTTATCCCTTCAAAAACAATGATTCCGTGTTTTTTACCAATAGATGCGCGCCGGAAACGGAACGTTCCGCGCTTTCCGTCCGGCGAAATTCCGCCCGTCGTCGGTGAAAAAGCGCGGGGATTTTGTTTTATTCGAAAAACATCGCTATCTTTGCTCTCCGATTTATGCAAATCTAATTTGTGACTAAATGTACGCAATCGTAGAAATCGCAGGTCAACAGTTTAAAGTTGAGAAAGGTCGGAAGCTCTATGTTCACCGTCTTCAGGGGGATGAAGGTTCCTCGATGAGCTTCGACAAAGTCCTGCTAACAGACAATGACGGTCAGGTTAACGTCGGCACACCTGTAGTAGAAGGGGCCGCAGTGAATGCAACGATTCTCAAGCACCTGAAAGACGACAAAGTGATCGTCTTCAAGAAGCGGAGAAGGAAGGGCTATCGGGTAAAGAACGGTCACCGTCAATACCTGACCCAGATTCAGATCGATGAAATTAAAGCTTAACGTTTAAAACCTCAGAACAGAGATGGCACACAAGAAAGGAGTCGGTAGCTCCAAGAACGGTCGGGAATCCGAAAGCAAACGCTTGGGCGTAAAACTTTTCGGAGGACAGGTTGCCAAAGCGGGCAATATTCTGGTTCGCCAGCGCGGCACCGTACACAATCCGGGTGAAAACGTAGGCATTGGCAAAGACCATACGCTTTATGCCCTCGTTGACGGAGTGGTTTCTTTCCGCAAGAAAGAAAAAGACAGATCTTACGTTTCGGTGACTCCGCTGTCGTAGGGAATCCGAGATCGGATATAGGAATTGCCCGGAAGCGTCTGCTTCCGGGCAATTTTTTGTTCCGGGAACAGAGGCGCTTTCGAAGGGTATTTTTTAAACCGACGGAAACTGTAAGATGGTCCGTCAATTTAATTTGTTACCTATTTGTCAAAAGAGTCAGATAATCATTCGCCTTCGAATTTTAGTAAGTCGCTTAAAAACCAGGGTCAGAAGAGCTTCGGCCCATAAGCAGGCCATATTCCGTACCGGAAAAAATGATAATGCCGGTGATTCTATTGTTGTTATACGTATTTTTCTACATGGATTTTGAAGAATACAAAATAAAGTAAATATTACAACCGCATTAGTCAGCATATCATAAACCTTATGTTATTATATTATTTAAATTTTGTTGTTATGAAAAAAAGCAATTTTGAAGAAGGATGTTTACATTACCCTTTGATAAAATAAATAAAAAATGGGTAAGGGAACCATCGATTTTGTTCCGATGCAAGGGATTGGATGTTTTCTTCTTATATTGGATAAAATGTTTACGCATGAAATATTTTTTTATATTTCTTTTGTGTGTTTTCTAATTGCATCCGTACTGAACACGTGTTGGATTATCAGAAACAGGAAGAGATACCGGGAGATGGATAAACCCCATCGCAAGGCATTCATATTATCCTATATATCAATGGTATTTTCCATATTAGCCGTGCTGTTATTTATTGGCGATTTTGTATCATCATAGTCAAGGTTCAACCCTCTTGGATATCATTCATATAGACGACATGCTTTAGCATAGGAATTTAGGGATTGTGTTCCGGCTCGGTTTTCTAAAACGTTTGGATAAAATGAATAAGCTGAAAATAAATTACAAAGTAATGGGGTTTCGTCTGCTGCAAACAGTCGGATTTACGCTCTTCGTACTGGGGTGGATACTTAAAAATAAAACCGTTTTGTCTGTTTTTTTTAGTATATATGCTGTCCTTGTTTGTGTTCAGTGCGTATTGGATGGTCAAAAATTGGAAAAAGGAGTTGGTCGAACCCCGCCGCAAGACGTTTATAGCAGGTTGTAGTTCATTTTTCTTTTCCCTCGGGCTTCCGGCATTCTATTGCTTCTTGGTATTCAAGGGTGACCTGCCGGGAATATTTTTCCCGTAGACAAAATGATTTTATGAGTTTGCAAGGCTGATAAGAGTGTGTAGTGTGCATCTGCCTCTGCCTCTACCTCTACACACTTTTTTATGTCATACCCTCGCCGGAAGGGCGGTCTGAAAATTATTTTATATGAAACAGCGTGACAGGATAATAGATGGGATTAGCTATGGAATCCTGATTTTTCTTTTTGCGGGAACGCTTTTTTGCTCCTCCGGTTGTTTTGTGGATGAATACGTTCTAGTCAAAAAATATGTATTTATCTTTTTTACGTCTCTTTTGGGATGCGCCTTTTTGTTAAGCCGTTCCGAACGCATTGCCATAGATAAGCTGACAATCTTCGTTTTTTTGTTCTCTAGCGCAAACAGCAAGGGGCGGCCGACCGGTTTATGTATTCAACACTGCCTCGGCAAGGCGACTGAAGCCTGCGATAGTTTTGCCAATTGTAGCGAGTCTGTTTTTGTTAATTAAGGATATTGCATTTGAGTTCAAATGGAAACGGATGATACAAACCGTAACTTCCGAATCCGTCGGCATAGAGGATTTGGAACTGAATCGTGGTTACGAAGAACTCTATGACTCGTGGAACGGAAATCCTTTCTTTTTACATAATTATGGTGTCATGCTGAATATCAACAAACAATATGCGAAAAGTCTGTATGTGCTCAATCAATGCACGCAATACTTCAACGATTACGATATACAATTGACAATAGCCGACGATTACCTGAAAATCGGATACGGCAAGCAAGCGGAGCAAAGCTATATTACGGCTTCGCGAATGTGTCCTTGCCGATTTATTCCGTTGTATAAATTGCATCAACTTTGTATAAGCGAGGGAGATAGGAACAAAGCGAGTCTGAAAGCGGAAGAGATTGTAAAAAAAGAGATCAAAATACCTTCGTCTAAAGTCTATACCATAAAGGCCAAGATGAAAAAATTTTTAATCGGAAATGAATGATATCGAAAAAAACACTCCCGAAACTTTAGTTTCGGGAGTGTTTTTTATACAGTCAGAAAACGATTCGGTTTTCTGAATACTTACCAGAATTATTTCGCGTAGCTGACCGAGCGGGTTTCGCGGATCACGGTGATCTTCACCTGGCCCGGATAGGTCATTTCGTCCTGGATCTTCTTGGCGATGTCGTGCGACAGGCTGTCGGCCTCCTGGTCGGTGATCTTCTCGCTGCCGACGATCACGCGCAGTTCGCGGCCGGCCTGAATCGCGTAGGTCTTCATGACGCCGGGATAGGCGAGGGCCATGTCTTCCATCTCCTTCAGCCGCTTGATGTATGATTCGACCACTTCGCGGCGGGCTCCCGGACGGGCTCCGGAGATCGCGTCGCAGACCTGTACGATCGGCGAGATCAGGTTGTTCATTTCCATTTCGTCGTGGTGCGCCCCGATGGCGTTGATCACTTCCGGTTTTTCCTTGAATTTCTCAGCCAGTTTCATGCCGATGATTGCGTGCGGCAATTCCGGTTCGTCGTCAGGCCCCTTGCCGATATCCTGCAGCAGCTTGACGTACAGCCGGGTGACGATCCACATCGGATCCTTGCCGCTGTGCAGAGCTATGTATCGTCCAGCGCGCGGTATGATCTGAATACGCCCGCCGTGCCGGATGGGGAGGACTTTGTCTCCTGGTTCCTGCACGAGAGTGAAACGGGCTACTGTGTCCATTTTGCGACTGCGGCGGCGATCCTGCTGCGGTGCATGGACGTCCCGGCTCGCTATGTGACCGGCTTTTCCACGAATGTGACCGCCGGAAGCTGGACGACCGTAACGACCGATGACGCGCACGCCTGGGTGGAATACTATGTCGACGGCCTAGGCTGGTACGTGCTCGACCCGACGCCCGCTATGCAGGACTCTCACATTCTTACCCTGCAGCCAGATAATTCGTCGGAAACCGATCCGGCCCCGACGCAGGAGGAAAATCAAGTCCAGCAGGTCCCGGAGACCTCTACGACAGAAACAACGCCGGATGCGCCGGAAGTTTCTCCGGAAACGTCTGATAAACCGATCGGAACAAACCAGGAAAGTTCAAAAACATTCCATTTCTTCCGTTATCTCTGGCCAATCCTGGCCGCCGCCGCGGCGCTGCTGATCTGGCGGGCGCTGCTGCTCATCCCGGTCGTGACGCGCTGCATGGCGGGCGTCGCGGTGGAGACCTTCGCGCCCATGCAGACCAGCCAGTACGCCGGCTCGTTTGCGGCCGGGAAGACGAAGACGCAGCGCCGGATCCTGCTCGGGATGTATATCGCCGTGATGTTCGTCGTGTTTTTATGGCTGTTTTCAAAGCCCAGCTGCGCGCTGGCGGTCGCCTGGGCGGGGCTGACGACGATCCTCGCCTGCCGTCTGGCCAGACGGAACCTCGGCGGCATGTCCGGCGATATCGCGGGCTTTTCCATCACGCTGGGCGAGCTTTCCGGGCTTCTGATCCTGGCGATCTTCTGAGAGGTAACGATATGATCCTGATCATCGGCGGCGCGTATCAGGGAAAGACTGCATACGCAAAACAGACCTACGGCCTGCAGGACGCGGATATTTTCACCTGCGAGGGCCTTGCGCTGGACCCCGCAGCGCGGTGCGTCCGGCATCTCGAGCGCTTTGCCCTCGCCTGCGTGCAGGCGGGGAAGGAGCCGGCGGACGAGCTGCGGACGCTCGACCTTTCGGATAAGATCCTCCTCTGCGAGGATATCTCCTGCGGCGTCGTGCCCATCGACCCGGAGCAGCGCGCGTGGCGCGAGGCCGTCGGCCGCATGAACGCCATGCTCGCCGCGCGGGCGGAGCGGGTCACGCGGATCTTCTGCGGCCTGCCCATGGAGCTGAAGGGATGAGGCACCTCACGCTCATCCGCCACGGGCTGACCGAGGGAAACGTGCGGCGGTGGTACTACGGCGCGCTGGACCTGCCTCTGTGCGAGGCCGGAGCCGACGCGCTCCGCGAAGCTGCGGCGGCCGGGCTCTATCCGCCCATCGGGCAGGCGAAGATCCTCACGAGCGGCCTTCTGCGGACGGAGCAGACGTTGCGGCTCCTCTACGGCGACGTGCCGCACGAGGTATGGCCGGACCTGCGCGAGATCAGCTTCGGCATTTTCGAGGGCAAGTCCTATGACGAGCTGAACGGCCGGGCGGATTACGCGGCCTGGCTGGCGGGCGACTGGTTCGGCAACGTGCCGCCGGGCGGCGAGTCCTTTGCGCAGGCGCAGGCGCGGATCCTCGCGGGGCTGGCGCGGATGCAGGCGCAGGGGGAGGATATTCTTGCCGTTGTGCACGGTGGGACGGTTTTGACGATCATGCAGGCGCTGTTTCCGGAGGAAGAGAAAAACGGCTACGAATGGCAGCCCCGCCCCGGCGGCGGCTACCGCCTCGATCTCGAAGCCCACACCTGGACCCCCATCGGCATCCAACCCTAAAGGCTCCCCATTTCTGCGAACCTCCGGCGGCGCAAACCCAAGGCTCCCTTGTGTAAAGGGAGCTGGCGTACCAATGATGGCATAAACTACGCGCCTGAGGGATTGACTGTCGCAAATTTGTAACTTCCCTATGTCTCCGACGGCCCTATCTTTTCCGTCTTGCCGGAAAAGATAGGGGAGAAAAGGGGCGCTTGGCTACGTTTGGTGCTTTCTGCGTCTGAGTTTAGGCAAGCCCCAATGTTTTGGTCTGGCGTTCCACTCGGTGGTCACCTTACGGACGTTTTGGTACGCGCCGCCTGATACGTGAGGATCAAATTTGATACTGGTTGCCTCAGAATAGCTACCGACAATAGAACGTGCGGCAGAAACTATGACAGGTTTTTCCTTCTTGCGGGGCAGTTCTTGGTTCGCAGGCACCAAACGGCTTCCCTCGGGGGAAGGCTTTTCACTGCGGAAAAATCTGGAATTCGGAAAGGACAACACCATGAGGGAGGATAAGAGAACAGAGCTCTGGCGGGTGGTGAAGTTTGTGTTGTTTTCGGCTTCGGCGGGGGTGATCCAGATCGGGCTGTTTACGGCGCTCAACGAGCTTTGCCGGTGGAGCTACTGGCCGTGCTATCTGATCGCGCTGGTGGCGTCGGTCGTGTGGAATTTCACGCTGAACCGGAAGTTCACCTTCCAGAGCGCCAACAACGTGCCGAAGGCCATGGCGATGGTGCTGGGCTACTACGCCGTGTTCACGCCGCTGTCGACGATCCTCGGCAACTGGCTGGTGGAGAGCTGCGGGTGGAACGAATATCTGGTCACGGAATAGCTGTTCGACACCTTCGTCGTCTTCCGCGGCAGCATGGACACCAACGAGGCGGCAAAAAAGAAGGCCGCGCAGAAATAAATATGAAAAGAGCCTGTTTCCGGATGGAAACAGGCTCTTTTTTGCTTTTCAGAACTTTCCGCTGCTGTGGGAGAAGCCGCCGGAGTTGACGGAGGTGCCACCGGACTTGGCGGTCTCGATCTTGACGCGGGTCTGGGTGGTGGTGATGTAGCGGTCGTCCTGACGGGTCAGGCGCAGGCTGTCCTGGGTGATATAGGCGTCAGCCTGGGTCTGCAGGCGG
>OGCO01001276.1_pt1 | contig 38972 bp, 30 predicted proteins | sample 1570171 | NCBI WGS metagenome assembly OGCO01 (sample SAMEA4370583, study PRJEB24528) | human gut metagenome
CTGATCCTACCCATTGTGCATTGATAGCTCCACTAGATGTTGCATAGTAATCTGCATTGTCAATCTTGAACCATCCTTTTTGCATTGCTCCGCTTTCTGCAAAGTAGTATTTAGCTCCTGCAATTGTTTGGAATCCTGTTATCATTTTTCCATCTGCGTCTACATAGTACCAAGTATTTCCTGATCCTACCCATTGTGCATTGATAGCTCCACTAGATGTTGCATAGTAATCTGCATTGTCAATCTTGAACCATCCTTTTTGCATTGCTCCGCTTTCTGCAAAGTAGTATTTAGCTCCTGCAATTGTTTGGAATCCTGTTATCATTTTTCCATCTGCGTCTACATAGTACCAAGTATTTCCTGATCCTACCCATTGTGCATTGATAGCTCCACTAGATGTTGCATAGTAATCTGCTCCATTGATCTTGAACCATCCTGTTTGCATTACTCCGTTAGCATCGAAGTAATATTTCTTTCCTTCGATTGTTTGATATCCTGTTACTTTTTGGTTATTGTCATAGTAATACCATTTATTACCTGATTGTACCCATCCAGATTTTACTTCAGGAGTTTCTACATTTAATTCACCACTTTCATTAAATGTATAATCTTTTCCATCAATGTTTACAGTTCCTGTAACCATTTTTCCTTCTTGATCAAAGTAATATTTTTTACCACTTAATGTTAACCAACCAGTTGTTTTTTGACCATCTTTATCTAGATAATACCAAGAATCATTTTCTTCTAACCATCCAGCTGTCATCTTACCATCAGCATCAAAATGATATTTAGTTCCATCTACTTCTTGCCATCCTGTACATGGTTCATAATATCTATCATATAAATATTTATTACCTCTAAATTCTGTAAGTTTTCTTGGTGTTATTACTGTCGTTTCTTTAACGATACCATTTTTATCATAAGCAACTAATACATGATAATTTGCATTACTATAAACACAAGCAACATCAATATTATTTCCAGTTGCTGTTAATAATTCACCGTCTACGAATACATATTTAACACCTTTGATAGTTGTAATACCATCTGCTGGATCACCATATTCATCAAAATAATACCATTTGTTTCTAAATTTTACCCATTGATTTTCAGATATTTTTACTTTTTCAACTATAATTCCTTGATCGTTATAAGCAATAATATATGATGTATCTTTATCCCATGCTGTTGTAACACTGATACCTTCTTTAGATTTAATTAGTTTTCCACTTTCAAAATAATAGTCTACACCGTTGATTCTATGAATTTCATAAGGTTCATCTAAATTTTCATCAAAATAATACCATTCATCCGCAACTTGTATCCATCCTGCTGCTTTTTTTACAGTCGCAACTACTTCACCTTTATTATTATAAGCATAGATATAATCACCCGTAGATTCAGTTAATATTTCATCACTATCACTTGTTTGTAATTCACCATTCTTAAAGAATAATTTTTTACCATCTATTTCATGAACTCCATAGTATGCATAATAATAATCACCATAATCACTAGGATAATAGTAATAATATTTTCCATTTAAATAAGTTAATTTTTCATCTTCAATCTTTGTTTTTGCAATAACTTTTCCATCTTTGACATAAACTAAAGTATCTTTTGAAGCTTCTGATCCATCCATATATTCAGCTAATTGTCCTTCATAAGTGAAAAAATATTCTACACCATCTATTGTTTGAATTCCTTGATATGGATTTAAATTGCTATCAAAATAATATTTTCCACCATTAAATTCAATCCATTGATTTCCTACAATATCAACACACTCTACTACTTCACCTTTATTATTATATAAAACCAATTTATTATCTGATTTTATAGAAGAAAGGAATCCTTCTGTATCCGTTATCGCTAATCGTCCATCACTCCAGAAGAAATATGTTTTATCACCAATTTTATGAACACCATTATAAGGATTTAAATTAGAATCAAAATAATACCATTCATCATTGAAATCAATCCATTGATTTCCTACAATGTTCATTTCAGCTACAACTATTCCATCCTTATTATACGCATACAATACATTGCCAGATATATAAGTAGTATTTCTATCATAAGTATTAGTTGCTAATCGACCATTATAATCAAAGTAATACTTAACACCGCCTATCGTATAAATTCCTTGATATGGATTTAAATCTTTATCATAATAATACCAATTATCATTAAACTTGATCTATTTATCCCCTTCAATTTTTACATACTCTACAACTAGTCCTTTTCCATTATAAGAGATTAAATAATTATTTTCTTTTGTAGTATTTACCATAACAGAATCATATGAAGGTAATTTTCCATCCCATAAAAAATAATATCTAACACCATCTATTGTATGTACACCAGTATATGGATTTAAATTTTTATCAAAATAATACCAATCATTATTAAATTTGATCCATTTATTTCCTACAATATCTGTTTGTTCCGTAACAACACCATCTTGATCATAAGCAATAAGCTGATAATTATATGTTGTTGTTTTAATTCCCTTGTAAGTTGTTGTTGCTAGTCTTCCATTATATTCAAAATAATATTTTACACCATCAACTGTACGTACTCCTTGATATGGATACAAATTATCATCAAAATAATACCAATCCTTATTAATTTGTATCCATTTATTTGCTTCGATTTTAGCATGTCCTTTTACATATCCATCTCTATTAACTTTAACAATCATTCCACTATCATTTATAGTATCATAATCACTCCAAGAAGAATATGCCATATGACCATCATAGCTATAAAAATAATACGTATTCCCATCAATTTCTTGAAGCCCTTTAAGTAATTCACCATTATCATCATAATAATATTTGTATCCATACTCTTCATACCAGCCACGTCTTTCACTACTTAAAGTGACAGGTGTATTAGAATCATTTTTCACATTTGTTTCTAATGCACTAACCATCGTAGTTGGTAATGTTGTTGCTGCAACAAGAGCTGATGCTACAGCAATCTTTTTAAAATTCCTACTCATGTTTTATCCTCCCCATAAATATTTCATAGACTTATTATATCATAACTGAATGCAATACTTCTTATCTAAAACCAAACGACATTTTTTCATTCTAAAAAGCAAAAGAGGTAACTGTGTTACCCCTTTTCAACTGAAATATTGATTTTATTAATGTAAGGTTCAATAAGTTTAAAGAACCAATGTGAACATAAATGATATATTTTATAAACAATGTATGAAATAAGATAAATAATTAATGCTGATCCTAATTGATGTACAATTAAAATCAAAATACCTCTATTAACAAATTGTTCAATTCTAATATGTCTTAATAAGAATTCAAGAAATAAAAAACATGTAAAAGCAGCTTTAGCTAATTCATTGATTATTTTACTTTCAAAATGAATATCCATAAAGAATAAAAGAATATAAGCAGACATTAAGATAATAATTGGATTATTATAATACCATGTTGCTGTATATTGTAAATGTAAAACATGTTCCATCATTGAAAAAGCATATAAAAATGCTAAACATCTTATAATCCACATACCTGCTTTTTTCTTAGATAATGTTATTTTATTTACACGAAGATATGCTCCTACAAAATATACCAAAACAAAGTTAATAATTGTATAACCATATTGACTTCCATACATTCCAATAGTACTTAATCCTAAATATGTATTTCCTGTTATATTTTCAGCAACATCTATAACAATTGTCCAAACTGAAAAAATAAGCATGAGTATAATTAATAAGCGTTTAAATTGTTCTTTATTAAGTTGTTTAATAATTAAATTAAGATATGGACTAATAATATATAATACAGAATAAAGTATTAAAAAGTAATTAGTGGGTAATAAACTACTAATCAATGAACTTACTGTAAATACTTTATGACCTCTTAATACTCCAAAAACATAAAAAACTAAATTAAATACGATAACTTGTACAAATAATTCTAGTATCTTAATTAATTTTCTATTTTGATTACAAGCTAGAAAATACGCTGAAATCATTACAAAAACATTAACTGCACAAACAAATAAACTTTCTATTAAATATAAATAATATTGATTAGGACTGCCATCTAAAACCATTCCTAATGCACCACCCATACTTGCATTATTATAATGTAAAATAACGACACCAATCATTGAAATAATTCTTAATAATTCAATAGACGAATTTCTTTTCGTTTTCTCTTTCATATATATTCCCTTCCAAACAAAAACCGATTTTTACTCAAAACAATGAGTAAGATCGGTTTTTAATTTATTTAATTCATCCAAAGACCTTGGTTATCAAAACGATTGACCGTTCCATTAATTATATAATCTCCAGTAACCATCTTTCCATCAGTATCTACATAATACCAGTTTCTTCCTGATTTGACCCATTGTGCTTGGATAGTTCCTGATGAAGCTGCATAATAGTCTTCACCATTGATCTTAAACCAATCTTTTTGCATTAATCCACTACTTGCAAAATAATACTTCGCACCATTAATTGTTTGATAACCAGTAACCATTTTTCCATCAACATCTACATAATACCAATTACTTAATGATTTGACCCATTGTGCTTGAATAGCTCCAGATGAAGCTGCATAATAATCTTCACCATTGATTTTAAACCATCCTGTTTTCATTAATCCATTTTCATCAAAATAATAAGTACTATTTCCTACTTTATAATATCCAGTAACCATATAATCATCATTTGCTATATAGTACCATCTATTTCCTAATGGTAACCATCCTGTTACCTTTTCACCATCTACAAATGTTTTTCCATAGATTTTTAATGTTCCTTGACTATAATATTTCCATTGATTTCCTACTTGCATCCATCCTGTGTACATAATACCATCTTCATTGAAATAATATTGTCTTCCATTAATAACTTGATCTCCTGTAAGAATCAATCCTTCATCATTTACATAATACCAATTACTTAATGATTTGACCCATTGTGCTCTTAATTCACCATCAGAAGAAATATAATACCAAGTATCATCTACTTTAAACCATCCAGTTTTCATAGAACCATCTTCCATAAAAAGATATTTTCTATTTCCAACTTTATAAATACCAGTAACCATAGAACCATCTTCAGCTATATAATACCATTTATCATTTATTGGTAACCATCCTGTTACCTTTTCACCTTCTACAAATGTTCTTCCATAGATTGACATTTTCTTAGGACTATAATATTTCCATTTATCATTTTCCTTATGCCATCCTCTGACCATTACACCTTCACTAGTAAAATAGTATTCTTTATTGTTTATAGTTTGTGCACCAGTAACCATATCACCATTACTTGTTAAATAATACCATTCACCATTTAAACTGATCCAACCAGTGGCCATAATCCCATTAGTATTAAAATAATACCATTTTCCATTAATATTTTCCCAACCGATTTGTAGAATATTTTTACTACTTCCATAATACCAATGATCATAATAATATTTCCATCCTACATAATCATATTTAGAAACACCTTGGTCATACCAAACACTCATATCTACATAACCACTAATACCATCAACAAATGCTCCATTGCTATATTGCCATCCTTTAGGACCTCTATACCAATTATTACTAAATCCTAATGATGATGTATAAGCAGCTACCCAATCTACATGTTGATAAATAGTTGGACTATTTAATTTTGTTTGTAAAAGTGAACGATAGCTATAAACCTTCGTATTATAATTACCATTTGCTAATTTATTAACAAATGCATCAACAACTAATTCATTCGTTGTTGTTGATAATTCAGGTCTTTCCATATCTAAATAAACAGGATATGAAAGTTCTGAAGGTGAAATTTTATATATTGATAAATAATTTAAAATCATTTTTGCTTCATTATCAGCATCTGTTACATTATTTGAATAATCATAAATATAGATTCCAAAAGGAATATTATATTTTCTACAACCATTTAAATTATTTTCAAATTGTTTATCAATATGATAATATCCACCCTTATGAGAAACAATTCTAATAATAACACCATCTACATCTGTTTTACTTACTTTACTCCAATCAATATGACCATTGTATTGTGAAACATCAATAACCTTTTTGACATTTTCACCAATAACATGACCATCATTATCACGAAAACATTTTTTATTTCCTTGATAAAACCAACCATTTTGAATCATAGTTCGTAAACTATAAGAATTTTCTTCCTTTGCATCTTCTATTTTATTTTCATCTTGATCAATATGACTACTTTGTCCCATAATTGCATCATCATAACTTCCATCTAATGCATTTACAGAACTATTTTGAAAATAACTCAATGCAAAAGCCATTCCAAAAACCAAAAACAAATAACCAAAAAACTTTTTCAAAATCTTTCCTCCCCCTAAAAATATTATTACTGCATAACACCACTGCTATTAAAATAATATGTCTTATTTCCAACTTTATAATAACCTGTTACCATCGAACCATCACTTTTTAAATAATACCAATCATTACCTAGTGGTAACCATCCTGTAACCATATAACCTTCATAATAAGTTTTCCCATATATTTCCATAACACCTGTACTTAAATAGTACCACTTACCATTAATTCTTTGCCAACCTGTTAACATTTGATATTGGCTATTAAAATAAAACCATGTATTCCCTAGTTTCTTCCAGCCACTTTGTCCATAGCCTGAATCATCAAAATAGTACCATTTATTGCTGACTTTTTGCCAACCTGTTTGCATTTTACCACTATCATTAAAATAAAACAAATTGTTTCCTACTTTTTGTAATCCTGTAAGTCTTTTACCTGTATTATCAAAATAATACCAATCACTACCTAAAGTTAACCAACCAGTAACCATATAGCCTTCATAATAAGTTTTTCCATAGATGTTCATAACACCAGTACTTAAATAATACCATTTTTCATTTATTTCTTGCCAACCGGTTTGCATTTGATAGCTGCTATTAAAATAAAACCAATTATTTCCTATTAATTTCCAATCTTTTTGACCATAACCCAATTCATCAAAGTAGTACCATTTATTATTAACTTCTTGCCAACCCGTTTGCATTTGTCCACTTGTATTAAAATAATAGAGATTATTTTCTATAGTTTGTAAACCAGTTGCTTTTGACCCATTTGAAAAATAATAATACCAATAATTATTTTCTTTTTTCCATCCTTGTGGATGAGAAGTATTATTTAATAAAGTAACATATTGATTACTTACATATCCTGTATTATCAAAGCTATAAGTTCCATCACTACTAGCAACTTCACTTTGTATCTTATAAAAATCATTAATTGCAGAGGCATCTTTTATAATAAATGAATAAGCTGGATTTTTTATCGTTGTATATAAAACACTAGAATTTGTATTTGAACTACTTCTTACATTAAGGGCAGTATGTGTTGTTAAATAAATATCTTTGATTCCTAAAGTATAATAATCATTATCTTTAGAAGAGATACTAGCATCCATATTTTTAGCAATGCTTGCACATTTTTCTCCTTCATAGGGATCTGAAGAATATTTTCCAAATATTCCACTTCCCTTGTCTCCAAAATAACCTCCTCTAAATAAAGAAGTATATGTAGGATTTAAATATCTTTTAGACATCCAACTCGATGTAAAATTCATAATACAATCATCTACTGTACTAAAGGTATCTGCATTTCCACCTGGATTATTATCTGTAGCATTTAATCCAAATAAGTTATTTTTATTTAATGCAATTTTGCTTTTTCCCCATCCAGATTCTAAGGCAGCAAAACTTGCTGCCATTAAAGCATTGACCCCATATTTATTTTGATACTTAATAAAAATATCACCTGTATTATATAATTTAGAAGTACTTCCTGCTTTATTATTTAAATAATTTGATATTTGTGAACCAGTATAAGTTGTTTGACTTCTCATTGGTAAGTATTGAAAATAACTATAATAAGGATTATTAGGATTAACAGCATTATTTCTAACATTATTTTTATAATCTGTAATCATTGTATTATAGTTATCATAAAAATAATGTCCATCATAGCTATAATACTCTTTATTCTTTGTTAAATAACTAGGCCCTGTCCCTATATAATTCTTATTCCCTTGATTTCCTGTCGCATTAACATTATTAGAAATATAATGATACAAATCACCTGATGAATTAACTTCATAGTTACTTGCATAATAAGTCCCTTGGCTAAGAACTTCAACATATTGAGGATCTACTAAACCAACAATTCCTGAAATCATAAACTTCACTTTTCCCTTTTCATACCCTAAAAAAGCTGCATCCGCTGCATTTGATTTAGATAAATATCCCTCTTGTCCTGTATAATAATCTGTAAAATTTGTCGTTGTCTTTGCTTTAGAACAATTAAAATTAACCATATTCGCTGTAGAAACTGTTCGTGCATAAGGATTATACTCTTCATTCGTTGTTCCATCATAAACATCTACAGTATTAATATTTCCATCTTTATCTACAAATTTTGTTTGTCCAATAACTTCATTTGTTTCTTCATATGCTTTTATATTAGAGATATTAAAAATCATTCCCAATAATATAACAAGAAACAGACTTATGTACTTTTTTTTCATTTCCAACCTCCTACAATATTTTAAATCTATAGAATATTTTAACTTACTAATCCTATTTGCTTTTAATAATGTGATAACATCACATAAAATAATATACTTACAAATATCAACTAAAATAATCATCTTCATAAATACTATTTTTTATTATAATGATATACATTTTCAATTCAACAAAAAGGATATAGAATTTTCTATTCTATATCCCTGTTATTTTCTTTCTTTTCTTGTAAATATTTATTTGCATCTTTAAAGAAACTAATGACAATCAACAGTATAATAAATCCTATTGGAAAAGCAGCGATAATAGCCACTGACTGTAAACTATACATTGAATTTTCAGCAAAAATCAACGCTATTGGAAATAAGATAAAGATAATTGCCCAGAAAACTCTAATCTTTTTATCTGGTTCTTCATCTACATCTAATTTTTTATAGGAATAAGATGAAACAACCATGGTTAAAGCATCAAATGTTGTTGAATAAAAAGCAATCATAGTAATAACTAATAATAATAAACCTAGACTTGCTAGTGGTAGAGTATCAAATATCTTTAAAATAACTGCAGAATAATCTCCACTTTTAGCAATCATTCCCGAAATATCAATTCCATGTTTCATTTGTTGTGCCAAACCATAATTTCCAAGAATAATGAATGAAGTAAAAGTTCCTGCTAGACCCCATCCATATCCTCCTAGAATCGTATTTTTAATTGTTCTTCCCTTACTGATTTTTCCAATAAAGAAAGGAGTTGCAACACACCATACCATCCAATAGGCCCAATAATAAATCGTCCAATTTTGTGGAAATGATGTTTCTCTTAATGGATCCATCCAAGTAGATAATCCGATAAAATTTTGTACCATATTACCAATAGCTGAAAAACCAGTTTCTAAGATATATGTGGTTTCTCCCCCACCTATTAAAAAATAAATAAGTAAAGCAAAGAATAAATAGGAACAATATGTTGCTAGTTTAGAAATACCTTTCATTCCTGTAATTACAGTAAATGTATAAACTGCCGCAATCAATAATAAAACAGCAATAGTAAGTCCTACACCATTAGGCAACCCAAATACTCTACTTAAAGCTGCTGATAATAATGGTGTTGCTAGTGAAAAGGTTGTTGCAGTTCCTGCGATAAGTGCAAATATAGCAATTAAATCAATAATTTTACCTACAACTCCATCCACTTTATTTCCTAGTAATGGTCTACATCCTTCAGAAAACTTTTGTTTATTTCTTCCTCTTACATGTAACATAAAACCAAAAGCAACAGCCAAAATAATATAAAAACTCCAAGCAATTGGTCCCCAATGAAATAACGGAAATGTTGAAGCCCATTTTTGTATTCCACCTAATTGATCAATATACTTTTCATTAGCATATAATGCCCATTCACATAATGAATAAAATAAAATATCTGCTGCCATTGTAGAAGTAAAAATCATTACTCCCCAATTAAATGATGAATAAATTGGTTTATCCGTATCTTTCCCTAACTTGATTTTTCCATATTTAGAAAAAGCAATATATAAAGAACAAGCAAAAATACCAACACCCAACATAGCATAATAAATACCACAATCATTTCCTAAAAATCCTCTGATCATTTGAATAATATATGAAGATTTAGCTGGCATGATCATAAATAAAACACATAATAAGACGACCCCTAATAAAGGTATGATCATCGCTGTATAGTCTAATCTTCCTTTTAATGTTTTCTTTTCCATTTTAGTTCTCCCTATAATTTAAATATGATGGATCTATACTGCATAACTCATCTAAACTATCTATTTCCAAAATATCTCCATCACGCATTTCTTTAATAGATAATTGATATTCATCTGGATAACAAAACAACGCTACATCATCCCAATAGATTTCTGTATTTTTCTTTTCTTCAAATTCTATTTCCAAATGTTTTTTCAAGCGTTTCCCATCTTCTTCATTCCAACGAGAAACACTATACAATTGCCAACCATCTGTTCCACCTGTTCGTGAACAAGATGTAACAAGACCCTCTTTGATTTTTAACATCCATTCATTATTGATTTCTTTTTTGTAGATACAGTTATATCCAGAAAAGTCAAAATTCTTTTCAAGAATTTGACTGTTATTAATAATTTGATCCCCATCTAAAATAATGACATTTTTAAGATGTTCTCGAGCTACATAGAGTGATGAAATATTATTACATGTATCAAAATAGGGATTATCAATTAAATGTACATCATTATATTTTTCTTTTAAGTAATTAAACTGTTCCTTAAGGTATCCTACGACAACATAGATTTCTTGAATGCCTTGTTCATGAAGTTTTTCTATAACCCCTTCTATCATTGCTTTTCCATTGACTTTAACTAATGGCTTAGGAACTTTATTAGTAATAGGTTTCATACGTGTTCCTTTTCCTGCGGCCATGATAATTGCTCTTTCTACTTGACTCATTATTTCATATTCTCCATTTCTTCTATAACAATATTATAGTAATCTTTCGCAAAGCGATATTGTGCTAATGAATATTTTCCAAATTCAACACCTAATGTATATTTATATTCACACCAGTTGCTCCATAAAAGACCACACATTGATATATAACAATAGATTTTAATTCTTGTTTGCTGATCACATTTATTTTCAAAATAAATGTCTATCAAGTTATCAACTTGCTGTCTGTTATACATGGAATAGATACAAAACATTGCAATATCTAGGTGAATATCTTGCATTGCCGCATATTCCCAATCAATAAGTTTTATTTTTTCTTCTTCATTTTCTTTATAGAATAAGAAATTATCACAATTTGCATCTATATGACATAGTCTCCATTCTTTAGGCATCTTTTCAATAATATTCTTTAAAGAGAAGACTTTTTCTTTTGTTTGATCATAATCTTTATATAAGGATTTAGGCCCTCTTAATTTTTCATAAAAATCAATCTTTTCAAAAACATTAAATTCATGATCAACCTTTAAATCTTGTTGATGAAAATATTTCAATAATTGCATACACTTTCTTAGATCTTCTTGATCATCTTGATTACATACACGTGTATCATTTAAATACTTTGTAATCTTATAACCATTTTGAGGATTCATATAAATAACTTCATCACTGATATTTAAATCTTTTATTACTTGATAAACTTCATATTCTTCTTTTCGATTAATAAGTTGATCTGTTCCTTCCCCAGGAATTCTCATAATATATTTATCTTGATTGATTTCAAATAAAAATGAACGATTAGTCATTCCTTTTTTTAAACTTTTAATATTTTTTATTTGTTCAACATTGATTTTAAAAACATCAGCAATTAAAGATAATGTCTCATTATTTAAGTGTGTTGAATGATCATCTACATTTCTTAATTCTTCATAAGTATTGATTTCATCAACATAATTTGTATCAACGATTTTCCCATAAATAAACATCTTATTTTTTTGATACAAGGCTTCTTCCCAAAACAATGAATCATGCATTCCATCATCTAAATGTTCTAAATGTTCTTTTAAATATGAAGCATCTTGATTATTTATAAATGATAAACCAATCAGTTTTAAACCATCTTTTTTTGTTTTAATAATTTCATTTTTAGTATTACATGTAACATTACTATGTTTACTTATTCTATTTTCAAGCATATACCATGATTGAATTTCATTATCTAAAAACGGATTTTCATAGAAATAAAGATCACCAGGAATAATATAAGTATTATTTATTTTATCTTTTACAATATTTAAACTATGTAAGTTGTTCTTTTCTTGATATTCTCTATTAACAACTAACTTTACACGATATTGATCAATAAGATAATCAAATTCTTCTTTCATAAAACCAACAACTATTGTTATATCATGAATATTGGCTTCTAATAGCTGTCTAATAATACGTTCAATAAGTATTTCTCCATTTATTTCAAGCATGGCTTTAGGAACATTGTTATTAATAGGAATCATTCGAATTCCTTGTCCTGCAGCTAAAATAATAGCAGACTTATCTTTCTTTATTAAATTCATTCCTAAATTTGTGAGTGAATTATCCTCATTAAGATAATTTAATTCTTTAAGTTTTTTTAGTGTTTCATTTACTTTACCTAAAGAACAATTTAATCTTTTAGAAATCATTCTTTGTGAAAGATTATTTTCTTTATAAAGCAGTTTTATAAGTTCAAAGTCTAAATATGTAAAAGTGTTCATTTTTTTCTCCCTATTAATTTATATGAACATTATAGCATATGTTTTCTATAAGTAAAGAAAAAAAGAAGTATTTCTACTTCTTCTATGATAAAAACTTAGGTGTAATATATCCTCTTATAAATTTACCATTTACAGTCATTGTTCTATATTCAACAGCATCATTTTTATTTCCTTCAATAACTTTAAAAGTATTTCCATTCACTTCAGCAACAATACCTACATGATCAGGCCATCCTGTATTATCACCATTTCCATTATCATCCCAATCATACATAATAATATCACCAATTTGAGGAACATAAGCATCATTTTCTTGCCAAATTCCCATTGCTTGAGCTTTTTCAACTGCTTTACCACATGAACATTCAACTGGGATAATGTCAAGTAAATTACATTCTCTCACCATAGCTGAAACAAAAGTCATACACCAAGAATCTGTATATTTTACTTTATAACCTCTAGGTAATGGATCTAGTTTATTATAAGAATCAATAATTTTCTTAAATGATCCATCTTTTTCATTACATCCCAAATATCTTTTAGCTCTTTCTACAAACTCTTTTCTCGTACAATTTGAAATCCATGAATAATCATCTCTAAATGTATATGTTTTACCATCAATAACTACATCATCTTTAACAGCTGCACCATCTTCATTAAAATAATACCATTTCCATCCAATTTGTGCCCAACCAGTAACCATGACACCACTCTTATTTAAATAATACCATTTATTACCTGATTTTAACCATCCTGTTTGCATATCACTAGAAGCATTTAAATAGAACCATTGATTATTAATCAATTGCCAACCCGTTTGCATAATTCCTTGATCATTAAAATAATACCATTTGTTAGTGATCTTATTCCATCCTTTAACAAGAACCGCATTAGAATCAAGATAATAATATTGATTATCTCTATAATACCAACCTAATTGCAAATCTCCATTAGAATTAAAATAGTAATATTGATCATTGATATAATAATCACCTACAACCATTTTTCCATCTTGATCCAAATAATACCATGATCCTTTATGTAGCCATCCTGTTTGAATATAGCCACTATTATTTGCATAGTAATATGTTCCATCTGCTTGGATCCATCCTGTTTGCATAGCTCCTGATTGGTCAAAATAATATTGTTGATTTCCTACAGAAGCTAACCCTCTGACCATTTTTCCATCTTGGTCTAAATAATACCAAGGCCCTTTATGCAACCAACCTTTTTGAATATATCCACTATTATTTGCATAATAGTATGTTCCATCTGCTTGGATCCATCCTGTTTGCATGGCCCCTGATTGATTAAAGTAATATTGTTGATTTCCTACAGAAGCTAACCCTGTCACCATTTTTCCATCTTGATCTAAATAGTACCAATAATCCGTATGTAACCATCCTGTTTTCTTTTCACCATGATCATAATAATACCATTGATTCTCTTTATTCGTCCAACCAGATTCCATTACAGTCGACCCATCATTTGTATTTAATGTATCTGTATCTTCTTCCGCATTAACATTTATAATCGAAAAACATACAAATAAAATATTAATAAACGCTATTGATAAAGCAATATTTAATAATTTACCTTTTTTCATACAATCCCCCTCTTGTCTTACAATTGACATTATAACAAATACAAAAAAATAAACTAGTTATAATCTATAAAAAATAGAAAACCAGAAGCAGATATTCTCTGTCTTCTGGTTAAATTTTTAATTGATCCAAACACCATTAGCATTAAAATGATTAACTACTCCATTAATTTCATAATCTCCTGTGACCATCTTACCTTCAACGTCTACATAATACCAGTTATTTCCTGATTTTACCCATTGAGCTGTAATTACACCACTAGATGCTGCATATAGTGCTCCTACAATTGCATTTCCATATGAATCACATTCTATTTTTCCTATATTAATACAATATCTTATTTCTTTTTTGTCTTTTTCTAATACGCCAGCAGCACCTGAAATTCCTCCAGCATACTCATTTCCTGTTATATGTCCTATATTTTCACAATTTATTATAGATGCTGTTCTATGATTTTCTCCAGTAATTCCTCCAACAATCTCGTTTCCCTTAATGTTACCTAAATTTATACATCGTTCTATATAGCCATGTCCATCAAATCCATCATTTTCTCCGGCAATTCCTCCAATTTGATTATTTCCAATAATCTCTCCTTCATTTACACAGTCTTTAATATATCCGTCTTCATTAAATCCTACAATACCTCCAAGATAATCACAATCTTGAGTTGTTGCCTTTATCTGTGCTTTATTTTTGCAATGATTTACTGTTCCGCCATTCACTTGTCTTCCTACTATTCCAGCAATATCTCCTACATCATTACTTACACTAACAGAGCCATCAAACGAACATGATTAATATTTCCTTCATTTACACAAGCAATTCCACCAATATATGAAACTCTATCACAATCAATATTAGCGTTTATTATATTTAAATTCTGAATTGTTCCAGAATTCCACGCAAATAATCCATAATAGTAATTATCATCATTAGGATTATTCTGTATAATGTTTAGATTTTTAATGGTATGATTATTTCCTTCAAATACGCCATAGAAATAATTTCCACCATAAAAAACATTTAGCTTTCTTTTTACATCCCCAATTGGATTTCAAAAATGTCCAGATAAATCAATATCAGAAATTAATTCATAATATTTATCTTTTTCTTCCTTTTCATTAACATTTTTTGCTAATAAAGCTAACTGTGAAGCATCTTTAATTAAATATGGAGATTCCTTTGTTCCATCACCAGCATCATATTCCTTTGCTGCATAATCAGTCCATAATCCCTGATATTCAATACTCGCTTCTTTTGCGCTTACTGATGATAACATAGTTATTGACATAACTAGAGATAGCACAGTAATACACATTATTTTTAAAAATATTTTTCTCATGTTCTTCCCTCCCTATCTACAGTATATTACACATAAATATTCGTTTATATATTTTTAAACCAAACAACCCTTTTATCTACTCAAATACAAAAAAGTAGTAATACTTTTTTGTATTACTACCCATTTTTTAATCAATATTCTGCTAATATATTATGAGTTTAAATAAACCATTACAAATCTAAATATTTTATCAAGATAATATTTAGAAGTAAAAAGTAATGCAATACCATTTGCTATAAATTGAATATATTGTTTCTCTTCTAAGTTATTTAATGCATTATTAAATCTCTCATTTCCTTTTAAATAATGCTTTGCATTTTTATCACTTAAATTCTTCTTTACATACGCCTTAGCTTCTTCTACTTCACTTACTTTTCCTTCACTATATTGTCTAGTAATGTATCTAGCAAATAAATATTGTTCAAATAAATTTGATCTTGATATACTATCCTTTGTCATTCTATATTTTAAAACACATTCATTCACATTAGAAATTTTAAATCCTTGAAGTATTGCTCTTAATGTAAAGTCATAGTCTTCACAAAGTGGCATATTTCTATAGCCATTTAACTTATCAAATACTTCTTTTTTACCAAACCATGTTGGATGAGAAATAACTTGATTATATTTAATACATTTTTTTATCTTTTTAAAATTAGTTGGAACTTTTTTTATTGAATAAATAGTATTTCCATCCTCATCGATCATTTGTGAAATTCCACCTATTAAATCAAAATCATTTTCTTCTAAATACTTCTTTTGATGTTCCATTCTATATAATTCAGAAATATCATCTGCATCCATTCTACAAATATATTTTCCTTCAGCAAGTTTAAGTCCTCTATTTAAAGTATTTGTTAGCCCCATATTTTTATCATTTATATAGAATTTAATACGTTCATCCTTACATACATAGTCATTTATAAATGCTATATGTTCTTTATTATCTGGATTATCTAAAATAATAATAAATTCAAAATCATTATATGTTTGATTAATAATTGATTCTATGGACTGTTTTAAACATTCTATGCTTTCTTTATAAGTTGCCATAATAACACTTGTTTCTACCATTTAAATTTCTACTACTTTTTTACACAAATCTTTTTGTATAAAAATTTCCTTTCTATTAAATATATACATAATAAGTATATATTAAATTAACCTTTACAACAATAAATCATTCATATCTTGAATTATAAATATAACAGCTCAAAAATAATATAATAAATATTTCTGAGCTGCTTTCTACTAAATTGTAATGAATTAAATTATCCAAGCCAGACACCATTAGTATCAAAACGATTTACTTTTTCATCAATAACATAATCACCTGTAACCATCTTTCCATTAGCGTCTACATAATACCAGTTATTTCCTGATTTTACCCATTGAGCTTGAATTGCTCCACTAGATGCAGCATAGTAATCATCACCATTGATTTTGAACCATCCTGTTTGCATTAATCCGCTTTCTGCAAAGTAGTATTTTGCTCCCGCAATTGTTTGGAATCCTGTTACCATTTTTCCATCTGCATCTACATAGTACCAAGTATTTCCTGATCCTACCCATTGGGCTTTAATAGTTCCACTAGATGTTGCATAGTAATCTGCTCCATTGAGCTTGAACCATCCTGTTTGCATTAATCCGCTTTCTGCAAAGTAGTATTTAGCTCCTGCAATTGTTTGGAATCCTGTTACCATTTTTCCATCTGCATCTACATAGTACCAGTTATTTCCTGATCCTACCCATTGCGCTTTGATTTCTCCACTTGTTGATGCGTAGTAATCTGTTCCATTGACTTTGAACCATCCTTTTTTCATAAGTCCGTTTGTTTCAAAGTAATATTTAGTTCCAGAGATTGTTTGGAATCCTGTAACCATTTTTCCATCAGCGTCTACATAGTACCAGTTATTTCCTGATCCTACCTATTGGGCTTTGATTTCTCCACTAGATGTAGCATAGTAATCTTCATTATTGACCTTGAACCATCCTGTTTGCATATATCCATATTGATCAAATCTATAGAGTTTATTATCTATTGCAATGAATTCATTTTTTGGATATGTTCCATCTTCATATTGATACCACCATTTATTTCCTGATTGTTTCCATTGTCCTTTTAGTTGATTATGACATCTTGTACATACTCCATCTTTAAAATCATGTCCTAAAGCTGGGATGATTTCTTGTTTTTTAATAATCTTATTACATATTGAACAATGTATTCCTTCTGTTAAACCTGTATTTGTACATGTTGCTTCTTTTGCCGAATCAAGAGCTTCTTTATGTCCTGTTGATGGTATTACTTCTTGTTTTTTGATGACTTCGTTACATACAGAACAATGTTTTCCTTCTGTTAATCCATCTTCTGTACATGTTGCTTTTTTACCTTGATCAACAACTACTTTATGCCCTGTTGCTTTTTTGTCATCTACTATTTTTGTTTGTGGCTTAAATGCATTATTTTTGAAATTAGCTATATAAGTAATTATTCCATTTTCTGTGCATGTTGGATCTTTAACAATTTTTTGAGCTGTAACGGTTTCTTCTTCAACATGTTCATAATTATTTGCACATACTCTTTGAGCTGTGACTGTCATATTATCTACAGACCACTTATATATAGGTTCACTATAATTATGACCATATTTATTACAATCAATTTCTGTATAAGATTCATCCCACATTGGATATTCTTCAATAAACTCATTTGATTGATAGTCATTATCCCTTACATGATCATCAAAATCATTTGTATTTTTTAAGAAATAAGCATATGTACTTCTTCCTGCATCCCATGTACTATCAAGATTATAATATTTACCATTTAATTTAACGATATTCCAAGCATGTGGTCCCCCTGCTTCACCTGAAATAACTCTTGTATCTACACCTGCATCTAATGCTAAGCGATAAAATAACGATGCATATCCTTGGCATACTGCTGTTTTATTGATCAAAGCTGCATAAGCTGTATATTTTAATGAATAGGATTCATCATTTAAGTTATCATGATCATATGTAACATTTGAACATATATAATCATAGATTGCTTTTACTTTTTGATAGTCTGTCTTATTTGATAAATCTAATGACTTCAACAAATTAGAGACTTCTTCATCTACTTTTTCTTCCTGTTCTAAACTAGATAAATAAGATACATCATAAAAAATATTTAAATCATATCCCTCATTAGAATTTCCAGATATGGATGCTTTTACTGTCCACCCTTGACAGTGCCATTTAAGATAGTCTCCTTCTTTTCCATTACCAGTATGTTTGATGGCCTTTTGGAACAACTGATGTACTAAATTAGAAAAAAATTCTTGTGTAATTTCTTCATCACAATGATAATAAAGAACAATATTACTTTCTCTATTAATTAATTTTTCTCTAAATATCTTTACAAGTTTTTCTTGATCACTTGTATATTCAACATCTTCTAAACTATATGTTTGAATATCATGATGAACAACACTACTTTTTACATCTTTATAAATAGGATTTACATAATGATCTTCTCTAATTGTTTCTTTTGCTTGTACATTGACTATACTTAACATAGAAAAACACATTGAAAGAACAAGTGATACAATAAATAATTTCTTTTTCATGATTTCCCTCCTTATATTCATTTAACCATGTAAGCCATTTCTTTTCAAGAATATATAAAAAAACGAGGATACTCTAAGTATCCTCATCAAATTCACATTAATATACTACTACTTTTGTTCCTGAAGGAATATTATCATAAATCCATTTAGCATATTGTATTTCAAGTCTTACACAACCATGTGATAATGGAATTCCTGTTCTATTATCTTGAATTGTACCATTTTTATTATAAAGAGTACTATGGAATAAATAGTTTCCTTTAAATTGTGTATACCAGAAACATCTAGATGATCCTGAGTCAAAATAATATCCTCTTATTCCAACTGTAAATTCACCTTTAACTGTAGGAGTTGAAGCTTTACCTGGGGCACAACTATAATAATGAATATTGTTCCAATTATTTACAGAACCTTGATAAATAGCTACTCGACAATTAGCTGTATCAACTAAAATCAAATAATTAGTAGCACTACTGTATCCGCTTGCTCTACTTGTCATTGAATCATAAACACTATCGCTTCTTAAAGCCCCACTAGAAGTAAAATAAAATGCTTCAAAATACGTATCATGTAACATTGCTCCATATGAATTTAAATAATACCATTGATTATTATCTTTTAACCATCCAATAGCCATATTTCCACCTGAATGTAAATAATACCAAGTTCCAGCAATTTGCTTCCAACCTGTGCACATTGCCCCACTTGCATCCATATAATACCAAGTTCCTTTAACATTTATCCAGCCTGTTAACATACTACCATACGCATTTAGGTAATACCATTGACCATTCAAATCAAGCCAACCCGTGTACATATACCCTTGACCTGATTCATCTAAATAATACCATTTACCAGAAACTCTTTGCCATCCAGTTTGCATAACACCATCATTATTTAATAAATACCATTGATTTTTAACATAAACCCAACCTGTGCATTTATTTCCATTTTGATCATAGTAATGCCAATCATTACCATCTAACATCCAGCCTGTTTTAATAGCACCATTTTCATCAAAAGTATATTTAACACCATTGATTTCTCTTACTTGATTAGTAATGGCAGCATACGGATATGCTTCATCATTAGCATCTAAATAATACCATTTACCATAGTATTTATACCATCCACTTACTAAACTTGCATTTCCATCATAGAAATACCAATGAGCATCATCATTTATCCAGCCTGTTTTAATAGCACCATTTTCATCAAAATGATATTTTATTCCATCAATTTCCTTTACTTGATTTGTTATTGCTGATGATGGATATGTTTCATCATTAGCATCTAGATAATACCATTTACCATAATATTTATACCATCCTTGTTTACAGGTAGCATCATTATTTACAAAATACCAGTGATTTTGATCATTTACCCATCCTGTTTTAACATTTCCATCTGCATTTACATAGTAAAAAGTTCCATTATCATTAACAATACCTGTAATTGCTACATCATTTTCATAAAAATAAACTTTCCCGTTTTCTTTATAAAGTCCATTTTTTACTTCAACAACATCATTCATCTTTACTTCATCATTTCTCTCTAATGCCGAAACAAATGATAGACTCATTGAAATAGAAAATAGAAAAATGAAACATGCTATTCCTTTCTTCAAATAACCTTTCATTGCTCAAACCTCCCTTGTATTCATTTTATCATCAAAAAAAACTCTAAACAATATAACTAATAAATAAAAGCTAGAAATAATTTGATATTCTCAAATTACTTCTAGCTTTATTAAACTAAACAATTAATAATATTACAAAAAGCAAAAACTCCAAATATAGCCATAAAATAATCTAAATTTTTTATTCTATGATGATATCTAGAAATTAATAAACAGCTTGCTATAATCATCGAAAAATAGAAAAATAGAGCGGTTCTATTTCCTGAAGCTCAAACAGTTAGCGAAAAGCAAAGCATAAATCTTGATCCAAAGCCAATTAATAAGATAATAAAAATATCTATATTTTTTCTATTATCTTTAATTAAAAATAATATGATGATTAATAATGCAATAAATTCTATTAAAAACATAATATATGGAACAAATGATTTTAAATTACTTAAACTTAAAATACCGTATTTTCCTAATCTAGAATATAGAAAAGAAATATTTGGATATAAGTCTACTAAATATTTTCCTAAAGCGCCAAAAACTAATGTCATTACAAAAATAATCATTGTACTTGCTTTCACTAAACTATTTTTAAAAGTATTAATAATTATTAAAAGTGTTGATGATAAAAATAACATTGGTACATTATTTTTAAATAAAATAGGATAAACAGTTGAAGAAATTCCTATTTCAATTTTTCTAAAAAAGGATAATGTTCCAAAATCTGGGAACCAATTTTTAACTTCTTGTTTCTTTCTCACCCAATTTCCAGGACATGTAAAGATATATATTCCTGATGCAATGATTAAAACAATATTTAAAATTACAAAAAAACTAATTTTCCTTTTATTGATAAAGCAGTAAATTATATAGAAGAAATAAGTTCCTAACAAAATTGCAAAACCTTGTTCTTGATTTGCGGCAAATAATAAGGCTATAGAACTAATAATATATTCATACCATTTCAATTTAATAAGATTATTTGCTTTTTTTAAATAATATAAATTTATTAAAATAGCGCCTAATGGCCAATAATAATTAATTGTTGTGGCCATCCAACCAGCAGAAGACATATCAATCAAGGGATAGATAAGTGTTCCAATACAACAAAGTATTTTCATTTTTATTGTATGATTACAAAATATTGCTTCTATTAATTTAGCTATAATTGTAATAACTAATGAGTTTAAAAGCATCCAAACATGACTATGAACTGAAATAAAATAAAGTACACTTTCTATCAATTGCCTAGAAGACCAATTATAGTATTTATATATATTAAAATCTGTAAAAGTCATTGATTTTGCTCGAATTGCAAAATTTACATCATCACCTGTACTTACATTCAATTGAATATGTATAAATAATAAAATAAAGAATAATACATAATATGGTATATTAGATATAAATTGTTTTTTTATTTACTCATAATTTTCCCCATTTACCCCTTAATAATTCCTGCTTTATTTAAACAAAGCATTATAACAACATCTATATACAATAGTTGAACTAAAAAAGAATTATATTTTTTTGTAATCTTGTCTATTCTATAGTTTAAAGCTCTTTTTGTCATATGTGATAAATGTATATCTTTTTGAGATAAAACATCTTTAAATAAAGTTACATAATCTTGATCTAATAAAGGATTTCTATTACTTGCTGTAGAAATACCTCCTAATTCATATTGAATTGTTGGATAATCAATATATCCAATTTTTTCGTTATTAAATGCAAGATTAACATAGAATGGATAATCTTCTAATAACTTATATTTTTCATCAAACAATCCATATTTATCAAAAATTTCTTTTTTATAATAAGTAGAAGCCCCCGATACAAAATTACCGTATTTCATAATATATTCAAAAAAATGATTTGATTGATCTAATAAAGAAACCTGATATAAACTTGGATAATATTCTATACTATTTTCTTTTTTGATCATTCTTTTCGAAGTATATATAAGTTTATCTTCTTGATCAAAAGCATTCATAATTTCTTGTAGAGAATTTTCATTATAAAATTGATCTCCACTTGATAAAGGACAAATGATTGTTCCTTTTGCCTGTTTAATCAAACTATTAAAATGTTTGACAGTTCCTCTATTAATTCCGTTATTTATAAGTTTAAAGTACGTAAATTCATTTTTATACTGTTCAGTGATTTTATCAAAGTCTTCTTGCGTATAATTAGGTGAACCATCATCACTTACAATAACTTCATAATTTGAATATATTTGCTTTTTTATAGAATCTAATGTTTGTCTTACTTGATCTAAATTTTTATAGACCATTACAATGATTGTTGCTTCTATATTCATATATTTTTCCTTTCTTAATTATCTTTTAAAACTTTAATTATATTTTGAGTTACATATTTTACATATTTATCTTCAAATAATTCATCTTTTAATTTTAATCTTTTTTCTTTTAATGGATCTATTCCATTTTGTAAGTCTAAAAGAATTTTTTCTACATCTTCAAAACTATAAGCATTATAAGATACACTAAATATTTTTTTCATAATATCATTATCATCCACAGCATCAGTATGACAATAAATAATAGGTTTACCCGTTAAAAAATAACAAGGTATAATTGATGAAATATCTCCTACAAAAACATCTGAATGCCAAAATGTTGTAAAATATTCTGATGTTTGATCATAATATAACTGTTCATTATTTTGGAACTTACTTAAATATTCATCTACTTCATCGGATGTAATCAAACCTAAAGATATAAAATTTTTAAATGTAAGTGGATGAGGTCTAAAAACAAGACTTCTTTTCTTATCTTTTTCAACATAATCAACTATGTTATCTTTATAAGTTAAAAAATTACTTCCTCCCAATTGCGTATCTATTGTCCATCTAGGAGCCCATATAATCTTGAAATGTTGATCATCATTATCCCAAAATAGATTATCTTCACTTTGTGCTTTATTAAAAGCATTAAATATAGGATGTCCTGTTAATATCGTTTTTCTTAATCCTAATCGATGAGATAAAGGCGCTCTTTTTTTATTAAAAGATTCTGTAACATAACTATCCGCAAAAAAGATATGCAAATATCTAAAGAAATCCACATTAAGTGAAGTATCAAAAATATAGTTCATCATTTCATATCCATAAGGTAAATAACATGTTTTTGCATATTTTGAAACTGTAGATATTTTATATTCTATTGGTAAGTAAGAACTATAAGGTCTTTCATAAAAAACATAGTCTGGATTAATATTTTTTAAATCAAACCATTTTCCTTGATCAAAAGCTTTAATTGTATTTTGATGATTATGATTTTTATGAAAATCATAAATCTTTGTATTCATTGTTTGGATATCAAATTCTTTTTTTGAATAATCAAACTCTGGAATCATTAAAACATATGTCTCAAACTGATCATCATTAGATAATTGATTATATAAATCATCTACATTGATCCACAAATTAGACATTTGTGAAATAAATACTATCTTTTTTTTAGTGTTTGTTACTTTTTTTAAATTTTTTATTTTAAAATCGGCTACTAAAAAGCGGTATGAATCATATATTTTTCTAGCAACTTTATACGTTAACTTTGTCTTATTCATATTCATCTTATCCTTTTATTAATTTAAAATATTCTATTATTTTATTTCTATTTAATAAAGCAATAATTCCTATTATACCTACAAATATAATTCTTAACCAAATTGTATAATATGTAAATGTCAATAAAATAATCAAAACTGTAAAAGCAGTCGCTATAATAAATATTTTCTTCCAATCAAACAAGGTATCATATCTATAATCTTCTATTTTATCCTTACATGATTTATTCATATAATATAGATTACTCAACCAAAAAACAATATAGGAAAATAAAGTTGTATACCCGGCTACAACGTATCCAAAAACAGGAATAAGTATAAAATTCAAAACAATATTTAAAACAGCACTTAATATAGATCCTTTAACAAGATAACTATTTTCTTCAAAATAGAACATTACATTTATACATAATTGTGATAAAAATAAGAATAATAAACTTCCTGCTACTGGAGGAACGACCCAAATAGCATCTTTATATTTACTTCCCCCTAAGATAGCAATAGCTTCAGGGCCAAATAAAATAAGTACAATCAACATTGTAGCAATAAATATTATAATAATATTTGTTACTTTTTTTATCATATTATGTTTTTTATCTTTAATACTTCTGTATGTCCAAGGAACAAATGAACTATTGATAGAGTTAATAACAAAAACTAAGACAACCGCGAATTGATAAGCAACACTATATAATGCTGCATTTGTTTGGCCAGACATTCTACTAATCATTATTCGATCAGATTGATTAAATATCATTTGTGATAAATAATATGGTATAAGAGGTATATTAAATTTTAAAGCATATGTCCAATATTTTTTATCATATAAAGCCTTCCCTTTATATGATTGATAAATGTATATAATTAAACCAATACATAGATATACTGCAGTATTTCCTAAAATACGTGCTATTCCCTTTTCTTCAAATAAAAGTACACCAACCAACCCTATTAAAGGAGATGTGACTGATATGATAAGAGTTACAATAATCATTGGTTTATATTTATACATAAAACGTTGTTTATTTGTCCAAAAAGCTAAGACTGTACTCATCAATATTTCAACAATCATTGCAAGAACAAGTATTGATGGTAATTCCAATAAATCATTCCAAAATACTGGAGCTATGATGTATATAATTAAAGTTATTAATGTTAAAACTGAAACAATCCCTTGGATAGAAGATATGTATCTATCTCGATCATTTTCAAATTTAATCATAGCTGTATCAAATGACCCATATTGTAAGTTCAAAGTAGCAAAAATAGCTACGATATTCATCCATGATTGATAGATACTATATTGCCCATATTGCTGAGTTGTCATTAATCTTGTAAAAATGGGTAACGTTATTAAAACAATACACTTTTGTACAATACTACAAATTGTATAATAAATAGAAGCTTTCACTTCAACAGGAACATTTTTATATTTCGATATTATTGATTTAACCATTTAAACTCTCCTTTTTTCAAAGCAATTATATATAAAGAAAGCAGTGAAAGCAAATAATCCCTTATTTTTATTTCACTGCTTGTGTATTTTTATGCTATTTTCTTTAATAAGCTAACAAAAAATCTCCTTCAATACCTGCACAAATCAATATGAGTAATATATTTTTATGATATCTATACTTATTTTTCAATTACACAATCATCATAAACATACAATATAATATTTGAACAATCTTAATTTTTTAATAATTTCAATACTTTATTATATATTTTCTTCTTTTAGATATGCGTAGACATTATGAATCAACTTTTTCATACATATCATACTCTTATTTTTTACATATAGCATACCATTCTAAATCTTGATATCTATCATCAATAAATAAATGATCTTTAAATTTTCCTTCATAAATAAATCCGCATTTTTTATAAAAAGAAATTGCTCTTTTATTAGATGATAATACATTTAAATAAATTCTATGCAATTGTAACTTATCAAAACCATATTTTAATAATGATTCCGTTGCTTTTTGATTGGCACCTGTTCCTCTTGCTTTTTTTCTTGTGCTAATTGCATATTCAGCATTTTTATTTTTTAAATCAATATTTTTTAGAGAAATTGTACCTAAATATTCATCATCTTGATCATCAACAATTGCAAAATGTTGCTGATCTTCTCTAAAAGAATTTTCTACGAACTTTTTTGCTGCAATATCATCTATTTCAGCAAAATTATTTTGAAAAATATGTTTTGCTTCTTCATCATGCATCCATTCTAGCATTAATGGAACATCTTTTAATTGAAGTTTTCTTAATGTAATCATAATTATCCTCTCATTATTTAAACGCATTTAGTTTATCAATAACATAATTCACTTCTTCATCTGTCATTCCATAGTACATTGGAATACTTAAAACAGTTTTACTAATTTCTTCTGCAATTGGTAAACTTCCTTCTTTGATATTTAAATCTTTATATGCTTCTTGTAAATGCATTGGTATAGGATAGTGTTTTACAGTCCCAATCCCGTTTTCATTTAAATATTTTTCTAATTCATCTCTTTTAGCACATCTAATGACAAATACATGATAAATATGTCTATAATCTTCACTATCTTTTAATGGTAATTTAATTAATGGATTTTTTATTCCTTCAAAATATTTATTTGCTACATTTCTTCTATATTCATTCCATTTATCTAAATGTGGTAATTTACAACGTAAAAATGCTGATTGAATTTCATCTAAACGACTATTAGTTCCTTTATAAATATGATGATATTTGTAATCTGAACCATAATTACCTAAAGCTCTAACTTTATCAGCAATTTCTTTATTGTTTGTAACAACTGCTCCTCCATCACCTAAAGCGCCTAGGTTCTTACCTGGATAAAAACTAAACCCTGCTGCATCTGATAAAGTACCTACTTTTTGACCTTTATATTCTGTTCCATGTGCTTGAGCTGCATCTTCAATAACATATAAATTGTGTTTTTTAGCAATTTCATTAACTGCATCCATATCTGCAGGTCTTCCTTGTAAGTGAACAGCTATAATTGCTTTTGTTTGATCTGTTATTTTTTCTTCTATTAAAGCTGGATTAATATTATAAGTTTCTAATTCTGGTTCTACAAATATAGGTGTTGCTCCACAATATGAAACAGCTAAAGCTGTTGCAATATATGTATTTGATGGAACGATTACTTCATCTCCATTACCTATATTCATCGCTCTTAAAATTAAATATAATGCATCTAATCCAGTTGCTACACCTACACAATATTTAGCATTACAATAATCTGCAAACTCTTTTTCAAATAATTCGCATTCTTTTCCTTGGATAAAATAATTACTATCAATTACTTTATTATATGCTTGATCTAAATCTTTTCTTATTTCATCATGCATTGGTTTAAATGTTGCAAAAGGTATTTTCATTCTATTCACTCTCCTTAATAAATTCTAAAAAATCATCATAGTTTCTAATATAATCACTTTCATCATATGCTTCTGAAGCCAATACTAGCAATACTGCATCAGGAGAAAAATCAAACATTTCTCTCCACATATTATTAGCCACATACAATCCTTCATATGGTTTTTCTAATGGTACAACTTTTTTTTCCTTACCATTATCTAATAATATTTTACAAGTTCCATGTATACAAATTAAAATTTGTTCTAAGTTTTTATGTGCATGATATCCTCTACGGACTCCTTCTCCTGTATCATACATATAGTACACTCGCTTAATTTTAAAAGGTATATCTTTAAATTCTTCTAGAGCAACAAGTTGTCCTCTATCATCACCATGTGGTTGAAACATATATTTTATTACTTGCATTTTTCCACCTCTTTATCCATTTTTCTTATACTATTATATATTAACATTATTATCACATCAAAATACTCAATATTTGAAAAAATACTATTAAATTTATTAATTCTATAATCAATGAGCTTCTATTTTTTATAATAGATTGTAAGATCTATTTATTTTTGTTCTAATTATTTGAAACAGTCCCAAAAAATAATCTATTTAAATTTGATATACAATCATCACTTATAATAATTCATAAGATTTGAACAGTTGATTCAAAACTAAACAAACAATATTTTCAAGTAACTCTTTATTCTTAAAACACATTACAATAATACTAGCAAATATTTCTTCATTTTCCAATATCTGTTTCTTTCATCCTTTTAACTTATTTTTTGGGCAATTTTTACCATAAATGAAAATAACTTTTTGGGTAAAAGAGCTGTCACAATATCAAATTTTGCAATGTCAGGTGCAAGATATCTCAATTTAAATAAGGTTTTTATATTACCTGTTCTTCTAGCATTAGCAAATTTCTCAATTTCATTTAAATCTTTGTGATTAGGATATTTTTGTTTAAAATCTTCAATCATTTTTAAATCAGGCATTATTCTCTGATTGATATAATCTTCCTTTGTCTCTATTCCAACTAATACACCACTAACATTTTTCCCATGTCTTCTATATTGAACTAAAGGTAAATTTAAGTACCCTACTTTTCCTTCTGTAGAAGTACACGCCAATACCCATTTATCATGACCTGTGTATTTTGAAAATGGTAAAGACTTTTTTGCAAAGCTAGCTTTCATTATAATACTCATTCCTACTGCATAAGTAACAAAGATATTATATTTAGTTATATCATCGTAAGTATTCCAATTATCATAGTTTTTATTGCTATGTTTTCTAACGCTACTGCAAGTGACGTTGTCATTTTCATCAATTATTTGTTTATCCGTAACAACTAAGTCGATATTCTTTTCATTCATATATGCGACACACTTTTCAACTTTATCATCCATCCATATATCATCTTGATCACAAAAAGCAATATATTCACCATCTGATCTTTGCACCAATTTTTCAAAAGCCCCCATGTAATTTAAATTTTCTTCACAATATGGCAAAACCTCATAGGAAAAATTTGTGATATATTTTTCAAATAAATCTAAATTACACCTTTTTTTTATACAATCATCAAATATATATAGTTTTAAATTAGGATATGTTTGATTATTTAAAGAAATTAATTGTTTTATCAAATATTCTTCATTTGGATTATATACCGACAATAATATATCAACTTGTTTATTATTCATAATATTTTTTCATCCTTTCTTTATACAACAAAATTTAATAAATTACAAATAGTGCAAATAAATTTGTAATTTACATAGATTTTATTTCATTTATAACATCTTTTTTGTTAAATAATAAATTGCTATTAATGCAAAAGAAGCAAAAGAATATTCCTTCACAATCTTTGGAAATCCAATTGGTAATAGTACGACATTATTACCTCTAATTCAATAAATATTAACACACTTTCTTTAACAATTAAATATTATAAATAAATATTAACAAAATTAAACACTATGGTATAGTGATTTTTTTATCATTCTTTAGCAATGTACCTTGTCACTTAATGAATTTATTAAGCTAGAAGTCATTGCCAATATTAAAATAACAAAAATATATACCAAAAAGTATTTTTAATCTTCAATAAGATAACAAATTATTTGCAAGTTTCGAATCTTCAGTATAATATTCATCTTTATAACTAGTAATTCTTAAAATATTACCTCCTATTCTACATATATTTTTATCTATCACAACTACCTTTCAACATGATGCCATCTTCTACGACAACTTTATCACGACTTTATACAATTAACAATCTTGTTTCTTACTTTGATTTTGCCATTGGCAATGTCGCAAAGCATAAACTATATTACTCAAATGTCATCCCAACAACAAAAAAATCTATATTTGCCTTATCAAAAAATGACAGACATTATTTGTACTGCAGGGTTTGAATGGTGTGTTTTCAAAAGAGCAAGAAATTGGTATAAATTTAAATACCACTTGCTCAAAAAAATACATATCCGCTGAAAAATCAATGTGCAAAATCTAGCGGATGTGTTTTTTTAAGTAAAATTATCACTTATTTCTCTATATGTTTTCGAACCTACATTCTGTTTAATTATTGACTTTAATCGTATTTTTACTTATTTTTCGCATAATAGGCTTTATCTTTTACTGCTTATAGTTCATCATATAATTTATTTATAATTTTATCATCAAAATCCTCATCAAATTTTCTTGCCATTAAATAATTAACTTTTTCTAATTCATCACAATCCTCTATTGTAAAAGTTTTAGGGTGATTAATTTGTCCTTTCCAATTAACATATGTTAATTTATCATAGTATTTGTCTTTAAATCTACTATTCATATAAATCGTTTGAAATATGGATTCATCTGGAACCAAAGAGCCTTTATAATAGTCTATATATTCACCTTTTAATAATATATCATATATTTCTTTAGCACATTCATAGCTCAATGTCCACCATTGACTTCCATAATAGAAATCAACGTTAAGTGTATTTTTTCTATCAAGTAGATTTCCTAAATGTAGTGCAATGTTTATGTATCCCATCTTTAAACATCTTACAAAAAAATTTTTGCTTCTCATCCAATTTGGAAAATACATGTTCATTTTTATTTTTCCTTTTCTTTTTACAGCTATTTCTGATGCCTTTTTTGATTTTCCTTTAAACATTAACTTTCTTTTTTCTGTTAATCTGATTATAAAATCATCATTGCATTCTTCTTTTAAAAAATATTCGTAATATATATTGGCATCATATCCCCTGTCACATACAAATGTACATTTCTTTTCTATGATTGATTTTATATATTCTATACTCTTTAGTGTTTCTTCATTCATTGATTTGAATTCTTTACTTTCCGTTGAATAAATATGACTGTATAAAGATATAGGTTGCTTCTCTTTTTTGTAATTACAGTTGCTTCACAAACATGATATTCTGGATAGATATCATTTTTTAAAGAACTTGCATCTCGTACCTTGCATAGGTCCTCAAATTTTTTCCATATTTTTTTATGATTTCACTATCATCAAGCAATACGAGTGGTTCTTCATCAATCTCATTGAGTACAGCTCTATTGTAATTATTTCTAATGATTTCTAATTGTTCATCATTTATTTTTTCAAGATTTTTAGACAGACGATCAATCGTATAATTAAGTTTTATATTTTCGTCAAGTGCTCTAGATATGTCACTAAGCATTACACTTTGATTCTTCGATAGACCATATAACATATCCATAATAAATTTAGCTGTTGGCTTTTTTAATCCTTCAGTTATTTTATTAGAATAGTTTATAATTTCTCTTTTAGTTTCATATAGATTTGTGTTAAAATTGTTCATGGAAAATTCCTCCAGTATTTTTTTTATTGGTCTAAACTTATTATACTATTTATGAGGTTGATTTTCCTTATAAAACAAGTAAAAACAGGCAAGTTGTGAATATACTTTTTGCCTGTTTTTTATTTTTATCGAAACTCAAAATATTTTACACCTCTATACTACATTTTCAAACAATCAACAATTTAATTTACAATGCACTAAAAATTGCTGGTATTCCATATCCATTAAGATTAGTACAATCTCTATAAAAAACTTAAAGAAATACACTATTTCATTTTTAATTTACTCTCTAATTTATTAATGATTTCTCCATCAATCTTTTCATCAAATTTTCTAGCTATTAGGAAATCACTATTCATAAGTGTATCATAATCATTTATTGTCAAAGTCTTAGGATGTCTGTTTTCACCAGTCCAATCTAAATAAACTTTTATATTCTCTCTAGTATTCGTATAAGGTGTTTTCATAAACAAACTTTGAAACAAAGACTCATCAGGGCAAATAGAATTATCAAAAAAGTCTAAAACTTCTTCATGCCTTTCTAAATAATCTAACATCCACTCCACGCTTGAATGAGTCAATGTCCACCATGAACTTCCAAAGTTATATTCCAAGCCTGTTATATTTTTCCTTTTAAAAAATAAAGTTTTGTATGGTCCCCCTGTTATTAAAATGTATAAATGTTTCAAAATTGTCATTGTTATTGTTTGATTTGCAAAACAAGTTGGATATTTTAAATCATTTCTTTTTTTAAAACGTTTATATATTTTATAATTCCTATCCATCACATCAATATAATTAGCACCCCTATGCTTTTCTAAGTATTTTTTAATGTAATCGATTGATTTTATTGGAAAATCTTGACCACTCATAAACCAAAAGTAATCATATTGTATATTTGAATAAAATGCTTCTTTTAATAGATTAGTTGTAGCATGAATCATTTGATTCTGACCCCATTTAATATCAAGGCATTTACTTTCATCTAAAATAAACACGTTTTCTTTCTTTATAATTTTATTTGAAATACCACTTTTTTTGTCTATGTGTAAATAAAAAGAAACATCCTCATCATCTAATGTATTGATCATTTTATTTATTTGATTTGGATTTTTATGACATAAAATTAAAAATGCTATCTTCATATACTTTTTAATATACTATAATATTCTTCATATAAAAGTATAATTTATAGTATAAAACTCCTTTTCTTATAATTTAATATATAATAACTATAACGATCCTTTACCATAAACAACGCCTTTAATTGTTTTATATATAATTGTAAAATCTAACCAGATAGACCAATTATGATAATAATAATCATCTAATTTACAACGATAATTAAATTCAACATCACTTCTACCATTAGCTTGCCACATTCCTGTAACACCTGGTTTACATTTAATAATAGAATTGTAATATTGTCCCATATCTTTCTTTTCTCTTGGTAAATAAGGTCTAGGGCCAATTAATGACATTTCACCTAATAAAACATTAATAAATTGTGGCCATTCATCTAATGACGTTTTTCTTAAAAAATTTCCTACTGGTGTAATTCTTGGATCATTGACTAGTTTTTTATTTGTCAGATATTCTTCTTTGATCTTTGGATCTTTTTCCATCAGTTCATCTAAGATTTTTTCAGCATTTGGTACCATTGATCTAAATTTATAAATTTTAATCATCTTCCCATTTTTACCAATTCTATCTTGACTAAAAATAATACTATCATGATCTCCACTTTTAACATATTTATACTTAACAAAAACTGTCAAAGGAATTAGTATTAAACAACCAACAATTCCTGCACAAATATCAATAAATCTTTTCATCGTATTAGCAAGAGCCGACATTTCATTATTTGCTGTTGCAATCAGTAATTGTCCATCAAAATCCTGAACTTCAGAAGAAAAAGTCATTGTTCCATTAACATCTGGTAAATACTTAACACTTTCAACTTTTCCATAAATATCCGACATCACCTTATCAATTACTTCTTCACTTGCTTCTGGTAAAGCCACTATAATTTGTTCAATTTTTAAATTTTCAATAGCTTCATCTAATTCTTCATAACTATAAATAAAACTATTTTTAATCACATTTTCCTGTTTAAAATCAAATAACTGATCTGTCCAATTCGCATCCACATAACCTTCTACTTGTGTTAAAGCAAAACGATTATTATTAGATATTTTACCTAATCTTGCTGCTTCGTAACCTGTTCCAATAACCAATGTTCTTCTAGCAAATTGATCTCTAAAAGCAATTCTAATATATCTATCAGCTAGTAAACAAATAATAAACATTGAAGCTACCATGATTGTTAAATGCATTCTTCTTTCATAACCTGTCGATTTTGGTACTAACACAAGCAATGCGATATAAAAACAAAAACTTGATTTAACTAACGCTTTAATTTCATCCCATATTAAACATGTATTTAATGAATAATGTCCATATATAAATAAGAATAGGAAATAAAGTATTCCTGATCCAATGATTAAATCTAAATCCATATGGAAGTATAAACATATAAAGTAATACATTATTACTTCTATTAAAAGTAACATAAAGGGCATTATTTTTCTATTCATATTTTACACCTCTTATTATGTCCATTATATCGTAATTCGATTATTAATGCTATCTTTTCTCTTTTATAGTATAATAGATATATCAAAACTTTGGAGGGTCAATATGAAGTTTTTTTATGAAGGTATCAATAAATTTATGTATAAACATCCTTTTATAAAATCTTGTGTTTATTTTGCATCAAAATTTTGTCCATGGATGATCGCTATATTTTATTCACTTTTTTTACTAAAAATAGTTATCGAATCACAAACTGGTTTTTATCTTTTATTTATTAAACCATTTGTCGTTTTATTAATTACTGTTCTACTTAGAATATTAATTGATAGACCTCGTCCTATTCAAAAGTATGACCTTAAACCTATTGATGATAAAAAAAGAATAGGTCATTCTTTCCCAAGTATTCATACGAGTTTAGCTATTTCTATTGCTTTGACCGTTATTGCTCGAGGACCAAATATGGGATTATTACTCTCAGCACTTGCTATTACAATTACTTGTACAAGACTGCTTACAGGTGTTCACTATTTAACAGATATTCTTGCAAGTATTTTAATTGCCCTTGCTATTTATATCATTTAACGAAATAAGAAAATTATTTCGTTTTTTTAATTTTTTAAAAGAAATTTTGACTTTTAGTGTCTATATATATACTGAAAGGAGAATTTATAATGGAAAAGATAAAACCTAGAATTACTGATTTTAAAAATGATCTTGTATTTAAGTATTTATTATCAAATATGAAAGATGAACAATGTAGGCGTTTATTAAAACTTATTATCGAAGATGTTATGGATATTAAATGTAAGAAAATTAATGTCTTAAATTCAGAGCTTAATCCTCATCATATAAGTGATAAAGATATGATCTTAGATATTCAGGTAATAACAGAAGATGGTGAACTGGTCGATATTGAAATGCAAAACAGTATATTCTCTAAAGAACTCTATCATCGTCTTCAAGCTTATGAAGCTAGAATGATCGATCATCAAGTCAATCGTGGAGATGAAAGATATAGTGACCATCTTCATAAAGTAAATTTGATTACTTTTATTAACGATATTGATAAAGATAATCTTGTATTGATTGACAGTTATGTGCCTAGAAATGAATATGGAAATGTGAGAAAGTTTAACTTAGCAACAAGCTACTTTGTCCAACTTCCATTTATTAAAGTTATTGAAAAAGAAAAAAGACTAGAAAACTTTTCAAGATTAGAAATCTTAATCTACATCTTATATCATGGACTTACCCATGATATAATATCTTTAGATAATGAGGTGGTAACAATCATGAAAGATAAGATGGAACAATTCAATGAAGATGAAGAACTTGTTTTAGCGGCAGAAAAAAGACAACTTGTTAAAATTCAACATTATCATGAAGGACAAAGAATGCATGAAGAAGGAAAAGCTGAAGGAAAACTAGCAAGTAAAAAAGAAGATACATTAATGCTTTTTAAAAGTAAATTTCCTCAAGAAGATAACGAATTATTAGAAAATCTTACTTTACAACAATATGATCATATATTTAAATCACTTATAGAAAATAAAGATTTAAAGACAATCAAAAAAATCATTGGAAAATAATCCAATGATTTTTTAATAACACACATAAATATAACGTCCAAATTTCACAAATTCTGTTTTCTTCCTTAAGATACGATTTCTTATTTCAAAACCTGCTTGTTTGATTTCTTGATCCATTTGTTCATAACTTACTAAAACAAGTTTATTACATAATTTTCTAGCACTATTAATAATGTCACACTGTTCTTTATAAGTAATCGGTGTATAAAGATTATAAGGAATATCAATAATAGCAATATCATAATGTCCTTGATGCTTATTAATATCATCTTTTATAATCAACATACCATCAAAACCAAAATGATTAAGATTACATCTTGCTTTCCATGAAATATCCCTTGAAATATCAAATCCTTTGATAGAATACCCTAAAGCTAGTCCTTCTAAAACAACTGTACCCATTCCACAACACGGATCTATCATTGTTTTTGTTTGATCATTTTCTCCAGCAATATTAATCAATGTTCTTGCAAGTCTAATATCTAAAGAATTTGAAAAAGTATTTGGTTTATCATCATATTTTTTCCATGATGGAACACCATGATGATAATACCCAATAATCCATAAGTCATTCACTTTTGTAAGAGCAATTGTGTGTTTTGGTTTGGACATATTCACACTGCCCGCTATAAACCATGAAATATCTTTACATTTATCAAGTGTTTCTTGATAATCTGGATGGCTAATAGGATTTTTTAAATAAATAACTTTAAAATCTTGATAATTATGATTTTGGCGTTTAACTTCCTCTTTTAAGTCATCAAAATTGGAACTTATCACCCAAATATCTATTTTTCCCTTCATAAAAACACTTATATTGACATCAATATCTTTATTTGTAATAAAACATTGTTGATATTCTTCATGAAAAAGATATTTAAATTCTAATGCACATAAATCATATTCTTCTGGTGGATAATTAAATAAATAAAAGTATTGTTTCATATTTTTCTTACCTCTAGTGCCCTATTTTAACAACACATCTTCATTTTGGCTACTTAAATAATCATAAATATGATATATTATCTCCAGGAGGCGACTATGAACTATTTAAAAAACTTAAAAGAACAGTTTACTTTTGATCAACTGTTACTTATATTTACATGTTTTTGTTTTACTTTTCCTTTTTATATATTAGGACCTATTTTATTGATTGAATTTATTTATTTGTTAGTATCAAAAAAAGCAATCATTGCCTTAAAACAAACACCACAAATTAAATTTCTCTATTTGTTTGTTTTAATCTCTTTAAGCATCTCCATTATTCATAAAAATATTTTAGGAGCACTTGCAACACTAGGAATATTTATTGCTATTATTTTAATGGTTTATTATCGAAAACATATTAATCAATCGACCTTTGAATTTATTATTGATATGTTGATTGTGTTATCTATTCTTTGGGCAATATATGGAATTTATGAACAATTTCAAATTTATCATCGTTTAGGTGTTGATCATTTCACCTTTAAAGTTTATGCAAGACGTGAAAATCGTTTAAATAGTGTTTTCTACAATGCCAACTATTATGCGATGATGATTGAATTTATTGCTGTATGTACTGTATATAAATTCTTTACCGTAAAAAATGATTTAAAAAGAAGTATTTTCTATGTTATTGTTGGTTTCTTGAATTTATTTATGCTTTATATGACAGGATGTCGTGCTGGTTATGTAGCCATTGCTGGAGCTATTTGTTTATTTCTTATTTTTAATAAGAACTATAAATTATGTGTTTTGATAGCTCTTGGATGTTTAGGAATTGCAGGTTTCTTTGTTTTAAATCCTGATAAATTCCCTAGAATAGAATATTTGATTTCAAATTTAGATGTTAGAATTCAAATTTGGAGTTGTGCTATTCAAGGTATCAAAGCTTCTCCACTACTAGGACAAGGACCATTTACTTATATGATGATTTTAGATAAATATAATGGACATTTAACACAACATGCCCATAGTGTTTATTTAGATCCTTTACTTTCATTTGGAATTATTGGACTCGCATGCCTTGTTCCTTATATTTATGATAACTGTAAACATCTTTATAAAATAAAAGAGCATTATTCTTATATTGCTCTTGTTATGGGATTTATAGGTGTATTATTAATTCATGGTATTTTAGATTATACGATTTTTTGGATACACACTGGTTTATTCTTCTTATTTGTATTATCTAGTTTTGAAATGTTTGAAACAAATCGTAATTAGCGATTTGTTTTTATTTTTGATATGTTTTATAGATTGTTGCTACTACAAATAAAAGAATAGATAACTCTAAATATTCTATATTAAATACATGTTTATAGACCCAATCAACAATCATAAAAAGCATTGGTATTCCTACCCAAACAATTGTTTCAATTAATTGATTTCTTTTAACATTCATCTTGATCACCTCTTAACAGAATACTACTCCTTTTTATGTTAAGAAAATATCAAGTAAGTGTAAAAAAAAGAACTTCTTTCGAAGTTCTATGCTCTTGCATTCATTGTATTTTGTTTTAATGAATTGACATATTCCATTTGATGTTTTGTATTTTCTTTTAATTCTTTTTGCATTCCTTCTAATGTCATATGTTCTACTTCTTTTGCTTCTGCATTGATTTCATTGATACTCATAATATTTATTCCTCTCTTTCCTAAGACAACTGTAGCTTATACTTTTTTAGATTCTTCGAAAAGAGTATTGTATACATTTTTAATTTCATTAACAAATTATTAATTTTGTAAGAGCTTTATTTGTTAATGAGATTTACAATATATAAAAGAAATACTTGATGCAATTAAACAAATCACTGCTAAAAACAAATAAGCATATAGCATTGAAAAATGACTTACAATATTTCCACAAATCATAGGAAATAAAGTCATTCCTAAAGCATACACCGCTTGGAAGAAGCCCATTGCCCTGGCAAGTCCTGAAAAAGATTTTCAATCAAAAAACCAATGCCATTATTGAAAATAATTCTAAATAAA